>WNGE01006268.1_pt1 | contig 37337 bp, 34 predicted proteins | sample 5400651 | NCBI WGS metagenome assembly WNGE01 (sample SAMN13153370, study PRJNA577476) | soil metagenome | isolation source: 60 cm soil or saprolite under grassland replicate 2 | place: USA:California | collected 2016-06-15
GAGCTCCTGAACAGGTCCAGTCCCATCTTCGTCCGCTCGGCCCGGCATGTCTGAGCCGGGTTGAGCTGCGACGCCGCCTCGGTCTCGGCCGATGCCTGCGCCTTCATCGAGATGCACTTGCCGAAGGCGTTGTGGGCGTTGTGGCCGGTGCCGTAGAACTGCGCGAACGTCTTGCCGCCGTGTGCGCCCGCGAAGTTCGGATCCGCCTGCTCGGCGCGGCAGGACGCGGCCGCGCTATCCGCGTTCGCCTGCGCGAGCGCGGCGGTCGGCGTTCCGGGCGGCGGAGTCGCCCACGCCGCAACAGGTATCAGCACCGCGGCGAGCGCGCCGAGAAGCAGCAGTTTCGTCATCTCATTCCCTCCATGTGCTCGATGATTCAAGCGAGTACACGGATAGATCCCTCGTGCGCCGCGAACCGACGGTGCGCCCTGTAAAGATCACGTAAGTGGGCGGCGCGGCTCCGCTCCGGAGCCGCGCCGCCGCGCTCGCACGTGCCTACGGCGTCGCCGTCGCGAAGTCGATCTCGAGGTTGAACGGCTGCGGATCGGCGAAGCCGGTCCAGGTCATCGCCGCGAGCGTGTCCGTCGAGGCGATGCCGTTGTAGTCGCCGATGAACGGCCGGAAGCCCGTGGTCGACGAGCTCGAGGGCACGCCCCACTGCGACGGGTCGAAGCCGGTCGGCGTGACCCGCGCCTGGCGCCACGTCTGGCCGCCGTCGGCGCTCGTCGCGTACGTGAGGTCGACGAGCTGGTTGCCGGAGTAGCCGCGGTCGTAGAACGAGGCGTCGAGGCGTCCGTTCGGCGCCGCCGAGAGCTCCGCCTCGAAGCGGTCGCCGAGGCCGGCGGGCAGCATCCTCGTGGCCGCGACCGAGAGGTCGTCCGGATTCAGCGAGTAGAAGTAGATCTGCGCGTACGTCCCGCGGATGTCCGGGACGAGCACGTCGAGCCGGTTGTGCGCGTTGTCGAAGGCGGGCGCGGGATACGTGCCGCCGGCCCGGAACTGGCCGCCCGAGATGTCGAAGCAGTACGGCGGGAAGATGCAGACGGGATTCGTGAGCGCCGCGAACTGCACGGGCGCCGACCATGTGAACCCGCCGTCGGTGGACTTCGACGCGTAGATGACCGTGCCCTTGCCGCCCTGGACGCCGTTGTCGAAGACCAGGTAGGCGTTGCCGTGCGCGTCCGTGACGACGCGCTGATCCTGGTTGTTGCGGACAGGCCCGGCGGTCACCTGGCCGATCGTCCAGTGCTCGCCCTGGTCGTGCGAGACGGCGATGTTCACCGGCGAGTGAGAGCCGTAGCCGTTGAACTGCGCCCACGTGACGTAGACGTAGCCGTTCGTCGGGTCGACGTGGATGTTCTCGTGATCCGGGAACTGGCCGGTCGAGCCCTTGCTGACGCCGTTGCCGTTGAACGCCGAGACCTGCACGAGGCCGGTGTGCTGCCACGTGAAGCCGCCGTCGTAGGAGCGGTTCAGCAGCAGCGCGATCTGGTATGGCGAGGTGAAGTTGAACGCCTGGCAGACGTAGTAGGCGATCTTGCCGTTTGGGCTGAACGCGATCGTCGGATCGCCGCCCGCGTCGTAGGCGCCGTCGCCGGCCACGCTCGGGTCGTTCGTGTACTTGGTGATGCCCGGCAGGAAGCCGTCCGGGAGCGTCGGCGCCCAGGTCCTGCCGCCGTCGCTCGTTGCGTTGACGCCGCAGCCGTCGTTGTAGTTCCAGTCGTTCGCGCCGGTGATCATGTTCGCGGAGTTCACCGGGTTGACGGCGATCGGCGTCTCGTTCTGGGACGTCTGGTCGCGGCTGACGTCGACGACGCGCGAGACCTGGATGCCGTTTGGCGTCGCTGCGGCGGCGCCGGTGGTCGCCGCGACTGCGAGCAGCGCGAGCAGCGCGAACACGCTTCGCTTCATGCGAGTAACCCCCCTCTTGTACGACTGACGGTCGGCGGGACGATACCCGCTTGACACGCGCGCGGCGGTGTGACAGATTGGCTCTCGCCAAGTCCCTGTGGGCCCTCGGGTTCACGGGGACTAGGCATTTTCGGGGGTCGTTTTGTGACGGGCGACCGGAAAATCCTGCGCAACCTTCTCCGGTCGACCGTCGACTTACAGGACGAGCTCGGCGAGCACCTGGATCGCCTCGGTCTGCGGCGATCCGACGACGAGCGTCGTCACCGGCGTCTCGCGCCAGGCGTCCAGCCGGTCGCGGATCCGCTCCTTCGGGCCGAGCAGGGAGACCGCGTCGACGAGCTCGTCCGGCACGGCGGCGATCGCCTCGCGCTGCTGCCCGCCCAGGTAGAGCTCCTGGATCCGCTCCGCCTCGGCCTCCCAGCCGTAGCGACGGACGAGCGAGTTGTAGAAGTTGCGGCCCTTCGCACCCATGCCGCCGACGTAGAGCGCCAGATACGGCTTGAGCGAGTCGCGCAGCGCCTGCACGTCGTCGCCGACGAGGACGGTGACCGTCGCCGCGATCTCGAACCCTTCGCGGGCGCCCGCGAGGCTCGACCCGAACGCGTCGTCGAAGCGCTCGGGGACGACGAAGATCGGCAGCCAGCCGTCGGCGATCTCCGCCGCGAGGGCGACGTTCTTCGGCCCGATCGCCGCGAGGAAGATCGGGATCTCGGCCCGCAGCGGCCGCAGCATCATCTTCAGCGGCTTGCCGAGGCCGGTGGCGCCGGGCCCGTCGTACGGGATCCGGTAGTGCTCCCCCTCGTGCTCCACGACGTCGCGCCGCAGCGCGGCGCGGACGATCTCGATGTACTCCCGCGTCTTGCCGAGCGGCTTCCCCCACGGCTGGCCGTGCCAGCCCTCGACCACCTGGGGACCCGACGTGCCGAGGCCGAGGATGAAGCGGCCGCCCGACATGAGGTCGAGCGTCGCCGCCGTCATGGCCGCGTTCGCCGGCGTGCGGCCGGGGATCTGCATGATCGCCGAGCCGACCTTGATCCGGTCGGTGGACGCGGCGAGCCACGCGAGCACGGTGACTGCGTCGGTTCCCCACGCCTCGGCCGCCCACGCCGAGTCGTAGCCGAGCCGCTCGGCCTCCTGCACGAGCGGCACGAGCTCGGCCGGGTTCGTCCCGGGCGGCGCGTAGCCGACGTTGACGCCGAGCTTCACAGTACGAATCTCACGGGGCGATCCTAAGCGGTCGCCGGGGTAGGGTCTTCCGGATGCAGTCGCTGCTGCTCAGCTTCGACTTCGAGGACTGGCACCAGCTCGTGCACCGGATGCTCGGCCTGGGCGACTGGGACGTGCGCGGCGAGGCGCTCGAGCGCCAGACGGGGGCGACGCTCGACCTGCTCGATGAGGTCGGGGCGAAGGCGACGTTCTTCCTGCTCGGGATCACGGCGCGGCGCTATCCGGACCTCGTGCGCGAGATCGCGGCGCGCGGGCACGAGCCGGCCTGTCACGGCTTCGAGCACGAGCGCGTCCATCGCCAGACGAGAGACGAGTTCCGGCGCGACGTCGAGTCGAGCGCGGCGCTCATCGAGCAGACGACCGGTCGCCGTCCCGTCGCCTACCGGGCCCCGGCGTTCTCCATCAACCGGGAGACGCCGTGGGCCTACGACGTCCTCGCCGAGCTCGGCTTCCGTTACGACTCCAGCCAGTACGACTCGCCGAAGATCCCGAACCGGATCGGCGCCATCCCGCAGTCGCCGTACCGGCTCTCGCTCGCCGGCGGCGCCGACCTGTGGGAGCTGCCGATCAGCGTCGCCGACGTCGCCGGCCGGCGCATTCCGATCGGCGGCGGCAGCTACTGGCGGCTCCTGCCGAAGCCGTTGCTCCTCCGGGGCCTGCGCGCGGCCGCGACGGCGAGCGAGCACCCGGTGCTCTACTTCCACCCCTACGAGTGCGACCCGGAGCCGCTCCGCGCGCGGCTGCCGCCGCGGCCGTCCGTGCGGCAGCGCGTCAAGGCCGCGGAGCGCAGCGGGTGGCGGAACTTCAGGCGCACGCTCGTGCCCGCGCGCCTTCGAGCCGTCGCAGATCAGTTCCGACTCGTAAGCTACGAGCAGGCCTATGCCGACATCGACGAGCAGTACGGGACGCGTACGAGATCACTTTCGCGCGAAGGCGTTCTCGTTTGACCACCTCTACGACGAGGAGCACGCGGTGCAGCGCGTGCTCCGCCCTGGGCTCTTCCGGCGCCGCGAGTTCGCGCTGGACGTCGTCCGCTCGTACCCGTCGCCGCGCGTCCTGGACGTCGGCTGCGGCTCGGGCCGCGTCGGCGAGCTCGCGCTCGAGCAAGGAGCGGGCGAGTACGTCGGGATCGACTTCTCGGAGCCGATGCTCGCCCTCGCCGAGGAGCGGCTCGGGCGTTTCGGCGCGCGCATGCGTCTCGTCCGGGGCGACTTCCTCGAGGAAGACCTCGAGGGGCGGTTCGACGTCGTGCTCGCGCTGGGCTTCTTCGACTACCAGGCGGAGCCGGAGCGCTTCGCGCGGCGCTTCGGCGAGCTGACCGCGCCCGGCGGCTCGGTCGTCGGGAGCTTCCCGCGCTGGAACTGGGTCAAGGGGCCCGTTCGCAAGCTCCGCTACGAGGTGATCGGCGACTGCCCGATCTTCGACTACACCGAGCCGCAGCTGCGGGCGCTCTTCACCGAGGCGGGTTTCGCCGACGTCGACATCCAGCGCCCCGGCCGCGGCGGCTTCCTAGTCCGCGCCACCCGCGCCGCATAGGGCTGCCCTTCCGCCCAAAGGGCGGGACAGCCAACCCGTCCAGAGTCGTCCTTGGTGGACTGCCATCCCGCGCGCGCAGGCGGGACCCCGCTCCCGCCGAAGCGCCAGGCACGCCACGTCTTGCTGAGCCAAGAGGAGGGGGCCCGTGGGGGAACCAGGGGTTCCCCCACGTTTCTAGCCGTAGAGCGCGAGGAACGGGAGGTACGTCGAGAGGTCGACGCTGCCCGGCGCGGGGAGGTCGTCCCGCGCGCAGATCGCCGTGTCGAGCTGGCGCGACTGAAGGCCACGCGTCCAGTGCTCGTAGGCCGCGCCCCGCTCGAACGAGGCGAGCGTCGCGGCGATCGCCGGCCGCACGAGGCCGAGCGGGAGCGCGCCGAGCGGCGTGGTCGCGCCGAGGGGCTTCACCTTGTAGGTGCCGAGGGGCGTTCGGAGGGACGAGGGGCGCCCGAGCGGCAGGTCGAAGAGCGAGGCAGGCGCGAGTGCGGAGAGCGCGAAGCCGACCTTGCGGTTGCCGAGCCACGGTGCCGGGGCGCTGGCCTGCACACGTCGCGCGAGCGTGGCCGGATACGACTGGTAGTACGTGAGGACGGCCGCGCTGCTCGCATTTCCGACCCGAAGCCCGGCTTCGATCTTCGCGCGACGCAACTCGTCGCCCAGGACGCCGAGCGCGATCGCCCGGCTTGCGTGCGCCGCGGAGAGCGCCGCGCCGTAGGCGCGCCAGCTGCCGCCGAAGCGCTCCGCGACGATCGCGCGCTCGGCGACGGCCGCCTGACGCACCGGAACGTGCACGGCGCTGCTCTCGGCCAGGCGCGAGTAGAGGGCGGTCAACGCCGCGTCGCGATCGCCCGTGACGAGCTGGAGCCGCTGCACGGCGTCGTTCGATAGCCGGGTTCGCCCCACGACGCACTGGACACCGCTTCCCAGCCGGATCTGTCCCTCCGTGCGCGAGGGCTCGAATCCTGCTCCGGCAACCGCCAGGCCGTTGCACAGCGAGGGGCTGCGCGTCCAGAGCCACACGCACGCGGCGCCGAGCTTGGCGGGATCCTTCTCCGGCGTCGTCCACTCACCCCAGCCCCATGACCAGAGCGAGCCGATGCCGGTCTCGGCGGCGACCTGGCGCAGCGAGAGCGCCTGCCACTTGACGACGTCGTACCACGCCGACGCGGGCTTCAGCCCGTTGCGCCCGCCGAAGCCGACCGTCGTCGACATCGTCGTGATCAGCCCGATCCGGTGCGGCGGGATGCCCAGCGACGTGAACTGCTCGACGTCGCTCCGGTAGGCCGTACGCAGCATCCGGTTGCCGAGCACCGGCCCCGCCTTGTAGAGGATCGTCGCCGGGATGTACGCCTCGCGAAGGATGTCCGAGACGCCGGCGACCTCCTGCCACCAGACGCCCGCGTCTCCCGCGGTGTACGGGTCGCTGTTGACGAGCAGCACCGGGTAGGCGCCCCGCGCGGCGAGCTCCCGGAGGAACGTGAGCACGTTCTGGCGGTACGTCGCGTTGGCGTCCGACCACGGCGGCACGAGCCCGGCGCCGAAGAGCTCGTTCTCGACGATCACCGGCGTGGAGCAGCCGATCTGCGCTGCGGCGTAGTCGTAGAGCTTGTCGGCCTTGGCGACGACGGTCGCAGGGTCGGCCGGCGTCGCAGGCTGCCCGACGCGCTCCTTCAGGTGCATGTCCCAGTAGACCGTCTTCGCGCCGGTCGCGCGCATCTGCGCCGGGAAGTCGCCGCTCGACGCCGAGACGATGACGCCGGGGCGGCCGAAGATGCCCGCGAAGGCGGGCCAGCCGAACTCGATCCAGAGCGGCGTGCGGTTCGGCAGCCCGCACGTGCCGGCGTACACCGGCTTCGGCAGGGCCTTCGCGGCGTGCGCGGGAGCCGCGCCGAATCCGAGCGACGCGCCTGTGACGACGAGGAGTAGAGCGAGCTTGCGGGGGGTCAACGCTCCCTGTGTAGCACGCGCGCCGGAAGGCCGTCCAGATCCTCTGAGCGGAGTACGGTTAGTGCCGACGATGGCCCACCCGGAGCTGGCAGCCGAGCAGGCGTACCTCGACCATGCGCATGCGTGTCTCGACCGCATGCGCTCGTCGGTCGAGCACGCCGCCGAGTCGAGCGACAACGAGGTCGCCGCGGTCGCCCTCGAAGCGTGGGCGAGGCGGCGCCTGCGGACCTTCCGGGACGCCGAGCGGGGCCTCTGCTTCGGGCGGCTGACCCTCGACGGCCCGCCGCGGCCGCTCTACGTCGGCCGGCGGTGGGTGCACGACGATGCCCACGAGGTGCTCGTGGTCAACTGGCAGGCGCCGGCGGCGAGGCCGTTCTACACGGCGACGCCGATGGACCCGCAGCAGGTGACGCAGCGGCGTCGCTACCGGACCGAGGGCCGGCGGCTGGTCGACATCTCCGACGAGGCGCTCGACGGCTCGGCGCTCGAGGGGGCGAGCGTCTCCGACTTCCTGCTCGAGGAGCTCGAGCGGCGCCGGGAGGGCCGGATGCGCGACATCGTCGCCACGATCCAGTCCGACCAGTACAGGCTGATCACGCGAGAGCCGGAGGGAGCGCTCGTCGTTCAGGGCGGCCCGGGTACCGGGAAGACGGCGGTCGGCCTCCACCGCGCGTCGTGGCTGCTCTACACGCACCGCGAGCAGCTTCGCCGCGTGCTCGTGGTCGGGCCGAACCCGACCTTCATGGACTACGTCTCGCACGTGCTGCCGGCGCTCGGCGAGGAGGCGGTCGAGCAGCGGGCCGTCTCGGAGCTGCTCGACGGCGCCGAGGTCGGCCGCGAGGAGGCTCCCGACGTCGCGCGGCTGAAGGCGGACACGAGGCTCGCAGCCGTCGTGCGGCACGCGGTCGAGCTCGCCGTGCGTCCGACGCCGGAGGAGCTCGTCCTCCGGGTCGACGGCGTCTTCGTCTCGGTGAAGGAGCGCGAGGTGTCGGAGCTGCTCGAGGACGCGCTCGCGTCGAGTGCCGCCCTCGCCCAGGCTCGCGCCCGCTTCCGGATGGCGCTCCTGCGCCGCTTCTACGAGCGCTACGGCGAGCTGTTGGGGCCGCTGGCGCTGCGCAGCTTCGACGAGCTCGAGGCTGCGGTGAGGCGGAACGGCTTCCTGACGAAGTACCTCGACCGCGTGCTCGCGTTGCCGCGGCCGGACAAGCTCGTGGCACGGCTACTCATGTCGCCGGCGGCGCTCGCCGGCGCCGCCGAGGGGATCCTCGAGCGTGACGAGCAGCACCTGCTGCTGCGCGAGCGGCCGAAGCGCACGGCCGACCTCCGCTGGAGCGAGCACGACCTGCCCCTCCTCGACGAGGCGCGCACGCTGGTCGACGGGCCGCCGCGCGCGTACGGGCACGTGATCGTCGACGAGGCCCAGGACCTGACGCCGATGCAGCTGCTCGCAGTGTCCCGGCGCGCCGTCGACGGCTCGCTCACGATCCTCGGCGACGTCGCGCAGGCGACGGGCCCGGTCGTGTACGGCCGCTGGCAGGAGCTCGAGGGCTACCTGCCGGAGGGCGCGGAGGTGTCGATCGAGGAGCTGCGGCACGCCTATCGCGTGCCGGCGGAGATCATGGAGCTGGCGCTGCCGCTGCTCGAGCTCATCGCCCCCGACGTCGAGCCGCCGATCGCCTACCGGCAAGGTGGGGCGGCGCCTCGAATCGTCAGGGCCGTGGCGGATCAACTGCTGGCGTCAGCGCTGCAGGAGGCGGCGGCGCTCGCCGGGCTCGACGGGATCCTCGCCGTGATCGCGCCGCGCTCGCTCGCCGTGGGCGGCGCGGGCGACGCTTTCGACGACACGTCCGTGCCGGTACTGACGCCGCGCCAGGCGAAGGGCCTGGAGTTCGACCACGTGGTCGTCGTGGAGCCGGCGCTGATCGTCGAGGAGGGAGGCGTCTCCGGCCTGCGAGAGCTGTACGTCGCGCTCACGCGCCCGACCAAGACGCTCGTGGTCGTCCATGCTCGGCCTCTGCCCGACCCGCTCGGGTAGCGTCGGGCTCATGCGCGCGCGCACGCTCGGAGACGGCGGCCCCGAGGTCTCCGTCGTAGGCCTCGGCACGAACAACTTCGGGGGCCGCTGCGACTTCGCCCAGACGAAGGCCGTGATCGACGCGGCGCTCGACGGGGGAGTCACGCTGCTCGACACCTCGGACACCTATTCGCAGGGGACGAGCGAGGAGTACATCGGCCGCGCGCTCGAGGGTCGCCGGGACCGCGTCCTGCTCGCGACGAAGTTCGGCAAGCCGATGAGCGACGGCCCCGACCTGCCGCGAGGCTCGCGCAAGTACGTCCGCTGGGCGATCGAGGGCTCGCTGCAGCGCCTGCGCACCGAGACGATCGACGTCTACCAGATGCACGAGCCGGATCCGCAGACGCCTGTCGAGGAGACGCTGGCGGCGTTGAACGAGCTCGTCGCGGAGGGGAAGGTGCGCTACGTCGGCTCGTCCAACTACTCCGCCGAGCAGATCCAGGAGGCCGACCGGGTCGCCCGCGAGCGCGGCTTCGCGCGGTTCGTCTCGGCGCAGAACCACTACTCGCTCGTCGAGCGCGAGGCGGAGGACGAGCTCCTACCGGCGTGCGAGCGGCTCGGGATCGGGATGCTGCCGTACTTGCCGCTCGCAAGCGGGCTCCTGACCGGCAAGTACCGGCGGGGCGAGCGGGTGAGCGAGGGGCGGCTCGCGGGCCGCGAGATCCCCGAGGCCCGGTTCGACCGGCTCGAGGCGCTGCAGCGCTTCGCGGACGAGCGCGGCGTCGCGCTGCTCGAGGTCGCGATCGGCGGCCTCCTCGCGATGCCGGCGATCGCGTCGGTGATCGCGCTGGGCACGAGCCGGCCAAGGCGGGCTTGCGGCGCGGCTCTACCTCGTCGATACTCGCCGCACTGCATTTACAAAGGAGGGCACTCGTGAAGTTTCCCAAGGGCTGGGCGCTGATCGTCCTCGGGGCGGCGGTCGGCATGTTGACCCTGGCCGGGGCGGGATCGGCCGCCGTTCGCGGCGAGAGCGCGACGACGACGCTCGTCTACGCGGGCGCGTCGGACCCGACGTTCCTCGATCCGATCCTCGACTCCGACGGCGAGAGCTTCCGGATCACGAAGCAGATCTTCGAGGGCCTCGTCGATCTGAAGCCGGGCACGACGACGGTCGCGCCGAAGCTCGCGACGAGTTGGAGCGTGGACCGGAGCGGCAAGGTCTGGACCTTCAACCTCCGGCACGGCGTGAAGTTCCAAGACGGCACGCCGTTCAACGCAAAGGCCGTGTGCTTCAACTTCAACCGCTGGTACAACTTCACCGGCCCGTTCCAGACCGCCGGCGCGACGTTCTACTACCAGGCGATCTTCCAGGGCTTCAAGACGAACGAGGGCTCGAACCTCAAGCCGCCGCTCTACAGCAGCTGCAAGGCGAAGGGCCGCTACAAGGCGCTCGTCAGGCTGACGGCGAAGAACGGCCCGTTCCTGCCGGCGCTGTCGCTCTCCTCGTTCTCGATGCAGAGCCCGACGGCGCTGCAGAAGTACGGCGCGGACCAGGCCACGATCAACAACGGCTCGTTCGCGCCGACGGGGACGTACGCCTTCCAGCACCCGACGGGCACGGGACCGTTCGTGTTCTCGAGCTGGACGGTGAAGCAGAAGGTCGTGCTCGTCCGCAACGACCACTACTGGGGCAAGAAGCCGAAGCTGAAGCAGGTGATCGTCGTTCCGATCGCCGACAACTCCGCCCGCGTGCAGGCGCTGCAGACCGGCGAGGTGAACGCGATCGACCTGCTGCAGCCGCAGGACGTGTCGAAGGTCCAGGACGACCCGAAGCTGACGACGAAGAGTCGCCCGCCGTTCAACGTCGCCTGGGTGGGGATGAACCAGGCGAAGCCGCCGATGGACAAGCTGCTCGTCCGGCAGGCGGTCGCCTACGGTCTGAACCGCCAGGCGGTCGTGAACACGTTCTACGCGGGACGCGCTCAGGTGGCAAACGAGTTCCTGCCGCCGAGCCTCTTCGGCTACGCGAAGGACGTCGTCAAGTACCCCTTCAACCCGACGAAGGCGAAGCAGCTCCTGCAGCAGGCGGGACTCACGCTGCCTGTCACGGTCGACTTCTACTATCCGACGAACGTCTCACGGCCGTACATGCCGGACCCGCAGGGGATCTTCCAGGTCTTCGCGAACAGCCTCGAGCAGTCGGGCTTCAAGGTGGTGCCGCACAGCGAGCCGTGGCGACCCCAGTACGTCGCGGACGTCCAGTCCGGCAACGGCGGCCACCTGAACCTCATCGGCTGGACGGGCGACTACGGCGACCCGGACGACTTCCTCGGCGTCTTCTTCAAGGGTGTCAACCCGCAGTGGGGCTTCAACAACGCCGCCTTGACCGCCCTGCTGACCAAGGCCGCCGCGGAGGTCAACTTCAAGAAGCGCGTGGCGCTCTACCAGCAGGCGAACAGGATGATCATGAAGGACATCCTGCCGGGAGTCCCGTACGCCCACACGAGGCCGCCGCTCGGCTTCCAGAAGACGGTCAAGGGCTACATCGCGGGTCCGACAGGCTCCGATCCGTTCGCGTCCGTCTACTTCGGCGGCACGTAGAGAAGTGATCTAGCAGCCGGCGGACGCACCGAAATGCTTCGTTTCGTCGTCCGCCGGCTGTTGCTCCTCGTCCCGATCCTCGTGGGGCTCTCGATCGTGATCTTCGCGTGGGTGCATGCGCTTCCGGGAAGCCCCGCGACGTCGCTGCTCGGGGAGCGGTCGACGCCGGAGCTCGTGAAGGCGTACAACGAGAAATACGGCTTCACCCGGTCGATTCCGGAGCAGTACTGGGGCTACGTGAGGACAACCGGCTTCATCGGCGCCAAGAGGTACGGCTCGGTCTTCGACCACGGCAGCCTCGTCGCGTCCCTGGTCGGCATCTCGACGCCCGTGTTCTTCCTCGCGCTGATGCTGAAGTATGTCTTCGCGGTGCGTCTGGGCTGGCTCCCGAGCATCGGTCGGATCGACATCATCAGCACCGCGAAGCACCCGACCGGCTTCTATGTCCTCGACGCGATCATCGAGCGCGACTGGCACACGCTCGCGGACGTCCTGAAGCACCTGATGCTCCCGGCAATCGCGCTCGGCTCGATCCCGCTCGCGGTCGTCGCACGCATCACGCGCGCGGCCGTGCTCGACGTGCAGAACGAGGATTACGTGCGGACCGCGCGGGCGAAGGGGATCGCACGTATCACCGTCGATCGCCGCCACATCCTGCGCAACGCGCTCTTGCCGGTGACGACGGTGATCGGCCTGCAGACGGGCCTCCTCCTCTCCGGTGCGATCCTGACGGAGACCGTGTTCGCATGGCCCGGCGTCGGCACGTGGCTGTCGGAGGCGATCTTCAACCGCGACTATCCGGTGCTGCAGGGCGGGATCCTCTTCCTCGCGATCGTCTTCGTCCTCGTCAACCTCGTCGTCGACCTGACGTACGGGCTGATCAATCCGCGGATCCGCTACTCATGAGCGTCCAACCGCAGGTTGGCTCATGAGTGTCGCCGAGCTCGAGAGCGCCGAGCTCGCGCTCGAGGGGCCGAGCGGTCTCTGGCGGGAGGCCTTTCGGCGGATCAGGCGGAACACCGGCGCGCAGATCGGCTTCTTCTTCGTCTTCGCATTCGTGTTCATCGCGGTGTTCGCGCCCCTGCTCGCGCCGTACGGTCCGCTGGACCAGCACGTCGAGCTGGTGCGGCACGGTTGTTGCCCGGGGCCCTCTTCTGCGCACTGGCTCGGCGTCGACCAGCTCGGGCGGGACGAGCTCTCGCGCATCTTCTACGGTGCGCGGCTCTCGCTCATCGTCGGCATCGTCGCCGTCTCCGTCGGCCTGTCTGCCGGACTCGTCCTCGGCTCGATCGCGGGGTTCTTCGGAGGGATCGTCGGCGGCTTCATCATGCGCTGCATCGACGTGATGCTCGCGATCCCGGGCTTGCTGTTCGCGATCGGCATCGTGGCCGCCCTCGGACCGGGTCTCGTCGAGGTGATGATCGCGATCGGCGTCACGCAGATACCGATCTTCGCGCGGCTGCTGCGCGGCTCGATCCTCGCGCAGCGCGAGAACGACTTCGTGCTCGCCGCCCGGTCCGTCGGCGTACGGCGTTTCCGCATTCTCTACGGCCACGTCCTCCCGAACGCGATCTCGCCGGTGATCGTGCAGGGGACGCTCGCGCTCGCAACTGCGATCATCGACGTCGCCGGCCTCAGCTTCCTCGGGCTCGGCGACCAGGATCCTTCGAGGCCGGAATGGGGCGCGATGCTGACGAGCACCAATCAGTATCTCGAGGTCGCGCCGTGGCTAGCGATCATCCCCGGCGTCGCCATCGTCATCTCGGCGCTCGGCTTCAACCTGATCGGCGACGCGCTCCGCGAGGCCCTCGACCCGAAGCTGCGTGGCAGGATCTGACCTCCTCCTCCAGGTGGAGGGGCTGCGTGTCGAATTCCGCACCCACCGCGGCACCATCTACGCCGTCAACGGGGTCTCGTTCGACATCGCCGCGGGCGAGACCCTCGGCGTCGTCGGCGAGTCGGGCTGCGGCAAGAGCGTGACAGCGCTCGCGCTCCTCGGCATCCTGCCGCGCGCAGGTCGCGTCACCGGCGGGACCGCGCTCTTCGGCGGGCGCGACCTGCTCACGCTCGGAGACAGGTCGCTGAGGCGGATTCGCGGCCGTGAGATCGCGATGATCTTCCAGGACCCGATGACCTCGCTGAATCCCGTGCTGACGATCGGCCGGCAGATCCGCGAGGCGCTCGAGACGCACTTCGGCATGAACCGGAAGGCGGCGGAGCGTCGCGCTGCGGAGTTGCTCGACCAGGTTGGGATCCCGAGCGCGAAGGCGCGCCTCTCGGACTACCCGCACCAGTTCTCGGGCGGGATGCGTCAGCGGGCGATGATCGCGATGGCGCTCGCGTGCGAGCCGAAGCTCCTCATCGCCGACGAGCCGACGACGGCGCTCGACGTGACGATCCAGGCCCAGATCCTCGACCTCCTGCGCTCCCTCGTCGCCGACCGCGACACGGCGCTCATCCTCATCACGCACGATCTCGGCGTCGTCGCCGGCATGTGCGAACGCGTGAACGTGATGTACGCCGGCATGTTCATGGAGTCGGGCGCGGCCGAGCAGATCTTCGAGACGCCGCGGCATCCGTACACGTTCGGCCTGCTCCAGAGCGTGCCGCGCCTCGACGCGCCGCGCACGCGCAAACTGCGTCCGATCGAGGGTGCGCCGCGCGACATGCTCGGTGCGCCTGCGGCGTGCCCGTTCGCGCCGCGCTGCACGTACGAGGTGCCGCAGTCGCGCGAGGAGGTGCCGGCGCTCGTCGAGATCGAACGCGGCCATCGCGTCGCCTGCTTCAACCCGGTGCCGCCGGACGCGTGGCAGCGCGAGGTGGCGGTCAGGTGACCGGTCCCGGATGAGCAACGGCGGCGGCCCGCTCGTGGAGCTCGACGACCTGCGCGTCTGGTTCCCGATCAGGAGCGGCATCGTGCTCGACCGCCACGTCGGCGACATCAAGGCGGTGGACGGGGTCAGCTTGACAATTCAGCGCGGCGAGACGCTCGGGCTCGTGGGCGAGTCGGGCTGCGGGAAGTCCACCCTCGGCCGCGCCATCCTGCGCCTCTACGAGCCGACGGGCGGACGGATCGTGTTCGACGGCCGGGACATCTCCTCGCTCGGCGAGGCCGAGCTGCAGCCCCTGCGCCGGCGGATGCAGATGATCTTCCAGGATCCGTTCGCGTCGCTGAACCCACGTCACTCGGTCGGCCGCATCGTCGGCGAGCCGGTGCGGACGCACGGGATCGCGAGTGGACGACAGGTTGGGGCGCGGACGCGCGAGCTGCTCAAGATCGTCGGCCTGCCCGAGGACGCGGCGTCGCGGTATCCCCACGAGTTCTCGGGCGGCCAGAGGCAACGTATCGGCGTGGCCCGTGCGCTCGCGGTGAACCCGGACTTCATCGTCGCCGACGAGCCGGTGTCCGCGCTCGACGTCTCGATTCAGGCGCAGATCATCAACCTTCTCGAGAACCTGCAGGAGGACTTCCAGCTCACGTATCTCTTCATCGCGCACGATCTCGCCGTCGTCCGCCACATCTCCGACCGCATCGCCGTCATGTACCTCGGCGGGATCGTCGAGGTCTCGCCCGCCGACGAGCTCTACGACAACCCGCTCCATCCGTACACGATCTCGCTGCTCTCGGCGGTGCCGATCCCGGACCCGAAGGTCGAGCGCGCGCGCGAGCCGATCCTCTTGCAGGGCGACCTGCCGAGCCCCGCAGCGCCGCCGCAGGCGTGCCGGTTTCACACTCGCTGCCCGTACGTGCAGCCGACGCGCTGCCGGGACGAGAGGCCGCAGCTCCGCCGGCTGCTGCCGGGGCACGAGGTCGCGTGCCACTGGGCGGAGCAGATCCGCAGCGGGGAGATCAAGCCGCGGGAGCGCGAGCCGGTCTTCGAGCCGGGGCCGGTCGAGCCGCCGCCGGAGCTGCCGCCGGTCTAGGTCCTGCCGTGGCTAGCGGAAGCTGGGCACGAGCCGGCGCAGACGGGCCCGCTCGGCCGGCAGGTAGAAGCCGAGCAGCGCGAGCGCGAGCGGGTACGCGAGCACGAGGAGCAGCGAGGGCGCGATGCTCAGATGCGCCGCGCGCGCCGCCACGGTCAGGCCGACGCCGGCGCCGACCGCGGTCACGACGCGTCGCCACTGATAAGCGACCGGGTAGACGTGCTGTGCGTAGAGGGTCATCCCGAGGAAGAGCACGAGGTAGGAGGCGGCGGTCGAGATCGCGGCGCCGACCATCCCGTAGCGCGGGATGAGCCAGAAGTTGATGCCGACGTTGACCGCCGCTCCGGCGCCCGTGACGACCCAGTTGAGCTGCGTGCGGCGCGCACGGCCGCTGCCGATCGCGAGCACCGTGTAGCCGGCGTAGACGGCGCCCGCGAACGCGAGCAGAGCGATGCCCTCCTCGGCGCGCTGGTAGCGCGGCGACGTCATCGCCGCCGTCAGCCACGGTGCCAGCGCGCCGAGCGCGAGCGCGATCCACGAGGCGACAACCAGCAGGTACGTGAGCACGAACGAGTACGTGCGCCGCGCGTCGCGGTCGTCCTCGATCGAGTACGCGAAGGCGGGCCAGGCCGTGCGGAACGCGAACATCGCGAACGTGATCACCGACGCGATCTTCACCGCCGCCGAGTAGACGCCCACCTCCGCGGCGTCCTTGTACGACGCCACGAACAGCCGGTCGACGAAGTTGATCGCCCACAGCGCGAGCGCCGAGGGCACGAGTGGCAGGCCGAACTTCTGCATGCCGCGGAAGAGCTCGCGGTCGAACTGCAGGCCGAGCTGCTCCCGGCGGTACGCGAGGAGGGCGAGGTAGACGCAGAGCGTGCCCACGAAGTTGCCGACGAGCAGGCCGAGGGCGCCCTTCCGGAACACGACGATCAGGACGACCGAGGCGGCGATCGTGATCAGGACGTTCGCGACGCTCGCGAGCGCGAACGAGACCGACCGCTCCTCGACGCGGAAGAGGGACGTGAGCTGCTCGTAGTTCATCTGCGCCCAGAAGCCGATCGCGGCTGCGCGCACGAGGCTCGCGTGGTCGCCGAGCTGGAGCAGGTGGGAGAGCCGGTCCGCGAAGACGACACACAGGACGAGTCCGCCGGTCGCCGTCGTCATCGTGAACCAGAACGAGGTGCGGACGACCACGAGCCGCCGCGCCGCGTCCTTGGTGTCGAAGTAGAAGCGGAAGAACGCCGTCGAGACGCCCATGCGGAGGACGATCACGGCGACCGCCGAGGCGGAGACGAGGATCTCCACCCGGCCGTACGAGCCGGGCGGCAGGTAGCTCGTGTACAGCGGCAGCAGCAGGACGGCGAGGATCCGCGACACGAGGCCGCCGACTCCGTAGATCAGCGAGTGGCGGGCAAGTCGCCGCAGCTCGTGCGCGAGCCTCATGGCGAGGAGCGTAGACCGCGCGTCAGCCGAGGCGGGTGCCTGGAGTGTCAGCCGGCGACGACGTCGCCGAGCCGGAAGCGCAGGTCGTGCAACCGCTCGCGCCAGTCCGTCGAGACCTGGGCGACGCACTTCGTCGCACGGTAGGCGAGCTCGACGAGCCACTCCGGGGGGATGCCGTGCGTCTCGACCCACTCGCGTGCGTCCGGCGGCAGCTCGTCCGGGGGCTCGCCGGCGGCGGCGGCCACGATCTCGGCCGCTGCGATCGCGTGCTCGGCAACGGCGTCGTCGTCTGGGCGGTCGCACGCCGCCTGCAGGGTCTCTGCGAGCGAAGTCCAGTCCATTACGGGTCCCATTCCACCTGATCGAAGAATCGAAGCGCGGTTCGACCCGGTCGCACGCGGGCCCGCAGGGCCGCGAGCTCCCCGTCGGAGATTTTCCCGAGCGCCCGCTTGACCGCGAGCCAGGGCAGGTTCAGGTCCTCCTGGTAGACGATCGTCGAGATGCGCGGATTCACCTCGATCACGTGCTCTCCGACCAGCTGGATGTTGAAGAACCACTCGATCTCGAGCGCCCGGACGATCCTCTCGGCGATCTCCAGCAGGCCGGGATCGTCGAGCGTCACGAAGTACATCGCGAGCCCGGCGCGCATGCCCTCGCGGGTCTTCGGATGGCCGAGCACGATCCGGCGGCCGTCGGCGATCCCGTCGATCGTGCGCTCGCCGCCGGTGGCGAGCTCCATCACGAGCAGGTCGACGCCGTCCGCCGGCAGCAGCTCGAGGGCCTCCTCCAGGCGCATCGCCAGGGCGCCGGGGCGCTCGTAGAGGAGCTGGTGGGCGCGGTCGACGGTCGGGTCGAGGATGCGGAACCCGCGCGACCCCGACGAGAAGACGGGCTTGAAGCAGACCGGCCGTTCCGGGTAGCCCAGCTCTCGCGCCGCCGTCTCGACGCCCGCGGCCCCGGTCACGCGCCTGAACGCCGGCGCGCGCACACCGGCGCGCGGCAGCAGGTCGTACGTCTCGGCCTTGTCGTTCGAGCGGCGCACCGTCTCCGGGCCCGAGACGAGCACCGGCACGGGAAAGCGGTCGCGACTCGCCGCGAGGCCGGGAAGGTCGTGCGAGGACTGCGGCAGGACGACCTCGACGTGCTCGCGCTCGACGACGTCGAGCACGGCGTCGGCGTAGCCCGCGTCGGCTCCCGGCGGGACCAGGTGGAAGGCGTCGCAGAGCCGCCGCCCGATCGAGCGCTCCGACATGTCGACCCCGACGAGCCGCACCTCGCGCTCGCCGTTCTCGCGCAGGGCGCGCAACAGCGCCGCGGTGCCGGGGGCGCCGGAGGCGGTGACGAGGATCGTCGTCATTCCTCGACCGTGACGCCCTCGGCGCGGAGGTAGTCGAGCCACTGCCTGCGCTTCGCGTCCAGCATCGCGAGCGGCCCCTCGTACACCCAGCGCTCTGGGTGCACGAGCAGCTGCAGCCAGTCGAGCGTGCCGGCCGCGAGCTCCTCGTGGGGGCAGCCGTCGGCGTCCGAGCGGAATTGCTCCGGGGCGAAGTAGGGCTCCTCCATCGCGTTCACGGCGCCGAACACCGGCTCCGACGCAAACGTGGCGTCGGGGTCGTGCCAGGAGATGACCTTGTCGAAGCGGCGGTCGAGCTCGGCGCGGGGATGGACCGCGTGCAGCCCGATCGCGTGGCCCCACTGGCGCAGCTGGCGTTGCGCGTAGTGGCCGACGTGCGAGTAGAGGTTGTAGAACGCGCTCTCGGTCATCAGGAAGTACGTCGCGCGGACTCCGAGCTCGTGCTCGACGCGTGCCGTCTCGAGCGCGGCCTCCAGCGAGAGCACGACGTCGTGGCGGAGGAAGAGGTCGCCCGGGCGTGGATGGCGATCGAAGCTCGCCCAGTCGTAGCCGCCCCGCTTCGCCGCCTGCAGCAGCTCACGGTAGTGGGCGATGTCGAGGCGGCAGCTCACCGCGCGCGATGTTAGTGATGCTCGCGGGCGCCCACGGCGTCGTGGAGCAGCCGCAGCACCGACTCGACGTCGGTCTCGTCGCCGCCGACCACCCGCAGCGCGAGTCCGTTCAGCACCATCGTCGCGAAGCGGCCGAGATCGAGAGGGCTCACGTCGCTGCGGAACATGCCGTCCTCCTGGCGCGCCCGGAACCAGTCGACGACCAGCTCGCGCTCCTCGGGCGGCGTCGAGGCCCGGTGCAGGAACTCCGGATCGTGCCGCAGCCGCGCGTGCATCTCGAGCAGCACGCCGAGCCAGTCCGGGTCCTCCCCCGCCATCGCGTGGACGGCCGCGTCGAGGCCCGAGCCGGTGAGGAGGGCGCCGTAGTGCCGGCTGACCTCGACGGCGAGCTCCACGAACAGGTCCAGCTTGTTGCCGAAATAGTGGAAGATCGCGCCGCGCGACAGCCCGGTCTCCTCCTCGAGGCGTGCGACCGTCGCGCCCTCGTAGCCCCAGCGCGAGAAGGCGCGGCGGGCCCCCTCGAGGATCTCCGCGCGGCGCGCGTCCCGGTGCTCCTGGCTGACCTTCGGCATGGCCGAACCCTACAAAAGACTTTACAAAACCGTACGGACGTTTTATTATCGCCGACATGATGCGGAACCGCTCCCTGCTCGGGCTCCTGACCGCCGAGCTCGTGTCGTTTACCGGCTCGGCCATGACCTTCGTCGCCCTGCCGTGGTTCGTGCTGGCCACGACTGGCTCAACGGCGCGGATGGGCTGGGTGCTGGCGGCGGAGCTGGCCCCGATCGGCCTGCTCGGCATCCCGTCCGGCACCGTGGCGGCGCGCCTCGGGGCGAAGCGGACGATGCTGGTCTCGGACGCCGCCCGCGGACCGCTGATGACCGTGATCCCGGTGCTGTGGTGGACGGGCCACCTCTCGTTCGCAGCGCTGCTCGCCGCGTCGTTTGCAATCGGCTGCTTCGCTGCGCCGTACCTCTCGTCGGCGCGGGTCGTGATCCCGGAGGTGGTCGGCGAGGACGAGCGGCTCGTCGCTCGTGCGAACGCGATCGTCGCCGGCGGCAACCAGCTGACGCAGATCGCGGGGCCGGTGCTGGCGGGAGTCCTCATCGCCGCGACGAGCCCGGCGACGGTGCTCGTGGTCGACGGCGGCACGTACCTGTTCTCGTTCCTGACGATCGCGCTCGTCGTGCGTGGCGGCCGGCGCGTCGAGCAGACGGCGGAGTCCCGTGGCCTGCTCGCCGGCCTACGCTTCCTCGTCCGCGATCCGCTGCTCGGCCCGATGCTCGTCGTCGCCTGCCTCATCAACCTCGTCGCGCAGGGCCTGATCGTCGCCGTGAACGCGCTGGCGTACTTTCATTACGGCGCGAGCGCGCACGTGGCCGGCTTCCTCTTCGGCGGCTTCGGCGTCGGCGCGCTGCTGGGTGCGCTGCTCGCGCAACAGCTCGTGGCCAGGGTGGACCTGCTGAGGCTTGCGGCGGTGTCGATGATCGCGATGCCGCTGCCGCTCTGGCTGCTGTCGATCGCGATGCCGTGGGGCGCGGCGATGGTCGTGCTCGGCGCGTTCGCGTTCTTCGGGCCGCTGATCAACGCGCCCGCCTTCGGCTTCCTCACGGCTCGCACCCCCGAGGCCCTGCGGCCGAAGGTGATGACCTCGGTCATCACCGTGGCGATGCTCGCGGGGCCGCTCGGCTTCTTCGGCACCGGCCTCGCTCTCCAGCACGTCTCGCTCTATCTCGTCTTCTTCGTCATCGCGGCTGCGATGACCGTGTGCGCAGTAGCGTTCGCGCTGACGGTCCTACGCCGTGCTGCGCCTCGGGACGTCGCCGTGGCGGACGTCGCGCACGGCCAGACGTAGCTTCTCGCCGACGGTGCTGCGCCGGAGCTCCGCGACGAGCACCGCCCCTGCGCTCCGCTCCCCATACTGCGCTCCGCGAGCCTCGTCGAGCGTCGCGCTCCGCCAGCCGTCCCCGGCACGGACGTAGAGCTCGTCCTCGAAGACGAGGAAGCCGGCGCGCTCGAAGCGCGCGATCCACTCCTCCGGCGGCCGCTGCACCTGCCAGCCCTGGTCGTCCGGCTCGCCCGTCGGGACGCTGACGAGCAGCCGCCCCTCGGGCGCGAGCACACGGTGCAATTCGCGCAGCGCGGCCTCGTCGCCGCGCTCGTCCCCGGCCGCGTCCACGTCGTAGACCGTGTTGTCGCGCCCGACGTGCTCGAGCGTCGAGATGCAGAGGATCAGCTCGAAGGCGCCGTCGTCGAACGGCAGCTCGCGGACGTCGGCGGCGACGGGTCGCAGACCCGGCACCTCGGCCTCGGCGAGGTCGACGCCGACGAGTTCCCCGGCGCCGAGCGCCGTGAGGCCGGCGAGGTAGGCGGGCTCGGCGAATGCGTAGCCGACGTCGAGCACCCGCTGCTCGCCGTCGTAGCGGGCGAGACACCAGGGAACCTCGACCGCGCGTTCGTCGCTCCACGCCGGCGCCTCGAGCCCGCGCGGGCGGGCGGGCCCGCGCACGTCGCGCGGCTGCCCCCGGACCCCGGCGGCGAAGGCGAGCGCGTCGTCGAGCAGCGCGACGCGGGCGAACTCCTCGCTCGTCACGAGCTGCCGCAGCAGCCCCGCGCGCGAGAGCGTGCCGTCGCGCAGCTTCGCAAGCGTCTGGTCGCGCGCCTCCGGCTCCACCGGCCGGCGTACGACGAGACGCCACGCCCGCTCCACGTACTCGGCGTCGTCCCCGGCGGCGGCGTCGAGCCAGCCGGCGAGCTCGCCTCTCACCGAATGCCCGTCACCGAATGGCAGTGCCGCCGTTCCCGATCAGGAACGAGACGGCGTTCCAGCGCGCGATCTCGCACCCGTTCCGGCGGCGGAACACGGCCCAGACGTCGTGGCCGCGGAAGGTGCCGATCACGCGGGCGACGTCGGGGCCGCCGTAGACGTCCGTGCAGATGGCGTGCTTCGGCACGGGCGCGAACGGCGCGGGCAGCTTCGCGAGCTTCTGGCAGGCGGCCGCCGGGTGCGCGAGCGTGCCGCCGGCAGGCCCGCAGGTGAGCGTCGAGTGGTGCCAGGGCGCGGCGCCTGTGGGGGAGACCGCGATCGACAGGGACGTGACGGCGGCGGCCGCGAGGTGCATGGCCAAATTGTAGGCGGGCTAGACTCGTTCGGTGCTCGAGGGCAAGCGCATCTTCGTCACCGGCGGCGCCGGGTTCATCGGCACGACGCTCGCCCGCCGCCTCGTCGACCGGAACGACGTGGTGGCGCTCGACAACCTCCACCGGGACGCGCTCTCGTCCACGGATCTCACCGACCATCCGAACTTCATCCTCCACCAGGGCGACGTCCTGGACGCCGCGGCGGTGCGAGAGCTCGCGCGCGGAGCCACGCACATCGTCCACTGCGCCGCCATCGCAGGCGTCGACACGGTGCTCGAGAGCCCGGTGCGGACGATGCGCGTGAACATGATCGGCACGTACAACGTCCTCGAGGCCGCCGCCGCGACCCTGGACACGCTCGAGCGCCTCGTCGACTTCTCGACGAGCGAGGTGTTCGGCACGCACGCGTACAACGTGAACGAGGGGCACGTCTCGACCATCGGCTCCGTCGGAGAGGCGCGCTGGACGTACGCCGTGTCGAAGCTCGCCGGCGAGCACATGACGCACGCCTACCACGACGAGCTCGGCCTCCCGACCGTGACCCTGCGGCCGTTCAACGTGTTCGGGCCGGGCCAGATCGGCGGCGGCGCGATCCGCGCCTTCATCGAGGCGGCGCTGGCCGGGGAGGACCTCGTCGTGCGCGGCGACGGCTCGCAGATCCGCGCGTGGTGCTACGTCGACGACATGGTCGAGGCGGTTCTCCTGTGCCTCGAGCGCCCGGAGGCCGTCGGCCAGAGCTTCAACATCGGCAACCCGCGCTCGGCGGTGACGATCTTCGACCTCGCGCAGCGCGTGAAGCGGATCACCGGCTGCCCGGGAGAGATCCGGTTCGCGCCGCTCAACTACGTCGACGTCGAGCTTCGCATCCCGAACGTCGGCAAGGCGCGGGAGCAACTCGGGTTCGAGGCGCGCGTCGAGCTCGACGAGGGGCTCGAGCAGACGATCGCCTGGTACCGCGCGCGCAAGCCCGCGCTCGCCTGAGCCGCTCGGTGCGCGTCCTCGTCACCGGCGGCCGGGGCTTCCTCGGCGGGCACGTCTGCGGGGCGCTGCGCGACGCCGGCCACGAGCCGATCGCGCTCGGGCGGGCGGACGGGGACCTCGCCGAGCCCGGCGTTGCCGAGCGGCTGCTCGGGGAGCACGAGCCGGACGCCGTCGTCCATCTCGCGGCAGTGATGCCGGGTGACGATCGCCTCGCCCAGAACGCGCCGATCACCGCCCTCGTCGCGGCGGCATGTGCAGCGCGCGGAATCCCGCTCTTCCACGGCTCGACGTCGTCGGTCTACGAGGACGAGACGCCGTACGCGGAGAGCAAGCGTGCGAGCGAGGCGGCGGCCGGCGACGCGACGCTGCTGCGCTTCCATTTTCCGTATGGACCCGAGCAGCGGCGCGGCGCGATCCCGACGATGCTGCGGCAGGCACTTGCGGGGGAGCCGATCGTCGTCTATCGCGGCTGGGAGCGGTCGTTCTGCTTCGCTCGCGATGCCGCAGAGGCTGTCGTCCTGCTCGTCGAGCGTGGCGAGAGGGGCGCGTGGGACGTCGGTCGCGACGACGACCTCCGCTCGCTCGAAGACGTCGCGCGTGTCGCGCGCCGCGTCGCGGACGTGCACGACGCGCCCATCGAGGTCGTCGACCCGCCGCCGGGGTCGGCGCTCGCGCTCTCGTCGTTCGACGTCGCGCCGCTCCGCGCGCTCGGCTGGCGTCCGCAGGTCGACCTGGAGGACGGGATCGCGAGGACGCTGGACTGGCTTCGCTCGACCGACCCGTCGCTAGCATCCGGCGCGGCATGAAGACGGCTCTCTTCCTCGGCGCCGGCCGCCACCAGCGCGCCGCGATCCTCCATGCGAAGGAGCTCGGCCTCCGCGTCGCCGCGATCGACGGCAACCCGAACGCGCTCGCGCTGAAGGACGCCGACGTCGCCGAGGTCGTGAACTTCGTCGAGATTCCGGCGGCGATCGAGGCTGCCCGCCGCATCCGGCCCGACGGCGTGCTCACGATCACGTCCGACCGGGCCGTCGTCGCCGTCGCCGCGGTCGCGGAGGCGCTGGGCCTGCCCGGGATCGGCGTCGACGTCGCGGTCGGCCTGACGCACAAGGTCGAGATGCGCCGCCGGCTCGTGCGGGCGGCCATCCCGCAGCCGCGCTTCGGCTCGGCGCGCTCGCTCGACGAGGCGCGGCAGGCGATCGAGCGCGTCGGCTTCCCCTGTGTGCTCAAGCCGGCCGACTCCGGGGGGCAGCGGGGCGTGTTCCGCCTCGAGTCGGCCGACGAGCTGGAGGCGCGCTTCGCCGAGGCGCTCGCCTTCTCACGCGGGGGAGAGACGATCGTGGAGGAGTTCGTCGACGGCACCGAGATGAACGCGATGGCCGTCGTCCGCAACGGCGAGGTGACGCAGCTGACGCTCTCCGACCGGCACCGGCCGCCCGGTAGCGGCTTCGCCGTCGGCTGGATCCACGCCTATCCAGCGGCGCTGAACGGCAACGGCACCGCCGAGGCGGAGCGGCTCGTCGAGCGGACGGTTCAGGCGCTCGGGCTCCGCAACGGGATTGCCTTCCCACAGCTGATCGCCGGCACCGACGGGCGGATCCTGATGATCGAGGTCGCGGCCCGGATTCCCGGCGGCCAGATGGCCGACCTCGTGCGCCACGCGGTCGGCGTCGATCTCGTCGAGGTGGCGCTCCGCTTCGCGCTCGGCGAGCCCGTTCCCGACGAGCTGTGCGCGCCGAAGTTCCGGCAGCCGGTCGCGATCCGCTTCTTCACCGCGCAGCCGGGGCCGCTGCCGACGGGGCTCGTCCGGTCGGCGGCGGGGCTCGAGCGGGTGCTCGCGGCCCCGGGAGTCGTGCAGACGGAGAGCTACATCGTCCCGGGTGAGACGATTCGGCCCGTGCGGATCGACGGCGACGGCCGCGGCGCTCGTGCAGGTCGAGGTCGAGTAGTGTGCCCCTTCAGGGGATGTCCTCCGGCTTCTGGAACGCGATCACGCGGCGCGCTGCCGCGTCCTCGGTCGCGCCCGTAGCTAAAGCTACGAACGCTCCCTGCGTCCTTGCATCGCTTGGTGCTAGCGCCCCAGAAGCTCGGCAACATCACCTGAAGGACCACTGACCATGGCCTGCGCGTTCGACCTCGCGCACTACGCGGAGCTGCTCGATGCGGCGCGGGAGGGCGGCTACCGCTTCGCCTTCTTCGACCGGCCGCCGGGGCGAGGCGAACTACTGCTCCGGCACGACGTCGACATGTCGCTCGACGCCGCGCTGGCGATGGCCGAGCTGGAGGCGGAGCGCGGCGTTGCCGCGACGTACTTCCTGATGACGCGCGGCGAGTTCTACAACCTCGACTCGCGCTCCGGCGTCGCCGCGCTCGCGCGCCTGCGCGCCCTCGGCCACCGCGTCGGCCTGCACGCGATCCACCCTGACGCGACGCTCGACGGGCGCTTCGATCTCGTGGTCGCCTGGCACACGCCCGATCCCGATTTCATGAGCGAGCCGCTGGAGGGCGTTGTCAACGCGATGCAGGAGGGCTACTTCCACCCCGAGAGGTACCGCTCGGATTCGAACCAGCACTGGCGCAGCGGCTGCCCGCACGAGGAGCTCGCGGCGGGGCGTTTCGAGTGGCTGCAGCTGCTCGTCCACCCGGAGATCTGGGTCTACGAGGGCGCGACGATGCGCGAGACGATGTCGTCGCTGCTGGACGCCGAGCGCGAGCTCCGCCTGCGGCAGATGGCCGAGAACCGGATCGACCTGTCTTGAGCGACACCTTGCGCGTCCTGCACTGCCCGGTGAACACGGCGGGGATCCCCTGGGCCAACGTGCAGGCGCTGCGCAGGCTGGGCGTCGACGCGCAGCTCGTCGTCTTCAACCGCTACAAGCTCCACCCCGAGGCCGACCGCTCGCTCGACCGGCGGGGCGGCCTGCTGCGCCAGCAGGCGACGCAGTGGCGCGCCTTCATGGGGCTGCTGCCGCGCTTCGACGTCTTCCACTTCTACTCGAGCCTGACCTTCGTGCCGAAGTCGGCGCAGTTCCCGATCCTGCACGCGCTCGGCAAGCGCGGCATCTACCACTACCTCGGCTCGGACATTCGCGGCAAGACGCCCGAGCAGCTCGCGTACGGCAAGCGGGCCGACGCCGAGATCGTCGGCAGCTACGACGCCATCCGCTGGGTGCCCGAGGCCGACGTCGTCCTGCCCGGAGTCGAGGTCGCGCGGATCGAGCCTGCACCGCCGAGCGAGCGGCGGCGCCCCGTGATCGTGCATGCACCGTCGTCGCGCAGGCGCAAGGGGACCGAGCACGTCGTCGCGGCCTGCGAGGCGCTCGACGCCGAGCTCGAGATCGTCGAGGGCCTGCCCCACGACGAGGCCTTCGAGCGCTACCGCCGCGCCGACATCGTGGTCGACCAGCTCAACGCCGGCTGGTACGGCGTCTTCGCGATCGAGTGCCTCGCGCTCGGCAAGCCGGTGGTGACGTTCCTGCACGACGAGGCCGTGCGGCGCACGGAAGAGGCGTACGGGGTGGAGGTGCCGCTCGTCTCCGCCACGGCCGAGACGCTGCGTGAGCGCCTGCGGCCGCTCGTCGAGGACGCGGCGCTGCGGCGGCGGATCGGCGCCGCGTCGCGCGCCTATGCCGAGCGGCTGCACGACGTCGACGCGATCGCCGGGCAGCTCGCTCGGCTCTACGAACGGGTTCGTGGTAGGACTTGACAAGTTGTGAGTGATCACTTACTATACCGCCCATGAGCTCCACGACACGCCTCTCTGCCGCCGAGCGCCGCGAGGACGTCCTCGACGCCGCGATGATCGAGTTCGCCGAGCGCGGCCTCGAGGGCACGTCCACCGAGGACATCGCCCGGCGGGCCGGCATCTCGCAGCCGTACCTCTTCCGCCTCTTCGGCACGAAGAAGGAGCTGTTCAAGGCGACGGCGGCGCGCTGCCTGCGCGAGACGCTCGACATGTTCCAGCGGGCGGCCGAGGGGAAGCGGGGCGAAGAGGCCCTGCAGGCGATGGCCAAGGCGTACGTCGAGGAGCTCGTCCAAGGCGATCGCATGCGGCTGCGGGCGCAGATGCAGACGTACGCCGCGTGCGACGATCCCGAGATCAGCCGGATCGTCCGCGACGGCTACGGCGACCTCGTCGCGTACGTGCAGCGCGTTTCCGGGCTGCCGGCGGAGGACGTCTCGCGGTTCTTCGCGATCGGGATGCTGCTGAACGTTCTGGCGTCGATGCACGCGGTCGAGAATCCGGAGCCGTGGTCGCGGCTGCTGCTCGAGGGCATCGGCAAGGAACACCTGTAAATCGCGTTTTTTTCCTGAGGAGGGAAGTGATGACTCACACACAAAAGCACACAATGGCCTGGACGCTGGGGATCACCTCCCTCGCGCTCTTCATGGTCAGCCTCGACAACCTCGTGGTCACGACGGCGCTGCCGGTGATCCGCGGCAACCTGCATGCGTCCGTCTCGCAGCTCGAGTGGACCGTGAACGCCTACACGCTCACGTTTGCCGTGCTCCTGCTGACGGGCGCCGCGCTCGGCGACCGCTTCGGCCGCCGGCGGCTCTTCGTGCTCGGTCTGATGCTCTTCACCGGCGCCTCGGCCGCGGCCGCGCTCGCGACCACGGCGAACCAGCTCGACATCGCTCGTGCCGTGCAGGGAGTCGGCGGCGCGATCGTGGCTCCGCTCACGCTGACGATCCTCTCGGCCGGCGTGCCGGCCGCCCGGCGCGGCCTCGCGCTCGGCATCTGGGGCGGCATCGGCGGGCTCGCCGTGGCGCTCGGGCCGCTCGTCGGCGGCGCGGTCGTCTCGGGCATCTCCTGGCACTGGATCTTCTGGCTGAACGTGCCGATCGGCCTCGTGCTCGCGCCGCTCGCGCTCTCGCGTCTGGAGGAGACGCGCGGCGTCGACGCCTCGCTCGACCTGCCCGGCCTGGCGCTCGCCAGCTCCGGACTGCTCGGGATCGTGTGGGGGCTCGTGCGCGGCAACGAGCACGGGTGGACGAGCCTCGGCATCGTCGTCCCCATCGTCGGGGGCCTGCTGCTCGTCGCCGCCTTCGTCGCGTGGGAGCTGCGCACCGCGTCGCCGATGCTGCCGATGGAGTTCTTCCGCAACCGCACGTTCGCGCTGACGAACGTCGCGTCGCTGCTGATGTTCTTCGGGATGTTCGGCTCGATCTTCCTGCTGAGCCAGTTCTTCCAGACGGTGCAGGGCTACAGCCCGCTGCAATCGGGGCTGAGGATCCTCCCGTGGACGGCGATGCCGATGTTCGTCGCGCCGATCGCGGGTGCGCTCTCGGACCGCATCGGCGGCCAGCGGCTGATGGCGCTCGGGCTCGCGCTCCAGGCGACCGGGCTGATCTGGATCGCCGCGGTCAGCACATCCACGGTGCCCTACGCCGACCTCGTCGCGCCCTTCGCGCTCTCCGGCATCGGCATGGGACTCTTCTTCGCGCCCGTCGCGAACGTCGTCCTCAGCTCGGTGCGGCCCGAGCAGGAGGGGAAGGCCTCCGGCGCCACGAACGCGATCCGGGAGCTCGGCGGCGTCTTCGGCGTCGCGGTGCTCGCCTCGATCTTCTCGTCGGTCGGCGGCTACCAGAGCGGCACCGCGTTCGTGCACGGCACGACGACGGCCGTCTACGTCGGCGGCGCGTTCGTCGCCGTGGGCGCGCTCGCGGCGGCACTGATCCGGCGCCGGCCCGCTCGGGCCGAGAGCCTGGCGGCCGAGCCGCTGCTCGAGGCCGCGTAGGTTCTCCGGCCCTTCCGGCCACGGCCCAGGACCAGGTCCTGGGCCGTGGCCGTTCCGGGCACGTGCACCTCGGAGGCGGCGCCGACGGACGGCTCCGCGACAATGGCGCGGTGGCACCTGACGAGTCGGCTCGGCTGCTCGTGCTCGGCGCGGGGCCGGCGCAGCTCGGCGTCCTCGCCGCGGCCCGGCGCCGCGGCCTCGCCGTCGTCGCGGCCGACCGCGACCCCTCCGCACCGGGTTTCCGCTACGCCGACCGCCGCGCGATCGTGTCGATCGAGGACGAGCCCGCGATCGACCGGCTCGCCCACGCGGAGGCCGTGCACGGGATCGTCGCACCCGGCAGCGACCACGCCGTCGCGATCGCCGCCCGGATCGCCTTCCATCTCGGCCTGCCGCACCCGCTCGCGCCGGAGACCGCGCTGCTGGCGGTCTCGAAGCAGCGCCAGCGCGAGCGGCTCGCCGCGGCGGGAGTCCCGCAGCCGCGGTCGCGCGTCTGCCGGACGCCGGAGGAGGTGACCGCCGCGGCCGACGAGCTCGGCTATCCCGTCGTGATCGAGGCGCCGGACCGCTCCGGGGAGCGCGCCGTCGGGCTCGCGCTCGATCGGGACACGGTCGCCGCCGGCGCGGCGGCCGCGCTCGCAGAGGCGGAAGGCGAGTACTGCCTGGTCGAGGAGCTCGTCGCCGGGCCGCTCGTGACGGTCAACGGCTTCTCCCTCGACGGCCGCTTCGTCCCGCTGACCGTCACGGATCGCGAGCAGGCCCCGCCGCCGGCCTTCGGCGTGACGCTCGCCCACCTCTGGCCCGCCGAGCTCGCGCCGGCCGACGTCGGGGCCGCGGTCGAGACGGCCTCGGCCGCCGCAGCCGCCGTCGGGATCGTCTCGGGGCCGACCACGACGCAGGTGCTGCTCGGGGAGCAAGGCCCGCTCGTGGCGAAGCTCTCGGCGCGCGTCGGTGGCGGCCACGACGCCGAGCTCTGCCGGGTCGCGCTCGGCGTGGACGAGAACGCGCTCGCGGTCGCGCTCGCGCTCGGGGAGGACGTGCACCCGCAGCAGCTCGCCCCGGCCGTCCGGATCGGCGGCGCGTGCGTGCGCTTCCTGGTCGCGCCGCCCGGCCGCCTGCGCGAGGTGCGCGGGCTCGACGAGGCCTTCGCCGTGGAGGGGGTGCGCGGGATCCGCATCTACCGGCAGCCGGGCCATGTCTTCAGCGCGCTGCGACGAGCGTCGGATCGTGCGGGCGCCGTGCTGGCGACCGGCGACACGCGCGCCGGCGCGGTCGCAGCCGCGGCCCGGGCGGCGTCGCGCATCCGCTTCACGACCTCCCGCGCCGAGGCGGTGGCGTGAGCAGGCGCTCCGCGCGGAGGCTGGCGACGCTGGTCGTCACCGGGCTCGCCACCGCGTACATCGTCTGGAAGATCGACCTCGGTCGGACGGGCCACGTCTTCGTGCACGCGGCGCCGTTGTGGTGGCTCGCGTCGCTCGGGATCATGGCCGGCTCCGTCTGGCCGATGGCCTGGCGCTGGCAGCGCCTGCTCGCCGCCCGCGGCGTCCACGACTCGCTCGCGCGGCTCGTGCGGACGTACTTCGTCGGCTACGCGGCCGGCCAGGTGCTCCCCACCTCGCTGGGAGGCGACGCGTCGCGGATCTACGAGACGATGCGCCGCCACGAGGGGTCGGGCGCCGCCGCAGCGGGCACGGTGCTGCTCGAGCGCGCGCTCGGGGGCACCGCCACGCTCGTGCTGGCCGCCGTGGGCTTCGCGCTCGCAGTCGGCCGCTACGACGTCGGCGGCTACCTCTGGATCGAACTCGCCTTCGTCGTCGGCGCGGTCGTCATCGGCGTCGTGCTCTTCTCGACCCGCCTGCGCGGCCCGCTGCAGCGCGTCCGGCCGCTGCTGCGGACGCTGAAGGTCGAGCGGCCGCTCCGCGAGGTCTATCTCGCGCTCCACGCGTTCCGCCGCGACGCCGGCCTCCTCGCGGCGATGTTCGCGCTGACCCTCGTCGTGCAGGCCGTGCGCGTGCTCGCCATCTGGTGCGCGGGCAAGTCGGTCGGCGTCGACCTCTCGCCCCGGCCGTACTACGTCATGGGGCCGCTGCTCTTCCTCGTCATGCTCGTGCCCTTCACCGTGAACGGGCTCGCCGTGCGCGAGTCGTTCTTCGTCAGCTTCCTCGGCAATCTCGGCGTCGCGGCCGAGCCGGCGTTCGCCACCGGCTTCCTGTTCTTCGTCGTCACGATCGCCCTCTCGCTGCCTGGAGTCGCGATCGTGGCGCGCGAGAGCCTGCGCTCGAGATGAGCGTGTCCGCGGTGGTGGTGACGTACGACGCGCTGCCGTGGCTCGAGCGGTGCCTCGAGAGCGTCCGCGGCGTCGAGACGGTCGTCGTCGACCACGGCTCGGGCGACGGCACACCCGCGTTCGTCCGCGACCGGTTCCCCGAGGTGGAGCTCGTCGAGGAGGAGAATCTCGGGCTCGCGCACGGCTGGAACACGGGCATCGCGCGGACGTCGGGCCGGTACGTCCTGCTGCTCAACGCCGACGCGTGGCTCGACGCCGGCGCGCTGCAGGCGCTCGTGGAGTTCGCCGACGCGCATCCTCGGGCGGCGGTCGTCGGGCCGCGCCTCCGCAACCCCGACGGGACGCTGCAGCGCTCGGTGCGCGGCTTCCCGACGCTCTGGCGGCTCGCGACGGAGTACCTGTTCCTGCGCAAGCTCGCGCCGCGCTCGCAGGCGCTCAACGCCTTCTACGCCGGCGGCTTCGCCCACGACTCGGTGCGCGAGGCCGAGTTCGTGATGGGCGCGGTGCTGCTCGTCCGGCGGGCGGCGATCGGCGAGGTCGGGCCGGCCGACGACTCGTTCTTCCTTTTCAGCGAGGAGACGGACTGGTGCTACCGCTTCCAGCAGGCCGGCTGGCAGGTGCTGTTCTTTCCCGGGGCAGTCGCCACCCACGTCTACGGCGCGGCGCACGGGGGGCGGCTCTTCCGCGAGCAGGTGCGCGGCCACCTGCGCTTCCTTGCCAAGCACCGCGGCGAGCCGTACGCGGAGCGCGCACGGCGGCTCATGCGGCTGGCCCTGCTCCTCCGCGGCGCGCTCTTCCGCGGCGACCGCGGGCGGTCGTACCGCGAGACCGCGCGCTGGCTCGGCACGGGAAGCGTCGCGGAGCTGCTCGCGTGAGGCTGGGCTTCTCGCCGCTCTTGCTCGCTGTGCCCCTCCTCGGCATCGCGCGGCTGCTGCCCGAGCACGGCTTCGGCCTCTGGCTGCGGCTCGCGGCGGCGACGCTCGTGCTCCTGCTGCCGGGACGGCTCGTCGCCCGCGCTCTGGGCACGCGCGGCGCCGCGCCGGCGCTCGCCTGGGCGTGCGCGCTCGTCGCCGGCGCACTTGCGCTCACCTTCGCAGTGCACGCGTCGCTCGACCTCACGCTCGCGCTCGTACTTGCCGCGGGCGCCGTCGCTCTGCCCTTCCGGAAGAAAGTAACAGTCTGCAACTTGCGGGCCCGGGGTGCGGTGACGCTCGCCGGGATCGGGCTCGGCGCCGCGCTCTGGAGCATCGAGGGGATCGTCCACGGCGACGCGATCTTCCACCTCGGCCGCGTGCGCAAGCTCGACGACTTCGGCTCGCTCTCGCTGCGCGCCGTGGACGAGTTCCGCGACGGCGGCCTGCACCCCGGCTACGCCTTCCCGCTCTGGCACGGCTTCCTCGCGCTCGTCTCGAAGCTCGCCGGCGTCGACCCCGCGGCGGTCGTGCTGCACGAGCCGAGCATCCTCGCACCGCTCGCCCTCCTGCTCGCGTTCGAGCTCGGGCGCGCGGTCTTTCGCTCCACCTGGCTCGCGCTCGCGACGCTGCTCGCCCAGGTGGCGATGATCGCGCTGGCCCCCGGCGGCGGCGGCGCCTACACGTCGCTCGAGCTGCCGGGCACGGTCGCGCGGCAGTTGCTCGTGCCGGCCGTGATCGCGTTGTTCTTCCGCTTCGTGCGCGGGCCTACCTGGCAGGGCGGTCTCACGCTGGCCGCGGCCGGGATGGACCTCGCGTTCGTGCACCCGACCTACGCGCTCTTCGTCGCGCTCCCGCTTGTCGGCTTCGCGCTCGCGCGTCTGCTGGTGGCGCACGTCGACGGGCGCGCCGGCGCCGGCGCACTCGCCGCCCTGGGCGTGCCCGTCGCGCTCGTCTTCGCGTGGCTCTCGCCGCTCGTCCGCGAGACGAGGTCGCACGACCCGAGCGCCAGTGAGAAGGCGCGCGCCGTGAAGCAGTACGCCGCCGACCTCGTCGTCCACTCCACGTCGAGCTACCACCTCGCGCCGGGCGTCGTGGCCCGCGCGGGAGCGGTTGCGGTCGCGGCGCTCGTGGTGACCCCGCTGGCCGCGCTCGCCGCGCGCCGCCGCTGGAGCGCCTTCGTCCTCGGCGGCACGGTGCTCGTGCTCGCCCTCGAGCTCTGGCCGCTCGTCTTCCCGGCCTTCTCCGACGTCGTGTCGCTCTCGCAGTCGCGCCGCGCCGCGGGGTTCGTGCCGTTCGCAGTCGCGCTGGCGGGTGGGGCAGCCGTGCTGACCCGCCTCTCGCGCCTCCTCGTGCTCCCGATCGCTCTGGCCGCCGGCATCGTGCTCCAGCTCGAGTTCCCGGGCGACTTCGGCGCGAGGCTGCGGCACGGCGGTCCGCCGCTCGCGGCCTGGCTCGCGCTCTGGGGCGGGCTCGCGGCTCTCGTCGCGGCGGCGGCGCTCGCCGCGATGCGGCGCCGCGTCGACCTCGAGCGCCCGGGACCGCTCGCGGCGCTCGCGACGTTCCTCTTCGTCCTGCCGGTCGCCGTGCACGGCTTCGCAAACTGGGACGCGCGCGCGACAGGCGACCACTACGCGCTCTCGCCCGGCCTCGTGCGCTTCCTGCGGCAGGAGGTGCCCGAGCGGTCGGTCGTCTTCGCCGACCTGGAGACGAGCTACCGCATCTCCGGCTACGTCCCGGTCTACGTCGCCGCCGGCCCGCCCGCGCACGTCGCCGACACCCGGGCAAACCGCCCGTACGAGCGGCGCGCCGACGTCCTCGCGTTCCTCCGCTCCGGCAGCGTCGCGATCCCGCGGCACTACCACGCGGGCTGGCTCGTGCTTCGGGCACGGGAGCACGTGCAACCGGGCGCACGGCTCGTCTACCGTGACGACCGCTTTCGCGTCTACCGCCTATGAAGCTTCTCCTCGTCACGCTCTACTTTCCGCCTTCCGGCGGCGGCGGCGTGCAACGGCCGCTCAAGTTCGCGAGCCACCTGCCGGCGCTCGGGATCGAGACGCACGTGCTCGCGCCCGACGACTCGAAGTGGGTGCACTCCGACGCGGAGCTGCCGCTGCCGACGCAGGCGTGGGTGCACCGCGCACGCTACGTCGGTCCTGCCGGACGCCGCGTCGCCGACGAGCTGCACGGCCGCTCGGGGCTCGACCTCGCGCTGCGTCGCGCCTCGACGCTCGGACGCCGCCTGCTGCTGCCCGACGAGAACGTGACCTGGAACGCGACCGCGATCCCGAAGGCGATCTCGATCGCGCGGAGCGAGGGGATCGACGTTGTGCTGACGACCTCGCCGCCGGCCTCGGTGCACCTGGTCGGGGCGGCCGTCAAGCGGGCGACGGGAGCAGCATGGGTCGCCGATCTCCGCGATTCGATCGCGCTGCACGCTCACCGCTCTGCGCAGGGCGTCGGCGCGCGCGCGAAGCAGAAGGCACGCGCGGGCGTGGGGAGGCTCGTCGCCCGCCAGGCCGACGCGATCGTCGCGGCGGCCGACGCGATCGCCGCCGAGACACGGGGCCTCTCGCCGCGCGGGCGCGTGGTGACGATCGCGAACGGCTGCGACTTCGACGACTTCGCCGGGCTCGAGTACCGGCGCGTCGATCGCTTCAGGCTCACCCACGCCGGCTCGTTCTTCGGCAAGCGCGATCCGAGGCCGTTCTTGCGTGCGCTCGCGGACGCGCAGCTCGAGGATGTGCTCGTCCGCTTCGTCGGCGACTTCAGGCCCGGCGACCGCGAGTTCCTCGACGGCCTCGACCTCGGCAACCGCGTCGAGCTGATCGACTATGTCCCGCGGCGTCGCTCGCTGGAGCTGCAGCGCGACTCCGACGCGCTGCTCCTGCTGATCCCGGAGGCGGCCGGCCGCGGTCGCGGCGTGCTCTCGGGGAAGGTGTTCGAGTATCTGGCGGCCGAGCGGCCGGTACTCGCCGTCGTCCCGCCCGACGGCGCCGCGGCCCAGCTCATCCGCGACACGGGCGCGGGCGTCGTCGCCGCGCCCGAGGACGTCGACGGCATCCGCGACGCGCTACTCGCGCTGCACGCGCGCTGGCGGGCGGGAAGCCTCGACGGGACGCCGCTCTCTCCCGAATGGCGCAACCGCCTCTCCCGGGCGGCGCGGGTCGAGGAGCTGGCCGACCTGTTGCGGAGCCTCGCGTGAGCTCGGTTGCGGTGGCGGTGCCCCGGGTGGCGACTCGCGTCCGCACCGCCGACGTGCTGCTGTTCGCGTCGTTCTTCTGCGTGACCTTCGAGAAGGTGCGCTGGAACGTCGCCGGCTCGCTCAGCATCGCCGACGTGCTGACGATCCTGTTCCTGCTCTCGTTCGCTCTCACGAGCCGCGGCCGCACGCCGCGGACGAGCGCGATCGTGCTCGCGTTCTTCGCGGCGCTCCTGCTCGTCTACCTGCTCGGCTTCTTCAATCTGGAGACGAAGCAGGGCCTCGACCAGTTCGCGAAGGGGATGGTGAAGTTCGTCATCCACTTCCTCTTCCTCGCGGCGGCGGTCGCGTATCTCGTTCGCCGCGGCGAGCGCTTCTACTGGCGCGCGCTCGGCTGGTTCGCGGCCGGCCTCGTCGCCAACTGCGCATACGGCGCGCTCCAGCTCCTTGCCGCGCGAGGCGGCACGAACCTCGACCACGCCGTGCTGTCGCCGCTGACGGGCGGCGCGAGCTCGATCAACATCTACGGCTCGGTGAACGGATCGAGCGTCTACCGGCCGAACGCGCTCACCGGCGACCCGAACCACCTCGGGGTGATGCTCGACGTCCCGCTCCTCGCACTCACGCCTGTGTACCTGCGCCTGGAGCGTGGGCACCGGCTGAGATGGCCGCTCGGGCTGGCGCTCGCCTTCATGCTGCTGATGCTGCTGGCGACGCTCTCGCGGAGCGGCGCGCTCGGCCTGCTCGTCGGGTTGCTCGTGCTCGCCGTGCCGTACCGCCGCCACGTCCGCACGCGGGCGCTGCTCGCGCCGCTCGCGGGCGTGGCGCTGGTGCTCGCGTACCTGCTCTACACCCGGTGGCACTACTTCTCGGTCGTACTGCGCTCGCGCGTCCAGACGGGCGGCGCGTCGAGCTCGGCGCACTTCGCGGTCTACGACTTCATCCCGCGTGTGCTCCACGCGCACCCTCTGCTCGGCTTCGGGCAGAACAATTTCTCGGTCTACTACGAGTTCGTCACCGGCAAGACGAACTGGGGTCCGCACTCGTTCTTCGTCGCGCTCGTCGTCGAGACGGGGCTCGTCGGGCTACTCGTGTTCGCCGTCTTCCTCCGCTACGTCTTCCTGCGCCTGCGGGCCGCGCGCATGTTGGGCCGCGCGCTCGAGCTCGCCGGGGACCCGCTCGCCCGCCGCGTGCGCCCGCTGGCCTGGGGGATGACCGCCGCCCTCGTCGGCACCATTGCCGCGAACTTCTTCTACCTGACGATGCAGTTCTATTACTTCTACGGCTTCCTCGCGCTGGCGCTCGCGCTGCCGGTCGTCTTCGCGAGGCGTCGCTGAGGAGGGCGCCGCTGCTGCTCGCGCTCGCCGCTGCATGCGCGGTCGGGCTCGCGTTCACGTATCTCGTGGCACTTCACTCGTCCGCAGGTCTCCACGACGACCTCGTGCTGTACGAGAAGGTGAGCGGCAACTCTGTCGCGTCGATCAGGTCTGCCGGAGTACGGGCCCTGCGAACGATCGATGTCGGCTCGGTCGTGGTGGCCCTGGTCCTGCTCGCGGCACTCGCGTTGGCGCGTCGCCACGTGGCGAGGGCGGCCGTTGCGATCGCGGTTGTCGTCTCCTCGGTCGGCAGCACCGAGCTCCTGAAGCACGGGCTCCCGCACCTGCGGCACGCGCTGCCACCGGCTCGGCCGCCGTCGTTCCCCAGCGGCCACACGAGCGTGGCGGTTTCGCTGGGCCTCGCGTTGGTACTCGCTGCGCCGCCGCTCCTCCGTCCGAGCGCAGCGCTCCTCGGAGCGGCGTACGGCGCGGGGGTCGGACTGGCGGTGATCGTGCTGGGCGCGCATTACCCGAGTGACGTCGTGGGCTCCTTCTTCGTCTGCGGCGCCTGGGCGTCGGTCGCAGCGTTCGTGCTGCGCGGCCCGCCGGCGCGGCCTTCGCTCTCGCCGGCCGGGCTGCTGCTCGCTCTGGCCGTGGTCGGCGCCGCTCTCGTCTTGGCCGCAGTGCTCGCAGAGAGGCATCCTGCTGGAGTCGCGGCTGCACGCTCCGCGCATGCCGTGGTAGGCACCGCAGCGATGCTCGGGTTCCTCAGCGTCGTGCTGTTCGGCGCGTATGCCGCGTTGCTCGGACAGCGCGACGCTTGACCGTTGCCGTCGCAGCGCGGATGACGTCCGCGCTCGTCGGCAGGATCGCAGAGAAGCTCTTCTACCGATGATGCAGCTCCATTCCCTCTACGGCTTCTTTGCGGGGGCGCTCGCGTTGCCGGTCGTCGTCGCGAGGGCTCGCTGAGGATGCGCGTGCGCCGCGTCGTCTACACGGTCCTGATTGGCGGCTATGAGCCGCTGCTCGAGCAGCACGTCGCGAGCGGCTTCGATACGGATCTCGTCTGCTTCACGGACGATCCCGACGTCTCGAGCCGGACCTGGCAGGTCCGCCACGTCGAGCCGTGGCTCTCGACGGATCCGGGCCGCAGCAGCCGCCGGCCGAAGATCTTGGCCCACGAGTAC
>WNGE01002654.1_pt1 | contig 37304 bp, 39 predicted proteins | sample 5400651 | NCBI WGS metagenome assembly WNGE01 (sample SAMN13153370, study PRJNA577476) | soil metagenome | isolation source: 60 cm soil or saprolite under grassland replicate 2 | place: USA:California | collected 2016-06-15
AGCTCCATTGGCTCCGGCGTGACGATGAGCATCTCGATGTCGGAGACCTCATCAGCGACGCCGCGCGACACGCTGCCGGTAAGCACCACCTCCTCCGCCACGTCGAGCGGGAGCGCATCAGCGACGCGTTGGGCGAGGTCTTGCAGCTGCCGGCTCCGCTCGTTCGGCACGACCGAAGTATTCCCCGACCGTAGCGCCATAGGAACCGACCGACCTGAGTTCGAGTGACATTCGTGAACACTCGCCCAAGCGACAATCCCGGTCTACGGCGAGTGCGTCAGGTCTGCTGATACGGCTTGTAGCGGTGGTGCAGGAGGATGGCGTTGCCGTCGGGGTCGCAGAACCCGGCCCCATGGCAGACGCCGGAGTCCCACATCTCATTGACCTGCACGCCGGCCGCCTCTAGCTTCGCCTTCGCCTCGGCGACGTCGAGGACGCGCAAAGCAATCGTTCCAGGCGGCAACGGCGTGAACTCGGAGCCGTGGGTGTGCGGCGTCATCACCGCAAGCGTCACGTTGCCGGTCTCGTACTCAACCCAGTCCTCGTCCGGCGAGTTCGGGTTCCTCTCGAGGCCCAGCACCTCTCCGTAAAAGTGGTTCGCCCTCTCCATGTCCGTCACCGGGACGCGGATGTAATCGACTCGCTGCACGTCGATCACGGCACGCGTACCTGCTGCACCAGCAAGGACACGAAACCCACGCGCTCTACCCGCAGAGCCACGGAGGAAGGATAGGCGGAGGTTGGGGGACGGTATTCCCCAGCACTGGCCCAGACGACGTTGGCTTGCCGTCTAAAGGTCAGAACATCGAATTGTCGTTCTCGGAGTGCGCCGGGATCACCTGGAGCACATCCCAATGCTCGACAATCTTGCCGTCGCCGTCGAGCCGGAAGATGTCAATTCCGGCGTACTCCTCATCGCCCGGCCAGGTCTGGTAGCAGTGAAGGACGACGAAGTCGCCTTCAGCGATCACACGCTTGATCTCGACGCGCTTCCCCGGATGATCGCGTGCCATCCGTTCGAAGTAGTCGATGAAACCCTGCTTCCCATCCGGAACGTGCGGGTTGTGCTGGCGGTACTCGTCCCCCGCGTACCGTTCGATGGCCTCACACGGCTTGCACTCGTTGAACATGAGGTCGTAAAAGGCGGTAACAGTCTCCTTGTTCTGCTCTTCCCGGTCGCGGCGCGCCTTCGCACCGCACTCGACGTCACCAGCGGCCGCCTTGACGGCGGCGAGACCTTCAGCCAGAGCGCACCATGCTTCCGACATGCGCCGAGCGTAACCATCCAGCCCACCGGTCCGCTTCGCCACTTGCTCCGACCTTCGGACACAGCGAATCGCCCTTGAGCCGCACCAGGCGCTCGCAGTACGACCCGCGCGCATGACCAGGCTCCGTCTAACGTGCGTGGACACGGGAGTCCAGCGTGAGGAAGGAGAGACCATGACCACACTCGAGAACCGGCCGAACACCGCACTCCTCGTCGTCGACGTGCAGAACGGCGTCGTCGAGGGCGCTCCCGAGCGCGACGCGGTCGTCGCGAATGTCGGCAGCCTTGTCGAGAAGGCGCGGCGGGAACGGATCCCGGTCGTCTGGGTCCAGCACTCCGACGATGGGCTTGCGAGAGGGAGCGACGACTGGCGGATCGTCCCCGAGCTGACGCCGGGCGACGCCGAGCCGCTCGTCGAGAAGAACTACGGCGACTCCTTCGAGGACACGACGCTCGAGACCGTGCTGTCGGGCCTCGGTGTCGGGCGACTCGTCGTCGTCGGCGCACAGACCGACGCCTGCATCCGCTCGACGCTCCACGGCGCGTTCGCCAGGGGGTACGACGCGACCCTTGTCAGCGACGCCCACACGACGGAGGACCAGACGGCTTGGGGTGCGCCGCCGCCGGAGCAGGTCATCGCGCACACGAACCTGTACTGGACCTACCAGACAGCGCCGGGGCGGACGGCCGGAACGGTCGAGACCAAGGACGTCGACTTCGGCGGCACGTCCTGAAGTCTGTGCCGGGCGGACTAGAGCTGCGAGCGGAGCATCCAGAGCTGCTTCTCGAGCGCGCGCGTGACCTCGATCAGGACGTCTCTGTGAAGGGAGGTCGATCTCGCCGAGCCGCTCGCACCGCTCGCGTGCCCGCTCGTCGACCTCGGCGACGCGGCGCGTCAGCTGGTGGATCGCATCCGGGATGCGCGTGGGTCTAGTTCCACCGGCTTGAGTTCACTCTGCGCTGCCGCCCGACTGCCGCTCTAGTCTGAGCCGGATGCTCCGTCCGAGACTCAGCAATCTCGCACTGTCCGAAGCTGCCGGCAACCGTCCCCGCTGGCTAACGAGTGGAGTCGTCAACCTCGCAGTGCTCTGCGCGCTGATCGTGCTGGTTGGGATGCTCAGTCCGCGTCTCAGCCGCACTGACGCCGGCATCACGTTCTTCGTCGGTCTTGGCGTGTTCGCGGTCGCTGCCTCCTTCTTCGTCGGGGCGACCCGACGGCTTGCGGAGCGCTTCGGGATGCTTTCGGATGCGCACGCAGCGGCCGACGCGGTCTTGGTCACCTTGCGCTGGATCGGCCTACCGCTCCTAGGGCTTGGCTTCTTCCTCGTCTGGACATTCATCTACATCGGCCTTTGGTGGACGCATCCGCACTCGGCGTTCACCGGACTCGCCGCCTCCCCGCGGTTCGCCGACTTCTTCTACTACGCCGTGTCGACCGCCTTTATCTCGCCACCCGGCGACATCGTCGCCCGCTCCCGCGGCGTCCGCAGTGCGACGATGATCGAGATGCTCACCGGATTCGGCCTTCTCGCCACCTACCTCTCCTCGTTCGTCGACTGGAGGCCCGGTACGTCGAGGGGCGAGGAGGCGTCGGCGGTAGAGCCAGAGTGATCACTCGCACACGAGACTCCGCTTTCGCCCGGAGTTAGTTTCCGTCGCGGCGCTCAATCGTGGCAGGCACGGCCAGCCACGGATGCCGTCGTGAGTCGTACCCCGATTCGGTCGGCGGCGGGAAGGACGGATCGGCGAATGCGCCGACCGAAACAACGATCAACTCGGGCTCCGTCGGTTCTGTGTAGAAGACCTGCGAGCCGCAGTCAGGGCAGAAATGAAAGACGTGCTCCTTTCTGTCCTCCTCGTCGGAGACTCGCAGATAGTCGCTGAATTGACCAACGACGTGCACTTGATCCGATGTGAACGCCGCCTGCATCCCGAAGGCACTTCCTGTCCGACGTTGGCAGGCGAGGCAGTGGCACATGGACACGACAAACGGATCGCCCGCCACCTCCAGACGAAGTTGCCCACAGTGACAGGCGGCCTCTCGGGTAGCCACCACGAAAACGTACCGAAACGTCGCAGCACACAGGCAGCTATGGCAGGGTTGAGTTCATGGTTCCCGAGTCGAAACTGGAGAAGACCGAGCACGGGCTCGTCCCGAAGGGCGAGGGATGGTTCGTCCTCGGCTTGCGCGACGCCGGGTGGCGTCACGTCGACGGCCGTGGCGCCGTCTGCGTTGCGCTCGACGACTTCGAAGGCGAGCGGCAATTCGAACAGCTCGGCGTCAATCCGTTCGTGCTCAGCCCGGGCGAAGCGATGGCCATGTACCACTGGGAGGCCGATCAGGAGGACTTCCTCGTCATCTCGGGCGAAGCAGTCCTGATCATCGAAGGCGAGGAGCGGCAATTGCGCGCGTGGGACTTCGTGCATTGCCCACCGAACACCAAGCACGTGATCATCGGGGCAGGAAGCGGTCCGTGCCTCGTGATCGCAATCGGCGCACGCGAACGCTCTACCCGGCCCGACAGCCTCGGCTTCACCGCCGACGACCTCGCGAAACGCCACGACGTGAGCGTCGAGAAGGACACGATGAATCCGGACATCGCCTACGCCCCGCTCCCGCGCCGCGAGCCGACCGCGTACCGCGACGGCTGGCTTCCCGCGTAACCGTCGCAAGCCGTAGTCACCCAGACGAGCGTTCTCGCCACTATCCTCGCCACTGTGATTCGCGTCTGCGTGGCCGGCGTTACGGGCTGGACGGGTCGCCCCGTAGCCGCTGCGGTCGAGGCGGCGAGCGACCTGGAGCTCGTGGCGGGCGTGTCGCGCTCGGATCCTGCGAGCTACTCCACGGTCGCGGACGCGCTTGACGCCGTGAGTGTGGATGTCCTTGTCGATTTCACGCATGCCGCTGTTGTCCGAGGGAATGTTCTCGCGGCGCTCGAGCGGAGCGTTAACGTCGTCGTCGGCTCGAGCGGTCTGTCAGCAGCGAACTACGAGGAAATCGACCTTCTCGCGCGCGAGCGACACGTCGGTGTCATCGCCGCCGGCAACTTCTCACTGACGGCTGCGCTCCTTCTTCGCAGCGCAGTCGCTGCTGCGCGCCACCTGGAAGCTTGGGAAGTCATCGACTACGCGAAGGCCGACAAACCTGATGCCCCCAGCGGTACTGCGCGGGAGCTCGCGGAGCGCCTCGAGGGCGTTCGGCCCCCCGCGCTCGGAGTTCCAATAGACGAGATTCTCGGAGCGCGCAATGCGCGCGGAGCGACCGTCGCCGGGACACAGGTGCACTCGGTTCGCCTCCCGAGTTTCGTCGTCTCGACGGAAGTCGTCTTCGCCGCCGAGGGCGAGCGGCTGTCGATCCGCCACGACGCCGGCGAGACTCCGGCGCCGTATGTCTCTGGGACACTGCTCGCGATCCGGGCTGCCCCGAAACACGTCGGCCTGGTCCGCGGGCTCGACCAGCTGCTGGACTGACAGCCCGGCGTCCATCGGTTTCGCCGGCGCGCAGGTAACGTCGCGATGTCATGTACACGGAGCGCCTTGTTGCCTCTCCACTCGTGGCTTGCACGTGGGAGCAGGCCACAATGACGGGGCATGAGCAGCGCGTTGTACCGGACGCGTGTGTCGAGACGTTGGCGCGCGTGCTGCGCTTCCGGCGGCTGCAGGCGCTGCCGGCGGCGCCGCTGGTGGAACTGGCGCTCGACGCGGGCTACGCGGACCAGGCCCATATGACCGCCGAAGTCACGAGGCTGGCAGGCGTCTCGCCTGTCCGATTTCTCAAAGACCGCACGCCGACCGCCGCGTAGGTTGTGCGACATGCCAATCGACCAGGCCGCCGCCGAGACATTCATCTGGTCCGCCGCCCGTCTGGTGGACCGCCACCGCTACGCCCTGCTTCTTGCCGACGGCCCGGCTCAGTCCGTGGCTGACGCGCTTCGCGGATACCGGAACCCCGACGGCGGCTTCGGCCACGCGCTGGAGCCCGACCTGCGCTGCCCGGGGAGCCAGCCTGCAGCGACCCTCCAGGCGCTCGAGACGCTGCGCTGGCCTGGTCACCGGCGCAGACGACCGCGTGGCCCGGCATCGTCACGATTCGCGCGCTGACGTGGCTGCGCGACAACGAACGTCTCTGACGCTCCGGTGTCTCCCTCGTCGAGTGCGTATGCGATCGCGTCGGCGAGCGTCATCGCCTCGCCTTGCGTCCACGCCTCGGCGAACGCCTTCTCGCCGAGCGCGTTGCGGAGCTGGTCGACACGTGGCGCGGGGTCGAGCGACACCTCGTTGGGTTCGATGCCCATCGCTTCTCGAAAGACGCCTGCCGCTCCGTACAGGCGGGCGGCTCGGGCGGGACGGTCCTGGGCAGCCGCGAGCCTGGCGGAGACTCCGAGGCTGATCGCCACCCGATAGGGGTGACCACCGGCCCGTCCGAGCTCGAGGCTCTCGTCGAGAAGTCGCTGCGCCGCCTCGGCTTCCCCCGCTTCGAGCGCCACGAGCGCGAGGCTCGCGAGCGAGCCGGCGATTCCCCACGTGTCGCCGAGGCCGCGGTGAATCGCGAGGCTCTGCTCGAACAGGCGGCGGGCCTGCGCGTAGTCGCCTCGCAAGAACACGATCCTGCCCAGGCACCGGGTCCACGATCCCACGCTGCGGACGTTCCCCAGCTCTCGCGCCCTGCGTACGCTCTCCTCGGTCGCCCGCTGCGCTTCGTCGAGTTCACCCTGTGCCGCAAGCACGGCGCCGATTTGAGCAAGGGCGTAGGCCACACTGCTGGGATCGCGTGAGCGCCGGCCCAATTCGAGTGCTTCTTCTGCGAGAGCACGCGCGCGGTTGAGGTCACCTTGCGCGAGAGCGCTCACCGCGAGGACTCCAACATAATGCGCCACGTTCTGGTCGTCTCCCAGCCTGCGGTGCACGGGGAGGCTCGCGTCGAGGTAACGGCGTACCGCGTCGTGATCGCCGTGGACGATGGCGAGCGAAGCAGCGGCCGACTGCGCCCTGGCGCGGATGGACGGCGAGCTGGAGCCATCGGCGAGCAGCTGGTCCAGGTACTCGCGGCCCTCGATGTCAGAGGCCCGCAGCTGCCAGAAGCGCCAGAGCGCCGAGGCGGTTCGCAGCCCGACCTCGACTTGGCCGCTTTCGGCGGCCCAGGTCAGGGCAGCGCGGAGGTTGCCGCGCTCCGCGTCGAGGCGCTGCAGCCAGCGCGCCTGGTGCGGCCCGAGCAGCGCCGGTTCGGCCTCCTCGGCCAGCAGGAGGTAGTAGCCGGCATGGCGGCGTCGCACGCTCTCGCCGTCGCCGCGCTCGGCAAGGCGCTCGAGTCCGTACTCCCGGATCGTCTCGAGCATCCCGAAGCGCGGCTCCCCGCCGGAGATGCTCTCGGGGCGCAGCAGGCTGTTGTTCAGGAGTGACTCGATTCCATCGACGACTTCGACGTCGAGTTTCCCGGCGACCGCCTCGGCCCCGTCAAGCGTGAAACCGCCGACGAACACGGCGAGGCTCGTGAAGAGCGCCTGCTCCTCTGCATCCAGGAGCTCGTAGCTCCACTCGATCGCGCTGCCCAACGTCCGGTGGCGCGCCGGGACGCCCGCGCCGGGCGCCGCCTTCAGGAGCTCGAGCCTCTCGTCGAGCCGCTCGAGAATGGCGTGCGGCGGCAGCAGCTTGATCCGCGCGGCGGCAAGCTCGAGCGCGAGCGGCAACCCGTCGAGGCGCCGGCAGAGCTCCGCGACCGCGTCGGCGTTTCTCCTCCGTGAGCACAAAATCCGCCCGCGCGTCGTGTGCGCGATCGACGAAAAGCCTGATCGCCTCCGTCCGCCGAAGACGACCGAGCTCGGTGGGACGTGACCGCTCGGCAAGCTGAAGCGGCGGCACCTCGTAGATGTGCTCCTCGGCGAGGTCGAGGGGCGCCCGGCTGGTGACAAGGAGCTGCACGTCCGGTGCCCCGACGAGCAGCTCGCCGAGCACCGGCGCCGCACCGAGCACCTGCTCGAAGTTGTCGAGAACGAGCAGCATGCGCCGCCCACGCAGATAGGTGACTACTGTCTCGGTCGCCCGGTGCCGCGAGGTCTCGCTCAGACCAAGGGTCGCGGCGATCGTCGGCGCAACCAGGCCGGGATCGACAACCGGAGCGAGCTCGACGAGCGCTGCGTCGCGTGACGGGCCGTCGCCCGCCGTCGCCTCGACCGCGAGTCGCGTCTTGCCGGTTCCCGCCGGGCCGGTCAGCGTCAGGAGGCGGACGTCCGCCCGCCCGAGCAGGGCGCGAATCTCTCTCAGCTGCTGCTTGCGGCCCACGAAGGACGTCGTCCACGTGCCCGGAATCGAAGTCGTCGTGCCGGTTGCGGCGGCCGGCGACTCGGCGGCACGTACGTCGAGCTCCGGATCCTGGTCGAGGATCGCGCGCTCGAGGCGCCGAAGCGCCGGCCCCGGCTCGATCCCGAGCTTCTCGACCAGCGTCTGCCTCGCGGCCCGATAGGCCGCCAGCGCGTCAGCCTGTCTGCCCGAGCGATAGAGGGCGAGCATGAGCTGGCAACGCAGCTGCTCGCGGAGCGGATGCTCCGTGACCAGCGCCTCGAGCTCGGGGACGAGCTCAGCGGCGCGCCCGAGCGCGAGGTCCGCGTCGATGCGATCCTGGAGCGCGTCGAGTCGGAGCGCCTCGAGCCGGCCGATCTGGGGCCGGGCCCAGGGCTCGTGCGCGAAGTCGACGAGCGGGGGCCCCCGCCAGAGCGCGAGCGCCTGGCGCAACCGGTCGGCCGCGACCGCCGGATCCGCCGCTCGGGCCTCGATCACGAGCTGCTCGAAGCGGTGAACGTCGAGTCCCTCGGGTTCGACCTGGAGCTCGTAGCCCGCGGGGCGGGTCAGGATCGTCCCGTCGCCGAGCACCTTCCGAAGCCGGGAGACGTACCCCTGGAGGATCTTGGGCGCTGTCGTCGGCGGCCCGCCCGCCCAGAGATCGTCGATGAGGCGGTCGTTCGAGACCGGCTCGTTGGCGTGGAGCAGCAGGATCGCGAGCAGCGCGCGTGGCTTCGCCGCGTGCAGCGATACGCGACGGCCTTCCCTGATCGCCTCGAGCGGCCCGAGGATCTGGAACTCCATGGCAAGAATCAGCTCGGACCGTACACCCTCCCTTCGACTCCGATAGCTCCCCTTTTCCGCTGCACCCCCGCTCCACCGCTGCTCCACCGACCCGGCCCATCCTCACGAGATGGACGCACACACGGGCCGGGCAACCGCCGGCCGCGGGACCTCCCGGCCCATGCCAACCCTCCGGCAGCGGCGGCGGGGCCTTCGCCGGCGCCACCTCGTGGCCATGGCAATCGCCATCGCGGTGACGGCACGGCTGTTGCCGTTCGCACCGTGGAACGCCCACACCGTGACGACCAGGTTCGATTTCGTCGGACACCCACAGGTCTACGTCGTCCCGACCGATGTCTGCCGGATTCGCATCGAGGCCATCGGCGCATCAGGCGGCCCGAGCGGAACCGCCGGAACTCCCGGCGCCGGTGCGCGGGCGACAGCGTCTTTCACGGTCCTTCCCGGCCAAACCCTCAGGGTCTATGTCGGAGGCCTGGGCGGCGCAGCTACCGGACCGGTGCCGGGGGCCGGGGGCTGGAACGGCGGCGGCCGCGGCGGCCGAGCCTTCGACCGGCACGACGAACGTCCTGGCAAGGCCGGCGCAGGCGGGGGAGGCGCTACCGACGTTCGCCGAGGCGGTGACGGCCTCGAGCATCGCATCATCGTCGCCGGCGGAGGAGCCGGAGGCGCGGGTGGCGGGATCGGCGGCCCGCTCGGGTTCGGCGGCGGTGACGGTGGCGAGCTAACCGGGCGCGACGGCTTGGCCGCTCTCGGGTCTGCGAACCCGGCGACGGGCGGGAAGGGTGGAACCCAAGCCGCAGGCGGGGCTTCCGGCCTCAACGCCCCGAACCGCTCGGCGACGGCGACCGCCGGCACACTCGGAGCCGGAGGCAACGGCGCCTCAGGGGGAATCAGCGGGGGCGGCGGAGGCGGAGGCGGGCTGTACGGCGGCGGCGGAGGCGGCTCCGAGTTCGAATGGGTCAACACTCAACTCGGCGGTGGCCGCGGCGGAGGCGGCTCCGGGTTCGGCCCCACGGGGACGACCTTCCGAACCGGCGTGTGGGGGAGCTACGACCTCGGGCGAGCGACGATCACGTACGACCGAGACACCGACGTCTGCGAAGCCTGAGCGGGGGGTCGCAACGTTGCGCTGAGCTAACCCAGCTGCGCCGCCGCGAGCTGGGTGCCCTCCACGCGAGCCCTGATCTTCGCGAAGGCCGTCGCGCGCGCGGTCGACGTATCGTCGGAGAACGGGGCAAACCCGCAGTCGTCGGTCGTTCCGAGCTGATCGAGAGGAATGTACTCAGCTGCTTCGAGGACGCGGTCGCGCACCTCCTCCGGCGTCTCGACCGTTGGGTCGATGGGGTCGGTGACGCCGACGAAGATCCGTTGGCCGCGCCTCAGGTGGGCGCGGATCGTCTCGAGCACCGCGGGCCGGTTGGGCTCGCTCGCGAGCTCGAGGTAAAACCTGCCCGCATCGAGCTCGAGCAGGCCAGGCAGGAGCGCGCCGTAGTCGACGTCTGCGCTGTGTGTCGAATCCTGGTCGCCTCCGGGGCAGCTGTGAACGCCGATCCGCTGTCGCTCTTCGACCGTGAAGCGACCGATGACGGCGTTGTTCAGGTCGAGGAACTGCCGCAGCAGCCCGCCCGAGGGGTCGAGCTTCAGAGACAGTCGTGCTTCGGTGAAGTCGATCTGCACGCTGTCGGCCCCTCGCTCCAGGGACCGTCTGATGTCGGACTCTGCCTCGTTGAGCAGATCGGCGAGAAACTCCTCGCGGGAGTAATTGTCGATTCCGTCGGCCGGGTAGAGCAGGCTGAGGGCCGAGGCCGAAATCACTGCCTGCTTGATCGGCCGCGTCGCGTATCGCTGCGCCTTCTCGAGGTATGAATCGGCGTGGGTCTGGTAGCGGAAGGGCCCCTCGGTCAGGGAGGGAAGCTGGCGCGTGTGCCCGTCCGCGAACGGGATTACGACGCCGTTCGGGCTCAGGGTCACCAGCCCGTGGATCGGGTACGTGACGAAGCTGGGCTTGAGCTGCTCCCCGTCGGTGATAACAGGCGACCCGGTCGCCTCGAGCTCGCCGATCGTCTGCTCGAGCGCCTGCTCGAACAGTGCGTCCAGTTCGTCCCCGGAGACTCGTCCCTCGGCGACGCCGCGCATGCCCTCGATCAGCTCGGGTGGCCTGGGGACGCTTCCGATCGGCTCGGTAGGGATCGACACAGCCGCATGCTCACGGCGGCTCCCCGTTCAGTCAAGCCCGCTGCGACGAGGTGCGGCTTTCCGTACCCCGAGACACCTGGAAGCCGTCTTCTCGCGGCAACCCGCCGCGCGCACACTGCCTGCATGGCCGCACCGACTCCCCTCCCTCCCCGGAACGCGGCCAGCGTCGACGCCGCCTACGTCGCCGCCGGGCCAGGCGCCTCCGTCGAAAGCCACCCCCTGGGCGACGACGATGCTGGCGCTGCCCGCGGCGACCGCGGCCGCTCTCCCGCGGCTGCCCTGCGGCGTCAGCCTTTGCATGGTGCGGTTACCCGTATGGTCACCGTGCCTGCCGTCTGCCACGATCAATCCGACGTGAACGTTCTGATCGTCGACGACCACCCGAGCTTCCGCGCAAATGCGCGGGCGCTCCTCGAGGCCGAGGGCTTCGAGGTCGTCGGCGAGGCCGAGGACGGTGCCTCGGCGCTTCGAGCGGCCGCCGAGCTCTTGCCGCACCTCGTGCTCCTCGACGTGCAGCTTCCCGACATCGACGGCTTCGAAGTCGCCGCCCGCCTGACGAACGGCGGCGGAGGACCGGCCGTCGTCCTCGTCTCGAGCCGCGACGGCTCCGACTTCGGCCCGCTCGTCGAGCGCAGCGGGGCGCGAGGGTTCATTCCCAAAGCCGAGCTGTCGGGGGCGGCTCTCTTGTCGCTCCTCGAATGAGCCGCCTCGCCAAGCGCCGCGTCCTCCTCGCGTGGGGTGCGGCCGCGCTTGCGGGTGCCGCGGTCTCGCTCATCGTCGAGCTCGGCAGCCACCACGAGCGTCCGCGAGGCTTCGAGATCGCCGTCGATCTCGTCATCGGCTTGTCATTTGCAGCGACTGGTCTGATCGCCTGGGCGCGGCGCCCCGAGAACAACACGGGCCGACTGCTGCTCGTGGTCAGCTTCACCTGGTTCCTCGGTCAGCTCGGATCCGCGAACGACGCTGTCGTGTCCACGATCGGGTTCGCGAGCGGCGCGCTCGTGCTGGCGGCGTTCGTGCACCTTGTCCTCGCCTACCCTGCGGGCCGGCTGCCGACGCGGGCCGACCGTGCGATCGTCGTGAGCGGCTACGCGCTCGCTGTCGTCGCGAACGTTCTGACGCTGATGTTCGAGCCGCACCCGGAGTGCTCGAAGTGCGCGACGAATGTTCTCCTCGTGGCGAACAAGCCGGCCGTCGGTCGCGCGGTGGACACGGGTACGAATGTCTCCGCGGCGATCCTCGTCGCCATCGTCGTCGCGATGCTGGTGGTGAGGTATCGCGCGGCGACGCCGGTGGCGCGGCGGATGCTCAGGCCGATCGGCGTCGCCGGGGGGACGGCGCTCGCCTTCCTTGCTGCGAGCTTCGCCGCAGGCCCGATCAACCGGAGCGTCAAGGACGTCCTAGCCACGATCGCACTGATCACGCTCACGAGCGTTCCGTTCTGGTTCCTCGCCGGACTGCTTCGCACCCGTCTCGCACGGGGCGGTGTTGCGCAACTCCTGCTCGACGTGCGCGAGACCGCCAGCCTCGAGGAAGCGCAGGACGGTCTGCGGCGAGCGCTGAACGATGCGGGGCTCATGCTCGCCGCCTGGGTCGAGGAGCGGCACGGCTACGTCGATCCGGCCGGCAAGGCCTTCGAGGTACCGAGCGACGACCTCGAGCGCATCGCGACGATGATCGCGAGCGAGGGTGGCGAGCCCGTCGCTGTCATCGCGCACGATCGGGCGCTGCTCGACGAGCCCGAGCTTCTCGAGGCGGTCGCCGTTGCGGCGCGGCTCGCCCTCCACCGCAACCGCCTCCAGGCGGAGCTCCGCGCCCGGCTCGACGAACTTCAGCGCGAGCGCGACTTCATGCGCGACGTCGTGAACGCGGCACCAGCGTTCTTCTGCGTCGTCGATCTCGAAGGCCGCATCATCCGCTTCAACGACACGATGGCTCATGCCACCGGAGTCATGGACGACGACAAAACGCGGGGCCGCTTCGTCTGGGAGGTCTTCGCCGCGCCGGAGGACGCCGCCGGGTTCCGCGAATGCGTGATCGCGAACGCGAGTGGCGAGCAGCAGCACCTCTTCCGCGACGCCGACGGCGGGGCGATCGACGTCGCCTGGTCGCTGACCCCGGTCAAGGACAGCCAGGGCGTACTCCGCCTTGTGCTGACCGGCGCCGACGTCAGCGAGCGAGTCCGCCACGCCGAGGAGCTGCGGCGCGAACGGGACTTCCTCGACCTCGTCGGGCATTCCACACCTACCCTCCTGTGCGTCGTCGACCCGAACGGCGTGGTCACCGAACGCGGTGTGAACACCGCATTCGAGGTCGCGACCGGCGTCGGCGACGACGCGGCCATCGGGCATCCGTTCTGGGAGCTCGTGGTGCCAGAGGACGAGATCGAAGGCGCGCGCTCCGAGTTTCTCGCCGCCGTCGAGGCCGGCTGCTCGACTCGAATCGAGACGCCGTGGCGGGGCGCAGACGGCCGCGAGCTCATCGTCGAGTGGTGGCCCACGTCCCTCGAGGGGTACCGCAAGGAGCATTACCTGATCTGTGGGATGGACATCACGGCGCGGAAGCGCGACGAGGAAGAGCTGCGCCGGTCCCGCTCGCGCCTCGTCGACGCGGCAGACGCCGAGCGGCGGCGACTCGAGCGGAACCTCCACGACGGCGCCCAGCAGCGCCTCGTCTCGCTCTCGCTCGCGCTCAGGCTCGCCGAGTCTAGGATCCGGGTCGATCCGGAGGCGGCGGCGAAGATCCTCGGCGGGGCGGGCGAAGAGCTTGCGCTCGCCCTCCAGGACCTCCGCGAGCTCGCGCGCGGCCTCCATCCTGCAATCCTCACCGATCGCGGTCTCGCGCCCGCGCTCGAGACGCTGGCCGAGCGCGCGAGCGTCCCCGTCGAGGTCGAGGTCGATCTGGACCGGCGGCTACCGGGCCCCGTCGAGGTGGCGATCTTCTACGTCGTCTCCGAGTCGCTTGCGAACGTCGCGAAGCACGGGGGAGCGAGTGCCGTCACGGTGCGGGTCGGCTACTCCGGCGACGCGGTCGTCGTCGAGGTCGCCGACAATGGGGTCGGTGGCGCCGACGACAAGCGGGGCTCCGGCCTGCGAGGGCTCTCGGACCGCGTCGAGGCGCTCGACGGCCGGCTCGTCGTCGAGAGCCCCGCGGGCGCCGGGACGCGCGTGCTCGCGATGATGCCGCTCGCACGGGTGCGGCAAGCCGTACCGTCGGACGCTGGCTAGCCGCATTTCGCTGTAACGTCTCGACCGCGAAGCTGACAGCACCTCATCAAGGAGCTGTCATGCAAAAGGAACTCGCATATCGGGAGAACGACGGAATCGCGGTCACGCTGTTCTCTGGCACAGCGACTCGAACCGCCTGAGCGTCTCGGTCTACGACTGGCGCAGCGGCGACTGGTTCGAGCTGGAGGCCGGGCCGCGGAACGCGATGGACGTCTTCGAGCATCCGTATGCCTACGCGGCACAGCGCGGCCTCGGTCGCACGCTCGTCCGCGACGCCGTCGCTGCGTAGACTCGCCGCGTGAGCGTAGGCTCGACGGAGCTCATCAAGGAGCGGAGGCGCCGGCTTTGCCGGCGCCGGGAGCGGGAATGAGCGTCACCCTCCTGTTCACCGACATCGAGGCCTCGACGCGGCTCGTACAACAGCTCGGCGACGGGTATCCGGCCGCACTCGAAGAGCATCGCGTCGCCGTCCGCGCCGCGGTGGCGGCGCACGGGGGCGAGGAGATCGACTGCCGCGGCGACGAGTTCTCGATCGCTTTCGGCGATCCGGCGCAGGCGGTCGCCGCCGCCGAGGCGATCCAGCAGGCACCGGTCGGCGACATCCGTGTCCGGATCGGCATCCACACGGGCGAGCCGATCCGCATCGACGGCGGCTACGTGGGCCTCGACGTGCATCGAGCGGCCCGCATCTGCGCAGCGGGCCACGGCGGTCAGGTCCTGCTCTCGCAGGCGGCGGTCGGCCTGCTCGGCGGCGGCGCCACCGTGCGCGACCTCGGCGAGCATCGGCTCCGAGGCGTCGACGAGCCCGTGCGGCTCCACCAGCTCGGCGCGGCCGACTTCCCGGCGCTCCGCGCCGACGCCGCCGAGGCCGGGCTCGGCGCGCGCACGAGGATCGTCCTCGCCGAAGACTCGGTGCTCCTGCGCGAGGGCATCGCGCGCCTGCTCGAGGATGCCGGCTTCGAGATCGTCGGCCAGGCGGGCAACGCCGACGAGCTGATGCTGAAGGTCCGTTCCTACTCACCGGACGTCGCGATCGTCGACATCCGCATGCCGCCGACCCACACGGATGAAGGGCTCGTCGCGGCGCAGGAGATCCGCGAGAAGCATCCAGGGACCGGCGTGCTCGTCCTGTCGCAGTACGTCGAGTCCGGCTACGCGCTCGAGCTCCTGCAGGGGAATGCCGAGGGCGTGGGCTACCTGCTCAAGGACCGGGTGTCGGACGTGAAGGAGTTCGCAGCGGCCGTGAAGCGCGTCGCCGACGGCGGCTCCGCCCTCGATTCGGAGGTCGTCTCGCGGCTTGTGGGCCGTCGCCGCGGCGAGGACCCGATCTCGCAGCTGACGCCGCGCGAGCGCGAGGTGCTCGAGTTGATGGCGGAGGGGCGATCGAATCAGGCGATTGCGGAACGGCTCGTCGTCACGCTCCGCGCGGTCGAGAAGCACGTGACGAGCATCTTCAGCAAGCTGCGACTGCCCGCCGCGCAGGACGACCACCGCCGCGTGCTCGCGGTGCTCACCTACCTGCGCAAGTAGCTCCGGACGGGTGCGGCTAACCGCACCACAAGACTCGCGCCTCCCCCATGTTCGATCGGTCGCGTCGCTGCGAGGCTCGTAGCGAGCTTCAGACCCCGACCGAAAGGCAGCAGATGTCCCCCCTTAAGCACTCGAACAACATCGCGGCCCGCATGGGTCGCTGGAGTGCGAGTCACTGGAAGACAGCAGTCTTCGGTTGGCTCGCGTTCGTCGTCGTCGCTTTCGGCGTCGCCACCCAGCTGCCGATGAAGACGATCAGCACGCAGGACCAGAACGTCGGCCAGGCACACCGCGCCGACGAGATCTTCAAGAAGTCCGGCTTCGGTCAGACCGACGCGCAGACGGAGTTCGTGCTCATCCAGAGCAAGACGCTCACGGTCAAGAGCAGTGCGTTCCGCGCTGCGATCGCCGACGTCACCAAGACGGTCATGCCGTTCAAGACGATCAAGAACTTCCGCTCGCCGCTCGATCCCGCGCACCCCGACCAGGTCTCCGCCGACGGCCACACCGCGATCGTCGGCTGGGACATGAAGGGCAGCGACACGGTTGCGCAGAAGAACATTGACCCGATCACGACGGCCACCGCCGCCGTGGCGAAGCGTCATCCGAGCCTCTACATCGGCGAAGCGGGCAGCGCAAGCTCCAACAAGGCGCTCAACGCGATGTTCAACGACCAGCTCAAGCAGGCCGGCATCCGCTCGGTGCCGCTCACGCTTGCGATCCTCGTGCTGGTCTTCGGCTCGATCGTCGCCGCAGGCGTGCCGCTCCTCCTCGCGCTCACCGCGGTGGTCGCGACGATCGGCCTCCTCTCGCTCCCAAGCCAGCTCCTCCCGATGGACCAGTCGGTGTCCGAGGTCGTCCTCCTGATCGGTCTCGCCGTCGGCGTCGACTACGCGCTCTTCTACCTCAAGCGTGAGCGTGAAGAGCGTGCAGCCGGCCGCGGGCATCGGGCCGCGCTCGAGGCTGCGGCCGCGACGTCGGGCCGCTCGGTGCTCATCTCCGGGCTGACGGTCATGGCCGCGATGGCCGGCCTGTTCTTCTCGGGCGACCGCACCTTCCGCTCGTTCGGCGTCGGCACGATCATGGTCGTCGCGATCGCGATGCTCGGCTCCCTCACGGTGCTGCCGGCACTCCTGTCGAAGCTCGGCGACCGTGTCGAGAAGGGCCGCGTCCCCCTCCTCGGCCGGCTGCGCCGCCCGAGCGGCGAGAACCGCGTATGGTCGAAGGTGCTGACGCCGGCGCTTCGCCATCCGGTGATCGCCGCCGCCACATCCGCCGCCGTGCTGCTCGCGATGGCGGTGCCGGTGCTCCATCTCCACACGGCGCAGTCGGGTATCGACGGGCTGCCGCGCAACGCTCCTACGGTCGAGACGCTCGATCGCATCCAGGACGCGTTCGTCGGCACCGCCGACCCCGCCGTCGTCGCAGTGACGACTCCCACCACGGACAGCGCCGAGTTCAAGAACGCCTACAACGCGTTCCGCGGCAAGGCGCTCGCGTCCGGGCAGATGCACGGGCCGGTCCAGCTCGAGGTCAACGGGTCGCGCACCGTCGCGCGGATCACGATCTCGCTCGCCGGGAACGGCGTCGACAAGACGTCGAACGCCGCACTCGCCACGTTGCGGAACGATGTCCTTCCCTCGACGATCGGCACGCTGCCGAGCACGGACTACGCCGTGACCGGCGGGACTGCCGCATCGCACGACGCCAACGCGGCGATGAAGCACTCCGCGCCGCTCGTGTTCGGCTTCGTGTTGCTGTTGGCGTTCCTGCTCCTGCTCGTCTCGTTCCGGTCGATTGTGATCGCGGCCAAGGCGGTCGTGCTGAACCTGCTCTCCGTCGGCGCCGCGTACGGCGTCGTGATCGCGATCTTCCAGTGGGGTTGGGGCGAGAACATCCTCAACTTCCGCTCGAACGGCGGCATCGCTTCATGGCTGCCGATCTTCATGTTCGTGATCCTGTTCGGGCTCTCGATGGACTACCACGTGTTCATCCTGAGCCGCGTGCGTGAAGCATTCGACCGCGGCATGAAGACCGAGGACGCCGTCGCGCACGGAATCAAGACGACGGCCGGCACGGTGTCGAGTGCGGCTCTCGTGATGGTGGGTGCGTTCGGCATCTTCGCGACGCTCCCGTTCCTCGACTTCAAGGAGATGGGCATCGGGCTGGCGGCCGCAGTGCTCATCGACGCGACGATCGTCCGCGCAGTGCTGCTGCCCGCGACGATGAAGCTGCTCGGCGAGTGGAACTGGTACCTGCCGCGGTGGCTCTCGTGGCTGCCGAAGCTGGAGCACAGCGCTGAGACCGATGCGCCGCCCGTCCCCGCGGCAGCCGCCGCCTGAAACTCAGAGATCCTGCCGAACCCAAAGGAGACCGAAATGGAAACTGCAACTCGAAGCTCGAAAAGAAGGACCGCGTTGACAGCCGCCGGTGCGATCCTGCTCCTTCTCGGAGCCGCCGTCATCGCGGCCGGCGGCGCCGCGCTGTGGCAGACCGGCAAATCCGACGGCGGCTACATCTCAAGCGGCGTACATCGGTTCGACACGAGCTCGCATGCGATCGTCACCGAGGGCCTGAAGGTCGATAGCGACGTTCCCCGCTGGCTCATCGGACGCACTCGCATCACCGCGACGTCCTCCAACGGCAAGCCGGTGTTCGTCGGCGTCGCCCGCGAGCGTGACGTCGACGCGTATCTCGCCAACGTGAGCCGGAGCCAGATTCGGAACCTCGAATACAGCCCCTTCACGGTCGAGTACGCGAACCGCGCCGGGACGGCATCGCCCGCACGGCCGGCCTCCCGCTCGATCTGGGCCGCGTCGACGTCGGGCACCGGTGATCGACAGCTCACCTGGCGGCTTCGCTCCGGTGAGTGGCGCGTCGTCCTCATGAACGCCGACGGCTCGTCCGGCGTGAGCGCCGACGTCAAGGTCGGCGGCCGCATCAACCACCCCCTACCGGTGGCGCTGGGCGTGACCGGTGCGGGACTGCTCCTCCTGCTGCTCGGCGCTGCCGTCGTCTACGCCGGCCGCGGAAGAGACCGGCAGACGGCCGTTCCCGTGACGGCCTGATCTGAGGGCCGGCCGGCGATCGTTGCGATCGCCGGCCGGCGCCGCACCTGTTCGTGACGAGTGCGGTCAGGATCGTTGCGCGATGACTGCATCAAGCGAGACCGCAGCCCGCGTAGCATCGCGCCAACGCATCCGAACCGGGGGTCGCCTGATGTCTCGGTTCAGCTCATCTGCAAGGGGGGAGGGAGACATGGCACACCGCTTGAGGCTGGTCGGCCCGCTGTGCGTCGTCGTCGCTGTCGGGCTGGTCACGACGATGAACGCCAGCGCGTCGAAGAAGGTCGACTGCTCGACCCAGGTCAACGACACGGCGGCGAAGCTCTTGCCGTGCATCACGAAGTCGGACCTCATCAACCACATGCAGGCGTTCGAGGATCTCGCGATCGCCAATCCGGGCCCCGACGGGCATCCGTCCCGCAACTCCGGCGAACCCGGGTATTGGGCATCGGTGCAGTACGTCGCCAACCTGATGCAGCAGGCCGGCTACGACGTCACGATTCAGCCGTACACGTTCCTTTACTACGCGTACAAGTCGATCCCGACGTTGAGCGAGGTCTCGCCGACGGCCGCCGACTTCGTCCTCAACAGCGACTGGACCCCGGCACAGAGCACCGGGACGACGACGACGGCGATTCAACCGGCGGGCGGCATCATCCTCCCGCCGACGCCGACGCCCAGCTCGTCGAGCGGCTGCACCAGCGCCGACTTCGGCGGGTTCGTCGCCGGACATATCGCGTTGATCCAGCGAGGCTCGTGCAACTTCGGCGTCAAGATCCAGAACGCCGAGGCCGCCGGGGCGAGCGGCGTGATCATCTTCAACGAGGGCAACCCCGGCCGCACGGAAACGATGGGCATCAGCATCATCGACGCCAACGGGAATTCGTTCGTCCCGACGATCCCCGTCGCGTTCACGACGTTCGCCCTCGGCGAGGCTCTGTACAACGACTATCAGGCAGGCCATGCGCCCGTCATGTCACTCAACATCGAGGCGATCGTCGATCCCAACCGCCTCGACTGGAACGTCATCGCCGACTCGAAGGGCGGCGACAAGAACCACGTCGTCGTCGTCGACGCGCATCTCGACGCGATCTACGGCGAGGGAATGCTCGACAACGCGTCCGGCTCCGCGACGATCCTCGACATCGCGCAGATGATGAAGAACGTCAACCCGGTGAACAAGCTGCGGTTCATCTGGTTCGGCGGCGAGGAGCTCGGCCTGCTCGGGTCGCAGTACTACGTCGACAACCTAAGCTCGTCGGACCTCAGTCACATCGGTTACGACCTCGACGCCGATGTCACGGCCACGCCGAACTACACCATCGGCGTCCTCGATCCGGCGGGGCCGGATCTCTTCACCAATACCGTCTCGTCGACGTTCCCGAATCGCGTGTACAAGGCGTCGACCATCGCGCGAGACGCGGGCATCGACTACTTCACGTCGATCGGGAAGAACCACGAGCTCTTCTCGCCCGTCGGAACCGACGCGTTCGTCTTCAACAACGCGGGGATCCCGGCGAGCGGCGTGCTGACCGGTCAGGACTGCTGCAAGACGCAGGCGGAGGTCGATCTTTTCGGTGGCCACACGGGGGTCTTCGAGGGCGTTTCTCCGACCGGCTGCGTCGACAACCCGTTCCTGTGGTGCGACAACCTGGACAACAACGACTTCGACGTCATGACGTTCATGTCGAGGGGCTTCGCGAACATGGTTCTTCGCATGGCGTTCGACACAAAGGTCATGTCGTCGAGCACCAGCGTCGTCTACAAGAAGCGGCTGCCGATCGCGGATGAGGTCAGCCGACACTTCGGCGCGCAATAGGCAGTGACGGTTTTGGCGCCGGGCGCAGTGCGTCCGGCGCCAAACCGGCGTCAGCGATGCATGCCGCGGCTGAGCGCGAAAGTGCGCGCTCTTACACTGCAAAGGTCATGCCGTTGCTCTTGCACGATCCAGTCGCGCACTGGCTCGTTGTTGCGACGGCGGTCGCGGTGGTGGTTGGCGAGGTCGTCGCCACCTATCTCGGGCGGGCCCGCGACCGGAAGCGTCACATGCTCGGCGACCTGCATGGCCGCGGCGCCGCGATGCGGCAGGACCGCGGGACGAGGTTGATCGTCGCCCTGGCCGTGTATCTCGGCATCGCCGCGGCCCTTGCGATCGCGAAGGTGCCTGGTCTCCGTGTCTACGCCAACAACTGGTGGACGCTCGGACTCGGGGTCGCCATTGTCCTTGCAGGAGCCCTGCTTCGCGCCTGGGCGATCCTGAGCCTGGGCCGCTACTTCCGCCGCGAGGTGACGATCGAGCCGGGGCAGCGGATTGTGCGTCGTGGCCCCTATCGCGTGCTCCGCCACCCGTCCTACGCCGGCATCTTTCTCATCCTCGCCGGATTCGGGCTTGCCTTCGGGAGCTGGGTCGGCGCCGCGATCGCCCTACTCATCGTCTTTGTCGGGATGCTGCCACGCATTCGGGTCGAGGAACGCGCCCTTGCACAAGCGTTCGGCGCGGACTACACCGACTACGCGAACTCGACGGCCCGTGTGCTCCCCCACGTCTGGTAGCTGTACTTCGGCCAAGCGTCGGGACAGCTGGTGTGGCGGAGCGAACATCCTCAGGGCTTGTCTTTGGCTTCACCCGGTTCTACCCTCTGGTCAAGCACTCGGAGCTGCGGCCGAATGACTCAAGCGAGGTCGCGGTGGGCGAGTATGCGCAGGTATCACGGCTCGACTGGCTCCGGGAAGCCATTCCCTGGCCTCGCCGGCGGGAGCCCGACGTCGTTCCCTTCGCCGAGCTCGTGCTCGCGCACTATTTTCGGCAGCTCGAGGTCTACCAAGGAGGCACGTACGGAGGCCCGCAGGAGGAGCTCTACCAGGCGAAGCTGAAGGCGTTCATCGCAACGAACGGACGCATCGTGGAGTCGTACTGGTGCACCCGCGAACCGTCCGGGGTCGCCGTGACCGAGCGGAGACAGCGGTCGTGGCGCCGTCTCTGGGTTGCGCAAAGCATCGTCACCTTTCACTCGGAGACCGACTGGGTTACCGCAGCCTGCCCAGCCGTTGCCGACCAGGTGTACGCCTGCCGCGCGCTCGCCGTCAAGGTGGGAGAGGTTCTTCGCGGAACGGGCGAGCTGGTCGCGATGCAGTGGCTTGTGACCTCAGTCGAACGCTTGCTCGGCCTCGTCGATCAGGCGGAACGGCCGGTGGACGACAAGCTGGTGAAGCAGGTCGTCGCGGCAAGTCAAGATTCCTTGCGCGAGATCCGCCGCTACTACGACAGAGCCGCCGCCAATCAGGCCCGACTTGTGTACTTCCAGGTGATGATGCGAGGGGCGACTCCCCGGTGACGCACGCTCTGTTCATCGCCACGGCGATGGGAGGACTCGGCGCGATCATCAGCGTCATGTCTCGCATGGCGGGCAAAGGCAGCTTCTCGGCCGACTATGAGGTGGGCCGCAAGATGGTGCGCCGGCTCGGCAGCCTGCGGCCCTTCATCGGCGCGATCTTCGCCGTCGCAATCTACTTCGGCCTCGCCAGCAGGCTCATCCAGCTCGGAACCGAGAAGCGGACGATCTACTTTTACGCCACGGTGGCATTCCTGGCCGGCTTCAGCGAACGCTGGGCAACGGTCATGCTCGACGGCGCCGGCATCACGGGCGGAAGCGGTGGTGGAAAGGGAGCTAACCGGCCTTCCTAGCGTCAGCCGGCCTTGAGGGCGTTTGTGAGTGCTCGAAGCGTCTCGGGCCCGAGGATGCCGTCTTCTGTGAGCCCCTTTGCGCGCTGGAAGCGCGAAACCGCCTGCGTGGTCGACGGGCCGTATTGCCCGTCGATGGTGCCGGGGGAATAGCCCAGGCGTGCGAGTGCGCGCTGCAACAGCTTCACGGACGCGCCTTGATCGCCCGGCTTCAGTGTCGACGAGGGAGCGGCAACGGTCGGCTGCGTCCGCGTCACCTGCGGCGTCGTGGTCGTCGTTGGAGCGCTCGGAGTCGATTCCGTAGCCGGCGACGTGTCGGGGGAGCTGCCGGAGAACACTCCCGCAAGGGCGAGTCCGCCGAGAAGGCACACGACGAGGATCGCCGCGGCGAGTGCAGCCCGACCGCGATGACGCAGCACCGCCGCAAGAATCGGCGGCTGTCCACCGGTCGGCGCTGTGGGGACGGCGCTGATCCAGTCCTCCTCGTCTCTGCGCGTAGGCGAGTCGCTTTGCTTCGAGCGGCCGAGCCTTGCCGGACGCTCCTCCCACGCGGCCGAGGTGTCCGGCTCATCGAACCAGTTGTCGACCTCCTCCTCGTGCGGTGTGTCGCGATCCACCATCGCGCTGCAAAGTATCGCGCGATCGGAGACCCGAGCCTGGTTCGTCTTGGACGAACCAGGCTCGAGAGTCGCTGCTCAGTTCGCCGTGATCGATCCGAAGAGGCCGTCCTCCTCGTCGTTCGGCCCGGCGGCGAAGTAGAGCGTCGTCGACAGCCCGGCGGCCCCGTTGTTGCCGAAACCGATGCCCCACAGGCCGTCGATGGAGATCGCACGACCGGTCGAGTCGCGGAGTCCACCCGCGCGCTCCCACGATCCGTCAGGCTGCCGCGCGTAGGCGTTGATCCGCCCGTCGCCGAAGTTGCCGACGAGCAGGTCGCCGCTGAACGGCCCGAAGCCAGCCGGCGCAAGGGCGATCCCCCAGGGCGCGTTGAGCTGACCGTGCGTCGCGATCCGCGAGATCAGGTCTCCATTCGTGTCGAACTCGTCGACGACGCCGAAGCCCTGGTGGTGCAGCTCGTCCTCCTCCCCCGGCTCCTGCTTCGCGAAGGTGACGACGAGCTTCCCGCTGACCGCCGCGATCCCGAACGGCGCGTAGTCGGACGGGAGGTTCGGATCAACGAAGCCGCCGGTGGCCGTGCCGGGACCGAAGCTCGAGTTGAAGACATCGACCTTGCCGCCCCCGAAGTCGGTCGCGTACAACTGCCCACCCGCGAGCGCGAGGCCCTTGTAGACCGCACCGGTCGTCGGGACCGCGACGACGGAGTGCGTCGGGTCGACGGTCGGATTCCAGCCGCTGATCGTGCCGCCTTCGCCGGCGAAGATGAACGCTGCGGGCCCCGATTTGGTGACCCCGCCAACGACCGTACTGACGACGAAGCCCGAGGTGCCGTTGAAGACGATCCCGGTTGGTGCACCGTCCGCGATCTGGACGACGAGACTTCGCTTCGTGCCGTCGGCGTTGTACAGCGTGGACTTGTCCGAGCCGTTGTCGGCGACCCACCAGGGGCCGGTGGGCGGCTCGGCGATCCCCCACCCGTTCTGCAAGTCAGGATCCGTGTGCGTCGCCACGCCGGGCACGTTCGAGCTCAGGTTTTCGACCGTGTACGTGCCCGGGACGTCGCTGTGGGCCAACGACACGCCGAGCGTCAAGGCCGCACCGAGAAGAACGAGCGCCCCGAGGACGATGCGGGCGCGATAGATCGTCTGTCCTTTCATTCCGCCTCCCTGTCTGAAGACCGGACACCCCAAAAAGAGGTAATACGGCGATCGGCCGCTTCCGGATTGCCCGGCGGATCAAACTTTTAAGCGAGACGCTCCAGCGCCTCGTCGACCTCGGCGGCCGTGATCGTCAGCGGCGGGGTCGCCTGGATGAGCGACCCGTCGAGCCCGGCCGGGACGACGAGCACGCCGCGCTCGAGCGCGTCGGCGAAATCGCCCGTACGCGCGCGCAGCAGCCCGCGTCCGTGCCAGCCTGCGCGTTCGAAGCGCTCGCCCATCTCCAATACGTGGTCGAGCAACCGCGGCGCCTCGTGGAGGAGGACGAGCGCCGCCGCGCACGCCAGCGGGCTGCCGACGTGCGTGTGCGTGTACACGTCCTCGGGGCCGAGCTTCCACAGGTCCTCGAGCCCGTCGCGGTAGAAGAGCGCGGCCGAGAGCGGCAGCCCGCCGCCGAGCGCCTTGCCGACGCACAGCACGTCCGCGACGTCCGCACCGGGCCAGAGCTCGCCGACGCGGCCGAGCCCGGCGAAGATCGCGTCGACGACGAGGAGCGCGCCCGTCTCGTCGCAACGTCCGCGGAGCGTCTCGAGGAATCCGGTGGGCGGGACGCGCGAGCCGGCGCGGCCCTGCACAGGCTCGACGATCACGCAGGCCGCGTCGTCCGGCAGCGGGCCGGGATCGCTGCCGTACGGACGCCGGTGCACCGGGCCGGGCAGCCACGCGGCGAACGGGAGCTGGAACCGCTCGAAGCCGGTCGCCGCGAGCGCGAGTAGGCCGGTGCCGTGGTAGGCGCCCTCGAACGCGACGATGCCCGCGCGACCGGTCTCGAGCAGGGCGGTGCGCAGCGCGATCTCGACGGCGTCCTCGCCGGTGACGCCGAGCTTCGCGGGGCGGGGCAGCGCCTCGCGGAAGCGGACGGTGACCTCCGCGTCGGCGAGATCGCCGAGCGCATGTACGACCTGCTGCTCCTGCCAGGCGGCCAGGATCCCTGGATTGCGGTGGCCGAGCGCCGCGACGCCGAAGCCGCCGGTCAGGTCGAGCAGCTCGCGCCCGTCCGCGAGCGTGACGCGGCAGCCTTCGGCCTTCGCCCAGATCACGACCGGCCGAGCACGCGACCCACGGTGGCCCTCGCGATCGTCCCGGCCATCGCCGGGTTCTCCTGCAGGCGCCGCAGCGAGTACTGGTACCACTGCACGCCGAACGGCACGTACACGCGCAGCCGATGCCCGGCGCCGACGAGCTCACTCGCACGCTGCTCACGCACGCCGAGCAGCATCTGGAACTCGTAGTCACCCGGGGCCATACCCGCGACGCGGCTCAGCGCCTGGCCGATCAGCCACTCGTCGTGCGTCGCGACGCCGACGTAGGCGCCCTCCTCGAGCAGCGCGTCCAGGCACTGGACGAAGTTCGCGCGCACCGCGTCGTAGTCGGTGAACGCGATCGACGGCGGCTCGATGTAGATGCCCTTGCAGAGGCGGACGTTCGGCTTCAGGTCGGCGAGCGAGCGGATGTCGTCGAGCGTGCGGCGGAGGTACGCCTGGAGCACGACGCCGACGTTGTCGAAGCCGCGCTCGCGCAGCTCGCGGTACAGGCGCAGCGTCTCCGAGGTAGTCGACGAATCCTCCATGTCGATGCGGACGAAGTTGCCGTTCTTCGCGGCCTCGGTGAGCAGCCGCTCGAGGTTCTCGCGGCAGAGGTCGTAAGAGAGCTCGAGCCCGAGTCCCGTCGGCTTGACGCTTACGTTCGAGTCGAGCCCTTCGCGCTCGATCGCCTCGAAAACCTCGCGGTTCTCCTCTGCGATGGCGCACGCCTCCTCCTCGCGCGTGATCTCCTCGCCGAGGACGTCGATCGTCGCGAGCTTCCCCTCCGCGTTCAGGCGCCCCACGACGCGCACCGCGTCGTCGAGTGATGCGCCCGCGATGTACGGCGAGGAGATGAGCTTCACGACCGGCTTCGGGACCACCGGCAGGAAGCGGACGATCGCGCGGTCGAGCAGCGTCACGGCCGCGAGTCTAAGAGTTCCTAACGTAATGACCACGCGCCGGCTCGGTGCGATGGGCGAGTGCGAGGCAAGGACGCAGGGCGCGCCGATAGCAGCGCTCTTGCTTATCCGGTTAGCTCCGTCCGGGGCTGGTCGTACCGTCGATCGGTGCCGCGTCCCGACTTTCCGCGTTCGGTGATCGAGTTCCAGCGCCGCTTCCCGGATGAGGAGGCGTGTCGCGCCTACTTGTTCGCGTCGCGCTGGCCGGATGGCTTCGTCTGTCCGTCGTGCGGGGGCAGCGTGGTCGGCGGCGAGCAGCACAGGCACCTCTGGCAGTGCAAGTCGTGCGGTCGTCAGAGTTCGGTGACAGCGGGGACTGTGATGCACAAGACGCACCTGCCACTGACGGTGTGGTTTTGGGCCGCTTACCTGGTCGGTACGCACGGGCCGGGGATCTCGGCGCCGCAGCTGCAACGGCAGCTCGGCCTCTCCCGCTACGAGACCGCCTGGACGATCCTGCACAAGCTGCGCCGGGCGATGGTCGCTCCCGAACGCGAGGCCTTGAGCGGCGAGGTCGAGGTCGACGAGGGCTTCCTCGGCGGACGCGATACCGACCTGCGCGGCGGCCGCCAGCGCGACGGCAAGCCGCTGGTCGGGGTTGCGGTCGAGGTGCGTGGCAAGGGCTCGGGGCGGCTGCGCCTGCAGTTGCTGGCAGACGCGTCCGCGGCCTCGCTGACGCCGTTCGTCAGCGCCAGCGTCGCACCCGGAGCGATCGTCCACACCGACGGCTGGGCCGGGTACAGCGGCTTGCGCGCCGCCGGCTTCGACCACCAGCCGCACAAGCAGCGCGCCCGTTTCCCTGATCGCGAGTGGGTGCTGCCGCGTGCCCACCGCGCCCTGTCCAATCTCAAAACCTGGCTGCAAGGCACCCACCACGGCGTGGCGCCGAAACACCTGCAGGTTTACCTCGACGAGTTCGCCTTCCGGCACAACCGACGCCGCACCCCGCTCGCCGGTTTTCAGACACTGCTCGGCCTCGGCGCCGCCCACCGACCCAGCACCTACCACGACATCACCCAGCGCTCGAAACCCCTCACGGAGCAAAGCGGATAAGCATGAGCAGCGCTATCGGGCGGGCGGTGCCGCATAGAGCCTTCGAGGGTTCTCCGTGTGGTCGGACGCATCCGCTGCTCGAGGTCGAGAGGCTGGGTAGGGATCAGGTGCTGCGGAGTGGCTGCTCGGTCGCGATCGCCCAGACGAAGCCGGCGAGTTCGCGGGCGCAGGCGACAACGATCTTCTGCTGCGGTTTGCCGCGGCCGGCCATCCGCTGCCAACGCTGGTAGAGGCGCTGCTGGCAGCGGCAGGCGCGCTCGACCACGACCGCGTCTTGGCCGCGTTGGCGGCGGGGCGAGCTCGTAGCCGACCTTCGGTCGGCGGCGTGCGTGCCAGGCCGACTCGACGAGCAGCCGACGGACGTGGCTGTTGCCGACCTTGGTGATCGACCCCTGTCGGCGTTTCTCGCCGCTCGAATGCTCGGAGGGGACGAGCCCGACGAAGGCCATCAACTCCTCGGCGCTTTTGAAGCGTCCGAAGTCGCCGATCTCGGCGACGAGCGCGAGCGCGGTCAGCGTGTCGATCCCGCGCAGGCAACGCAGCCGAGCAACGAGGCGCGCGCCACGGCTCCTGCTCGGCCGTCTCGCGGATCGCGCGCTCGAGCTGCTCGACCCGCGCGTCGACGAGATCGACCGTGTGCAGGTAGCTGTCGAAGGTGATCTGTTGCGCCGCGAACTCGAAGCGCTGCTCGGAAAGCCAGTTCCGGCGAGTGACGGTCCACGAGCTCGTCGGCAGCGTCCGCCCCAGCCGCAGGCAGAACTTCGAGAGCCGATGCCGGTCACGCATCCGATCAAGACGCGCGTCCTCGCGGGCGCGCACCAGATCGCGAGCCGCCTCAAGCCCGCGCGAGGGCACATGAATCGCTTGCAGCAGCCCGCCGGCGAGCAGACGGGCAAGCTTGCGCGCGTCACGGCCGTCGGTCTTAACGCGATCACCAGGCCGCTGCGCCACCAAGCCCGGCGCCACCACCGCGCAATCGATCCCCCGCTCGACGAGGAAACGCTGCAGACCGAAGCCGGTCGGGCCCGCCTCCTAGCAGCAACGCACCACCGGCCAGCGGCGCAGCACACGCTCGACCGCCTCCTCGTCGTAGGCAAGCGTCCGCTCCTCGAGCAACTCGTCGGCGCACACCGCCGCCAGCCGCACCGAGCGCGCATGCACATCCAGCCCAACCGTCACCGTCGTCATAGAGTCGTACATGGTCGGCGACCTCCGTATCTGGCTCTCCCGGGCCACCCCCGGCAACCCACGACAGATGCGTAGGCGCCGACCACACTCCGCCAGCAACCGAACACCGCGCCCGAAAGAGCCACGGCTCCATCCTGTCTAACTACGACTGGTGCATAAGGCCCTGGCGGGCGGCGCTCACGAGCGCAACCGCCTCGGGGAAGAGCACGCGCATCGCGTCGCGCAATGCGATCGCCTGCTCGTCGACGCCGCCGTGCGCCTCGATCTGGCCGAGCGCCGCGGAGGTGAGCTCGACGGCGGTGTCCAGGGTCTCCTGCGCGAAGTGCTTGTCCTGCACCTCCTGCGCCTGCTCGCCCTGCTGCTGCATCATCTCCTGGAAGGCGCGCATCAGCTCCTCGGGGTCGCCCCCGAACGGAAATCCGAAACCGCCGCTTCCTTCCATAGATCTAGGCTAGCGGTCCCTTGTATCTCCGCCGCACCTCCGCTGCGAGCCCTTCGACCGCGGCCAGAGCCTGCTGCATCGCGGTCGCAAAGGGTGAGCCCGCGTCGTCGCCGAGGGCCTGCTCGAGCCGGCGGGCCGCGATGCCGATCCGGTCGAGGTAGTCGGTCGATGCGACCCGCGGCTCGGCCTCGAGCGTCGCGGCGAGCGCGGCGGCCGCCTCCTCTGCGTCCTCGATCCCCGCCGGCGCCTCGGTCTCGCGGATCTCGGCCAGGCGCGCGCGGAGCTCGGGCAGGTCGCCGCCGCCCGCCGTCTCCTCGGCGACCTCGCAGAGCGCGGCGATCGAGACGGCCTCGCGGACGGCCCGCCCGCTGTCGACCGGCCGGCCGTTTTCGTCGAGCGCGAGCCAGCCGTGCTCGCCGCCGTCGCTCTCGTAGGCGACGAGATAGAGGCGGCCGAGGTCGAGCGGCTCCGCGGCGAGGATGCCCGCGACGCGCTCCCCCGGTGCGGCGAACGGCGCCGCGGCCTGCCGGATCCGTTCGAGGTCGTCGGTCAGCGTCATTGTGGGCCAAGCGTAGACTCGACTCCGTGGCCGAGGTCTCCGCGAGGACGCGGCACGCGCGCGAGCTGTTTGCGCCGCTCGGGCCGACGTACGACCGCTATGCGCGACTGCTCTCGTTCGGGCAGGACCCGCGCTGGCGCGCGTTCCTCGTCTCGCGGGTCCCGGACGACGCCCTGCGCGTGCTCGACGTCGCGTCGGGAACCGCGGCCGTCGCGATCGCGCTCGCGCAGGCCGCCCCCGGACGGACCGTGACCGGGATCGACCAGAGCGCGGAGATGCTGGCCGCGGGCCGCGAGCGCGCCGAGCGGGCCGGAGTCGGCGGACGGATCGAGCTGCACGAGGGCCGCGCGGAGTCGCTCCCGTTCGACGACGCGGAGTTCGACGCCCTGACCTTCACCTATCTCTTGCGCTACGTCGACGACCCGGCGGCCACGCTTCGCGAGCTCGTCCGGGTCGTGCGTCCCAGCGGCACCATCGCGATGCTCGAGTTCGGCGTGCCGGGCGGCGTCTGGCGGCCGCTCTGGGAGCTGTACGTGCGCGTCGGCCTGCCTGCCGCGGGCGCCGTCGTGTCGCCGGCGTGGCGCGAGGTCGGCACGTTTCTCGGCCCGAGCATCCGAGGCTTCTACGAGCGGTTGCCGCTCGGCGCCCTGCTCGACCTCTGGCGCGAGACGGGCGTGCGCGACGTATGCGCGCGGCGGCTGAGCCTCGGCGGCGGGGTCGTCGTCTGGGGGACGCGCGCGTGAGCAGCGAGACGCGGCCGGCGTTCTACGCGCTCCGCCTGGCGCGACTACGTCACGCTCCTGCACCCCCCGTACACGCTCTGGCACCTCTCCTACGTCGCGATCGGGGCGGCGCTCGTCCCGCACGTGAAGTGGGGGCTCCTCGGGTGGACGGTGCTCGCGTTCTTCCTCGCGATGGGGATCGGCGCCCACACGCTCGACGAGCTGAACGGGCGGCCGCTACGGACGCGGATTCCGTCCGCGCTGCTCGTCGCGCTCGCCGCCGCCTCGATCGGAGCCGCGTGCGCGATCGGCATCGTCATCGCAAGCGGCTCGACCTGGTGGCTGCTCGCGTTCGTCGCGTTCGGCGCCTTCGTCGTCGTCGCGTACAACCTCGAGCTCTTCGGCAGCGCATTTCACTCCGACACGTGGTTCGCGCTCGCGTGGGGCGTGTTCCCGGTGTTGACGGCGTACTTCGCGTCGGCGGAGCGCCTGCGGGCGGAGGCGCTCGCGGCCGCCGCGTTCGCCTTCCTGGCGAGCCTCGCGCAGCGGAGACTCTCGACGCCGGTGCGGCTCGCGCGGCGGACGGCCGGCGACCCGGATTCGGCGCGGCCGGCCGAGATCGCGCTCAAGCTGCTCGCCGCGGCAATGCCGTTGCTGGCCGCCGCACTGCTCCTGAGCCGGTCCGGCTGACCCCGTACCATTGGGGCAATGGCGCTGACGACCGTCTTCGACATCGTCTTCGCAGCGGGGATCGGGGTCGCCGCGCTCGCCGTCGTCGGCACCGCCGGCCGCAAGCTCTCCCGGCGTACGCTCGTCGGGCTGGCGCTGCTCGAGCTCGCGGCCGCCCTTGCGGCGTGGTTCCTCTTCGCGCTGCGCCATCAGCACGAGCGCGAGCTCGCCGTCGCCGCGGGAGGCCTGACCGGCTGCCTGCTCGCCGTCTTCGCCGCGACCCTGCTGCACCGCGCGTTCGAGCGCTCGGAGGCGGTCGATGCGTATCTCGCCGACGCGCAGGCGCAGCTGCGGGCGCTCGTCGACCGCGAGGTGGAGGAGCGCGCGGCCGAGCTCGAGCGCACACTGGCGCGTGCCCGGGCCGACTCGATCTCGCAGCTCGCCGACGAGGAGCGGAAGATCGCCGAGGAGCACCGGCGCGAGTTCGTCGAGCGCGAGCGAGACGTCGGCGCGTCGCTGACCGAGGCGCTGACGGCCACGCAGACGCAGGTCGAGCAGCGGCTCGCCGGCTGGGCGCAGGATCTCGACCGCGCGGCCGACGCGACGAAGCTGCGCATCGCGGAGCTCGCACAACGGCAGAAGCGTCTCGTCTCCGACATCGAGGTTCGGCTCGCCGCGGATGCCGACCGCTTCGCCGCGGAGAGCGACGAGCTGCGTGCCTCGCTCCAACGAATGCGCGCCGAGCTCGACAAGTCGCTCGCCGACACGCTCTCCGCGGCGCAGGCGGACCTCGAGGCGCACGCGGCCGAGCGGCGTCGCGCGCTCCACGAGCTCGACGAGCGGCTGCGACGCCGTGAACGACAGTTGATAGAGCTCGTGCAGCGCGAAGAGGTCGAGGCGGCGCAGCGCATCAAGACCGGGTTCGAGGACGTGCAACGCCGCCAGGTCGAGCAGCTCCAGCGTGTCGTCGAGCGCGCGACGGTCACGTACTCGGACGAAGCGGCGCAGCAGTTCGCGACGCTCGTCAAGTCGAGCCGCGAGGGCGCGGCCCAGCGCCTGTCGCGCGAGCTCGACCGCGCCGTCGAGGTCTTCGCCCGCGAAGCCGAGGCTGTGCTCGCCGAGCGTCTCGCGCACGTCGGCGACGCGGGCGCGCAGCGGCTCGAACGGCGGCTCGCCGACGCGACCGCCGCGCTCGAGCGCCAGCGCGACGAGCGCCTCGGCGCACTCGACTCGCGAATCGTCGACTTCGAGGCCGAGATCCGCCGTCGGCTCGAGGAGCTCGGGGCCGATGCGGAAGCCGAGCGCGCCGTCATCGAGGCGCGGCTGCAGGAGCTGCTGCGGCGCGTGGATTCCGCAGGTGCCCTCCAGGGCAACTGATCGCGAATCCATACGTTTTCTTGACAAACAAAGCCGGGCAGGGTTCGTCGTAGCGAGCACGAACCGAACGGAGCCATGAACGAGATGACCGAGATCGCAGAGACCGACACCAGCGAACGCTCGAAGGTCGAGAGCTGGCGCCTGCACGTGCTGATCGAGGCCGGCTATCCGCTTCCCCTCGCAGAGCGGCTCGCGGCCAGCGAGGCCGATCTGCATCTCGCCGTCGAGCTCGTCGGCAACGGCTGCGCGCACGCCACGGCCGCCGAGATCCTGCTCTAGGCAAGAGTTCCTAACGGAATGACCACGCGCTGGCTCGGCGCGATGGGCGAGTGCGGGGCAAGGACGCAGGGCGCGCCGATAGCGGCGCTATCGGCGCAACCGAGGACGCGGCCGCGCGCCGCACAGCGCGGCGAGACGGCCCGTGCTCATTCCGTTAGGGGCTCTAATAGACGGTTTCTCCAGCCCGCGGCGCCGAGTACGCTGGCGGGCGTGAGCAAGGTCGCCCCGCTCCCGTACAACGACCGGACGGTCTACTCCGTCGCGAGCTTCAACCGCGGCGTCGCGCAGTGGCTCGCCAAACTGCCGACGCTCTGGGTCGAGGGCGAGGTGACCGAGCTGCGGAGACAGGACGCATGGGCGAGCGTCTTCTTCACGCTGAAGGATCCCGCCGACGGCTCGTCGCTCGGCGTGACGATGCAGCGCGGGAAGTTCGACGCGTTGCGTCTCGACCTCCAGGACGGCGAGCGCGTGCATGTCTTCGGACGGCCCGAGCTCTTCGAGCAGCGCGGCGACTACCGTATGCGCGCGCTCTCGATCGAGCGCTTCGGCGTCGGCGCGCATCTCGCCGCGCTCGAACGGCTGAAGACGAAGCTCGCGGCGGAAGGCCTCTTCGCTACGCAACGGAAGCGGCGGCTGCCGCTGCTCCCCCGGCGGATCGGGCTCGTCACCGGGAACGACGCGGCGGCGAAGCGCGACGTCGTCACGACGATTCAGAACCGCTTCCCCGCCGCGAACGTGCTCGTCGCCGAGACGTACGTCCAGGGACCGCGCGCCGCGCAGGGGATCGTCGAGGCGTTGCGCGACCTCTGCGCGCAGCCGGACGTCGACGTGATCGTGCTCGCGCGCGGAGGCGGCAGCTTCGAGGACCTGCTCCCGTTCAGCGACGAGCGGCTCGTCCGCGCGGTCGCTGCGTGTTCGGTGCCGGTCGTCTCGGCCGTCGGGCACGAGCAGGACATGCCGCTCTGCGATCTCGCCGCCGACGTGCGCGCGTCGACGCCCACGATGGCCGGGAAGCTCGTCGTGCCGGAGCTCTCTCAGTTGTCGGGCAAGCTCGATCGCGCGCGCGAGGCGGTCGCACGCTGCGCGCGCCGCACGCTCGAGCGGGACGCGCAGCGCCTGGAGCGGTCTGCCGTGCGGCTGCGTGCCGCGCCGCGACTCGTCCTCGAAGGCCAGGGACAGCGCGTCGAGCGTGCGCACGAGCGCCTCAGGCGGGCGCCGGCGCTCGCGGTCGAGCGGAAACGGGCGGCGCTCGAGTCGACCGCCGGCAGACTGCAGGTGTTGTCACCGTTGAAAACACTCCAGCGAGGGTACGCGATCGTCCGGACGGAGTCGAAGGTCGTGACCGCGAGTGGAGACGTCGCTCCCGGCACGCACATCCAGGTTCGCGTCGCCGACGGCGCCTTCGGCGCGCGCGTCGAGGACGTCGAGCAGTGAGCGAGGCCGAGCAGACATTCGAGCAGGCGCAGGCCGAGCTCGAGCAGATCGTCGAGCGGCTCGAGCAGGGCCAGGCCTCGCTCGACGAGGCGCTTGCGCTGTGGGAGCGCGGCGAGAAGCTCTACGCGTTCTGCCGCGAGCGCCTCGACGCCGCGCAGGGCAAGGTCGAGGAGCTAGCGCGCCGCGTCGAGCAGTCGCGTCCCGAGCCGCAGTCCTAGCTCGACGAGATCCGCGGCGGCCCGCGCGGGATCGCCGGAGAGCGCGACCGTCTCGACACCGCGCAGCGGCTCGGTCACGAGCCCGCCGAAGACGACGCACGGCACACCCGCGGCTTCGGCGCGCCGCACCACCTCGGCCGGGGCCTTGCCCTCGGCCGTCGTCGCGTCGACGCGCCCCTCGCCGGTGACGACGAGCCCGTACGCGCCCGGGTCGAAGCCGACGAGGTCGAGCAGGGTGCGCGCGCCCGGGACGAGCTCGGCTCCGAGCGAGGCGAGCGCGGCGCCGAGCCCGCCGGCGGCGCCGGAGCCGGGCAGCCGGGCGTAGGGCTCGAGCCGCCGCAGCGACCGGAAGCGCGCCTCGAGCTCGGCCACCTGCCCGGGCGTCGCGCCCTTCTGGGGCCCGAAGAGGCGCGGCGCGTCGTAGAGCGTCGTCTGGACGTCGCAGAGAACGGTCGTCGGCGCCGCGAGCGCGTCGAGCACCTCGAGCAGTCCGGCGCCCGCATCCATGTTCGCGGTGCCGCCGAGGCCGATGATCAGCCGCGGCGCTTCGAGGCGGGCGAGCAGCTCGCCGAGCCCGCGGCTCGAAGCGGCGAGCACGTCGAGGCGCTCCGCGTCGAAGGGGAGCACCTGGGCCGCCTCGACGACGAGCGCGTCGCCGCGCCGGCCGACGAGGGCGGTGCGCGGTCGTCCGAACGCGTCGCGGACGTCCCAGTGGCCGCGGTCATCGCCGCCGAGCGCCTCGACCGTTCCCTCTCCCCCGTCGGCCACCGGCTGCTCCCCGCACTCGACTCCCGCGCGCGCGAATCCCTCGGCGAGGGCGCGCGCCGCCGCGGCGGCGGAGAGGACGCCCTTGAGGCTAGCCGGGCACGCGAGCGCGCGCGTGCCGGGTATCCGGCTGCGAGTCTTCGTCTTCTCCGCCCATCTCGGCCTGGTCTGCAGTCGGCATCACCCTGAGCATCGCGAGCGACAGCCCCTCGTGCGCGAGGAACAGCAGGCCGACGCCGATACCGACCGACGCCTCGATCGCCTGCAGCCCGAAGCCGAACGCGACGCCGTGCGTGTACGCGACGCCGTAGCTCGCGGCCAGCGGCGTCGCGATCGCGACCTGGACGAGCCCGACATTGCCCGGCCAGAGCGGGAAGACGGTCGCGACGTTCATCAGCAGCAGCACGACGGCCGCGGCCGGGAGCGGCGCGTGGATGTCGAACGCGCGCAGCGCCGTCCACACCGCGAGAAGCTGGCAGACCCAGCCGACGATCTGCAGGCTGATCGCGACCGCGGCGCCGAGCGGCGTGCGCATGACGGCAAGCCCCTGCCGGGCCATGGTGATTACCCGCCGCGCCGCGCCGAGCCCGTCGATGGAGGAGCCGATCTGCCGTCGCGCGCTGACGAATGCAAACGTGAAGAGGGCGGCGCCGACGCCGATGAAGGCGAGCAGGCTCGTGATCGCCCAGGCGGGGATCTTCGCCGTGCGGACGACGTAGAGCACGAGGAGGAGCACCGGCACGAGGTCGAACACGCGATGAGCGAAGACGGTGCCGACGAGCGTCGCCCAGAGGCCGCGCCGCCGCGGCAGCTTGCGTGTGAGCACGGCGACGCGCGCGAGCTCGCCGATCCGTCCCGGCAGCACCGCGTTCGCGAACAGGCCGACCGAGAAGGCCGAGAACACGAGCATCGTGCCCGGGTGCGGCGGCGGAGTCGCCTGCCGGATCACCGTCCTCCAGGCGAGCGCGCGCGCGACGACCGACGCGAGGTTGAGCGCGATCGCGAGCACGACCCACTGCCACCGGACGACGGCGAACGCGTCGGCGATTCCCTGCCAGCTCGGCCCGTGCAGCCAGAGGAGCACGCCGACGCCGGCGAAGAACACGAGCGCCGCGGCGAGCCGGGCCGTCCTCGAGCGAGGCGGCCGCAGGCGCCGGAGCTTCTGCTTCATCCCGCGAGCCGTTCGTAGATGCCGACGAGCCGCTTGCCGATCGACTCCCACGCGTAGCGCTCCTGGGCAAGCCGCCGGCCGGCGTCGCCCATCGCCTGCCGGCGCGGCTCGTCGGCGAGCAGCGACTCGACCGCGTCCGCGAGCGCGTCGGCGTCGCCGGGCGGGAACGACACCGCGGTCTCGGGCGTCATCACGTCGCGGTATCCCGGGATCTCTGAGGCGACGACGGGCGTCGCGCACGCCATCGCCCGGACGAGGACGATCCCGAAGCTCTCGCCGCCGAGCGAGGGCGCGACGAGCGCCTTCGCCGCGAGCAGTTCGCTCGTGAACTCCTCCTGCGGGAGGAAGCCGAGGACGTCGACGCCGTCGTCGGGCACGCGCAGTCGCCTCATCAGCAGCCGCACGCGCAGCGGGTCGGCGCCGCAGACGCGGAGCGTCGCACCCGTGCGGCGGCGGATCTCCGGCCACCCCTCGAGGAGGACGTGCAGGCCTTTGCGCGCCTCGTGGCGGCCGGCGAAGACGATGCGGTTCTGGCGGCCGCGCGCGTCGGCCTGCGCCGGGATCAGCACGCCGTTCGGGACGATCTCGTAGTCGCCCGGCAGCCAGCGGGCGGCGGACTCGCGCGCCCGCTCGGAGACGGCGATCCGGTGGTCGAGGCGCTCGGCGAGGAAGCCCCAGGCCCACTTGCCGACCTTCATCCAGCCGAGATCGCCGCTCGCGTGGAAGGTGGCGACCATCGGCGCCGTGCACATCGCGAGCGTCGCGATGCACGGGGTCGGCGTCATCGGCTCGTGTAGGTGCACGACGTCGAAGCGCTCGCGCGCGAGCGCCTGCTTGATCCGGAAGACCGAGCGCGGGCTGAGGATGATGTTCGGGAGCGTCCCGTTTGCCGGCACGATCACCGAGCGCCCGATCGGGATCACGTCCGGCGGCGGCATCCCGTGCCGGCCGTGCCGCGGGTGCAGCACGCGCGTGAACTGGCCGGGCGGGTCGTTGCCCATGATCGTCTTCACCTCGCAACCGAGGCGGCGGAGCGCGTCGGCCTGGAGCTCGGCGTGCTCGACGACGCCGCCCCAGAAGGACCACGAGTACGGGACGACGATCCCCACCTTCACGGCGCCCATTATCGTCGGCGCGCGATGGGGCTCCGCTCACCACACGATCGCGAGATCCTCCGGCTGGCGCTGCCCGCGCTCGGCGCCCTGGCGGCGGAGCCGCTGTACGTGCTGGTCGACACGGCGATCGTCGGCCATCTCGGGCGGCCCCAGATCGCCGCCCTCGGGCTGGCCGGAGCCGTGCTCGGGGGCGCGTTCGCGATGTTCAACTTCCTGGCCTACGGGACGACGGCCGTCGTGGCGCGAGCGGCCGGCGCGGGCCAGGAGGAGCGCGCGGCACGGCTCGCCGCCCAGGCGCTGTGGCTGTCGGTCGGGATCGGAGTCGTCCTCGTCGCGGTGCTCGAGGCGGTGGCGGAGCCGCTGCTCGGCGCGCTCGGCGCGCACGGACGATCCGGCGACTACGCGCTGACGTACTTCCGGATCGCGGCGCCCGGGCTCGCGGCCGC
>WNGE01003713.1_pt1 | contig 37293 bp, 28 predicted proteins | sample 5400651 | NCBI WGS metagenome assembly WNGE01 (sample SAMN13153370, study PRJNA577476) | soil metagenome | isolation source: 60 cm soil or saprolite under grassland replicate 2 | place: USA:California | collected 2016-06-15
CAGAGGTGTTGCGCCTAATCTCTGACTCCCGCCAATCAAGATCGCGACGCGACTACGGGTGGTTGACGGCGAGTCCTTCATCCAAATCCCGGTAAAACTCTGCCTCGCCACCCTCGAAGTGATGGCCGCTCGCCTTCACCATGTACAGACGTTTTGGACCTGTCGCAAGGTCGAAAAGCGATTGCGATTCACGCAAAGGAGACGTGTCATCGTCGGTCGCGTTTAGGATGACGATCGGGACGGGATTGAGTTTGGGGACAAATTGACGCGCGTCAAATACTTTTTCACGTGGAGTGCCATGGGTAATGTAAATTAATGCGTCCGTAGGTTGCCAGGCAAGTTCGTCATAAACCGGGAGACTAATCGCGACAACCCGGTCTATTCGTTCTCTAACAATCGGATCAGTGGCGACGAGCACGCTGTAACCCGCCCCTAAAGACCACCCGGCGAGAACCAGGCGGGCTCTCCCATCGACACCCGGCAGCATTTCAGCCACGTTTATCATTTCCTCATAGTCTCGCGTCAGTTCGTTTGCTGAAATCGGCCGTTGGGAACTCGCGAAGCTCTCTAAGTAGTCTTTCGAGTTGAAGCCCACCACAGTCTTTCCAGTCGCAGCAACGTGTGCGGCGATGTCGGCGCAAAAGGGACTCCATCCCCCATCTCCACTGGTGAAGAATACAAGTGGCTGTTCTCTGGCATTCGACTGTTGATAGAGCTGAAGCGTGACTATCGAGCCCTGGCGAATACTAGCTTGAAACGTGGCATGCCTGACTTCATGCGACAACTCCTGAGGCGTGACGTGATGATAAAAACGGTGATACCAAACCACTGCGTAAGCCGACACCGCAGCGAATAAGACGACTATCAAGGCAAGCACCCAACGCCCACGAAATTCTTTCGTGGGTTTGAAGTCTGGTCAACGGGGAAACTAATTTGTGATTCTAGGCATTACGAGCACTGTTTCACTGGGACCGCGGGCGTCTCGCCCGCCGCGAGCGCGAAGGGCGAGCAAAGGGTGAACAAGTTCAGAGCGTGCTGGGCACGCTCGGCTGGCGAGACGCCCGCGGTCCCAGTAAAGGCGTTGACCTTCGTTAAGAAAAGTATTTCAAACTAGATCACCACTAAGTCTGTCAACTCTTTGATTTCAGCACCGCCGTTTGTGTTGACTTGCCATCTCTAGTGGCTTCACGCATCCAGGGCACGGCATTGGCCAACGCCGAGTAGAATTCCTCCCGCGCACCGCTGAACCTGTGATTGCTGGCTTTAATAAGGACGTACTGCTTCGGATCTCTGGCAGTGGCAAACAAGGCTTTGCCGCCTTTCGGCGGACTGGCGGTGTCCGAGGTGCTCTGAATCATCACCAGCGGCAGTGGCGAAATTGCAGCCATAACATCCATGCTACGAAACCCGAAGAGTGAATTCGTCTCAATATTCAAATTCGCATGGTTGCCACCGACACCGCTGACGAGCTGGTTCTGTTTTGGTAGCCCGATTGAAATGATCCCGGCCCAGTTTCCACGCGTTGTTGGGTCGGAGCCGACGCCGATCGCGAATCCTGCTCCAAGAGACCAGCCATAAACAAAAACCGGCGTCCCCGGATCGACTGTCGCGTAGGGACGCAGGGCCCGGGCAATGTCCGCATAATCACTCGCCAGTTTCTCGATGGTTAGTGGATTTTTCAAAGAGGAGAACTCGCGCAGGTAAACTTTCGAATCAACCCCCGCCACGGCAAAACCCTTATGTGCCAACTGTTCGGCGGTGCGAGGCGCGAGTCCTCGCCAACCACCGTCACCACAGGCATAGATCGCTGGAATCGCCGGGCCTTCGCCACGAGGACGATAGAAATGCACACTGAATTGCCTGCTACGAACAACAACGTCACGATTTTCGACGACGACATCAGCGTAGGTCTTCATATCGTCCGGATCGTAATGATCAGCGGGGATAGACTTGTCTGGCGAAGCAATGGCCGCGTCGTTCGGTCGCGAAGGCGCGGCGTCCTTATTCACGATTTGCGCGTTGACCTTCGCAGTACTCGTCAACGTGAGCATAGCGAGAGTCGCTACGAAGAAGACGACACGAGCGCGGAACAGAGTCCAACAATGAAGGAGGCAGCGTGTTTCCATGATTCCAACCTTTCGTGAAGTCCCTCTATTTTCTTAGGCTTTTTCTTAAGAAGATTTCTGAGCGGATTGGGATTACGCACCTGGATCACCGCGTAAAGCATCCGCATGGTCAATTTCTTCTGATTGAAACAGAAGTAGCGTGGTTCCCAGGAGTGTGGGTGATACTTGGCTTTATAACGATACAAGAGCTTGAAGTCATAATTGTTATTCACGCGCTGGTAAACGAATCGCATGAGACTGGTCACACGTGGGTGCCCCTTGAGATCCGGGTCGTCCAGCAAAGCCAGCGGCGCCAATCCCATCGATGCCATTTCGTAGCCTTCGGACCGAGCACGCGAAGGATCTCCATAGTTAATAGCTCCATTGTTCCGCGAACGGCATCCAGGCGGCGGCGCGTGACGTCCAGGTAATAACCGTTCCGACCATATATGGGTTCACAAACAATGAAGCCTTCAATCCTTCCCGCACCGCCACCCGAACGCGCGATGAAGTATCTTTTCGCGGAGCGCTGCTCCAACCCCAGAGAGCCGAGCAAAAAACCAAGCTCATGTTCACCTTTACTGCTTAACCACTCAGCGGAGATCGCGCGCAACTCAAGATTCACCGATCTCGCGCCCAGTGCAAAGGGTCTATGTTCGCTTATGACAACTCCCTCTCGCCTGGCTTTATTGGTTGCGGCGCGCACAAGTTCCATTTGTCCGCCTGCCAGTGAGACCTGGCTCAAATCGAAGATCGCCTCTTTTCCAATCTGAATATCCTTGAAACCAGCCTCGCTAAAGGCGTCGCGCATGTCGGGTGAAACCTGATAGGCGCCTACTGGACGTTGGGCCATCGCTGCAACGAAATCCCTTATCAACTCGGGCGCCTGCCTGCGTGAGCAGACCGGGTCGCCACCAATGACGGCGGCTCCGGCCCTGATTTGATAAGCGAGAAAGCCATCGACACGCGGCGAAGTGAAGTATTGCTTGGGACCTTCCAGCAATACGTACGAGGTCGAATTAGTCCCGTACCGATGTACCACTGTGTTCAAGGTTGGAGTGTGGACACAGCTCTGAGCCCCTCGCAGGCAATGCGGGTGGCGGAGAAGGAAAAGATCGATCTTGTCGTGAGTGACATGAATCTCGAAGCCGACCAGTCGGGACTCGATTTACTAAGAGATTTGCGCAGTCGTTGCCCCGTGATTTTGGTAACGGGCTTTGGCACACTCGATTCCGCTGTGGAAGCTGCCAGAGAAGGTGCATGGGACTTCATTTCGAAACCCTTCAAGGTCGAAGAGGTCGTGGCGATTGCTCGCCGTGCACTCGAGCAAGCTGAGAGGAGCACGGCAGAGGACCGTAAGGCGGAACAACTTTCCGCACCTTATGAACAAGGGGGTTTACTGGGTCGTGCCCCCGAAATGATCCAGCTCTACAAAGAGATCGCTCGCGTTGCACCAACCAGATCCACGGTCCTGATTACGGGCCAGTCAGGCACTGGCAAAGAGCTCATGGCTCGATCTATCCATCAGCACAGCACGAGATCTGCAGGACCTTTCGTAGCCATTAATTGTGGCGCGCTAACGGAAACCCTGCTCGAGGCGGAGCTATTTGGCCATGTTCGAGGTGCGTTCACGGGAGCAACAAGCGATCACAAGGGCCTCTGGGAAGAAGCCGAGGGAGGGACCCTTTTCCTGGATGAGGTGGGTGAGACAAGTCCGGCGATGCAGGTCAAGCTGTTGCGCGCCCTACAAGAAGGAGAAATTCGGCGGGTCGGTGCAACTCGCGAGATACGTATCGATGGCCGTGTCATCGCAGCTACCAATCGCAACCTGGAACATGAAGTAAAGCGTGGGACTTTCAGAGAGGATCTTTTTTATCGTCTCAGTGTAGTCACTTTACGTGTTCCACCTCTGACTGAACGTCGTACAGATATTCCTTTGCTGGCCGACCGTTTCCTCCGTGGAGCTCTCGAAAGAAATGGGCGCAGCCACCTCTCCCTTTCCGAGGAAACGATTCGGACTCTGGTGGCTTATGACTGGCCCGGAAATGTTCGTGAGCTTGAATCGGCAATTGAATATGCTGTTCTTCATGCGCGGGGCCATGAGGTTGAGCCTGAAGACTTGCCAGGAAAGTTTCAATCCCCGCAGATGAAAGCGAACGCAAAGTCACCCCTGTCAGCTCTCTTCAGAGACCTACCCTCACTAGACGAACTCGAGCGACGATACCTGCTTCATGTTCTCGAGACGTCCGGTGGCAATCGTACCCGGGCCGCTGAGATTATGGGTATCGATCGCAGAACGCTTTACCGAATGATTGAACGGCACGGAATCGACTCGGAAGCTGAGTGAGTTCATTGCTCCCCGCGGCAAAGCGGAGCTTACGTCTACGGTTGTATTCGACTCGCTCACCTCACACCGTCCGTGACCCTAGCGACCAACTTCTGTATTGTGACATTGCACAGCGCGGCCATACCGCAAACAAGCAGTTTCACGCAAAGACGCAAAACGCGAACCCAAATGTCCGACATGCTTCAGCTTGTCGTCAACATTGGCAACACTCAAGCAATGATACTACCCGTAACGTCGCACATTGATAGTTCCCAATCTTGACGACAAGCTGAAGCATGTCGGACATTTGGGTTCGCGTTTTGCGTCTTTGCATGAAGAAATGCTCCTTGTGACCGGTCCCTTCTTATAGCCCTGGCACTACCTTTATGCCGCTGGACTTCGTTTGCCGCGTCCGTGAGCAAACTAAAGCTCGACTCTAAACCGAACCACTGACGGAGAGCCTATCTATGCGTGAGATTCGCCGGTTCATCACCCACCCATTTCTTTCGTTCTTAGTCATTGCGATTGTTGGTTTGTTGCTGCTGGCGCCGAACACGAGCGCGCAGCAACTCGACACCAGTCTCTATTCCGGATTGCGTTGGCGAATGATCGGCCCGTTCCGCGGTGGGCGCGTCAACGCAGTCAGCGGCGTCGTGGGACAACCGGACACTTTCTATTTCGGCTCGGTAGGCGGCGGCGTGTGGAAGTCTTTGAACTCCGGGCGTACATGGAATCCCGTGTTCGATTCAAACAACGTTGCCTCGATCGGAGCAATTGGTGTGGCGCCATCCAACCCGAACGTCGTCTACGTCGGCACCGGCGAACCGGATATGCGCGACTCAATCGCCTTCGGCGACGGTATCTACAAATCAATCGATGCCGGGAAAAGTTGGAAGCACATCGGGTTGGAAAACACGAGACAGATCGGCCGCATCATTGTCGATCCGAAGAATCCCAACACAGTGTTTGTTGCAGCGCTCGGTCATGCCTACGGGCAAAACCCTGATCGAGGTGTCTATCGCTCGCTCGATGGCGGCGCTACCTGGCAAAAGGTTCTCTTCAAGAATGACGACGTGGGCGCGATCGATCTCTCCTTTGATCCAACGAACTCGCAAACCGTATACGCGACGCTTTGGAATGTTCGTCGTCCGCCATGGTTTATCTACGCGCCGGCGAATGGACCCGGCGCCGGCATCTTCAAATCTATCGACGGCGGCTCAACCTGGAAAGAGATTTCTGAAAGAATCCCGGTAGAGGGTCGCGGCCACATCGGGATCGCGGTTGCTCCGGCAAATCCTAATCGCGTGTATGCCATCGTCGATGCAAAAGAAGGCGGGCTATTTTCTTCCAACGATGCCGGCGCCACGTGGACAAAGGTCTCAAGCGACAAGCGCGTTTGGGATCGTGGCTGGTACTTCGAAAAGGTTACCGTCGATCCGAAGAACGCAGACATTGTCTATGTAATGAATACGTCGGTGTATCGATCGACCGACGCCGGCAAGACCTGGACGGCGATCAAAGGGGCACCCGGTGGCGACGATTATCATCAGCTCTGGATCAATCCAGACGATCCGAAGCGAATGATTGTGGGTAGCGACCAGGGCGGTATCGTAACGGTAGACGGCGCTGCGACCTGGAGTTCCTGGTACAACCAGCCGACGGCGCAGGTTTATCACGTCGCCGCCGACTATCGCCTTCCCTATTGGGTCACCGGCGCGCAACAGGACAGTGGCGCTGTCGGCACGCCTTCGCGCAGCCGGCACGCAGAAATATCAAATCGCGACTGGGAGGGTTTGTGCTCCGGCGGCGAATCAGGCTATACGGCGCCCGATCCTCTGCATCCGGACATTCTTTTCGGCGGCACAGTCTCTCGCTGTAACGTCATTACCGGCGAGACAAAGAATGTTTCGCCCGAGCGCGGCGGGACGCCCGGACAGTTCCGTCACGCGTGGACCCAGCCGCTCGTGTTTTCGCAAGCCGATTCGCACGCGCTCTTTTACGCAAACCAGTTTCTCTACAAGACGACCAACGGCGGCGAGAGTTGGACGCAGATTAGTCAGGACTTGACCCGCGAAGATCCGGGTGTGCCGCCGAATCTGAACGAACCCGCCGCTGCCGACGCGCCCAAAGAGAGACGTCGCGGTGTCGTTTACAGTATTGCTCCTTCGCCTTTGCGCGCGTCGATGATCTGGATTGGCACCGATGACGGCCTGGTTCAACTTACGAATGACGACGGCAAGACCTGGCAGAACGTCACGCCACCCGCAATGACTGCGTGGAGCAAAGTCGTGCAGATTGAGGCATCGCACTCTAATGTGAACGAAGCCTATGCTGCAGTGGAGCGGCATCAACTGGAAGATTACGATCCGCACATCTATCGCACACGCGACGCCGGGAAAACGTGGACTGAGATAACAAGAGGACTGCCAGCGGGCATTTACGTGCAGACTGTGAAGGAAGATCCGGGCCGGCGCGGACTGCTATTCACCGGCACCGAACGCGCTGTATTCGTTTCGTTCGATGACGGCGATCACTGGCAGCCGCTGCAACTCAATCTGCCGGCAGCTTCGATGCGCGATCTCGCTATTCATGGCGACGACTTAATCGTAGCGACGCACGGCCGCGGCTTCTGGGTCATCGACGACATTACGCCGTTGCGGCAGTTGAATAATGATGTTGCGAAAGCGAATGCGTATTTGTTTCAACCTGCGGACGCTATCAACCTGACGCCTGGCAGCGACAACGGCACGCCCATGCCGCGCGATGAACCGCTCGCCGAGAACCCTCCTTACGGAGCGATGATTGATTATCATTTGAAGTCGAACGCCAATGGCCCGGTCACGCTCGAGATTCTCGATCCAGCCGGCGATGTGATTCGTAAGTACTCCAGTGAAGATAAAACGCCACCGGTAAATCCGGACACTCTTAGCATTCCTGTCTCCTGGGTGCACACACCCGAACCACTTTCGACTGCGGCCGGCATCCATCGCTGGATTTGGGATCTTCGTCCCACGCCGCCTCAGCGACCCGCTGGCGGTGGTGGTGGTGGCTTTGGTGATCGCGGCGTTTCCGCTGTACTGCCGGGAATGTACACCGTGAAGCTTACTGTCGGTGGTAAGAGCTACACTCAACCGCTCCCGGTAAAGATGGATCCGCGGGCAAAGTAATGCTCTGGAGTTTCCCAACGGCAAAGTACTGCGCCGGACCTTCCCCAACGGCTTTGCCGCCGGATTTGAGACGGTGGCTTCGCCCCGCCGGGTAGCTGCAAAGAACCATTTGGGCTATGCACTTTGGTTCGGGCTTTGCCCCTTTTAGCGCAACGGAGCCGAGTTTCGTTAGTCGAAAGATCCTGTGGGGAGCTTGCTCAATTGAATAGCTCTAAAAGGAAATTCGAGGGGGCCGAGCCCGAACCAAGGGCATAGCCCAGATGTCGGTGCGCTGGCCGGCGGGGCGAAGCCACCGTCTCACATCCGGCGGCGGAGCCGGCATGGCTGAACTAATTTGCTGCGGCCCTGGCCGAGCTATGAAACAAGAGGGCAAAATCTCGTTTTCTCAGCAAGAATTTCCACGCAAAGACGCAAAGGTGGCTAAGACGCAAAGTCCAGGACCGATTTGTTCTTTGCGTCTTAGCCACCTTTGCGTCTTTGCGTGAAACTGTTGTTTGCGTTATCGCCGCGCAGTTTAATCTGTGGATGTTCTTTGTAATCTGCGGATATTCTTTGAGACTCAGATCTACTTCACGCGCAGCATCACAACCCCATGGCTGGGTACCGCAACCGCATACTCGTTGCCTGCCGTATCAATGTCCTGATGAAGCCAAAGGTCTCGCACAACTTTCTTCTTAACGATTCCGAGTTCCGCCCATTTGACACTGACCTTCGCCTCGTCCTTCCCGCGATTGAAGACGGCGACAGCCGTTGCTCCGCCAGACAGTGGCCGCGTCCAGATCTCCTGGTCGCCAGCCTTCCAAACTTGTTTGCCCTGTTTTCCGAGTTTGTCTTGATCCACTGCGATCACTTCGCGGTTTGTGAGAATTGCCAGCGTTGCAGGCGTCATGCTACGAAGATCGTTGCCGGCTAGCAGCGGAGCCGCGAGCATGGCCCACAGGCTCATGTGAGTTCTGTATTCCGTGTCGGTCATGCCGCCGTTGCCGATTTCCAGCATATCCGGGTCATTCCAATGGCCGGGCTTCGCAAACTCCGCGAGTGCGTTCTGACGGAAACCGATTCCGGTCATTGAATCCCAGGTATCGCGAATGTCGCCGGTGGTGCGCCATAGATTGCCACCAACGTCCGCACCCCATTTCCAGACGTCGAGTCGACCGTATTGGCAAAGGCTGTAGACTATCGGACGGCCTGTCTTCAAAAGCGCGTCTCCCATCTTTTGATAAATCGCAGGCATTTCTTCATCTGTGTAAAGATTGCGGGCGCCACACCAGTCGTACTTCAAATAGTCGATACCCCAAGCGGCATATGTGCGGGCGTCCTGATCTTCATGGCCGTAACTGCCCTCATAACCCGCGCAGGTATCCGGACCGGGAGATGAATAGATCCCCAGCTTCAATCCCTTCTTGTGTACGTAATCCGCCAAAGCTTTCATGTCAGGAAACTTCTTGTTGGTTTGAATGTTCCCCTGGGCGTCTCGGCCGGATTCCCAAGTGTCGTCGATGTTGATGTAAACATAACCAGCGTCCTTCATTCCGCTGCGGGCCATCGCATCAGCAATACCGCGGACGGTAGCGTCGTCAATTCGACCAGCAAACTTGTTCCAGGAGTTCCAGCCCATCGGCGGTGTCTTCGCGAGTCCATTGTAGGGAACCTTGTGCAGTGCCGGCGGTTCGACACGAGCCGGCATAGCGCCTTCACCGTCGGGCGCACGCTGCGCGACTTGTTCTGTGATGGGCTGGTCCGGGCGATTGCGTCGTCCGATGTGCAGTTCATTCTCCACCAACTTTCCTTCATACTGCACACGTCGCTCGTTCTTCCCGTCCTGCATTGTTGCGATCAACGTGAAGCCCTCTGGTCCCCCGGTGCTTTCCTTAATCTTGTAATAAAACTGCGTCGCCCGGATGGTCCCGGTTATTTTCGAGCCTTCCTGTCTCAAGTTGAAGTAGCTGGAGCGAACATACCCGTCAGTGCCCGGGCTTCTCACTGCCCAGTTGCCGGTGAGAGGATCGTCCGCAGATCGCTGCTGCGCCATCGCAATTGACACGACCATGGTGACGACCAACGCGGCCATAATGATTAGCCCGACAATAAAATTCCTGTGAGACAAGTGTTCACTCTTCATGACTGATTCGACTCCTGTTCATCCACAGATTACTTCATCCACAGATTACGCAGATTACGCCGACACCAAAGCACAAACCTAAACCGTAAAGAGGCAAACCGCACTTCTTATTGCCTATTTGAATCGGCGTAATCGGCGTAATCTGCGGATTATGTTTTGAGTTCACTTTTACCACATCAACTAGCTTCGTACGAGTCGCGAATCATTGCAAGTGCACGCAATTGGCACAAACGAAATACGGCTACACGCATGCTACGGATCGAGCAAAACGAGCTGCTGTCGAGGCTGTAAGGCTTTCGGGCGGACAGGCAAGGGGTTCTGCCACAATCCTGCCACAAAGCAAGAACGGCCAAAGCTTGCGGCTGTAATTATCGAGCGTAAACATCGCGCAAGCTCTTGACGCTCAATCGACCGCGTAATTTTTCAGATGGCGTTTCACTCTCCACAATCTCGACCCGGCGCGTCTCACCCGGAAGCAGATGGAAATAGTTGTCTGAGAATCGCGCATAGCTGTTCTCGACCCCGAGCTGGACATAAGCCGCGAAACGCCGCGCGCGCAGAGTCACCGTCCACTTCCCGCCCTCATGCGCGAGCGAACACTCGATCTTAGGTTCCTGAAGGGCAAGATATTTTTGAGGCACGAAGAAAGAAACTTCGGATGAAAGGATCCGTTCCCCGTTCACGAGTTCGTACGAAACGTAATACTGCCGGCGATTCTCATAGCTTTTCTTGCGATAGGTCTCCCGCCGCGCAGGCTCTGCAACTTCCTTCGCGAAATCCAATTCGGCGATCAGGGTCGAAAGGTTGGCGGGGAGCTTGACGGCTTGTTCCCCACGGCGGACGACGGTGCCGTCGAAACGGCCTAGCGTCCAGCGCAGTTTGGCTGCAACCTCATCGAGCCGGTCATTCACGCCCCACAGCTTCAAGGTCGTTTGCTTCCCCACATCCACCGGGTCAAGAGACTCCTCCAGAACGCCACTTACGAGGATTGGGCTGAAGAAATGGCCGGCGAGATATTGAAGCGCCTTCCATCGCCCGAAGTAATCAATGCTACTCCAGGACGTCACGGGCCAGTTGTCGTTGAGCTGCCAATAGAGGGCGCCGGTGGACTGAGGATGGTTCCGCCGCAGAGCCTCCGTTCCCCGTCGAATGCCCTCAGCCTGGAGCAGTTGCGAGAGATACACCCAGTTCTCGAGTGAATCGGGCATCCCGAAAAGCATGGCCACGTGACGAGCGATCCTGGTCGTGCCGATGTCATTGGTCTTGCCGTTTCCGCTGTTCTCGTGGTGATCGAGGATGGACGATGCGAAATAGCGATCCTCCGGCGCTGTGAACGCCCGGATCGTTTGGATGTCTGGCAGAGCCTGATAACCAAACTCCGCGAGGAACCGGTACCGGCCCATTTTGTCGAAGGTTGAGAAGGGGAGGCCATCTCCCCAGACGTCGTAGTTGTGCGCGTTCCCTGAGGCGCCTTCTGCGTTCGGGCTCTTCATCTCGCGATCCAGCGGGTGATGCGGGCTGCTGGACCAGTACGGACGATCGGGATCAAGTTGCAAGGCCGTCTGCGGAATCGTCTCGTTAAAAATATTGTCGTATTCCTCCCAGGTGGCGGTCTCATATTTCTTCATCCAGTTTTGGCCGCCCGCCATGTTGTGCTCCTGCTCGTTGTTGCCGCACCAGAGAGCGATCGACGGGTGATGACGCAATCGTCGGACGACGTCTGTGATCTCAGCGCGGACGTTCTCGAGGTACGCGGCGTTGGCGATGTAGGGACCGACCGCAAACATGAAGTCGTGCCAGATCAGGAGACCGTTCTCGTCCGCAAACTCATAGAAGACATCGGCTTCATAGAGCCCGCCGCCCCAGATGCGGATCATATTCATGTTCTGTTTGACGCAAGCGTCGAGGAGACGGCGGTAGCGGGGCTTCGGTGAGCCGATCCGGAAGCGCGTCTGCAGGAATCCAGTTGGTTCCCTTGGCGAAAAGCGTCTTGCCATTCACCTCGATCGCGAACGACTCGCCTCGGGTGTCTTTCTCGCGGATGATCCGCAGCGTCCGCAACCCCACGCGATGAGATTGTCGGTGGACTTCGCGCCCGCCGCTTGTCAAACGTGCGGTCACTTCATATAAGGGATGTTCCCCCCAACCGTTCGGCCACCAAAGGCGCGGCTGCGGAATCGCCAACGCTGAATTCAGTTCGTTCGACGTGACGTTCAGGCGATCTGACGCGATTCGGCGGCCAGCGAGCGTGACGTCCAGATCGAGCTGTAAAGCCCTGGAATCGAAGCGGTCGACCTTTGTTGCGAGGTTCAAGATCGCACGCGCGGGATCGGAAAGGTCCTGGCGAATGGCAAGCTCCGTGATCCGTGCCGTATCGTAGGCTGCGACGCGGATCGGGCGCCAAATTCCCGAGCTCAGAAGCCGGAGGCCCCAGTCCCACCCAAAGTCGGAAGCCTCCTTCCGCGCGAAGAACAAATTGCCTTTCCGGCAATCCATCAGCTCGGAGTCGTTGCACCAGATGACCTTCGGATCACCCTGTCTCTGCTGTTTGTTCCAGTTGATGATCGAACGGAAGACCACGTGGATCTCGTTTTTTCCCACCCGCAGCAGGGATTTGATGTCCCACTCGTATTCCACGAACATGTTCTTGGTCTTTGCGACCAGCGTCTGGTTGACGAAGACTTCGACGATCGTATCAAGCCCGCGGGCATCCAATAGGATGCGATCGTGTTTCAAGAACCCAGAATCCACGCTAAAGGATCGACGGTATTCCCACTCTTTGTTCTCGACCCACTGCGCCTGGAGCTCCTGATCGCGGTAATAGGGATCTTTAAGACGGCCAACGCGCAAAAGGTCGCTCTGGACCACTCCCGGTACCTGGGCCTTCAACCATTCGGTCTCGTCCGTGGCCTTGAACTGCCAGTCTCCGTTCAGATCGATAGCCGCGGAAAAGGTGGCGCCGTCTCGTATCGAGGCGAAAGCGGCGGGCGACTCCTGGTTGCTGGCGGGAACGTTGACAAAGACGATGAGAGTCAGGCCCAGAAACGAGAGTCCGGCCAGGCATTGGCGTACTCGCATGGTTTGCCTTTCCGTCGCTGATCTGTTGATAAGGAGTAGCGCTTCTGCTTGCCTCGCTGTGTGATCAAATGACTCTGACTAATGCTTCCATTTCAAGATCCTGAGTCCTGCGAATTTCACTTTGTCGTTTGTCATCGCAACAGGCTGCTTTGGCCCGGCAACGACAAACTGAAGTTTGTCGAACTTTAGTTAACGATAAATCTTAATATCGCTGACTACTCTCGCAATCGCCCCATTCGGACTCGGCAGATCGGGCTGAAGTCCAAATTGAAGTGACGAAAAGAGACCCAAGAGCTGTCCAAAGATCACATCAATGGGAGGGCGATACTGATCTGAAATCATACTTGGACCTAGAGAAATGATCTGGTCTTCCAGGCTCTGCAGTCCTTCAGCATGATTCATGCAGAGCACTACCCGTTTCTTACCTAACCGCTTATTCCGAATCTCTTCCAGCAGGTCTAATTCATATGGTCGACGGCCTGGGTCTTCAGACAGGAAGCAAACTACCAGTGTCTCATCGTCTAGTGCCGAAAGCGGACCATGCCTTATACCCAGAAAGGAGTCCGCGATCGCGTGGATCTTGCCCGCGGTCATTTCCAATACCTTCAAAGCCGATTCCTGGGCCGCGGCATTCAAAGCCCCTGTGCCCAAAAAGCAGACTTTGGAGTACCGCTCCGCTGCAAGCTGAGCAGACAAGTCAGCTGTTGTCTCAAGCAGCCCGCAGCCAAGTGCAACGAGATCTCTGAGAATTTCCTGGTACTTCGACAAATCTCGAAAATGAGCCAGACATTGACCCACAATCACCATGTTTGTAAATGAACTCGTCATCGCCACACCCTGGTCATTCGTGGCTTCATCGAGTAGTACACAGAAAACTCCGGGAGACTCGCCGAACCGATGGGCCATTCTCCCATCTTTATTGCAAGTGATAATCAGATGCCGAACTTCAGGGCGTAGTCGGAGAGCTGTCTCGACGATCGCGACTCCTTCAGGACTATCACCCGATCTGGAAAAAGAAACCCAGAGGTAGGGTTTTCGCGGGAGGACGAGATCATCGAAGTTAGTCAGTAGGTCCGTACTGGGAATAGCTTCGACGTCACACTGCCACTCTTTTCGTAGTAGGTGAACGAGCGCCCTTCCAACATAGTGAGATGTGCCAGCTCCTATCAGAATAACGGTCGGTCGTTGTTCACTATCTTGGCCCATGCCGGCGCCATCCAAGAACTCGCTAAGCTGCGGCTGAAGGCCCAGGAATTGCTGAACGCTCCTTTCCCAGGTTGGAGGTTGCTGGAAAATCTCGCGCGGAGTGAAAAGCAGACCTGCCGCGCGCTTCTCCTCTTTGCGCAACGACAGAAGTTGGGTTAAAGCGTTCACCAAGGGCTTTGTTCCTCTACTCTCTGAAGGCAGACTTCCAGCAGCGTTATTCCTTAAAGCGGTTGCAACAGCCAACGGCCTGGAGCGTTTATGGATACTCCGTCTTTTAGTTCTGAGCCGAGTAGAACGCGAACGGATCCCCTCGCGTCCTGCATTCTATAAAGGGTGTTCTCGTCGACGGTGAACCATTCCGGCCACTCGTTAAGACGGACGTAGTCTCGATCAAAGTTGAGCACTCGGCGATGGCGAGCGAAATCGAAATGGAGTTTGCCATGCCATGAGCGTTGAGTCTGAAGCGAGATGTAAAGCTGATTGCCTTCCCTATGAGATCCCAATCGCACGCCTGCGCGCCAGTCCTCGAGATAACAGCCCTGCGTTTTCAGTAACGCATAGAGCAGCAATGTGCGCGCCCAGTTGCCATCCGGATAGGCGCTTTCGACTGAGCCGTCACCGTTCGGTTTTTGAAAAGCCATAAGCGTGCGAATCTCCGACTCGACGAAATCCAAAGCTTCTGGCACGGGTTCGCGAGCCACCAGATAGAGCGCGCTTTCAATTGCGTCGGCGTAGCCATCCTGCCGGCCATGCTCCCAGTCGTAGTTGCGATACTTAGGCAGATTTTTCAACGCACGCAGGACGGCCTCGCGATACTTGCTTTCGTTTGTCACCATATAGAACGTGTACATCGCGCCATACACGTAGCCCCAATTATCTACCAAGCCGCGATCAAGCGGCTCCAGATCGGAGCAGCGGATTTCGTTGTAAAGCATGCCGTCTGCATTAGCAGATTGCAGGATACGGTCAAGCATACGCGAAATCGCCGCGCGGTAAGGAGCGGCTCGCTCCGTTCGGCGATAATCTTCAATTGCGTAGAGGAGTACCAGGCCAACGACGATTTCGTTGCCGTGGTCGCGCAGGCGCAGGCGGTCGGGACCTCGATGCTCTTTGAAGTCCCAGGTGTATCCGGGCAGGCCATGATTGCGCGGCATGACTTCACGCACGTACGCATCGCCAATGCGTTCGGCCCACTCCAGAAAGCGGCGATCGCCGGTCATTGTTGCCAATCGCGTCAGCGTCTGAAGCAGATCACCATTGACCTCGGCACCATTGTCGGGCAGGTTTCCAAAGTCTGTAGGGACCGCCGCGTGCTGCATCACAGCAGCCGTCATGTCCACCATGCGATAAAACCAGGGCGTGCGCCCTAACAGTTCCGTGATCGCCAGCAGCCCGTCCTTAGCATACTCAGCAGCGCCGAAGATACTTATCGGACCGAGCTTTCCTTCTTTCAACTCCAGATCTCCGGGAATCCCATCCAGAACGTTTGTATACCTGATCTCATTGCGCAGCATCTCGCGCAGACGTCCCTCATAAACGGCGCGATCGGTGAAGAAAGCTGTAGCGACCAAATAAGGATAGTTGTCTGCGCCGGAGTTATGGGGCGTGTATTTGTCGTAGTAGACGTTCTCGCGCTTGAAGGCCGGCAAGTAATCTGGCAGCAAAAGGGTTCGCCGGTCAGCGTGAGCCAACCACGCATGCAGATTCGTGCGCGTGCGATTCAATGCTTCTTCAGCGCGCAAACCGTTCTCGGCTGCAATCCGAAAATTCATTTCTGCTGTTTGCGCTTTTACGACCTGGTTCGGCCACAATATGCTTGCCATCAAAGTGACAGCGAGCAGCTTCAGGATTGCCTGCCAACCTATCGCGGCACTGAGACCGTCGTTGAGCGCGCGTATGTTCTGAACACCCTTCGTCTTCAACCAATCCCTGAGACCTTGTTTTCCACGTTCTGCATAGTGCGAAACGCCGCCTTGCCATGTGGCCCGCCCACAGAGAACGCCGGAAAAGCTGACTCCAGCTTCGCCAGCCAGGCGCAGGCTTTCTTGAAACTCCTCAGCGCTGACGCCGGAGCTGAGATAGATGAAAGGTTTACGGGATGCTTCGCCGGCGCTGAGAAGATCATCCTTAGCCTCTTCCCGATCGTATGCAGCGATTCCCCGATAAACCCGCGTTCCGGCGACGAACTGCATGTTCACCGGGACTTCGACCTTTAAAACATCAACGAAGTATTCGGGCCTGGAAAATTCCTCCATGATTCCCTTTACGATGTGCGGCTTCTGACGTGCATATTCCAGACCCTTCTCGTCAAGTCCGTGTGGATCATAGCCGAGGGCTCGAGAAAAAATGGCACCTCATGCGATTGGCATTCAGCCCCCACAAGAGCGACAAAGGCGCGCTTTAGTTCATTCACCTTGGTCTCCGAGAAAGGGTTGTAATAGACGAGCAGCTTGATCGCGCTAGCTCCGCGTTCCAATAATCTCTTCACATTCCAATCCGGCAGAAGACGAGGGATGCGACCATCGCGAGTCAGGTCATAACCAGTTTGCTCGTATGCGAGGAGCAGCCCGGTAGCTTTGTATCGTTTGGTTGCTGCCTCGATCCCGTATTCTGGATCGAGCAGAATTCCCGTTGTATAAGGACTGAGCACTTCGCTTACCGCCGTCTTGAACTCAGCAAGCATAAAGTCTGTCACCTGCAACGGTGATACGCCTTTAGCATTAGCGATTGAATTGCGCAACGAAACACGTTGGTCCACAGCCAGGGCGCGAATGATCCCGCGTTCATCCGATAGAGCCTGAAGCCGCTTAAATTTACCGGAGGAGAGTGACTGCTGTATCTCTTTCATGAATCAAGACCCGATTCTCAAGCTCCTTCACCAAAGAGAGGTTCAACTCGCCTGTGGTGTCTGACGCGGCATTGGCTGCTCCACAAGCGACGCCGATCCTGATCGTTTGCTCGAGTGATAAGCGGCGCTCTAACCCAAAGGCGAAGCCGCCGACCAGACAGTCACCCGATCCCGTGGGATTGCGAACTTCAATAAAAGGCGGCACGGCAAGCTGGGTACTCGTTGAGCTACTAATGACGATTCCTTCAGCGCCGAGCGAAATAACGGCCAAAATGGTCTTTAGGTCAGCCAGTTGGCGACTGGCGCTATAAGCTGCTTCCATATCTTCAATTTCAAAGCCGACTAGCTCCGCGGCCTCTTCCCGATTCGGTTTAATCATTGACGGAACCGCGTTTACTCCTTCTCTGAGAGCTTCGCCACTGGTGTCGAGAATAGTCTGGCACCCGAGTTTATTGCAGGCAGAGATTAGTTCAGCATAAGCCCAAAAAGGGATTCCCGATGGCAGGCTGCCAGTGAAGACGACAACCTCGCTAGACGAGGCCAACTCCTTTACCCTGTCTTTCAAGAGTTCCAGATTGTTTGGCGCGACAGAGCCACCGGGTTCCAACAGCTCCGTTTCAATCTGACGCTCTTCCTCTAAAAGCGAGATGCACGTTCTCAGTTTCCCCTCTACGTTGATGAAGTCCGCTTCGATGCCTTCCTTAGCTAACTCATCTAAGAAGTATTCGCACCCGAGAGAAGGGAGAAACCCTGTCATGACAACTTCGCTGCCCAATGTGCGTGCGGTGCTGGCAACATGAATGCCTTTTCCGCCCGGCCAGCTCTTACTCCACCGGATACGATTCACCGCACCCTTGTTTAATTGACCGACGATCATCCGCACGTCCAATGCGGGGTTCATAGAAACGACAAGGATCATTTGTGTACGACTCTTACTTTAAGCAATTTCTTGATTGCAGCCTGATCCGGCTGGCTTGCAGTCCCCCCTGGTCGCAACGTCGAGAGAGCGCCGCAAGCGTTGCCGAGCTCCAGGCATTGCTGAACAGTCAAGCCCTCCACGTAGCCCGAGATGAAGCCCGCGGCGAAACAGTCTCCGGCTCCCGTTGTGTCTACTGCCTCTACATTAAATCCGGGCACCGAACTTAACTCTTCACTTTGAATGGCTACGGCGCCACGGGGACCAAGTTTGACTACCACACAGGGAGCAGTTTGTCCCAGGCGCTTTAGTGCCTCATCTAGATCCCTTTGTCTCGTCAATTGCATAGTCTCCGTCTCATTGAGAAAGAGGACGTCTGTGTGCGCGAACACTTCCTGAATTCCTTTGCCCCAGGTCCGCGCTGGGTCAGAGTTAGGATCAAAAGAGGTGGTCAGCCCACTTTGTTTCGCCTCACTAAAAATTCGCGCAAAAGATTTCCGCAAGCCTTCCTGGAGGTAGTACGAAGTCATGTGCAGGTGTTGATGGTTCTCCAAAAATGCACGAGGAAGGTCTTCATATCGTAATTGCGCTATGGCTCCTGGGTATGTAACCAACGCGCGATCTCCGGTGGTGCTGACGGCAATGGTGACTCCAGTCTTGACACCTGAATCGCATATGACATAGTCAGTGCACACGCGTTTGCCGCGTAGAGCTTTCACGCAGAACTGCCCGAAATAGTCCGCGCCGACTTTGCTGATGAAAGTGACAGGAAAACCAAGCTGAGAGAGGCCGCACGCAAAGATGGCCGATGCGCTTCCCAGAGTTAGCTCAAAATCTTTCGCTAGAACTTCGCTTCCGAGTGCCGGCAGATTGGTTAGCCCAACAGCAATTAAGTCCACGTTAAGCTCGCCCACAACTGCAATCTTAGGGCGCCTCTTTCCGTCGACCTTTCTTCTTTTCCCTAAACTCTTCATAGCAAAAGCGGTGGACGTATCGAGTGCCCGGCTGTGACTCCGCAGCGATGAAAAGGTTTCTCACCTGCTAGTTCAACTGATAATTGCTCCAGTATCTAACGCGCAGAACTAGCCTTCAGCCTGCCGGCAGCAATCCACGCCTCAAGAGGTTCAACCTTTGGTACTGAGCTGCTGTTCTTTGCATCCGGCGTGAACAGCACCACGATGCGAACCTCTCTGGTCTTTTCCGGCAAACGCACGATCAAGTTGTGCACGTCGGGTTGTTGCGCTTGCGGTAGAGGCGGATTAGCAGAGATCACTTCAAAATGTGCGCCTGTCGGCGAAAGGATGCGCGCCTGAATCTGGGCCTTGCCCTGTGTGAGCGTGGCCCTATCATCCTCCAATGCGATTTGCGCGCGAGTGTGAAAGTTCCAGACGATCTCCACTGGCCGTGGTGCCCACACTTCGTCTTGCACGAGCACCTGCCGGCGATCAAGTAGTGCCACACCACGAGTGGCATGCGTCACCTGTGCTTTGTATGGGTCGCTTAGATCCGTCACGGAGAAGGCGCGGCGCGGTGTTGATAAAAACGCCATGATCGGAGCCTTGCCTGCCGGGTCTTGATTCTCTCCATCTATCGTCAGCGTGTTATGTCCCTCCGTGCGATTGCGGTAATAAGTCCAGCGCTGTTTGCTGAAATCAAAGTAGCCCGGCAACTGATAGCTGTCCGGGCCGAGGTCTAAGGCCCAGCGATAGCCCTCAGCGTCGAGCACAAACGTGCCTAAGTCTAACTGGCTGTGGCTGGCCTTGCTGTTGCCTCCTTTGAAGCCGACATAGACTGCCTGTGGGTCTCTCCAGCCACTCCGGAAGAAGGCCACGTTCACACCGCGAAAGAGAGTATCGAGAGGTAACTCTGTTTCAGGCGCTGCTCTGGTTGATGAGTCGTACCAGAAAAGATGAAAGATGTCCGGCTTGTCTCCAATCAGACGGCTTTCGTGCTGGGCATAGAGGGGTCGTTTGAATTCCCTGGCAAACCAAAACATCTGTGAAGCGCTACCAATACTCTCTCTCGCGTCCGAATAATTGAATTGCAGATTCAGCGGGCCAATCGAGTAGATCCGAAAGAGGCCCGTGTCTGGCAACCCTTCAGTCTTCTGCTTGAAGCCGAGGTCCGTCGCGAGCGCTGTCTGCAAGGCAGCGAGAAAGAAGACTTCGTAGCGCGTTGCATAATTCCAGTAACCGGGGCCTTCGGCGCCTCCGCCATCGGGCGCGAATGCAAGCCTGGAAGCCATAATTGACTCGCGCGCGTGATTGATGATCTGGCCCGCCACATCAGGCTCCTCGTCAGCCACGGCCAGCGCGCCGACCATCAGTCCACCGTTGCAGACCTGATTCCAGTTGTTCTCTCTAACAGTCCACCTAACGCCCTCCGCATAGTCTTTCAAACCGGGTTTGAGACCTTTCTCCACAATCGCCTTGCGAATGGTTGCGCGATCCTCAGCGGACAGATAGTCGAACAACCAGTCGTAACCAATGCCTAGAGCGTTGGTCATCTCGGCGGTGTCAAGAAAGTGAGGGGGGTTCCAATCCGGCAGAGAAGCCGCCGCGAGCATTTCCGCGCGCGCTCGCGCGGCTTTCTGACGGTCACCATCGAGACGGTAGAGACCGGCGAGCGTGCTGATACGACGAAGTGCCAAGCGGCTCTCGCTAAGCAGATCGGGTGCCAGCCGATGCTCTACGGGAGATTCCGCAAGCATCCTTCGTGCTTCCTCTTGCAAGCGGGCATACCAAGAGCGGACCAGCTTATCGTCTTCGATGTTTCGCGTGACGCGCGGCAACTCTGCGTTCAAAACCATCAGGCGCGGATGTCCTGTCCGCAAGGTCTTTAAAGGATCATCGGTTGGCGCGATGGCTGCCTCCGACGAGCCGCGCTGAATAGGCCAAGGAAACGGTTGTAAGCCGCTTGCGCTTACGATAATCGCAAGCAAAATGAGCAACTGTGGATTTCTTCGAACAACCGAAAACATCTCTCCTCTCCCAACCCACCAGCGGTTAATGCCATCAAAGCTCGTTTTTGGCTCTCTTGTTCGCCGACGACAATTACGTCATGAACGCTCGCTCCTAAGCGAGTATCACTTCGACTCCATTCTGGCGCAGTTCGGCTTGGATATTTTCCGGTAGGTCGGAATCACTGATCACTTTGTCTAATTCAGCGAGAGACATGATGCGGGCCAAACTGCGTTTTCCGAACTTACTGGAATCGGCGACGAGAATCCTCTCTTTCACGATCCGCACCATCGCTTGATTGACTTGCGACTCTTCCAGATTGGGCGTCGTCAGGCCGAAGTCGAGGTCGCAGGCGTCGGCGCCGATGAAGAGTTTGTCAGCCGAGAACTGCTCAAGCATCTCTGTCGCAAAGTGGCCGACTACTGAGAAAGAGTTTTGTCTGACCGGGCCACCCAAGAGAATTAACTCAATGCCCGGCGCGCCCAAGAGCTCCATTGCCACGTTCACGCCGTTAGTAATTACCTGCAAGTTCTTTCTCGCCTTTATATGTTTGGCGATTTGTTGGGTGGTAGTTCCCGAGTCGAGAATGATCGATTCACCATCATTGATAAGCGTGGCCGCCGCTCTCCCGATCCGGTCTTTCTCATCTGCGTGTAACTTCAACTTTTGGTGCAAGCTGGGGTCTATGTTTACCAGTTCCGGATTCACGGCTCCGCCATGAGTTCTTTGCACGAAGCCTCGCAGATGCAGTTTTTTCAGATCGCTGCGAATGGTGGCCTCGGAGGTATTGAATTGTTGACTCAAATTAGCCACATCCACCCTCCCAAGTCGTTGAACCAGATGAACGATTTCTTGCCGACGCTGTGCACACAACATCTCTGTCTCCATTTTGACTTTTCAAAGCTGAACCGTGGAAATTAGCTATTATCATCAAGGTTGAATCACAGTCAAGGAAAAATCGCGAACAAGTTGGTCCGATACGAAAGCCAGTCGAAAGAACAAAGAGACTATTAAGAAAGGAAATGAACACTTGACGCGGTTTTTCCAAAAAGGAAGGTGGTGGCCGATCAATAAGGGAGAAATAGAAGCCGCTAAACGTTCAGGCCCTTTGTCTAGAATTCTGACGGACTAGGGTAGCGTCGACGCGTCCGCGATAAGCCGGCTATACCTGCAACACTTCCGGTTACTTAGGGGCTATCGGCTTTTCCGTCTCCGGCTTGTGGGTCTTGAGCCACTCCTGTCCTGCCTTGCTGGTGAAGAAGTCCATCCACATGTAATAGAGCTTCTTCCCTTCGAGAACCTCGACTCCGTGCATGGAGCCCAGTGGAATGTGAAGCAGAGAATATTCAACGTGTGGCGCCCGACGTCCGTCGGCGATGACGGTGACGTCGTGCGATTTCAGACCCAGAAAGAACTGCTCCAGCATCGGATGCCTATGAGCGCCCACGCGATCCGGGCCAGTTGTCTCGACCGTGCCGATGGCTACTCGCGGAACGTGGTTCTCCGCCAACAGTGTCCGGCTCACGGTCTTCGCGCTCTTGATGGCCTCGCCATACCGTTGAGTCTCGCGGAATTTCTTGACGTATGGCGCGGCATTATTCGCCTGATACGCCGCCCCGCTCAGCTCTGCCTTATCTTCGGCAGTCAGCTCTTTCCAGATACGAACGAGATGTAGAGCTTCCCCGTTCGCAACGCGTAGGGTCCGAGTCCAACCGAGGGGAACATACGCGTAGGGTCCGAGTCCAACCGAGGGGAACATGCACGATCGTATCGTCACCGAGATCGAACTTTTGGCCGTTCGTCTCCAGCGTCCCCTTCCCCTCCAGAATCAGAAGGATCACGTCGTGGTCCGGGTCGGAGATCTCCACGTGCTTTGCTGGACCACACAGCGACACGCGGTGCACGGCCACGCCCGGGATCTCGCCCGCCATCAGCTCCTCGAATACCACCGTACCAGGCTGGGGTGCAGTCAGAAGGAACCTCTGCTGTGGGATCTTCTGGGCCAGCGTGAGAGTCGCCGTCAAGCTCAACGCCCCTAGAACGCTTCCAAAGCGATACATATTCCCTCCCCCTTCCCGCGTCCTTACTTATTGAACTGAACCCGATTTAATTCTGATTCCATCCTCCGCCGCCGTCGAGATTGGAGTCGTATCCACGAGGCTGCGCGCCAGGATTTTCTTGACGTCACCCGTCGAACGAATCGACACCCTCCGAGACTCACCCGGCAACATGTGGAAGTAATTATCGGTGAAGTGAACGTCCCCTTCCCCCGAGAGTTCCACGAAGGCGGCAAACCGTCGCGCCTGGATTCGCACCTCACGCCCCGATGGAGCGATCTGCCATTGGAGGTCCGGCTGCGGGAGGTTCAGATATTTGTACGGGGCAAAGAACGCAACATTGGCCGAAAGCTCCTTACCGCCGCTCACCAGGCGATAAGTGAAATAAAACTGCCCAGCCGTGGAAAAGCTATCGTTCCGGTAAGTGCGCTCACCCGAGGGTTCAGCGACTTCGTCGCAACGGATCTGCTCCAACAACCCAGACGACGTGGGGGCCAGGGTCACTTCTCTTCGTCCGCGCCTGACCACCGCGCCATCCAGCCGAGCGAGCGTCCACTCCAACTGTGCCGTCACCGGCACGAGTCGATCATTCACGCCTGTGATGGAGACGCTCGTACCGTCCACGACCGCGCTGGCCAAGACAGGCGCAAAGAATCGGCGGGCCTCATAGTGCAACGCCTTCCAGCGACCGTAGTAATCCAAACTGGCCTTTGACAGCGTTGGCCAGTTGTCGTTGAGTTGCCAGTAAAGCGCTCCCGTGCAGCTCGGGAAGGCGCGACGGGCCGCTTCACTGCCGATCCGTATCGCCTCCGCCTGCAGAACCTGCGCGAGGTAGACCCAATCCTCGAACCGCGTCGGCAGAATGAATTGCGCTGCCAAATGTCGGGCGATGCGCGCGGCCGAGCGATTGTGTCCCATCTCGATCACGGAGCTGCGGGTCGCGTTCCCCTCCTTGTCATGAAGATCCATGACGTAGGAGTTCAGCGCTCGATCTTCGGGGAGAGTAAAAGAGCGAATCGTCTCCATCGTCGGAAGTCCGGCGAATCCAAACTCACTGACGAACCGGAATCGGCCAAGGGCGTTGAGGGCTGATCGGCCTCGTCCCGTGCCACACGCTCCAATCATGCGCGTCACCGGAAGCCGAATCCCAATCCGGCGTCTTCTTTTCTCGATCGAGCGGGTGATGAGGGCTGCTCGGCCAATAGGGGCGTGTGCTGTCCAGCTTGCCGACCGTCAGTGGAATGAGCTCATGAAAGACGGCGTCATAGTCCTTCCAGCTCACCACCGGATACGTCCCCACCCAATTCTGCCCGCTGCCGGTCATGTTGTCTTCCTGCTCGTTGTTGCCGCACCAGAGCACGATCGAAGGGTGATGGCGACGCCGACGCACTAGGTTCTCTACTTCGGCGCGAACGTTTTCTAAATAAGAAGGAACGGGGAGATAGGGGCCCACGGCGAACATAAAATCCTGCCAGATCAGGATTCCGTTCTCGTCGCAGAATTCATAGAACACGTCCGGCTCATAAAGACCCCCGCCCCAGACGCGCAGCATGTTCAGGTTTGCATCCACGACAGACTGCAAAAGGGAGCGGTAGTGCGCCTCGGTCAGCCGATCCGGAAGCGCGTCGGCCGGGATCCAATTCGCGCCCCGGGCGAAGAGCGGCTTGCCGTTAACGCGGAAGCCAAACGTCTCCCCTCTAGCATCCTTCTCGCGGATGAGCTCCACGGTCCGCAGCCCCGTTCGCAGGCTTCGGGTGTGCACGGTACTCCGGTTCCTAATGAGCTTGGCGTCGATCGTGTAGAGCGTCTGAGGACCCCAGCCCCGCGGCCACCAGAGGGTTGGGTTGGCGATCTGCAAACGCGCTGACGCCGAGTTACCCTGAACGCGCACGGAGCGAGTCGTGACGAGTCGCCCATCGAGCATCACGGTCAGATCCAACGTCAACGGGTCCGTGTTCCCAAAGCGGTCGACGTCGGCACTCACCTCGAGGATCGCGCGGTCTGCTACGTTCAGGTCCGGTGTGACACGGAGGTCCGCAATGCGAGCGACGTCATAGGCAGTGATACGGATCGGCTTCCAGATGCCGCTCGTCAGGAGCCTCAGCCCCCAATTCCAACCAAAGTCGGAGCCTTCCTTGCGCGCGACGAAGGCATTGCCTTTACCGCAGTCCGCGCGCGTGTCCCCCTCAGGGCAGAGCGAGGCGGCGCGTGGATCCGCGTCGACCTGCTGACGGACCCAGCTCAGGATGGAGCCGAAGACGATGTGAATCTCGTTCTCACCAGGACGGAGCAACGGCTTCACGTCGAACTCGTGCTCGATAAACATGTTGATTGTCTTAGCTAACGGCTGACCATTCACATGGATCTCAGCGATCGTGTCGAGGCCCCGACATTCCAAAAGGACCCGATCGTGAGCCAAAAGTGCCGCATCGACCTGAAAGCGGCGCCGATACTCCCACTCCTTACGCTCGACCCACTGAACCTTCAGTTCATTGTCACGGTAGAAGGGATCCGGAATTCTGCCAGCGCGTAGCAGGTCCGTCTGGACTGTGCTCGGTACATGTGCGCGCATCCACTGTGATTCATCCGTCGCCTTGAATTCCCACGCGCCGCCGAGATCGAACATTGCTATCGGGCGCGATCCGTCGCGCACCTGAGCGAATGCGGGCGGTGATCCGGTGGATTGAGCGTGGGCGTGTGCCACACCACACGCTAATAGAAACAGCGAGCAATACACGCGGAGAGTCAATGAATAACCTCAATCGGTCTCGATGGATGACGGCGGCTAATGGCGGAGCGAAAGCAATTCCAACAGCCGGAGTTCGTCATACCAAATATTGGAATCAATCTTCAATAACTCGCCCGCCGCCGCTACGGAGGTACCCTGACCTATCGGCACTGAACCAGGAACACCAGTTATTATCAGCGGGATTGAACCACAGTCAAGGGGATTTACAAAGAAAATGCCGGGGACGAAAGGTATCGAAAGAGATAAATGGCGGCCAGAGAAATAAGTAGGAGAACTTAACGGCCAAACGAAAGAAAGTGGTTGACAATCGATAATGGAGGTGGTAGAAGCGGCTAAACCATAGGGAATCGCTACAAGCCAGCATTACTTCGATAACAACTCAGCGCGGAGGTAAGACGGATGAAATGTTTAGAGTCTTATATCAGCTTGGCGGCATTGCTTTGCCTATTGTTTTTAGCGGCCACCCCTCTGAAGGCTCAAGAAGTTAGAGGATCTATTCTCGGGCGGGTTACCGATCCCTCCGGCTCGCTCGTACCCGGCGCGACGATTACCGTAACCAACGAAGGAACTAACAGCGGCATCTCCGTTAGCTCGAATGAGGACGGCAACTACAACATCCCCTTCCTGCTGCCTGGACGCTACACAGTGATGGTCGAAGCGCCTGGCTTCAAAAAGGCCATTCAGAGAGGCGTCGTCGTACAGGTGCAGGATCGACTCACGCTGAACTTTGCGTTGGATGTCGGCGCTGTTACGGAGACTGTCTCTGTCACGGGCGAGAATCCGGCGCTGCAAACTGCCAACGGCGATCTCGGTCAGGTAGTCACCCGTGAGTTCTTGGACAGACTTCCTACCGCGGGCCAGAGTCCATTGAATCTAGCCGACATGGCGCCGGGCGTAGTAACTAGCAGCGGTGGTGTGACGAGTAATGCTCAGAACGATATATCGATCAATGGTGGCAACGGCAAAAATCGCGGGAACGACGTCACGGTCGATGGCATCCCCAATCTTTCGGCCCGCCAACGCGGACTAGCTGTAACAATGCCAATGGCCGATGCAGTTCAGGAATTCAAGGTGAACACCACGATGTTCGATGCCAGCCTGGGCCATTCCAATGGTGGTTCGCTATCGGTTACTACCCGCTCCGGAACGAATGATCTGCACGGCACGCTCTATCTCTATTTCGTCAACCGTGCTCTTAATGCTAACAGTTGGACAAACAATCGTCTGGGGCAGTTGAAGCCAGCGACAAAAGTTAATGAGGAAGGAGTAACGGTGGGTGGGCCGGTGCGTTTGCCGTACTATGATGGCCGCAATCACACTTTCTTTTTCTTTGGGTTTGAACGAACTGAAAATGCTCGACCGCTGTCTCGGCAGGCTCGCGTCCCGACGGCGCTTGAGCGCACGGGCGATTTTTCACAAACCTTAGCCCCCAACGGCCAGCCGATCAAGATTTTCAATCCCTTCAGTACTGTGGTCAATGCGAATGGCGGTTTTGTCTCAAGGCCGGAATTTGCGGGCGCAAAGATCCCGTCCAATTTCCTCAATCCGGTGGGCTTGGCCGTGCTCGCCCAGTATCCCCTGCCCACTATCAGCGGTAATGTTCCGATCGGCGGCATAAACTGGACTGGATCGAGCACCTTTACGACGACTACGAAGAATTACCAGGCGCGCGTAGATCATCAAATTAGCTCGCGCCAGCGTTTGTATGTGCGCTTCAGTGCGCTGCGCCACTTTCAGTCCCCCACGCCGAATTTTTTCGAGGGAGTATTCAGTTTCCCCATTGAAGGTGAAACGGATGTCGCAAACGACTATCGGCGCAACCATTCGGTGGCAATTGACGATACGATTACCTTCAGCTCGACTCTCGTCGCCTCTTTCCGCTACGGTTTTACCCGAACTAATATCAATGTCAGTGCGGCTGGCGACGGTCTCGATCCGGCAATACTCAAGCTACCCGCAATCATTATTAACAACCAGTTTGACAAGGCATGGCCCGTTTTCGACTTGGCTGTGGATGGCGCGCCCAGCCTCGGCAGCCGATCTCGCAGGAGTGTCAACGACATCCACGCTTTCTTAGCGAATTTCAACAAGCTGTTGGGCAACCAGACTTTCCGGTTCGGGGCTGACTACCGGTTGCTCCGCTGGAATGAACCGAATCCCGGGACGGCGGCGAATGGCCGATTCCTGTTCAACAAGACACTCACCCGAGCTAACCCCCGAAACTTCATCGGGCAGTGCAATGGCCTCGTTGCTTCTTGGTCTGCCGCGGACGACTGGTGGGATCGGCTCTAATTCCACACTCTCGCTCCAGAACCATTATCTGGGTCTCTTCTTCCAGGATGACATCAAATTCAATTCGAAACTCACGATAAACTTAGGAATGCGTTGGGAGTTAGAGACACCGTTTACCGAACTCTACGACCGCCTTCCCTACGGTTTTGATCCGAACGCCCAATTGGGAATCACTCTGCCCACAGTGACTTTGCCCGCCTCAGTGGGTGGCGGCACGTTGACTGTGCCTCCTCTGCATGGCGGCCTTCTCTTTGTCAACAAGGATGGGCAAAGCCGGAGTCAAGGCAAAACGGATTGGAATAACTTTGGGCCGCGGGTGAGCTTCGCTTATGCTCTAAACGAAAAAACAGTAGTCCGGGGCGGCTATGGCATCTTTTACTCCAGCTATGCAGTTAATATCGATAGCGGAACGCCGACGACAGCCGCCTCCTTTGGTGCGATTACACCTTATGTCGGCTCAACCAACAGCGATGTCACGGTCATCCCCGGGGTCACTCTGAGCAACCCTTTTCCGAACGGTTTGCTTTCGCCGACCGGCAGCACCCTCGGAGTGAAATCGTTACTGGGCAACAGCATTACCTTCGTAAACCAGGATCGCGTGCTGCCCTACATTCAACAGTGGCAACTGAGCATTCAACGAGCCTTGCCCTGGAAGACTCTTTTTGAGGCTGCGTATGTCGGTACGCATGCGGTGAAGTTGTTTGAAAATTTCAATCTGGACGAACTGCCGGATAGATTCAATACCTCCACAGACACAGCAGCCTCAGTGCCGAACTCCTTTCTGGGCGTTTTACCTGCAACATCGACTTTGGGCCAGGGTACCACCATCCGCGTCAACAAGCTGCGGGTGCCTTTCCCGCAATTTGACCAAGTGAACATCCAAAGCATGAATACCGGGCGCGCACAGTATCACGGCTTACAGTTACGCCTGCAGAAGCGGTTGTCTCAGGGATTAAACTTCGTCTCAAATTACGCTTTCTCCAAAATTCTTGAATACACGGCCAACAGTCTTGTCAACCAGCGCCATTACCGCACCGTAGCCACGGATGATCGGACACACATTTTCAGATTGTTCGCCACTTACGATCTGCCAGTGGGGCACGGCCGCGCGTTCGGTAGCAAGTGGCCGGGATGGTTGGATAGGGTCGCTGGCGGCTGGGGTATCACTTGGGTGACGAAATATACCAGTGGCGAGCCGCTGGAAATCGTTGACGGAAGCCGTGGGCGACCCTTTATAATTCGTGATCCAAGGTTGAAAGGGGCGGTCAGCAACCGAACGGGTGACTTGAAAGATCCTGTCACCAAACTGCCTCTCAATCCATATTTCGACACCGGAGCTTTCTCTCACCTGCCGGATTTCACAGCGTCGCCAGCGCAAGTACGCTATGGTTGGCTCCGCGGGCCCAGCCGTACGGAGAACGGCATGGTTCTCTTTAAGACCATTAGCCTCTTTGAAAATGTGAAGCTAGAAGTGCGTAGCGAGATTAGTAACATTTTCAATTCGCCCATCTTCAACAATCCCGGCATTGATCTTGCGGCCCCTGCCACATTCGGCGTCATTAGTTCAGCCGGCGGGAATCGCACGATCCAAGTTGGAGGAAAGCTGCGGTGGTAGTATCGGTTAACAGCTAACATCCGTTATGCAACTGAAGAACGCTCTAGCCGCTCTGCCTTGAGATAAATTGAAGGGCCGCATGAAAGCAAGCGGCCCTTTAATTTGGTCGACAAACGATAATGCTTATGAGGTGCAAACCCTTTATCTTTTGTAAGCGTAACTCGGTATGTCCTGCTAATCTCTTACTACTCCTGGCCGCTTACACCCTCGCATCTCCATTCATCACTCGCAGCCAGAATCTACCCGCACCGCCGAAAACTAATCGGGAATCCAGGGCCAGTCTCTCAGACGCTCGTTTACACAAATTGCCATCTTCGTTGCGCTCCGAAGGTCTGGCGCTCCTGAAGCAGAACGACGCCACGAAGCTTGCCGAGTTGGCAAATGCCCTCGCGGTAAAGGACCCCGTCAGTGTGATTCCTTTTTTGATCTCAGTCTTGGACACTGACCCCTCACCCAGCGTGCGGCGTGTCATGGTTACCGTACTTGGTAGATACTCACGCCCGGAGGTGCGCCGGGCTTTAGAACATCATGCGACGTCCGACGCGGATACTGGCGTCGCCCTCCTGGCGCTGGAGAAATTCCGCTTCCAGCAAACTCAAGAGATGCGCAACCTGCTCCTGCAACGAATGGAGATGGCGCGACAGAACGGCGACGAAGCGTCGTTGCGTCAGCTTGCGCAAGAGCATGAGCGTTGGGTCTCCCTGGTAAGGGGAACAATGCTCCCGGCCTTTCTGCGTATAGTGCCGCCAATATTCTCGCTCAAGCCCGGCCAGGGATTTGTGCGCGTGCTCGCTTTCGGAGATTTCGGTAACGGCTCGTCGGAACAAAAGCAGGTAGCAGCGTCAATGCTTCGCTATCATCGCCAGACGCCTTTCGATTTCGCCCTTACGTTGGGAGACAACTTCTACGACTTGGGAATGCAGAGCCCTGACGATCCACGCTGGCAAACATGGTGGGCCGCTTTGTACGACCCTCTCGGGATCAAGTTCTACGCTACGTTTGGTAATCACGACTGGGGTTTTGGGGACAGTCCTGCCGCGGAGATTCTTTACACCGACCGAAGTCAAAGTTGGCGACTGCCCGCGCCTTACTACACCTTTACGGCCGGCCCTGTGCAATTCTTTGCGCTCGATACGAATGAGATCTCGGTAGCGCAGACATTGTGGCTGAAGGACGAGCTTACGAAGAGCCAGGCGCGTTGGAAAGTCGTCTACGGTCATCATCCGATCTACTCCGCCGGCACACATGGAGATAACAATGGACTCATTCGGACGCTCTTGCCGCTTCTCAAAGAACGCGCAGACATCTATCTCGCCGGTCACGATCACGACCTGGAGCACTTGAAGCCTGTAGGCGGGTTGCACTTTTTCATTTCCGGCGGTGGCGGCGCCGGACTTCGACAGCCAAAAACTGACCCCCGCTGCTTGTTAGCAAAAGGCGTACATGGATTCACGGTGTTGGAGGCGGATGCGACCGATCTCAAAGTTTCCTTCATCGGCGCGGACACTGCCTTGCTATATGCTTACACTCTGAAGAAATAGCATCAAGTGGATGAAAACAAACCGAAAGCGTTATGAGACGGCGTAACTTTTTTGGGGTTGTTAACTCTGGGTGCCGCGGCTGGAAACGCCTTGGCGCAGGAAGTTGCCCGGCGCATCGAAGAACAGACGCTGAATCCTGCGCTGCGGTTTATCAACAAGAAGTCCGGAACACATCCTTTTCGCGTCCGAGATTTAGGCTGGCGACCTCACATTTTCTTAATTACGCTCGACATGGTCAGTCCCGATCACTACCACTCTTCAAGACCGCTTCAGACAGAAATAAATCTGCCGACCATTCATTCGCTCTTCGATGAGGGAGTGGTGTTCGAGAACGCATTCTGCTCGAGCCCGCTCTGTGCTCCCGCACGCGCGGCACTCGCTACCGGCAGGTATTCCTACATCACCGCAAACGGCGAGCGCGCCCTTGACGGACACGAGACTATCCTGCGGTCCACGGATGTCATCTTTCAGGAATATCTGAAGGCCACAGGCTACAAGACTAAGCACGCCGGCAAAGGTCATCTGGGCACGCAGAAGTTCATGGACGCTTTTGACGAAAACGATAACGCCTGGGACCGCTGGGCGCCACCGGTTTTCGAGAATCAGCTAGTCCCGTTAGGGACGGAATGTTTATAGACAACAACCCTCTTAAGGTATTCCGCAAGCTCCGTCAGAGCGGAATGTGACCGCTCGATGATCCCGTCAGACACGTATGAGGACCCCATTACTGAACAATTTACTTATCATTCTTTGGATCACTCTCGGCACTTGCTATATACACGCGCAAAGCGTTGTCTCGTCCTCTAACGCTGATGCCGATAGCCGAATGGCGCTTAGCGGTGGCGACTGGAGCTTTATGCTCGCCGCGAATTCAGCAGATGCCGAGCGCTTGAGTCATTTCTATCAGGCTTCTTTCGACGCCCGCGAGTTCCGCAAGATTACGGTGCCTTCGAATTGGGCTATGCAGGGATTTGAAGAGCCGACGTACGACCGGGCGTCCGAAGCCGAAGGCTTCTACTTACACCGTTTTCACCTGTCTTCATCTCGGGCTGAGAAGCGGATCGTGCTCCATTTCGACGGAGTGTGGGATTCGGCTGAGGTTTGGCTTAACGGCCAGGCGCTCGGGCGTCATGACAGCGGTTTCACGGGCTTCGCTTTCGATGTCACTCCATATCTCAAACTTAATGCCGATAACACTCTTGCCGTGCGCGTGCGGCAGCTAACTAAGGATTCCAGTTTCGACGAGAACGACGATTGGTCGCTCGGCGGAATCTATCGCGATGTGTGGCTGGAGTTTATGCCGAGCGAGCTCTACATCGACCGCATCGAGGCGGTGACTGACTTCGACGAGCACTTCCACGATGCCGACCTGCGCTTACGCATTCTCATCACGCGGCGTGATGAGAATGACAAACGCCAGACTGAGGTGCGCGCGGTCCTGACCGCGACGGACGGCCGCGAAGTGCAGCGCACGAGTTTCGTAAGCGCTATCGCGGACTTAATCAATCATGTGCGCGAACTAAACACGCGTGATGTCTCGATGCAGATGCACGTGCGAGCACCCGCTCCCTGGACCGCAGAGACGCCGAATCTTTACACGTTGCATGTCGAGCTTCTCATTGACGGCCTCATTACGCAGACGCGCTCGCAATCGATCGGATTTCGCGAAGTCTCGACGGCCGACGGCGTCCTGCGCGTCAATGGGCAACCTGTGAAACTGCGTGGGGTGTGTCGCCATGATGAGCACCCGGATGTGGGACGCGCCACGCGCCGCGAACACTGGCTCGAAGATATAAAACTAATGAAGGCCGCCAACATCAATGCCGTGCGCACGTCTCACTATCCGCCAAATGAGGGATTCATTCGGCTTTGTGACGAGATGGGCCTTTACGTGATTGATGAGGTTCCGATGGGCCACGGCGGCGACTTGATGCATGATCCCTCTTTAGCCGGCGGGGCCCTGCTTCGTGCATACGAGACTGTCGCGCGCGACCGCAATCACCCTTCGGTCGTTATCTGGTCGATCGGCAATGAAGACCCGGTAACTAACCTGCATCTTGCAGTGATTCGCTTCGTCAAGGGAATGGACCCAACGCGCCCCGTGCTGATGCCGATCAATTCGGATGACAGTGCCCTGCCACCCGAGATAGATATTCTTGCGCCGCACTACAGAAGCGCGGCCGAGTATGACGAGATGGCCGCCAGGGCGGGTCGTCCGATTATCACGACCGAGTACACACACGCGCTTGGCGAAGCATGATTTGGCTCTGGGCTGATCAAGGTTTGCGACGTCGCGTGCGCAATCACACCGTGCTCGATCCAATTCGAGACCTGGAGCGCTACCGCCTGCGCGGCAGCGAGCTTGTCCGTCACAGCGATGCCGGCCAGGACGAGATCTATGATTCTCACGGGATCTTCGGCTCAGATGGAATAGTCAACCCGGATCGCACTCCACAACGCGACTACTGGGAGACCAAAGCCGTATACGCTCCTGTCGTCGTCACTGTTACGGAGTTACACTTGAAAGCAGCCCAGCCGCGCATTATCGTGCTCGTGAGGAACGATTATGACTTCATTGATCTCTCCGCCATCAGTATTCACTGGAAGCTGTTCGCCGACGAGCGTGAGCTCGCAGAGGGCGATGCTAGCTTAAGCGCGCCACCACACACCACCGCGGCGCTTGAACTGCCAACGAGTGCGATTACAAAACCCGAGCCTGGGGTAGCATACTATCTACATCTGCGCTTCAACCGCGCGGACGGCTCAGAGATCACTCAGCGTTCCGTGCAGCTCATAACCGAAACAGTCGCGGACGTTTTAGAATTGCGAGGCCGGCAAAATTTCTCACCGGCGCAAGTATCAAAACGTGGTTCCAAAACACTCGTGAGCGCTGGCTTAGCCTGTTATGAGTTTGACTCGCAGACGGCGCAACTCGCCTCTGCCACATGGGCCAAACGCGCGCTCATCAACGGCGCACGCGCGACCATCTGGCGGCCGCTTAGCCTCAGCGAGGTCTTCTTTTATCGTGGAGTCCCGCCGCAGAGGCCAATGCCTCCTGATCTCGACCAGTACACAACTGAGATTAAGCATTGGAATGTCTCGGAGAGCAGAGATGGCGTGCGCATTGAAGCCGAGGCCGATCATCGGGTAAATAAGAAGAATTGGTTCACCGCACGTTATGTTTACTTGATTGCCCCAGAAGGTTCGCTGCGCGTCGAATACTCGATCACGCCACAGGTTGAACTTGGGTGGGTGCCGGAGGTCGGGATGGAATTTGAGGTACCCGCGGAATTCAATACACTTCGCTGGCTCGGGCTTGGGCCCCTCGACTCTTATCCGAACGAAAAGGCAGCAGCAATCTTTGCCGTTTGGTCAGAACGCGCTGGCAGCAGCGAAGTGCAGGGCGTTAAAGCTGAAGTGAAGTGGGCAGAGATCTTTGATGCAAAAGGGGTCGGCCTTCGCGTCACAGGCAGCCCTTCAATCCGCTTCGATGGCGACGGGACTAAATCGGGGCGATTGCGTTTGCTGTCAGCGGTGGTGGGACGCGCATCCAAATTCAATCCGCCCGAGCGTCCTGAATATCGCCTCGACCTGTCTACGGCGCGGACTTTCACAGGCACCTTCAAAATCTTTGCCTTGAAGTAAGCCGATGCCGAGAACAGAAACACCTACCGTTGCTGAAGAAATCCACGTCTGTTGCGTCGGTTCGCTCGAAGCTACGGCCCTTCTTCCTATTCAACACCGTACGAATCGGAGCCGACCACACGGCTCTGACCCGTGAAAGCTTCAGCTTTCCTCACCGTGGGTTGGCAGCCTCTACAAATTTCGGCCGTTTTGCACATCTTCCGAGACTCTTAGGTCTGTTGTATCCGGTAGCGAGGAATTTTTGGGCCACAAATGGACACTAACCAAAGAATAAGGCCGCCATTACTAGCGGCCGTAAATAGTTGTTACTTTTGATTTTAGATTGGTCGGGGCGAGAGGATTCGAACCTCCGACCTCACGGTCCCGAACCTTAATGCCGTCAAAAACGTAAGTTTCTGACTTTTCTGGGGTTGCAGCCACCACTCAATTTCGACCGTTTTTACATATCTTCACATTCTTTACGGTTCCTTCTACCTCGCTTGTCGGATATTTCGGACACAATTTGGCCACAAATTTTTGGGGTGAACCCCTCTCTTGAGATAGTAGGGGGCAATTAGCAAACTTCCCGTCCAATAGTTTTTCCTTCTCAAACAGTCTCTTGCCTTCAGAATCGTCGCTGGCTGGTGAAGCGGAAGCGATCTCTGCTGGAGAACAACTCGCCAAGGAATAACCAACTGCAGACTCATCGAAACCGATCACAATACCGCCTACACCATACCAGCAGCAGTTCTATCGTTGGTCGCGGATAAGAACTGCTGCTATCCGGAAACTCGAACACCGACGGGACCTACTGACTCGCAAGATTCTTCGTCAGGTTGCTTGGATGATGTCGACGCAATTGAACGAGGTCACGGGGTTCGGGCCGCCCTCGTCCAGCGTGACTGTCAGGCGGTACGCGCCTGCTGCGAACGGGCCGACCACCGGAGCCATCAGCGGGCCCGTGGTCTGGTCCGGGAGCTCCGGTTCCTCGAAGTCGGCCGGATCACCATCGGTGGTGCTGTCGTAGACGGTGGGGTGCTCCTGATCGTCCGACCCAGGGCACCCTTCAGGAATCTCGGAAATGACGAGCCGATCAATAAATGCCGGTGCGTCACCCGGCCCGAGGTTCTGGGCGTTCCACTGGACTGCGAAGGTGTCGTTGTCATGGAGGATTGCGATGTCCGGGTTGATGCCGGCTTGCTCGAATCGTAGAGTGTGTGCCATTGGTTCTTCCTTTCACAAATCGGTATCAGTTTGCTTCGGTTCCACTTGCATTGCAACTCAGAACCCACTGCGGCGAAGAGCATCTGTCAACAAGATGCTCGGAAACATGTGGTGGACTTCCGTGAACTGAAAGCCCATTGATGGAAACCCGCGAGCGGCGGTGGCGGCCCGCCACGTCGCGGCGGGAACAAGTCCCAGCGTCCGCTTCCCGTCGGCTGTCGTCGCCACGAACGTCCCTGGGCCGTTCCCCGAAGGTGCGTAGCCCCCTTGGCAAAGGACAGGTGCTCGCGTGATCATGGGTTCAATGCTACGATCTCAAAACTGCTGGCTAAGTCGATGCTCCAATGCGCCAAAAGCAACTTGGGACGACCCATCTTCAATGCTGCATCAACGGCTTGGGCACGGTTCTTGAAAACGCGAGTTGACAACAATAGTTCGCAGCCTGTGATCTTCTCATCGATACCCATTGAAAAAAAGAGATCGCCGCGAGTGATCCCTAGCAGGTCAAGTTGTTCGCGGAAGCTGACGGTAATCCCCGCGAACATCGACTCTGGAGAGAGAAGCGGTGGCCCGGGGATCGCCAACAGGAACAGAAACACGAATGCGCTAGATGCCCCTCTCACGACGTGCTTGATGAAGTCTTTACCAAGGATCTTTAACAGTTTGCCTTTGTGAAGCACATGATCAAATGTCTCGACAGGCGGCGATGGTTCCTGAGACAGCGAGACGCACGGGTTTTCGACTTCTAGTCCCTCAATCGCTACCTGTTGGCCCACCAACATCCCTTCGTTGAAAGCGTCCAACTGCTCAGGAGCAATTACGAGGGGCGGATCTTTCGAGAACGGCGGACTCATGAAGCCAAAGGCAAAGCCCATTGCCCAGCCGCCTTCCGTCGGAGTTCCCAAATGCGGGTTCGTTGTCATGGCATCTCTTTACTTGTGAATCACATTCAAAAAGTAACCGACAAATTTCTAGCCAGAGAGATTTGCAATAGAGCAAAAAACAGAAATCGCACTTTGCTCAGTTCGTATCAATCACCAAATCCCGCAGGAATTCGGACAGGCTTCCGAGGGTGTCTACGTAGGTCTCGTCTACGAGCATTTGCGGCCCGGCGGGGATTTCAAGCAAGCTCAAGACCGGATCCATATTCGCGTCCAGGGATGTAAACAAATCGCTGTCGGCGAGATCGATGACGCTTGCAAGGACAGCCTGAAGAGGCTCACCTAGAGTTCTACTCGGCGGCCCACACGCGCTGAGATAGAGCTGTTGAACCTCCTCAAGAGACACTGAGTCCCAATCCAAGAACTCTTGGGAGTCTCCCCAGACTTGATTGATCGCGCTCGCCAGTTCGGCGAGGATGTCATGTTGGCCGGCCGCAGACTGCGCATTGTGCCTCACCGCCTCAACTTGCCTGTTCGCGGCGTTGAGATCGTTGGCGTCGCGAGCTCCGTCGTGGCGCTCGA
>WNGE01001007.1_pt1 | contig 37265 bp, 38 predicted proteins | sample 5400651 | NCBI WGS metagenome assembly WNGE01 (sample SAMN13153370, study PRJNA577476) | soil metagenome | isolation source: 60 cm soil or saprolite under grassland replicate 2 | place: USA:California | collected 2016-06-15
CAGCGAACAGCGGCAGGCCTTCGACCTCATCGGCGTCCCGATCCCGCTCGCGCTGACGTAGCCAGGACAACCACCCGCGCCCGGCGCCGAAACCGCAGGTCAGCACCATAATCGGTTACCAGACCTCTCGGAACTTCGGGTTAGACCATGACTGGTGACACACCAGCGGCAGCCGTTTAGGACAATGATCCCGAACGGCTTACGCGCGGTGACACGGCCGCGCGGTGCGGGCAGCACGGGGTCTGCGGCTCGGCGAGTTGGTAGGCGGGTTTCGCGGCTGTCAAGGGCAGGCCGTCGGCTTCTGCGCCCGTAGCCATGCAGCGGCGTGTCCTCGACCGGCGCTACGGACGGTCGACGGTATTCACGGTGCTGCGTCGGCACAGTCTGGTACCTCATCGATATGACGCATTCGGACCGGCGAATGTCGGCGGTGGTGCCAGTCAAGCCAGCTCGTACACCGAGATGTGTCCGCGGCTGGTGGAGTCGAACGGTGTTCGGGTCCAGTCGCCGTAGCGTCCCTTAGTCGAAGCCCCGCCAGCTCGGCCATGAGGTCAAGTTCACTCGGCCACCGCTGCGCGGTGGGAAGCAGGTGGATGCCCTGCGCGTCCAGTGTGACATGCTGCTTGGTGAAGCGCTGTGCTACCCGGTCGTGACGAGTCAGCGTGACGGTCGCGGAATCTTCTGTGACCGCGTTAGTCTCGACCCCCCGGTCGAACTGTGCTGGGTCGGGGACAAAGCACTCGATGACGAACACCCCGCCTGGTTCCAGCACCCGGGCGACGGGTTGGCCGCAGCGGTGATGACTGGTCACTGAGCGCCAGGGCGCGACCCCCCGGTTTTGACCCGGATTCCCCTATGGGCCGGGGGGTCGCCCAGGGGTTGCACGATCTACGGGAATTGACGGAATAATCCTCTTTCCGTCCGATCGTGCGACCCCTGGTGCGTCATGTGGCCCATGAGAATGATGACCATGGTGACGGAACATGACGGAATGATCAATGACATCTTCCGTCCGCCCCGGTTAGCAGTGCTCGTGGCAATCGTCATCCTGTTACTCGTACAGATAGCAAAAGAACCCCACAGATTTCGTCTGCGGGGCTGTCTGCGCTTTCCTGCGAGCTAACGAGCCTCTAGCTCGGCAATCCTTCTGTGTGCCTTGTCCAACTCTGCCGTGAGCTTTCTAATCCGCTCATGGAGTATGGTTATTTCCACCTTGAGCACATTCTCATTGCCCTTGAGCTGCAAGGATGGCCCACCGACCGGAAACCCTCGCGCCCTTCGAAACAACGGATCACACGGGGGGCCAGGGCACGGCCGGCCAGTCCTCCGGTGGATAGGGATGAACGCGGTGCTTCAGCAGAAACTTCACCCGGTCCGCGGTTGCGGCGATCTCGATCGCCGTTAGCCGCTGGGTGAGTTCCGCGGCAAGCTCGCCTCCCTCAAGCTCCGAGTCAAGGCGGTCTAGCGCTTCGATGGCAGGGCCGGGCAGCGGCCGGCCCCGCCACTGCCAAAGGACCGTGCGGAGCTTGTACTCCTCGGAAAAACACACACCGTGATCGCAGCCGTAGAGATGGCCACCTGACGTGGGGAGCAGATGACCGATCTTCCTGTCGGCGTTGTTCACCACGGCGTCGAAGACGGCCATGTCCCTCAACCCCTGATGATCGCTCCGGCCAGCGAGAGCGAGCAGGTCGACAGTGCCATCGGTGTCGATCCAAAGCTGGCACATGCCAGGTCCGTACGGCCCGTCGCGGTAAACCGTGGGCGGTACCACGTGCCACCCAGCCGCCTGCGAGACCGCGAACGCGGCAACCTCGCGGCCCGCCAGCGAGCCACGCGGAAAATCCCATAGCGGCCGTTCGCCCGCAACGGGCTTGTAGACACACGCCGCGGTCATGCGGCCGTCACTGACGCGGCAGTACAGGGTGGCGTTCGACGCGACGGCAAGCTGGCCCTCCACCTCGATGGTGCCGTTCGTGAGCAGGTCAAGCGCGGCTTGGCGGCGGGCCGCCCCGTCACCAGTCCGCCGCCGTACACGCTCCGAGGGAAGGTCCCGCATGCCCTGATTCTGACCTCTCACCGAGCGAACCGCGAGCCTGGCCCTCGAGCCCGCACGGGGAGTCCGCGCCCCCCGTGGGGCCCGCGAAGGCTCGGGTGGCCCGGGGTCATCCCTCCGTGGCACCTCTAGATCACCGAACCAGCACGATGGCCGTTCTGCCGCGGGCACACATGGCCGTCAGTGTCGAGCGGCAGACCGCACAAGGGGCACGGCGGCCGCCCGGCAGCGACAATCTTCAACGCACGCTGGGCGAAGGCCCGGGCCATCGCGGGCGTTATCCGGACCCGGAGGACACCGGGCCCGTCGCCGGGAATGTCATCAGCAAGCGGCTCGATCGGCTCGTCGGACTCCTCCTGCGCCTCAATCAGAACCCGGTCGCCGTCCGAGTCCCAGGCGAGGGCGATGGACCCGACGCGGAAGTCTTCGGTCAGCGGCAGCTCAAGCGGAGCGTCGTCCTGCAGCTCCGCAGGTGCGACAGCGGGCACCGGCACCTTGCCGGCTGACCGCCGCAAAATCTCGTCAAGCAACTCGTCGAGGCGTTCGGCGAGCAAGGTAACTTGCTGCTTTTCGAGGGTCACACTGGTCACCCGGCCTGTGCCGCTTGCCTGCAAATAGAACGTCCGCTCCCCCGGCTGGCCGACTGTGCCTGCCACAAATCTCGCCGGCGGGTCGTAGAAGTAGACAGGCATGTTTCTATCCTCGCGCGTCCGCTGGCTTTTGCGGAACAAACCTGCCAGTGCCTGTGCCGTGTCCTCCACCGCTCGGCATATCTCCGGCGCCGCCGCCAACCGCGGCGTCACTGCTTTCCTGACCTGCGCGGCGCGCTGCCGTCACCAGGTCGCCCACTCCTCCGCCTGTGTCGTTGAGGCGCAGGACAAACGGCCGCAAGCCCGTGTACCTGATGACGGTCAGCGAGCATGGATCGATCTGGATGCGCTGGAAGTGGTCGAGATGCAGGCCCAGGCTGTCAGCCACGATTGCCTTGATCACGTCGCCGTGTGAGCAGATGAGGTAGCAGGCCTTTCCGCCCAGCCTGGCATTCCAGTCCCGGACGGCGCTGACCGCACGGTACTGCATGTCCAGAAGTGTCTCCCCGTCAGGTCCAGGGAAGCGCGCGGCGCTCGGATGCACCTGAATCACTCGCCAGAGTGGATCCTTGGCCAGCTTCTTCAGCCGCTTGCCGGTCCAGTCCCCGTAGTGGCACTCCCCAAGCCGCTCGTCGACGTGCACCGCCGTCTCCGCCACCCCGGCGGGCGCCACCGGAGCGCTGGCCGCACCGTCGCGCGCCGCCGCGATGGCGGCCGCGGTCTGCCTGCAGCGCTCGAGCGGGCTGGCCACGATGGCGTCAAGCGGCACCGGGGCGAGCCTGGCGGCGAGTGCCTCCGCCTGCGCCCTGCCCTTGCCGTCCAGGCTTACCCCAGGCGTCCACCCAGCCAGCACGGGTCCGGTGAACGCGGTCAAGCCGTGCCGCACCAGGAGAACCGTTGTCACGCTCCTGACTGTAGAGCCTGTTGCAAACTGATCCGGCTCGCTTGCCGTTCCACGACGCGGATAACCCACATGGCGGTACGCAGACGTTAACCTCCGGTCATGGAGGAGCGGCGGATCGGTGCCACGGGCCTGCGTGTGTCACGGCTTGGCCTCGGCACGATGACGTGGGGCCGCGACACCCCGCCGGACGACGCCGCCGCCCAGCTAGTCGCGTTCGCCGAGGCTGGGGGGACTCTGGTGGATACGGCTGACTCGTACGCCGGCGGTGACGCCGAGCTAATCATTGGCGGGCTGCTTCGCGATGTCATACCCCGCTCGGACGTGGTGCTGGCGACCAAGACCGCAGGGGGTGGGGCGCCAGGCGGCCGCCCGGACGCCTCCCGGCGCCAACTGCTCGCTTCGCTCGATGCGTCGCTGCGGCGGCTCGGCGTCGACCACGTCGATCTTTGGCAGGTGGGCGCGTGGGATCCGCGGACTCCGCTGGAGGAGACGCTGTCCGCGATCGACGCGGCGGTGTCGGCCGGCCGTGCCCGCTATGCCGGGGTCTGCAACTACACGGGCTGGCAGCTAGCGCGCGCGGCGACCTGGCAGCAGGCCTGGCCGGGCCGCGCCCGCGTGTCTTCCCTGCAGGTGGAGTATTCGCTGCTGGCCCGAGGCCCAGAGCATGACATGATCCCAGCGGCCGCCGACTGCGGTGTCGGGGTGTTGTGCTGGTCACCGCTTGGCCGCGGTGTGCTGACCGGCAAGTACCGAACAGGAATCCCCGCGGACTCCCGCGCCGCGGCCCCGCACTTTGCCGAGTTTGTGCGGCCGTACCTCGGCGAGCGGTGCCGTGCCATCGTTGAGGCAGTCAGCACCGCGGCGGACGGTCTCGGTGTCTCGCCGCTCGCGGTTGCGCTGAGCTGGGTCCGCGACCGGCCGGGCGTGGGCGCCGCCATCGTGGGGGCCAGGACCACCGGCCAGCTCACCGGAATCCTGCAGGCCGAGGACGTCACGCTGCCGGCTGAGATCTCCGCCGCGCTCACCGACGTGTCGGCGGCGCCTCATTTTTCTCCCTGACGGCTGCCGCTGCGTGTCACCCCCACGCAGGCGTTCCCGAGCCGCGAGAAATCCCTGATTACCTGTGAGTAATCCAGCTTGGCTGGCGGCGTTGAAGCCGATCCTGTCAGCAGCCCATGGCGTGTGCGCCGCCGTCGACGTGGACGATCTCTCCGGTGGTCGCGGGGAACCAGTCGGAAAGCAGCGCCACGCACGCGCGTGCCGCTGGCTCGGGGTTGGTGACGTCCCAGCCCAGCGGCGCACGATCGGCCCACACCTTTTCGAACTGCTCGAAGCCGGGAATGCTCTTCGCCGCCATCGTGCGGATCGGCCCGGCCGCCACCAGGTTCACCCTGATGCGCTTGTCCCCGAGGTCACGGGCCAGGTACCTGGCGCAGGACTCCAAGCCGGCCTTGGCCACGCCCATCCAGTCGTAAGCGGGCCACGCACGGCTAGCGTCGAAGTCGAGCCCGACGATGGAGCCGCCGCTAGATCCGTCGCCGCTGCCGCCGGTCAGCAGCGGCAGCGCCGCGACCGCAAGCGCCTTCAGCGAGTAGGCCGAGACCTGCACGGCCGTCGCCACGTCCTCCCACGGCGTGTTGAGGAAATTACCGCCGAGCGCGCCCTGCGGGGCGAAGGCGATCGCGTGCACCACGCCGTCGAGGCCGTCTGCGTGCGCCGATACGCGCTCGGCGAGTGAACCCAGGTGATCGCTGTTCGTCACATCCAGCTCGATGACCGGCGCCGGCCGCGGAAGCCGCTGCGCGATCCGCTCAACCAGGCTGAGGCGGCCGTAGCCGGTGAGCACCACCTTGGCCCCCTCGACCTGCGCCATCCGCGCCACGTGGTATGCGATCGAGGAGTCGGTAAGTACGCCAGTGACCAGGATCTTCTTACCGTCCAGGATGCCCATCAGTGGCCCATCCCCATTCCACCGTCAACGGGAATGACGGCGCCCGTCATGTAAGCGGCGGCCGGGCTGGCCAGGAACTCCACGACGGCGGCGACGTCGTCGGGCGACGCAGACCGCCCAAGTGGGATGTTTCGCAAGATCTCGGCCTTCCTCTCCTCGGGTAGTCCGGCCGTCATATCCGTGTCCACGTACCCAGGCGCGACGACATTGACCGTGATATTGCGTGAACCTAGCTCCCTGGCCAGCGAGCGGGCCAGCCCCACGAGCCCGGCCTTTGACGCCGCGTAATTGGCCTGGCCGGCGGAGCCGAGCAGGCCAACCACCGAAGATATTAGGATGATGCGGCCGCGCCGGTTGCGGATCATTGGCCGCGTGGCCCGTTTTATGACACGGAACGCCCCGGTGAGGTTCGTGTCGACCGTCCCGGCGAATTCGTCTTCGCTCATCATGACGAGCAGGTTGTCGCGGGTGATGCCCGCGTTGGCGACGAGCACTTCCACGGGTCCCTGAGTCTTCTCGACCGCGGCGAACGCCTGGTCGACCTCGGCGCCGTCCGTGACATCGCAGCGGACCACGGAAAGCCCGTCAACTGGATCGGCGGCCCGCGACGTCACGCTGACCTTGTCACCCGCCGCCGCGAACCTGCGGGCGACGGCGAGGCCAATCCCGCGATTGCCACCAGTGACGAGGACAGACCGGTTCACTGCTTATCCTCCTCGCGTTCGGTCGGGCCCGCGTTCGCGCGTAAGCCTGGCGGATCAACAAGGGGACATTACCGGTCGACGGCCAGGCATGCATTGTCCGGTAGGTTTCCTGTCGTGACTGATACCGATCACCGGGCGGTCGACGAGCAGTTCACGGCTCTGCCGCTGCGGTCGCTGGCCGACGCCGCGCTGCAGCAGGCACGTGACCTCGGCGCGGAACACGCTGATTTCCGGCTCGAGCAGGTTCGCACGCAGTACATCGGGCTCTCCGACGCGAACCTCGAGACGCTGATCGACGCCGACGAACTCGGGCTCGCCGTTCGCGTTGTCAAGAACGGCACCTGGGGTTTCGCGGCGGCGTCCGACCTGACACCCGAGGCTGCCACGCGAGCGGCGGTCGACGCGGTCGACGTCGCCACCGTCGCGGCCACCATCAACAGGGAACGCATCGAGCTTGCGGACGAGCCTGCCCACGGCGAGGTCGTCTGGATCTCCTCGTACGAGACCGATCCGTTCGGCGTAAGTGTGGCCGACAAGATCGGGCTGCTGAGCGAGTGGAGCGAACGGCTGCTGACCGACGACCGAGTGGACCACGTCGACGCCGCGCTGCACCAGGTCAAGGAGTGCAAGTTCTACTGCGACGGCGCGACGACGGCGACACAGCAGCGGGTGCGCCTCTCGCCGGTCCTGAACGCGGTCGCAGTGGACGCCACGTCCGGCCGGTTCGACACCATACGCACGCTGGCGCCTCCCTCCGGGCGCGGCTATGAGTACCTGACCGGCACCGGCTGGGACTTCCCGGCCGAGCTGGCCGAGCTTCCCGAACTGCTCGCCGCGAAGCTCGCCGCGCCTTCGGTCCAGTCAGGAACCTATGACCTCGTCATCCATCCATCGAACCTGTGGCTGACCATCCACGAGTCGATCGGTCACGCAACCGAGCTCGACCGTGCACTCGGGTACGAGGCCGCCTACGCTGGAACCTCCTTCGCCACCACGGACAAACTCGGCACGCTGCGTTACGGCTCACCGGTCATGAACGTCGTCGGCGACCGGACGGCTGACCACGGCCTGGCCACGGTCGGCTTCGACGACGAGGGTGTCGCCGCTCAGTCGTGGAACATCATCTCCGGCGGGATCTTCACCGGCTATCAGCTCGACCGGCGGATGGCGCGGTTGAGCGGCCTGCCGCGGTCCAACGGCTGCGCGTTCGCCGACTCGCCCGAGCACATGCCCCTGCAGCGAATGCCCAACGTTTCGCTCCTGTCGGCGGAAGGCGGTCCAGATACGGACGAGCTGATCGCCGGCGTGGAGCGCGGCATTTATGTCGTGGGCAACAAGAGCTGGTCCATCGACATGCAGCGGTACAACTTTCAGTTCACCGGCCAGATCTTCTACAAGATCGAGTCTGGTCGCCTCGCCGGGCAGCTGCGTGACGTCGCCTACCAGGCCACGACCACCGACTTCTGGAACAGCCTGGAAGCGGTCGGCGGCCCGCAGACGTATGTGCTCGGTGGCGCCTTCAACTGCGGCAAGGGTCAGCCGAGCCAGGTCGCGCCGGTCAGTCACGGCTGCCCCACCGTGCTGATGCGCGGTGTCCGGATCCTTAACACCCTGGAAGAGGCGAAATGACCCCGCAGGAGACTGTGGAGCGGGCGCTAGCGACGGCCCGCAGCGATGACTGCATAGTGATCGCCAGCGAGAGCAGCGACGCCAACCTCCGCTGGGCCGGCAACACGCTCACCACGAACGGGGTGGCCCGGTCGCGCAGGCTTACCGTGATCGCTGTCGAACACCGCCGGGACGGCATGGCGACCGGCACGGTCTCGCGGTCCGGAGTGCGCGATGATCAGGTCGCCGACGTCGTGCGTGCGGCGGAGGAGGCGGCAAGCCAGGGCTCACCCGCGGAAGACGCACAGTCATTGGTTGACGACAGCGTGCGGCAGCCGTTCGGGAACTGGGAGGAAGAAGTTGGCGCTACGGACATCGCCGTCTTCGCCCGGCTGGCGGCGGACCTCAGCGCCGCGTTCGCGGCGGCGAATGCGGCGGGCAGGAAGCTGTACGGGTTCGCGGAGCACGGGCTGACCTGCTCCTTCCTCGGCACCTCAAGCGGCCTGCGGCTGCGCCATGATCAGCCGAGCGGCCGGCTCGAGCTCAACGCGAAGTCGGACGACATGGAGCGCTCGGCGTGGGCGGGAGCTGCCACGCGTGACTTCGCGGACGTGGACATCGCGACGCTCGACGCGCAGCTCGCGCAACGGCTGGAGTGGGCCAAGCGCTCCGTTGCCCTTGCCGCGGGCAGGTACGAGACCCTCCTCAGCCCGTCCGCCGTGGCCGACCTGATGATCTTCGTTTACCACGCGGCCGGCGCGAAGGACACTTTGGACGGCCGGACCGTGTTCAGCAAGGCGGGCGGCGGCACGAGGATCGGCGAACGTCTGGCGACCCTGCCCGTCTCGCTGCGCAGCGACCCAAATGCAACGGGCCTGGAGTGCGCACCATTCGTCCTGGCCCACGCGTCCAGCCGTCACATGTCGGTCTTCGACAACGGCCTGCCGCTGAAGCAAACGGAGTGGATCAGCGGCGGCAACCTGGCTGCCCTCGTGCAGACTCGGCATTCGGCCGAACTGACCGGCTTGCCAGCGACCCCGGCCATCGACAACCTGATCTTCGATGCCGTCGCGGGTGGCGTCGAGCCCGGCCTCGACCAGCCCGGCCTCGACGAGATGATCGCCAGCACCCAGCGGGCGCTGCTCGTCAACTGCCTGTGGTACATCCGCGAAGTCGACCCGCAGACGTTGCTTGTTACCGGGCTGACCAGGGACGGAATATACCTCGTGGAGAACGGCGAGGTAACGGGAGCGGTCAACAACTTCAGATTCAACGATACCCCCGTGGGTATACTTGACCGCCTCGCCGAGGCGGGCCGCACGCAGCGATGCCTGCCCCGCGAATGGGGCGATTACTTCCCCCGGGCCGCGGCGCCCCCGGTGCGGGTGGAGGGATTCAATATGTCGTCGGTGAGCAAGGCGAGCTAGGGCACGCCCTCGGACCGGTCTGTGTCTGAACGGCTGCCGCTCGCTGTCACGCGTCCTCGAGCCTGAATCCGACCTTGAGGCCCACCTGATAGTGAGCGACCTCCCCGTTCTCGATCTGACCCCGGACCTCGGTCACCTCAAACCAGTCGAGATGCCGAAGGGTCTGCCCGGCTCGTTGCAACGCGTTGCGTATCGCCTGGTCCACGCCCTCCGGTGAGGTTCCCACGATCTCGGTGACCCGGTAGGTGCGATCGGTCATGCTTTCCTCCGCTTCCGTCGGCGGCGACTGCCGCCTTGTCAGTCCTTGCCGGTGCTTGCCGGTTATTTGCCCGCCCGCCCGGCCGCCCGCTCGCCTCGGCCTGCCCGGTGAGCCCACAGCTCATGATCTCGCGCGGACCGGCCGCGTGCACCTACCGACGCAGGTTCCGATACGCTCCAATCGGGCATAGCGTGGGGTCGTGAAACCCCTCCTGCGTACCCGGCGTGAGCGCGGTACCTACACGGTCACCGACGCCCAGCGGCCCAAGTCGGAGGACATCGCCTACCGGCAGCGCCGATACCTGATCTCTATGGGGATCCGCGTGGTCGCCTTCCTGCTCGCGGTCTTCCTGTTCCATGGAGTCTGGCGGTTCGTCGCGGCGGGCATCGCACTCGTCGTCCCCTACTTCGCGGTCGTGTTCGCCAATGGCGGCCGCGAGCCCGCTGACGGGGTACGGTTCGAAACCTTCCGGCCGCGCCTGCCAACACCTCCTGACAATGGGCATGAGTCTTTGAGTTCGGCTGGCCCACGCACGGCCACGGACAACGGTGCCCCGCCCGAAGACGCTCCAGACCAGGAACCGGCCGAAGCGGATAGCACGCCGAACAGTCGTCAGGTGGATCCTCAACCCAGGCCTGCGTACCGCCACGCCGATCCGGACCACCACGCGGCCGCCGGCCACCACACCGATCCCGGCCACCCGCGATAGCCGGCCACACCGATCCGGCCCCCACCCCGATCCCGGCCATGACGGGCGGCCGACGCCTGCGTAGCCGCGCACTAGGAGTGATCCCTTGCATCGGAGACCTTTCAGCACATGCAGCTGAAAAGTCTCCGCCCCAGCGGATCATGGCCATACACGACACGAGCAAGACGCCAGGGGCAAACCTTCGTCGCCTGCTGGAAAGGGGATGCTGGCTCCATTGGATGGGCTTGGACCCGTACGCTCACGTTATGCATCGGTTCAACTCCGTTGAGCAGATTCCTGCGGTTGGATGACCTCCGCGCCGACTCTTGACTCGGACCGGGGGGAATCGGTGTAACATGAAGATTGGTGCTCTGGTCCCCCGTCGGAGCACCCATGCCGGCGTTCCGGGCCCCCGTCGGAACGCCGATGATCGCGGGCCGGGTGGTTTGCCCCCGTAGCCACCCGGCCCGCTTCATATTCCCTGCTTGTTGTCCGTCGGCCAACTGCGCCACACCTTAGTGCAGGCCCCGGGGGGCGACCCCCGGACCCCCGCGTGGCCCTGCCGCCGCACCTCACCCGGACCGCACGCCCGCTGCGCGCCGACCAGCCGCGCCGTATAGCCCACCGCGATCCGGCCCGTCGGCCAACTGCGCCACACCTTAGTGCAGGCCCCGGGGGGCGACCCCCGGACCCCCGCGTGGCCCTGCCGCCGCACCTCACCCGGACCGCACGCCCCCTGCCCGCCGGACCCCCGGACCGCCGTATAGCCACCGCCATCCGGACCCCTCCGGCCGGGGCGGGCTACTCGGTTCGCTGGAACTCGGCGATGGCGATACCGAGCATGGCGAGACCCATCACCGCCACGATCCCGAGCGACAATCCCACCGGGACAGACCAGCCCCCCCACGTGACGCCCGGAGCCAGCGTGTGCAGGGCAGCCGGGCTAATGCTCAAGTGGCTGAACACCGCGTCGCGCATGGGCGCCACGCTGTAAGTGAGCGGATCGACGCGGGTGAGCACGGTCAGCCAGTGCGGCAGGCCAGTGAGCGGATAGAGCGCGCCGGAAAGGAAGAACAGCGGCATTACCAGCATCTGGGTCAGTGCCATGAACGCCTGCATTCTCTTGATCCTCGCCGCCATCATCACCCCGAACGCGGTCAGCGTGAACGAAAGCAGCAACAGCTCACCGACCAGGGTCGCGATCAGCGCGGGCGAGTACGGCACGCCGGCGAATCCGGCGAGCGCAAGCATCACGATGCCCTGGAAGCTCGCGACCGTCGCGCCGCCGAGCGCCTTACCGATCACCAGCGCGCTGCGGCTCACCGGGGCGACAAGCATCTCCCTGAGGAAGCCGAACTCACGGTCCCACACGATCGAGGCGGCCGAGAAGATGGCGGTAAAAAGCACCGACATCGCAACGACGCCCGGATATATGAACGTTTTAAAGTCCACTCCGGTCGGCATACCACGCGACGCCAGGCCGGAGAGCCCGGTGCCAAGTACGAACAGGAAGAGCACGGGTTGAATGAGGGATGTGATCGCGCGCACTCTGTCGCTGCGGAACCTGATCAGCTCGCGCCGCCAGACGATTCCTATGGCGCGGAGGTCTTGCTGAAGCCCACGCTCGGGAACCGCGACCCGGATCGCCTCAGTGAGCTCGTCCGGGGAAACCGCGATGTCGGTTACGGCCAAGGCTTTCGAGGCTGTCATCTATCATCCTCTCCTGCGCCAGGCCGCGGCCATGGCCCGCAGCCCATCGATCGCTGTAGCCTCGGCGTCCCGGATGGTGGTGCCCGTATAGGACATGAAGACGTCGTCGAGCGAGGGCCGGGAGACGCTCACCGACCGGATCGGCACGCTTAGCCGAGCGAACAACTGCGGCACGAACTGCTCCCCGGAAGCCACCGCGAAGGTCACTGCCCCTTCGACAATCTTCGCCTCGAGACCGAACGTCTCGGCGAGCTCCCTGATAGCTGCCGGGTCATCGGTCGTGTTGATCTGCACCCGGTCTTTGCCGACGCTGGCCTTCAGCGCTTCCGGTGTGTCGATTGCGACGATTTGGCCATGGTCGATGATGGCGATTCTGTCGCAGTTCTCCGCCTCGTCCATGTAGTGCGTGGTCAAGAAGATCGTTATGTCCTCCCTGCGCTTCAGGTCGTTGATGTATTCCCATATCGACGCGCGGGTCTGCGGGTCAAGACCGACCGTGGGCTCGTCGAGGAACAGGACTCGCGGTGCGTGCAGCAGGCCACGAGCGATCTCCAGCCGACGCTGCATGCCCCCCGAATATGTGCTCACCAGGGTGTCCCGCCGTTCCCATAGACCCACCATTTCCATCACCTGGCGCATACGGGGCGCGACCGCGGGTTTCGGCACGGCGTACAACTCGGCGTGGAATCGGAGGTTTTGCGCGGCGGTCAGATAACTGTCAAGCGTGGTGTCCTGGAACACCAGCCCGATGTTCCGCCGGACCGCGTCGCGCTCACGCACGACGTCGTGTCCAGCCACAGTGGCCGTACCCGAGGTCGGTCGCGCAAGAGTGCACAAGATCTTGATCGTCGTGGTCTTGCCGGCACCGTTCGGCCCAAGGAAACCGAAGGTCTCCCCCGCTGCTACGGCGAAATCGATACCTCGCACGGCCTCGATTTCGCCGTACCGCTTGGTCAGGCTCGACACCGACACCGCGACGCCGTCATCCGGCCGACGCGGACCGTTTGCCGTGGCACGTGGCTCAGCCGTGCCCGTCACGCGCTCTCCGTCCGCGTGCAGCGTCACCCTCCTGCCTCCTTGCCTGCTCGTATCATCCCGCTACTGTCAAACGGTTACCGGTCGGCGGATCATCCCGAGCGCCTCCGCTCGGCCATTCATCCCGGCCGCATCCGGCCGACCCGACCCGCCGACGCGGGACACGCCGCGCGGGCCGCGGCGCGCGGGACACGCCGCGCCGGACACGCCGCGCTCGCACCCCCGCGAGCCACCGGCCGGATGCCGTTGCCTCACACGTCGTCTGGCGCAGGCCCGGCGTCGTCAGGCGCCTCTTCGGCGCCGTCCGCCGATCCCGGCTGGCTCTCCCCGGGATCCCCTTCGTCGCTGGCGAGAATGCCGTATAGGTTGCGGCGCGCCTGACTAAGAACTCGTCGAGCGGCTTCGATCTGTGTCTCGGTTCCCACGCTCACGACCTGCATGGCAGCCATGGCGACCTGCCCGAACAGTTGCCGCATGTCGATGACGTCGTCGGCACCGGTTCCGGCCAGCGCTTCCCATGGCGCGCTCAGCTCATCCGCGTGCGAGGCCACATAGGCACGCCCCGCGTCGGTCAGGTGGAATGCCTTGCGGCCGCCCTCACCCTCCTCGGCCCGGATCAAGCCTTCGTCCTCGAGTTGCTGGAGCGCCGGATAGACAGAACCCGGGCTCGGCCGCCAAACGCCATGGCTCTGGGACTCGATCTCCTGGATGATCTGGTAGCCATTGCGCGGTTCCTCAGCCAGTAGCGAAAGCGCCGCGGCACGCACGTCGCCCCGCTTCACTCGTCGGCCGCGCTGCCCGCGCATTTCCCCGAAGGGAAATCCGGGGAACGGTGGCCACCCAGGGCCGCCGCGCGGGCCGGCAAAGTGGCGGCCACGAAAGCCAAACGGCCCACGGCCGCCTGGCGAGGGCCCACCCCGCCCACCCGGTCCACTCGGTCCACCGGGACCGGGTCCACCGCGTTCACGCGTTGCGCCTTCCTCACCGGAATGGACGCCATGGGGGCCGCCTGGTGGCCCCTGACGCCATCCCCGTCGCCACGGATCTTGATCGTGCATCGTCATACCTCCTAGTTACATCCGACCATCACTTCAATGACTTGATAGGTTACGATATATCGGCAATATTCTCTACGCAAGCCCGGCGGGGCACGGCAATATCCACCACGTCGCGATCCGCGCTCCCGGTCTCGAAGTCAACCTAGGTTGACAAATCGGAATTCGTCAACCTACATTGACGACATGAACGAAGGAGTGCAGCTAGCCGAGGCCGCAAGCGGCCAAGATCCCGGTAATGGCCTGCGGGCCGTGCGGGCGCTGCGCGACCTGACCGAGCGCCTCGAGACGCTTCAGGTCGACAACGCCCGTGCGCATGGCTGGTCCTGGCAGGAGATCGCGGTCTTCCTCGGGGTCAGCAAGCAAGCCGTCCACAAGAAGCACGCCCGGCGCGGGCGCCGCTAGGGAGAGGAAGCAGATGTTTGAACGGTTCACCCAAGACGGGCGGAACTCGGTGATCCTTGCGCAGGAAGAAAGCCGCCGTCTTCGGCACGGTTTCATCGGGCCCGAGCACCTGCTGCTCGGCCTGGCCGCGACTACTGCCGGGGCCGCAGGCGAGGCTCTAGCTGCCGCGGGGCTTCAGATCTCAGACCTGCGGCTGCGGGTCGCCGCCAAGGACGCTGAGCCGGACGAGCCGCTCGACGCGGAGGCGCTGGCTACGCTTGGCATCGATCTGGATGTCGTCCGCCGCACAACCGAGGCGGCATTCGGCCCTGGCGCACTCGATCGGCGCCGAGGGATGCCTCGCGGCCACCTCCCATTTGCGCCTGACGCCAAGAAGTCGCTCGAGCTCGCGCTGCGAGAGGCGGTTCGGCTCAAGAGCCGGGAAATCGCGTCCGGCCACGTGCTGCTTGGCATTCTGCGCGCCGGAGACAACACGGCGGTGCGGGTCCTCGCCGACGCGGGGACCGACATCCAGCAACTCCGCGAGGACGTCATCCGGCGGCTCTCCCCCGCGGCTTGACCGCAAGAAGGCTGGCCGTCCCGCGTTGTCAGGCGCCAGGGCCGAAGGAGGCCGCCAGCTCGCGCAGCCGTTCGGCTGCCTGGTTGAGGTCTTGTCCGCGGCCGACGGCGAGCCCCAGCACGAACGCGCCGACGGGTGCCGCGGGCCTGGCAACGTCGTGTGCCACGTCGCGCGCCAGGTCGAGCACGGTCTTAACATCCGCCAGATCCCGGTCGAGACCCAGTTCCGTGCAGGCCGCGGCAGTCCATTCATCGAGGGTGTTCACAAGATTGCACCTTAACGGCTGCCGCGGCGCGTGCCCGGCCTGCCCGGTGGCTCACTCGCCGCGGCGCCACAGCCGTCACGGCCGCCACTCGCGGGCCCGGCGCACGTCCTCGGGCGAGTCGCAGTCGAACCACGGCGGTGGCTCGCCAGGGTCTGGTTTCAGCGCGACCACGGCGGGGCGCAGCGGCGCGAACAGCCCGCGCAGCGATTGACCGCGGTAAACCCGCAGATCCGTGCGCAACGCCGCGGTCTGCCAGCAGCCCGCGAGCCACTGCGGGCGGCCCGCGTCGTCCACGAGGATCGCGCCGGAGCGTGTCCGCGCGCCAGCGGGTACGACTGCCGTGAGCAGCCGCTGGAGATGGTAGCCGCCCAAGAACGGGAGGTCTGCGGCCAGCACAGCGACCCAGGCCGCCGATACCTCCTCGATCCCCCGCCGCAGCGCGGCCACCGGCCCCCCGCCGGGTGGCTCTTCCCGCACGAACCGCAGCTCCCGGCCAGGCCGAAGCCGGCGCAACTCCACACGCTCCGGCCCAACAATGATCACCGTGTCCGCCTCGCCGGACGCGGCGACCACCGCCGCGGCGAGCGTGCGCCCGCCCACCATGAGGCCCGGTTTGTCGGCACCGCCAAGCCGGCGAGCGCCCCCGCCAGCCAGGATGACGGCGTCGAAATGGATGCGCGGCTGCCGTGTCACGTCCCCCAATGCCCGTCCTGTACCTGGTCAGCCGCCAATTGCTGACATCGGCCTTTCGGGTTGCAGGAAGGCCGGGTCGTCGATGCCGTGCCCGGCGCGCTTCGCCGCGATGGCGCGGCGCCACCGCGCCATAAGTTCTTCGTCGCTCGCCCCCGCACGCAGCGCGGCGCGCAGATCGGTCTCCTCGCGGGCGAACAGGCAGTTGCGGATCTGGCCGTCGGCCGTCAGCCGCACCCGGTTGCACGCTGCGCAGAACGGACGGGTTACCGAACCGATCACACCGACCCGACAGGGGCCGCCATTGACGAGAAAGGTTTCCGCGGGAGCCGAACCGCGCTCAACGGGATCATCCGGTGTCAGCACGAACTCCCGCGACAGGTCTGTCAAGATCTCATCCGCCGTCACCATCTGTGACCGCTGCCAGCCGTGTTGCGCGTCAAGCGGCATCTGCTCGATGAAGCGCAACTGGTACCCCCGCTCCAGGCAGAAACGCAGCAGCGGTGCCGCCTCATCATCGTTGAGGCCACGCATCAGGACGGCGTTGACCTTGACTGGTGCGAGGCCCGTCGCGGCCGCAGCGGCCAGGCCGTCGAGCACATCGTGCAGCCGATCGCGCTTGGCCAGTGAGCGGAACGTCTCCGGACGCGTCGTGTCGAGAGATACGTTCACCCGATCGAGGCCGGCCCGGTACAGCGGTTCGGCCAGCCGAGCCAGGCCGATGCCGTTCGTGGTGAGCGACAGTTCTGGGCGGGGATGCAAAGCGGCCGTGCGGGCGACGATGTCGACGAGCCCCCGCCGCAGCAATGGCTCACCCCCGGTGAACCGGATCTCGCGGATGCCGAGTCGCCGCACGCCTATCCCGATCAGCCTGACAACCTCGTCGTCGGTGAGCACGGAGTCTGATGGCAGCCAGTCCAGGCCCTCGGCGGGCATGCAGTAAGTGCACCGGAGGTTGCAGCGATCGGTAAGCGATACCCGCAGGTCGGTGGCGACGCGGCCAAAGGAGTCGGCGAGCACAGGCAGCACCTCTTTCCTCGTCCGCAACGCTTATCGGCTATCGATCCGCCCAGCCTATGTGCTCGCACGACGCGCTGGCCAAGCGGCGCTCTCGCCCGAATCCCGAGCGGCACTCTCGCCGGAACCGCCGGTGTCGCGCCACGCCATGAGTACCGCCGCGGCGATGTCAGCGTCGCTCTCCTGCGGTACGGCGCGCAGGTCGAGCCGGAGCCGCCCGGCCTCGATCCGCCCGACCACCGCCGGGTCGCCGCGCCGCAATGTGGCACCGAACAGCTCCGGCAAGGTCACCGCCGCGCTCACCAGCACCAGTCCAGGCGCACCGCCGCCGCCGACGGCGGCCTCGCTCACCGCGGCGCGTGCGTCGATTCCCTGGGCGGAAAGGTGCGCTGCGAGCCCTTGTGCCCGCTGCATAAGCTCGTCCGGGTCAGCGCTGAGCGCCTGTTTCGTCGGGGTCGGCGGACCCGACAGAGTGGCCTCAAGGGCGGCCAAGGTCAGCTTGTCCACCCTGAGCGCCCGCGCGAGGGGATGACGGCGAATACTGCGGATGAGTCCGCCATCGCCGAGCAGCAGCCCAGCCTGTGGCCCGCCGAGCAGCTTGTCGGCACTGGCCATGACCAACTGGGCCCCCGCCCGGAGAGTGGTGTCGGCGTCCGGTTCGCTGGGCAGCCGCGGATCTGGGGCAAGGAGACCGGACCCGATGTCGGCCACAACGGGTACGCGGCGGCCAGCCAGCGCGGTGGCGAGATCACGCACACTAGCGCCCGCCGTGAATCCCTCGATTCGGAAATTGGACGGATGGACCTTGAGCACGAAACCGGTCTGCGCGTTGATCGCCTGCAGGTAGTCCAGCACCGCCGTCCGGTTGGTTGTGCCCACCTCACGCAGCCGCGCGCCAGTGGAGGTGAGCAAGTCGGGCAGGCGGAACCCGTCTCCGATCTCGACGAGCTCACCACGGCTGACGACGATCTCCTGGCCGGCCGCGAGCGCTGTGGCCGCGAGAACGAGCCCTGCGGCGTTGTTGTTGACAACATGGACGGCCCCGGCGGCGGGAACGGCGGCGCTCAGGGCCTCGATCACACCCCTGCCGCGTGCGGCACGGGTGCCGGTTTCCAGGTCGAATTCGACGTCAGTGCAGCCTGCGGCCGCAAGCAGTGCGTCACGCGCGGTGGCGGACAGGGGGGCGCGGCCCAGGTTTGTATGCAGCAGCACACCGGTCGCGTTGATCACCGGCCGCAACGTGGTGGCCCTGGTCGGCAGTGCTTCGGCGGCGGCGTCGGGGACATGTTCCGGTGCGATCAGGCCCGACCTCGCCTGCTCCTGCGCACGCATGACCGCCGCCTTCACCAGGCGCCGCCCAAGCCGCCCCGCCGCCTCCGCCAGCCGCGGGTCGGCGAGCACAGCGTCGGTCCGAGGCACGCGCCGCCGGATGTCCACGCTGCGAATCTACCCCGCCCGCCTTGCTGGGCAGGCCAGCGTTTTCGCGGTCCTTTTACCGAACCCGGCCGACGTCTCTTTAAGTAGTTAACTAACCACAATGAGTCGATTTGGCTGCTCCAGCTTCGCTCAGGTAGGAGAATTGGCTGTCTCTACAACTGCAATTGTGTTTACATCTGCAGTGGCTGACGAGCGGATGACGGGGCGGGGAAGACCTCATGGACAGAACTGTTTCGGTCTTCGGCGGCTTGGCGCTCGCGGCCTCGCTCATCGCATGTTCGGGAGTCGGCGGTGGCAATGCGGCGCCAAGCAACGCCAGCACCGCGGTCCCCGCATCCCCTTCCGTTCATACCGCTGGTCGCGGCACTGGCTTGATGACCGGATCTCAGCTGAAGGTTCTCCTGCTCGGCGAACAAGATATGCCGAGTGGGTTCAGGCTCAACCCGAAGTGGGCTGCTGACTCCGGCGGCACGCCGTATCCACCGCTGTCGGCGACGCCAACGGCGCCGTCCGCGCGGCAATGCGACCGGTTGACCGGCGCTCCATGGTTACCCGCAGCGGGCCTGTCCCCCACGTCGTTCGCGGCGAACGGCTACCGGGATGTTTACCGCAATGAGATCGATCAGATGGTCGCCGTCTACCCGCGTGCTGGGCTCGGTGAGTCGGTGATGACGAACTTGGCCAAACTGTTCACGCTCTGCTCGAGCTTCACTTCCACGTCGAGCGGGCAGCGGATGCGCATGACCCTGAAACGGTCGGCCGGCCCAGTGGTTGGCGACGGAAGCATTAAGGCGGTGATGACCTCTTCCATCTGGCAGGGTGGTGAAACCCTCGTCGCCATCCGCGTTGGCAACGCTGTCGCCAGCGTCAGCTACATATCGGCCGACAGCGACCTCGGCGCCGGTGCCGTCACCCTGGCCACCAAGCTCGCGGCCAGACTCGACGCCACCCAATAAGGTCTCGGCGCGGTCGCACGCCGGACCGGACTCACGGAGCCTTTTCCGCAACCTCCGGGCCAAGCAACAAGGTGAGCACGATATCCGGAATCTCCTCGAGCGTGGGCCTCGTGCCGCCCGAGGCCCAGTGCTGGACCAGAGCCAGGTCGGTGAGTCCCGAGACGGCCAGGGCAAGCAACTCCGACGAGACGTCAGCCCGCAGCTCGCGCCGACTTGTCCCATCTCGCAGGATCGCCTCCAGGCGGCCAGTGATTGGCGCTTCCGCGGCGATCACCTGCGAGTAGAGTCCCGGCGTGCCCATGAGGCACTCGCGCACGAGAACCCTGGCGAAAGAATCGTGTTCCCGGGCCCAGTTGCAGAATCCGGCGAGCGTCGCCCGGAGCCGCTCCCTCGCCGGAGCCTGGCTGGGCACGGCGCTCACGGCGGCGGCCTGCGCCGACGCCTCCTCCACTACCGCCAGGAACAGCTCCTCTTTCGAGGGAAAGTAGTTGTAGATCGTTCCCTTCGCGTAGCCGGCCGCGAGCGAGATCGCGTCGATGTTGGCACGTTCCAGCCCGGTACGGCCGAATTCGCCCGCCGCCGCGGCCAGCAACCTCGCCCGCGTGGCCTGCTTGGTATCAGCTGACACTCGCACCATCGCGCATCCTCAATCCGCTCAGCTGGCTCGCACCAGCCCGCCTCAATCCCTCACCTGGTGCGACTAGCGAGCCTCTCTCTTCACCTGGCTCCACCAGCCCGCCTCAATCCCTCACCTGGCGCCACCCGTGCGCCACCTGCGCGCCACCTGCGCGCCACCTGCGCGCAATCTCGGGTCCGCGGCCTGCGATCCCTATTCTCTTCGCCCGCATTACCCAACCTTCTCTTCGCCCGCATTACTCCGACTATATTGGGTGACTGGTCACCCAATATAGTCAAGAGGGTGGCGTGAGAACGAGATCCCCCATAGGCCGCGGCTTGGGCACGAGGTCCCCCGTGAACCTGGGAGCCTTCCGGCATCTGGACTCCGGATGGCGCAAATACCCAGGTCAAGCCGCGCATGCGTGCACTGGAGGTGTCACGTGCGAGACCAGCGAGCGATTGTGGCAGAAGGCCTGGCCAAGCGCTTCGGCCAGGTGTGCGCCCTCCGGGGGGTGGATCTGGAACTGCCCGTCGGCAGCGTGCTCGGGCTACTTGGCCCGAATGGGGCAGGAAAGACGACAATGGTGCGGATCCTCAGCACCCTTGTGCCCCCCGCCGGGGGGTGTGCGCGCGTCGCCGGATATGACGTCGTGAAACAGGCAGGCGCCGTCCGGGGGTTGATCGGCCTGTCGGGCCAGTACGCAGCGGTCGACACCTATCTGACCGGCCGGGAGAACCTGGTGCTGATCGGCCGGCTCTGCGGGCTCGGTCGGCGCGCTGCCTACCTGCGCGCTGGCGAGTTGCTGGAACGTTTCGACCTCGCTGCTGCCGCGGACCGCAGGACAGGCAGCTATTCGGGGGGTATGCGCCGACGCCTCGACATCGCCGCGAGCCTCGTAGCAGCGCCGCCGGTGCTGTTCCTCGACGAACCGACAACCGGGCTCGATCCCCACGGGCGTATTGCCGTGTGGCAATTGGTGGATGAACTGACTGCCCAGGGTACGAGCTTGCTGCTCACTACCCAGTACATGGAAGAAGCAGACAGGCTCGCCGATCACATCATCGTCATCGACAACGGTGGGGTCATCGCAGCAGGAAGCCCTGATCAACTCAAGTCTCAGGTCGGCGGAGACCGTCTTGAACTGCGCACCATGGCGGGCGACGACCCGCGGGAACTCGCCGGGGCCTTGAGTGGGCTCGGCTCTGGGCCGCCCGCCATTGATGTCGCTTCCCGCCGGGTCGTTCTTCCCGTTACCGACGGGCCCGCCGTGCTCCCCGAGCTTGCCGCTCGGCTCGCTGCATCCCGCATTCGAGTCGCTGATTTGGCGGTTCGCCGGCCAACCCTCGACGACGTGTTCCTCACTCTGACCGGTCATCCGGGGGCTGGTAGCGCTGGTAGCGCCGCCGCGCCCGCGTGTCAGCGCCGCGATCCGTGCGCTGACACCGCAGACTCGGACGCGAATAATCCCGCAGCGACTATGAACCCCGTTGACGTGGACACCGCGCGGCATGCCGCTATGTATCTGCGGCCAATCGCGAATGTGCGCACGCTCACAGGGCGAAACCTGCGGCGCCTGGCCCGGGTTCCCACCCTCATCGCGCTTGCCACTGTGCAGCCGGTCCTTCTCGTGGTGCTGTTCACCTACGTCTTCGGAGGGGCAGTCCATGCGCCGGGTGTTGCGTCCTACATCGATTTTCTGCTTCCGGGCATCTTCGTACTGGCTATCGGCTTTGGTGCCTCCCAGACGGCTGTCGCCATCGCTGAGGATCTCGCCAGCGGCATCATCGACCGGTTCCGTTCCCTGCCTCTCGCCGATGCGGCAGTCCTTGCGGGGAGAGTCACTGCCGACACGGTGCGCAACGTTTTCGTGGTCGGGCTGATGATCATGGTTGGCTTTGCCATGGGCTTTCGGTTCCACGCGGGACCAATTGCGGCACTTGCCGCCTTCGCCCTGGCTGTGGCCGGTGGCTTCGCGTTCTCGTGGCTCAACGCGCTGCTCGGGCTCCTGGTTCGCAACCCTGAATCGGCAGGCCTGGCCGGCCTTTTCCCCGTCATCATCCTGGTTTTCACCAGCTCCACCCTGGTGCCGGTGGCGACCATGCCTGGGTGGCTCCAGGCCTTCGCGAAGGTCAACCCGATCACGGTCGTGGTGGACGCGCTTCGTGCCCTCTGCCTCGGCGGACCCACCGCGACCCGGGCGGCGGAAGCGCTCGCATGGATTGGCGCGCTCCTCGTTGTCACCGTCCCCGCCGCCATCATCCGCTACCGCCAAACGACCACTGATGGCTAGCGTGCCGATGCGTGCAGGCGGCGCGCGGCCTCGGTCAGCGGTGGCCTTCCTGATAGAGCCCAAACAGGTTGCCCGCGGGATCGCGGAATGTCGCGAACGCCGCGCCGTTCAGGTCAAGCGGCGTCAATGGTTTGGTGATCTCGCCGCCAGTGCCGGTGATCGTCGCCGAGGTCGTCTCGATGCTGTCGACCATTATGTAGGTCAGCACCCCAGGCTCGACTGCTGGTGGCCGGCCGGGACAAAATGTACCGCTCACCTGGCCCGTGGCATCGTCGAATGCGCGTTCGCCGTTATCGCGGATCCTCATCTGCCAGCCAAAGACTTTTTCGTAAAAGCCGGCCGAGGTGTCGACGTCGGTTGCCGGGATCTCCAGATAGCAAATCTTCCCGTGGGGCATGGCCAACCTCCTCGCCGCGTGCGCACGAGTTGTCATCGTATCCACTACCCGCAAGCGCAGCTCGGCCAGTTGTCCCGCTTCCGCCACCACGATCTTGTCTCTGCTTCTCAGGCGCGCGACCGCTTGATCCCTTACGGCGGAGACTTCTCAGCCCACACAGCTGAGAAGTCTCCGCTGCAAAGGATCATGGGAGAGCCCTGGGCACTCAGGCACCCGCTCGGCGGTCGAGCTTCCATCGGTGGCGTGGCGGAGGCGGACGGGAATCGAACCCGCCGACGACGCTGAGCGCCGTCCACCGGTTTTGAAGACCGAAGCGCGGCATCCTCGCCGGTCCCCGCTGATCCTCGCCTGTCCCTTCCTGCCTGCTCAGGCGAGGGTTAACGTCCCTTCCCATCCCTCGCTGGCACCCGCCCGTCCCCGGACGGATGTTCCCCGAGTGTTCCCATCAGGGTGGCGGCCATGACCGGCCCGTACCAGAACGAGCGGGAAGCCGCTGCCGCAGCGCAGCCCGCGCTTGTGCAGCCCATGCGGTCCTTCCACGGCCGCCCTCGCGGCATGGCCCAGGGCTGCCACCGCCTGCTATGCGAAGCGTGCACCGCAGCCGGTGTGGAGCTGGGCGCCTACGATCACAAGATCCTCCTATGGCTGGCGGAGTGGGAACCAACTACCTGCGCGGTGATCGCGGGGATCATCCGCCGTGCCGCAGCCGCTAAATCTGGCTCGCTGCGGCGATGACTGGGAACGACGGTGGCGAGCGCGCTCCGATGGCCCGTCTGGCACGGCAGATCACCACAGCCATAGCTGCCGAAGGGGCCGGCGTGGTCGCGCACGCGCTAATGGACGCCGCCGACGAGGAAACCCTCATGCTGCTCCTCAGCGCGATCGGGTGCGAGCTGATCGCGAAGAAGGAACGGGAGGAGGGGGGTGCGCGCCTGCGGGCCGTGTGAGCCCTGCCAACCCATCTACGCAGAAAAGAGATAAGACGATCATGAAAACTATAGCGATAACGGCTGCCGTCATAACCGTCCTCATGTTCGCGCTCGCCGGCCTGGCGCTGCTGCGGCTCGAGCTGCTGGCCGCCGTGGCGCTCGCCTCGCTGGCCGGGCTGGGCGCCCGGCGGCACCGGCATAGCGCACGATAGGAGGCCCCAGCCCGTTTCCACAGCAAAAGAACGCCCCCGCCGGTCCGGAGACTGGCGGGGGCATTCGCGCATTGGTGTACGCGCCGTTCAGGATAACTCATCGGCCGTCATCGTCGCCGAGGGCTTCCCTGATGGTCTTTGCCTGCCGGGCGCCCTTGCGGCTGAGGGTCCGCGTAGCGTCAAGCAGCTCCCCGCGCGCATAGCTGTTCACCGCGGCGATGTCCGCGGCGAAGCGGACCGCGACCGTTTCAGCCTGCTCCGCATCGTCCGCTTCCGCATGCGCGCGGGCCAGGCATGCGCCATACCATGCGCGGTCTCGCCGGTAGGACTCTGGCAGCGCCGACAGCCCGGACGTGAGCAGCTCGGCCGCGGTCCGCCAGTTGCCGAGGTGAAGCTCAGCCATCCCGCGCTGCAGCTGGAACCACGTCTCGCCGTAGAAATACATCCACGGCGGTTCGTCCTCCGGATGAGCGGCCGCGCGCACGATCAGCGCCTGGGCCTCGTCCAGGAGCGCATACGCCGGGCCCGGCTCACCCGCGAGAGCGTGACCGCGCGCGGACATCTGCGCGGCCATGCCCTGGACCCCCGGCGTGATGCCACGCTGCCCGCGGGCCGCGTCAGCCATCCGGACGCACCGCTGCGGGTCGCCTAGGCTCCACGCGAGATGAGCCTTCATCGACAGCGTGGTCGCGGCCATGTTCGCGTCGCCCGCTTCCATCGCCCAGTCATGGGCCCGGTCGTACCACGCCAGCGCAGCTCCATGATGGTGTGTCTCGATACACATCCAGGCCAGGAACTGGGCGTACTGGGAAGTCAGGTCCACCAGCCGGTCTCTTAAAGGGCCCGGTGCCGCGCGGGTGAACGCGGCGACCGCCGAGAGCTGGCTCCGGACGAGCACAAGCAGCGGGCGGGCACCGATGGTGTCTTCGACGCGGCGATGCTCGGCGAGCGTGCGTTCCAGCCATTCGGTAACCGGGGCATCGACCCGCGCCGGGATGTCTACGGCTCGCGTGAGCCGGTCGAATAGATCCGGGTCCGGCGCGATCTCGGGCAGGTCCAGGGCCGGGACGGGGACGCGTACCGGCCTCGCCGCGAGCGCGGCCAGCTCCCCGCCCGCGCCGAGCACCTCATCGAGGCGCCGCGCCATCTGCGTGGAAGGCCGTTGCTTGCCGTTCTTCAGTTTGGAGATCAGCGCCGGATCGCACGGCACCTGGCGAGCCAGGCCGCGCACGGTCGCGCCACGTTCCGCTAAGAGCGCGGCCAGCCGCTTAGCAAATCCCATCGCGTACACCAATCGCCAGGGTCAACCAGATGTGGACAAGCCGTTGACAAGTGGCCAGTCCACACTTCCACCGTAGCCGCCTCAGCGCGCAAAGTAGGTGCCCAATTGGTGTACGAGCGTGAGGGAGACACGCACATGGCGTCATGGGGAGAAAACCCGGAACCTGGCCCGCGGCTAGAGGACCTGGAAAAGCTCGCCGCCGAGCTCGACGGCCAGCGGTACGCCGTGACCCTGGTCACCTCGGGCGGCCGCCGCCCGCACCTGCACGTCACCAACCGCACCGCCAGCCAGCTCACCGAGAACATCTACGCCTGCGACGGCTGGTTCTGGTTCGGGTGGGCCGAGCGGATAGCGCCCGTCGGCGAGGTGGCCCAGGCGGCGGAGAAGATCACCCACGTCCTGCGCGCCCTGGGCACCTGACGGTGAACGCGGCCACGGCGATGCCGCCGTAACCGGAGCGGCCGGGCGGGCGTGTGCTTCCTGCGGATCACCTCGGGACACTAGATGACGCGCCCGCCCGGCTTACCAGCGCTGGGCAGGTACCCCCGGGGGGCGCTTCCTGTTCCCGCCGACCTACGGGAACACCCAAACCCCCGGTCTCCTGCCCAGCCCGGCGGGCCGCGTGGCCCCAGCCAGTTTGCCCGTAGCTGCCAGGCCGCGCGGCCCCCCTCGAACCGGGGGGCACCGGGAGGCGTCAACGCCACCCCCGAGCCGGGACGTACGAGCTTCCCTCCGGCCCGGCGCCGGGGAGCGAAGGCCAAGGGGAGGGCCTGGCCCCCAAGCGTTTGGCCCGTCAGGACCCAGCCTGCGCCGCACCATCCCGGTGCCCCCACCACAATGCCGGGTGCGGGCCAGGTACCCACTTTGCGGCTATTGCCGCCGGAGAAGGGAAGGCCCGCACCCGGTAACAGCCGGACGGGGCGCTGCGGGGCGTCCTGCCTGGCCGCAAAGAAGGCTGAGGCTGAGCGGAAACAAGCCGCTGTCGGTAACCAGAACGGCCACCACGGTAACTCTTCGTCTATTCGGACTGTGGCAGATCTGCCACAGTCGAGTGACCTCCCTATCAAGCAGCGCCCTGGCGAGGCGGGTCTGCCGCCCATCCGGTTCCATGATCTCCGCCACCGAAGCGCGACGCTCAGCCTCGCCGCCGGGGTGGACATCAAGGTCGTGCAGGAGATGCTCGGCCATTCCACGTCGGCCTTCACCCGCGACGTGTACACCTCCGTCGTGCCCGAGATCGCGACAGCCGCAGCCGAGGCCGTGGCGGCGATCGTGCCGCGGCGTGCCAACATTGTGCCAACCCAGGCCTGAACGATCATGAAAACAGCGTCCAGGGCGACCGTCCAGAAATGCTCCGCAGTGGTGTTCCCGCAGGTAGCGGAGGCGGACGGGAATCGAACCCGCCGACGACGCTGAGCGCCGTCCACCGGTTTTGAAGACCGGGGAGCCCACCAGGTGCCCTGACGCCTCCGGGCGCGAGCCTAGCAGTGAGACCGCTGCGCCAGAGCTACCCGTCACGCCAAGCCAGTTCAGCGTGGCTGGCCCTCGTCACCGTCGGTCCAGGCCTCGATCCCCTCCTTGACCGCCAGGGCGGCGATAATAAGCCCGGCGACCGGGTCGGCCTGCCGCCAGCCGAACAAGGCGTTGAGCCCGACGCCGAGGAGTGTGGCGGCCGAGGTGAAGGCGCAGAACGCGGTCTCGGCCGAGTCCGCGATCAAGGTGCGGTTGCCAAGAGCGCGCCCGGTACGGCGCTTGGCCACGGCCAGCGCCGGCATCACGATCAACGCTGCCGCGGCCACGGCGAGCCCTGCGGCTGACGGCTCGGGACGGGACCCGGCGGCAAGGTCGTGGATGCCCTCCACGGTCAGGTAGGCGGCGAGCGCGAAGAACGTCATGCCGATCACCCGCACCGCGCGGGTCTCGCGGCCTTCACCTCGCAGTTGCCAGACCACGATGGCAGCGGCGAACAACTCGATCACCGAGTCGAGGCCAAACCCGACCAAGGCGATGGACGAGGCGATGACTCCGGCCGTGATGGCGACCCCGGCCTCCGCCGTCATCCACGCGATGCTCGCGTATTCCAGCCAGAACCCTCGCCGGCGCAGCCGGGCCAGCTCACTGGTCGGCATGGTCACCCGCCGTCCCTGGGTAGGGCACAACGCCACCGCGTCGCCGGTCGCCACCGCGGTGCCACGGCGGGTGCCGTCGGTGGCCGGTAGCTCGGGGTCAGCTCGTGTACAACGCGTCGATGACGTCTGCGTACTTGGCGTGGATGACCCGGCGCTTGAGCTTCAGGGTGGGGGTGAGTTCCTCGCTTTCCGGCGTCCACTCGGCGGGCAGCAGCTGCCAGTATTTGACCTGCTGAACACGGGCGAGCCGCCCGTTCGCCGCGGCGACAGCCTCTCCTGCGGCCTCGATTACGGCGGGGTGTGCGGCGAGTTCGGCGAGCGAGCCTGTCTCGATGCCGCGCGCCCGCGCCCACGCCGGTGCAACCTCGCCGTCCAGTGCGAGCAGCGCGACCACGTAAGGCCGCCGGTCACCGAAGGCGAGCGCCTGGCCGATCAGCGGGTGCTCAGTGAGCAGGCTCTCAATGGCGGCCGGGGATATGTTCTCTCCCCCAGCCGTGATGATCAGCTCCTTCTTCCTGTCCACCACGCTGAGGAAATGATCTTCGTCCAACGAGCCGACATCGCCCGTGTGGGCCCAGCCGTCCTCGCCGATCAGCGCGGCCGTGTTCTCCGGCTGCCCAAGGTAGCCAGGCGTGATGATCGGGCCGCGAGCGAGTATCTCCCCGTCGTCCGCGATCTTGATCTCCATCCCGGGCAACGGCCGCCCCACGGTACCGAGCTTGAACGCCTGCAGCGTGTTCGCCGTCACCGCTCCGGTGGTCTCTGTCATGCCATACACGTCAAGGATCTTTATGCCGAGACCAGCGAAGAATCGGCAGACCTCGACGGGCAGCGGAGCGGCCGCGCTCAGCGTGACGCTCGCTTGGCTGAGGCCGAGCAGCGACCGGACCGGGCCGAGCACCTCGGCATCGGCGCGTTCGAAGGCCTCGGCCACCCCTGGCGACGGCTCACGGCCAAACTGGCAGCTCTCCACGTAGGCTCGTCCCGCCTCCATCGCGTTTTGGAGGGCCGCCTTCTTGGTCTCGTCTTGATCAGCGGCCATGAGCGCGAGAATGCCGGCCTGCATCTTTTCCCACACCCGTGGCACACCGAAGAAGAAGGTTGGCTGCACGGCCTGGAGCGCGCCAAGCAGCTGCTGTGTATCTGCGCAGAAGTGGACATGCCCGACTTCGTGAATCGGCAAGTAAATCGTCAGTATTCGCTCGGCGATGTGGGCCAGGGGGAGATAGGAAACCGAGCGGAGCGGGTCGGGAACCGTGTGGGCACGATGCGAGCTGGCCGCCGCGAACAGCACATTGTGGTGGGTGAGGACGACGCCCTTGGGGTTTCCCGTGGTCCCCGACGTGTACAGCAGGGTGGCTGGGTCGTCCGGCCTCATCTCGGAGAGACTGCCGGTGAGCGCGTCCGGGTTGGCCGCGTACTGCTCGGCACCGAGCCGCTGGAATTCCTGCCACGTCATGTAGAGGTCGCCCGACGGGCACACATCGGGGTCCAGGACGATGACCTTGTGCAGCCTTGGCAGCTGGTCGAGAACCGGCTGCCAGCGGCCGAGCTGATCCGCGCCCGCAAGAACCGCGACTCGGGCCGCACAGTTGCCAGCCACGTATCCAACCTGGTCGGCCGCAAGCGTGGCATAGAAGGTGACCGGTACCGCGCCCGCGTGCAGGGCACCTAGATCGCTAAGGATGTGTTCGGTCTGGTTCGGCATCATCAGCGCAACACGGTCGCCGCGCCTGCAGCCGATCGCGACGAACCCCGCGGCCAGCTCCAGCGCCCGCTGACGAGTCTGCGACCACGTCAATGTGGCCCAACCGCCGTCAACGCGGTCGGAGAACGCCGGCCTGTCTCCGTGCTCTTCGGCCGTCCGCCGCAGGCTGTCGCACAGAGTCTTTCCCTCGATCGAATTCTCGATCTGCGCCCGATCCTGGTTGGTCTGGGCTGTCATCTGCGCCTCCTCTGCGCGGATCGGCCATGACCCATGTCAGCGCCCGATGGCGGGCACACCGCCCCCGTACCGGAACTGAACGGCGTTGTCAGTATTCGCCTGATGCCGCGTGCGTGCCACTACGTCAAGGGGCATGAACCGGGTTGTACTCAACGGTACATCCAGTTCCCGGTCACTCGCCGAGATCAACGTCGGTGAGGCCGACCCGCCGCTGGCGTAACCTCAACACCAGGCACGCCTACCGGAAGAGGTGAGCATGGCCCGGACGGCGCGGTCGCGTGTTCTGCGAATCTCCTTGCCCACCATGGCTGCCCATCGCCCGGACATGCTCGCCGTGGAAGAGCCGCTGGAAATCCGGATCGACGGCCAGCCGCTCACCGTGACCATGCGAACCCCAGGGGACGACATCGACCTCACCGCGGGTTTTCTGCTCACCGAGGACATCATCAGTGGCGCAATGGATGTCGCCGAGATCCGCAAGTGCGACGACAACGTCGCGGACGTGCGCCTGCGGCCGGGCATGGCGGTCGCCCATGACCGGTTGCGGCGAAACTTCCTGACGACAAGCGCATGCGGGGTCTGCGGCAAAGAGAGCATCGATACGGTCCGCACCAGGGCCAGTTTCGACGTCAGGCACGACGACGTGCGCGTGACCGCCGCCACCCTCGCGATGCTCCCGGACCGGCTGCGGGAGGCGCAGCGACTGTTCGCCCGCACCGGCGGCCTGCACGCCGCCGCCATCTTCACCGCCGATGGAACGCTGGTCACGCTCCGGGAGGACGTGGGGCGGCACAACGCGGTCGACAAGGTGATCGGCTGGGCCCTTCGCGATGCGCGGCTACCGCTCACCGGGTCGGTGCTGCTCGTGAGCGGCCGGGCCTCGTTCGAGCTCGCGCAGAAGGCGCTGATGGCAGGCATCCCAGTGCTCGCGGCGGTTTCGGCGCCCTCGTCACTGGCCGTCGAACTCGCCCGGGAGGCAGGCATGACCCTCGTCGGCTTTCTGCGCGGCGCGTCCATGAATGTCTACGCGGGCACTCATCGCGTGCCCGTCACCGAGGACTCACCTGCGGCGATATCGCCGCACCCGCGGGCGCCACGACCAGCCGGTGCCATAACCGGCCAGGTGCAGCGCGAGGCAGAATAATCCGGCAGCGACCAGGGTGCCAGCTGTGATCCGGCCGACGCTCGTGTCAGCCAGGTCGAAGACGACGGCGAGCGCGAACAGGATCGCCGCGAGGATCGCGAACATGGGCGCCTCCTTGGGCGACGCGGCTTGTCACCGCGCGACCCCAGAGATGCCCGTGTGACAGTGGGATAAACTGGTTCCGCGACGGTTCAGTGAGTCAGGGGGTCGCCTGGAGTATGGGCGCCGGCACGCGATACCCCTGGAAAAGCAGCGCCGCGACCTGTGTCACCGTGTCCGTGCCATCGGCATACCCGCCCTGGCCGTCCAGGCTGTTCATCATCGCCAGCGTGTATCGGGCGTGGTGCCCGGCAAACCCGGCTGAGTTGATGATCCATCCGGGTTTCTCGGTCGACCATCCGTTCTTGTTGCCCGGATGATTCTGCGGCCCGGCGCCCCACACGCCGAAGTGCTGAACCGTGGCGACATGCCGCATCTCATCGACGATGTAGTCACGCAACGTGCCAGGCAGCGCCGTCAGCATGTAGTTGACGACCCGGTCAAGGTCGTCGGCCGTGCAGGTCATCTCGCCCCAGTACGGTCCGGTGACACCGGCCTGCGGGAGGTAGTGCGCCGCGGTCAGGCCGGTCCTCGGGAAGTAGTGCGTGTAGAAAGACGCACCGTATTTGAACCAGAGGCTGTCGGCCGCGGAGTCCGAGCTGACGTGCAGCATGTCGTGGATCATCGCGCGGTCGCCGCTGCTCAGCCTGATGGCGCCCGCGTGGTCCCGCGTGAGCAAGGCGATCACCATGGCCAGCTTGCTCGTAGAGGCCATGTAGACCTGGCGGTCCGCGTACTTGTTCCGCCAGACCGCTCCGGTTGTGCGGTCGCGGAGCACGATCCCGATCAGCCCGGGCCTGCGCGTCAGATACCGCTCCACGGCAGCCATGTGCCGGCGCATCGCGCAGCTGAAGCCCTTCCCGATCGCCGGGCAGGGCCGTGGGGTCGGCGACGGCCTCGGGGCAAGGCTCGGTGACGGCACCGTGGTTCCCGCTAATGTCGACTCGGTCGCGGCCGCCGCTGGACGCTGACCCGCCTGCGACGCCGAACAAGCCGACAGCGCCGCCACCGCAAGCCCGGCCACGATCACGGCGGTAGCGCCCGCGCGAGTGCTCCGAACCGATGTCATAGAGCGCCAGAATACGGAGGCCGCGGGCCCAGCGTGCCCCAGCCGCGCGAATCGGCCGTACGGGCGGCTCGTGTTTTCTCCTTAACGGCTGCGCGGAGCGGACCAGCCCGGATGGGCGCCACGGCGTTTTCCGCGGCCAATCCGGGCCGAATGGGGAGTGCTCCCCACATGGGGAGCACTCCCCTTTTTTCGTGGCACACCGCCGCGCACTCTCGAAATACAAGGCGGCGGGGGCCGCCCATGATCATCACCAGGGGGATACGATGATCACTTCATTTCTGGCCAAAAAATGGTCGACTAGACAATGGCCACCGAAACAATGGCTGCCGAGGTCACTCAGACAATGGCAGCGTACCGGCGCATTAGCTGGGCTCGTCGGGCTTATGACGCTCGCAGGCGGAATGGCAATCCCGGCCGCGAACATGGCGAGGGCCGTCACCACCACGACCATCACGATCGACGCCAGCAAGGCAGGCCCGGCGTTTCAGGGCATTGGTGCGATCAGCGGCGGCGGTGGCAACTCGCGCTTGCTGATCGACTACCCGGAGCCCCAGCGCGGCCAGATCCTTGACTATCTCTTCAAACCCGGGTACGGGGCCTCACTCCAGATGCTCAAGCTGGAGATCGGGGGTGACGCCAACTCGACCGACGGCGCCGAGCCATCGATCGAGCACGTGGCTGGCCGGGTGAGCTGCGCAAGCGGCTATGAGTGGTGGATCGCGCAGCAGGCTCTCGCCCGCAACCCCGCGATCAAGCTGGCCGGGCTGCAATGGGCCGCGCCAGGCTGGACAGGCACCTGGACCCAGGCCGACATCGGCTACCTGGTTGACTGGCTCGGCTGTGCCCGTAGCCATGGCCTGACGATCAGTTACTTGGGCGGCTGGAACGAGCGGCACTACAACGCCACCTGGTATGTGAGCCTGCGGCAGGCGCTCGACACCGCTGGGTACAGCGGTGTGCGGATCGTGGCCGCCGACGTCTCGCCGGTCGGCAACACCGCTTCCGCGGCGCTGATGGCGCCGGCGGTGAGTACGCGCCGCACCGGCACGGCGTCGCCGCTGGCTTACGACGGAACCATGCCGTGGGACATCGCGAACGACATGGCCGCCAGCCCGGCGCTCGGCTCCGCGATCGGGGTAATCGGTGTCCACGACACCTGCGGCTACCCCACGACCGGTTACACGTGCACCTCCACCAGCACGGCCCGCAGCCTGGGCAAGCCGCTGTGGGAGAGTGAGCTTGGCGCCATGAACAGGGACTCCGGGGCGCCGGCCCTGGCCCGCTCGGTCAACAACGGCTACAACCAGGCGATGATCACCGGATTCCTGGAATGGCCGCTCATTGACTCGATGCCGCCCGGGCTTCATCTCGAGGACCGCGGTCTCATCACGGCTGACCAGCCATGGTCCGGCAACTACCGGGTCAACCGGATGTTGTGGGCTACCGCACAGACCACCCAGTTCGTCCCTGCAGGCTGGCAGCACGTCGGTAGCGCCAACAAGTCCCTGGCCGGCGGCGGCACCTACGACAGCTACCAGGCGCCGGATCACTCTGCTTGGTCGATGGCCGTGGAGACGACGGAGGCCCCGGCCAGCCAGTCGTCGCAGAAGATCACCGTTCATGTCACGGGGGGTCTGCCGTCAGGCCTGGTGCACGTCCGGGCGACTGCCCTGTGGAGCACCGACCCGGCGAAGTGGTTCGCGCGGTGGAAGGACGTTATCCCGTCCGGCGGGACGTTCAGCTACACGGTGCCGCGGGGCTACGCCGTCACGTTCAGCACCGCCACGGCAGGCGGAAAGGGCGCCGCAATCAGCCCGTCTGCTCGCTACATGTCAGCTACCTCTGGCTTACTGCCGCCGACCACGGACAGCGCGGGCGACGGAAGTGGGCAGCCAGCGCTGCTCGCCCCCATGGATGGCGCGTTCGGCTACGCGCCGTGCGGCGACGGCTCCGGGCTGAACTGCGTGCAGCAGCAGGCCTCCGGCCAGCCGACCTGGTGGTTCCCGAGTAAGAATCTGCTGCCGCGCAACCCGTATGCGGTGCTCGGCGACGACTGGAAGGGCGCCTATACCGTTCGCGGGCAGGTGCTTGTCCAGCCCGGGCAGACGGCGGGGATCATCGGGCGGTTCTCCAACCAGCAAGGCGGCAGCAACCCGCAACTGTTCCGCGGGTACGAGCTGACACTCAACGCCTCAGGCGGCTGGAAACTGGTGAAGAACAGCCTGTGCCAGTGCCTCGCGGCAGGCGGCGTGCTGCGGTCGGGGACCGTGACACCACCGGCGGCGTGGACCGCGCTGTCGCTGTCCATGAGCGGCGGCACCATCACCGCCTCGGTCGGCGGCAAGCAGGTCGCGAAGGTCACCGACAATGACCCGAACTACACACACGGCGCGGCAGGGGTCATGACGGGCGGATGGTATGGAGCATCGTTCAAGGACCTGGCTGTGGTCTTCTGAGACCGGATTACTAGCCGCTGGCCAGGCGGGGGTCGCTGGTGCACTACGTCACCAGGTTCGCGGCCCTCGCCTCGCCGCGCACCTAGTGGCGCTCATTCCCGCTGCCGAGACCCCCGGCTGTGCCCAGGCATGTTTGTGCATGGCGATCCATAGCCGGAAAATCAAATGGCCGAACAACGTGCGTGCCGAACGTGGTGAAGAAAGTCGTGAAGAATTCGCGGGAAGCTTGCGATCAAGGAATGGTGTGTGACATAGTGCCAGTTCGAAAAGGTCGAGCCTGCAGCAGCTCCTGCGGGTCCCTGTGAACAGATAGATCACTTCTCCCGCTGGTTCCAGTGTGCTGATGCGGCCATTTCCCGCCGCCGCCCTAATCACAGCGCCTTTTACACGCCGTTCGTGTCTTCACGCCATTTCGCGCAGCCTGATTTCGCGCAGCCTGATTTCGCGCAGCCTGATTTCGCGCAGCCTGATTTCGCGCAGCCTGCCGGAATGACGCCCGGGCAGCCGGCCCAGCCCGTGCCACACCACGCCAGGGAAAGGAGGTGACCGCCGTACTGCCACCAACGCCGTCGTGGACGGATGCGGCCCGCGCGGTCACCGACTCCGTCGCGGCGCTGGCCCAGGCGCCAGCAGCGGACCTGGCCGACGCTGATCTGGCGGCGGCGCTGGAGCACGCCGCGACGCAGGCGGCGCGCCTGCACGCGGTGGCGGTCCGGGTGGCGGCCGAAGCCGGGAACCGGCGGGTGGCGGGCGCAGCGCGCGTGCTCACTGCGGGGCTGGGTACGCCGGTACGTGCAGCTCGCCGACGACGCGACCCGGATCGTGACGGCGGCCCGGATGTTTCCCGCGATGCCGAAAATGGCGGCCCTGCTTGGCGCCGGGAAGGTGAGCCTGGCCCAGATGGGCACCGCGGCCCGCCAGGTCCGCCGCCTGCCAGCGACCCCCGCCTGGCCAGGCCCGGACGCCGGCAGCCCGGACCGCGACGCCGACAGCCCGGACCGCGACGCCGGCAGCGGCTGTGACACCGACAACGCCGACCCAGCGGGTCCTGACGCGACGGACGGCGCGGACACGGCCGACGGTGACGGCATTGGATCGGCGCGGTGGGGCGACCTGCGGGCCGCAGCCGACGCCATCCTCGCCGCGCACGCGCCCACCGCCGATGCCGCCACGCTGGCTGCGGTCGGGGAGCAGATCTACGCGGCCGCCGACCCCAGCGGCCACCTGGGCGACGCCATGTCGCGCCGAGACCGGCGGCACCTGTCGATTTCGCGCGGTTTCGAAGGCCTGGGCGAGGTCACCGGCCGCCTGGACCCAGAAGCCGCCGAACGCGCCATCACCGTGTTCGACGCGTTGTCCCAAAGGGCCGGCCCCGACGACGACCGCACCGCGGGGCAGCGCCGCGCCGACGCGCTCGACACCATGTGCACCGCCTGGCTCCAATCCGGCCACCTGCCCGTCCCGGACGACACAACGCCCCGCCCCGGCCGGGTCATCGTCACCATCCCCTACCACGCTCTGCTCGGCCTGCCAGGCGCCCCCGGCGCAACGCTCGCTGGCGGCACCCCGATCCCCGCCGAAACCGCCCGCCGCCTGTCCTGCGACGCCGCCATCCGCCGCGTTGTCCTTTCCCCACCCGGCCGATGCCCCTGCGGCCACACCTGCCCCTTCGCCGTGGCAGGCAGCGCCACGGTAGCCAGCACCACAGCCGCCCACGCCCCGGCAGGCAGCGCCACCGACCCGCCCGAATCCGGCCTCGCCCGATCCAACTCGAGGGGATCCGACCCGGGAACGATCGATCTCGGCCTGGGACACCTCGATCCCACCGCCAAGCTGGCCGCCATCCTGCGCGCCGCGATCGCGGGCGCTGCCGCCACCCCTCGGCGCCGCCTCCACGGTCCTCGATGCCGGGCGCGCCACCCCGACCTTCCCCCAGCCCATGCGCGACGCCCTGCGCGCCCAATACGGCGGGCATTGCACGTTCAACCACTGCTGCCGACCCGCCACCATCGACCACCACATCATCCACTGGAGCAAAGGCGGCCGCACCTGCGTCGCCAACGGCGGACCCGTCTGCGACTACCACCACTACCTGGTTCACGAAGGCGGGTGGCGGCTCCGAAAGGACTCCGACGGCACCATCACCGCCATCCCCCCACCCCCCAACTGGCCCGGCCCGCGAACCTACTGGCGCGACGGCAAACCGAAAACAGGCCCACCACCAGACACCTCGCGATAATCGGCGGCTCGGCTGGCGCGCGCAGAGGGACCTCCCAACCCACCCCCTCGCCGCGCTGAAGCTGCTCCTTGAAACCGTTAGGCGTTGAAACCGTTAGGCGTTGATTCGCGCCATCAGGGACCGCAGGGGGACTGTAATTTCAACGGTGTAACCCCCGAGATGGAGGAGACACCAGTGACTGACGTGACGACCGGCCAGGGCCAGGGCCCAGTGGAGCTGTCCGCGGCTGATGAGCAGGTGCTGCGGGAGCTGACCGAGCGGGCCCGTGCGGGCGGGCTGCGGCTGACCGGCGAGGGCGGCCTGCTGGGCAGGCTGACGAAGATGGTGGTAGAGGGCGCCCTGGAGGGCGAGCTCGATGACCATCTCGGCTACGCCCGGCACGACCCAGCGGGCCGTGATAGCGGGAATTCCCGCAACGGCCACCGCGCCAAGACAGATCAGCGCGCACCTGGCGGAGGTGTATGGCGCGGAGGTGTCCAAGCAGACGATCACGGCGATTACCGACCGGGTCATGGAGGGCCTGGCGGAATGGCAGAGCCGGCCGCTGGATGCGGTATACGCGGTGGTATTCATCGACGCCATCAACGTGAAGATCCGCGAGGGCCAGGTCGCTAACCGGCCCATCTACCTCGCCCTGGGCGTCACCGTCGATGGGGAGCGTGACGTGCTGGGATTGTGGGCCGGGGAGCACGGCGACGGGGAAGGGGCGAAGTACTGGCTGCGTGTCTTGTCGGAAATCAAGAACCGCGGTGTGCGGGACGTGTGCATGCTGGTGTGCGACGGGCTGAATGGCCTGCCCGACGCGGTCAGCGCCGTCTGGGAAAAGACAATCGTGCAAACATGCATTGTTCATCTTCTGCGGAATTCGTTCAAGTACGCCTCGAAAAAGGACTGGGGCGTGATCGCGAAAGACCTCAAGCCCGTCTACACCGCAGCCTCCGAGGCAGAAGCGCTCGACCGGTTCGCTGATTTCTCCGGCAAGTGGGAAAAGCGCTACCCTGCTATCATACGGCTGTGGGAGAACGCGTGGGCAGAATTCGTGCCATTCCTGCGTTTCGACCGGGAAATAAGGACTGTGATCTGCACGACTAATGCGATCGAGTCGATCAACGCCCGGCTGCGGCGCGCCGTGAACGCCC
>WNGE01000971.1_pt1 | contig 37248 bp, 34 predicted proteins | sample 5400651 | NCBI WGS metagenome assembly WNGE01 (sample SAMN13153370, study PRJNA577476) | soil metagenome | isolation source: 60 cm soil or saprolite under grassland replicate 2 | place: USA:California | collected 2016-06-15
ACAAAGGATCTCGGGTAGAGCTGTCGTCCTGTCCGCCCGCGTCATCCTGAGGAGGTACGACGAAGGATCTCGGGTAGAGCTGTCGTCCTGACCGCCCGCGTCATCCTGAGGAGGTACGACGAAGGATCTCGGTTAGAGCCAGAGATCCTTCGGCTCGCAAGCTCGCCTCAGGATGACAAACGCCCAGCGGATGACAGTGCCCCGCCGGTTGACAGCGCTCGGAACGCCTCGTCCACGGCTTCGAGTGTGCGGTCTACGTCCGCCTCGGTGTGCTGGGTCGAGATGTAGAACTTCTCGTTCGGGTTGACCAGGATGCCGCGTTTGAGCAGCTCGATGGCCCAGCGCAGGCCGAGGTCCTTGTCCGCGGTGAGCAGGTCCTCCCAGCTTCGGAGAGGCTCCCGCTCGGTAAAGCGGACGCCGAAGACCGCGTCCTCACCTGGTGTCTGCGCGGCGAAGCCGTACTCTGCCCCGAGCGCGGTGATCTCGCGCCGCAGGCGGCCGCCGATGCGGTGCAGCTGGTCGTACGTCCCTGGCCGCGCGAGCACGTCCAGGGCAGCGACGCCAGCCGTGGCGCTGATCGGATTGCCGTTGAGCGTGCCGCTCGCCCAGACCAGCTTCGTGCGCTCCATCCGCCGCGCATCGAGATGGGCCATGACCTCCGAACGGCCGGCGATCGCGGCCATCGGGAAGCCGCCCGACATGGCCTTGCCGTAGGTCGCCATATCGGGCACGACGCCGTACTTCTCCTGTGCGCCACCCCAGGCGATGCGGAAGCCAGTCACGACCTCGTCGAAAATCAGGACGATGCCGTGCTTCTCGGTCACCTCGCGGATCGCCTGCAGAAAACCGGGCACCGGCACCAGCACCCGCTCGAGTGGCTCCACGATCACCGCCGCCAGCTCGTCGCCATGCTGTTCGATGATCTGCACCGCTCGCTCGGCGTCGTTGAACGGCGCCACCAGCACCTGGCCGCGCAGCACGTCCGGGATGCCGACCGAGTCCGGTTCGGCATTGGGGTAGTTGCTTGGCCGCGACGGCACCGTTCCCCACAGGCCGTAGTCGTTCATGCCGTGCCAGCCACCCTCGAACTTGAGCACCTTGTCGCGGCCAGTTTTTGCCCGCGCGATACGGAGTGCGAAGAACGTCGATTCGGTGCCGGAGCCAGTGAAGTGGACCTGGTCGGCGCACGGGCACGCCTTGACCATCTTCTCGGCCAGCCGTATCGCCGGCTCGTTCAGGAAGTAGTAGGTCGAGCCCTTGGGCAGCTGCTGCTGCACCGCGGCGACGACGTCCGGGTGGGCGTGCCCCAGCAGCGCTGGTCCCGACCCCAGGTGGTAGTCGATGAAGTCGCGCCCCGAGACGTCCACGACGTGGCTGCCGTGCCCCTCGGCGATGACCAGATTGACTTCGGGCGGCAACACGAACAGCCCCAGTCCCCCGCCCGCGAGGTAGCTATTGGCACGTTGGAGCAACTCGGCCTGCGGATCAGCGACCACCACACCCGTTTCTGGCATGTCGCTCAGCGTACTCCCTGCTGACGCGATGATGAGCCTCTGTCTGCTGAAAGAACGAGACCGGTCTCGCGCTCCGAAGGAGATGCAGACCGGTCCCGTGCGCCTGGCTGTCAGGCGGCGACGCGTAACGCGCGGAAGCGCGCCAGCTCCAGCCAGGCGATGGCAAACGCGAGCGGCACCAGCAGGAGCTCGATCGCGATCGGCGAGCTGAACGAATAGCCGGGGTTGATGCCTGGCAGGCGCCCGCCCTGGAGCAGGTAGATGGTCAGCGACATCGCGCCCAGGGCAAAGGCGGCCACGGCGCTCAGAAGAGCCGCGAGCGGCTCGTACGCGTGCTGCGCGCCGAGTGGCGAGGCCAGCCGGCGCCGCAAGACCTCGAGCGCGGTCACCAGCAGCACCGCGCCAGCACCGAGCTCGGTCCAGCGCGACAGCTCGGCGGCGAGGCCGAGATTGGGAATGACCACGCTCTGGATCAGCGGCGCGAGTGCGCCACTGGTTGCGCCAGGGCTGCCTTGCACAAACCCGGCGAATTGCTCGACGTAGTTGGGGTTGAGGACTTTGTTGAGTCCCGCCAGGACGAACTCGGTTCCGACCGCGGCCTGAATGAGCGCACCGCTGGCGAGCGCGGCGTTGCCACTGCGGGGTGAGCGAGCGGCGAGAACAGTGTGAAGCATGCGAAGCTCCCTGGACGCCCACCGATGATCGTTCCCGTCGGACGTTTCGGTTGCATCCGAAACAAGTTTAGCAGAATGGCCAGTGTGCGGCGCGCTTTTTCAGGTCTTCGATGCGCGCGCCGATCGCGGAGCCGGAGGCAGGTACTCGATGCGCCCGGCTTGGCAGACGCCCTATCTTGAAGGGTGAGACTTTGTCGACGTGAGGCGGAGGACGGGTGACTGACCCGACCATCATCTATACGCATACTGATGAGGCCCCGGCGCTGGCCACGTACTCGCTGCTGCCCGTGGTGCGGGCGTATGCGTCCAGGGCCGGCGTCTGCCTGGAGACGCGCGACATCTCCCTGGCCGGGCGCATCATCGCCAGCTTTCCAGACCGACTCGAGCAGCACCAGCGCATCGCCGATGCCCTCGCCGAACTGGGTGAGCTGGCCAAGAAGCCCGAAGCCAACATCATCAAGCTGCCAAATATCTCGGCCTCGATCCCGCAGCTCAAGGCGGCCGTCGCCGAGCTCCAGCAGAAGGGCTACCCGCTACCCGACTACCCGGACGAGCCGAAGTCCGCGGAGGAGCGCGAGGTGCTGGCGCGCTACGACAAGGTCAAGGGCAGCGCGGTCAACCCGGTACTGCGCGAGGGCAACTCCGACCGCCGTGCGCCCGCCTCGGTCAAGAACTATGCGCGGGCGCATCCGCATCGGATGGGCAAGTGGACGGCCGACTCGAAAACGAATGTCACGCACATGGACGCCGACGATTTTCGGTCGACCGAGAAGTCGCTGGTTGTGGCTCGGGATGACACGTTGCGCATCGAATTGGCTGGCGAAGACGGCACGACCACGGTCCTGCGCAAGTCGGTGCCAGTCATCGCCGGCGAAGTCATCGACGTGTCGGTCATGCGCGTCGCGGCGCTGAAAACATTCCTCGCGGCGCAGGTTGCGCGAGCAAAGTCCGACGGCGTGCTGTTCTCGATCCACCTCAAGGCGACGATGATGAAGGTCTCCGATCCGATCATCTTCGGCCACGTAGTGCGGGCATTCTTTCCGAAAACCTTCGCTCGCTACGGCGACGTGCTCGACGCCGCGGGTCTGAACCCCAACAACGGGCTGGGCGCCATCCTCAAGGGCCTCGAACGTGTGAAGGAGGGCGCCGAGATCAAGGCGTCGATCGACGCGGAGCTGGCCGAGGGCCCGCCACTGGCGATGGTCGACTCGGATCGCGGCATCACCAACCTGCACGTGCCGAGCGATGTGATCGTCGATGCGTCGATGCCGGCGATGATTCGCACGTCGGGTCATATGTGGGGCCCGGACGGCAAGGAAGCCGACACCCTCGCGGTGATCCCCGATAGCAGCTACGCCGACATCTACCAGGTGGTGATCGACGACTGCCGAGCGCACGGCGCATACGATCCGGCCACGATGGGCTCGGTGCCCAACGTCGGGCTGATGGCGCAGGCGGCCGAGGAGTATGGCAGCCACGACAAGACGTTCGAGATCCCGACTGACGGCGCGGTGCACGTCGTCGACGGCACGGGCAAGCTCCTGCTCGAGCAGCAGGTGAACGCTGGCGACATCTTCCGCATGTGCCAGACCAAGGACGTGCCGATTCGCGATTGGGTGAAGCTCGCGGTCAACCGCGCCCGTGCGACCGGCGACCCCGCCGTGTTCTGGCTGGATGAGGCCCGTCCGCACGATGCCAACCTGATCGCCAAGGTGAAGCAGTACCTGCCGGAGCACAACGTCGATGGGCTGCGGATCGAGATCATGCCGCCGACGCGGGCGACCGCGTACTCGCTGGAGCGCATCCGACGCGGCGAGGACACGATCTCGGTCACCGGCAATGTGCTGCGCGACTATCTGACCGACCTGTTTCCGATCCTGGAGCTGGGCACGAGCGCCAAGATGCTGTCCATCGTGCCGCTCATCGCCGGTGGTGGCATGTTCGAGACGGGCGCCGGCGGCTCCGCGCCCAAGCACGTCCAGCAGCTGCTCAAAGAGAACTACCTGCGCTGGGACAGTCTGGGTGAGTTCCTCGCGCTCGCAGCCAGCTTCGAACATCTGGGGCGGGCGACCGGCAACGAGCGGGCGAAGATCCTGGCCGACACGCTGGATCGCGCCACCGGCAGCCTGCTCAACGAGGACAGGTCGCCGACTCGCAAACTGGGCGGCATCGACAATCGCGGCAGTCACTTTTACCTGGCGCTGTACTGGGCGCAGGAGCTGGCCAACCAGACCGCCGATCGCCAGCTCGCGGATGACTTCGCGCCGCTCGCCCAGAAACTCGCCGCGCAAGAGCACGCGATCGTCGAGGAGCTGCAGGCGGTGCAGGGCAAGCCGACCGACCTCGGCGGCTACTATCAGCCCGACCCAGCGCGCGCGGAAGCCGTGATGCGGCCATCGAAGCTGTTCAACGACGCACTCGCCACGCTCGGTTAGCCACAATCGGCGCATGCCCCAGTACGCGCAGCGGATCGAACGCGCCCGCGGAGCCATGGAACGGCTGGGCATTGACTTGCTCTACCTCGCACCAGGCGCCAACGCGCAATACCTGACTGGCTGGCGCCGTAATCGACCCCACTTCGGCAACGTGAATTACCCCGGCGGCTGGATTCAGGGCATGTTTCTGGGACTACGCGCCGGTCCGCTGCTCGCGGTGCCGCGGATGGTCGCCGAGTTCGACCTCGAGCAGGGCAGCGAGCTCGACGTTCGTGTCCTGCCCGATCAAGGCGACCCGACCGCATTCTTGAGCAACCTGCTCGACGAGTTCGAGCCGCGGCTGGGCGCGGTGGCCATCGAGAACCGCGCGTGGAGCGAGCAGGTGCTCGCGCTGCGCCAGGTTCGACCTGACGTCGAGGTACGCCTCGCGTCCGAGGTCGTGGCGCCACTGCGCATGGTCAAGGAGCCCGAAGAGCTGGACACGCTGCGCCAGGCTGGCCGTATCGTCGACCAGGCGATGACCGAGATCGTCGGCTTCGTGCAGCCCGACTCAGGTCAGACCGAGCTCGATGTGGCCTACGAAGTCGATCGACTGATGGTCAAGCACGGCGCGGACGGCTCCTCGTTCGTGACCAACGTCTGGCAGATGGGGCCCGGCGAGGTGCGCGCGCTGGCGATGAAGGCCAGTCGGCGGCCGCTCGAGCGCGGCAATTCGCTGTCGTTTGACTTCGGCTCGACGCTGGGTGGGTATTGCTACGACTTCGGTCGTTCGGTGTTCCTAGGCGAGCCGTCCGATGAATACGTTCGCGTCCACGCCCTGGTGATGGCCGCGGCCCAAACGGGCATCGCCGCGCTCCAGGACAGCCAGCACACCGCCGAACAGGTGAATGCGCTCGCGCGCCAGGCGATCGAGGACGGCGGCTACGGCGAGTGGTTTCGCCACCGCCTGGGCCACGGGATCGGCCTCGACGTCCACGAGCCGCCCTACCTCGATCGCGGCGACAGCTCGCTGCTGCAGCGCGGCATGTGCTTCACGGTCGAGCCGAGCATCTTCATCCCGGGCCGGCTCGGCGCTCGCACCGAGGATGTCGTCGTCGTTGGCGGTTCCGAGGGCGGCCGCCTGCTGACGTCGTACCGCCGCGACTTGCAAGTCATCGCCTGATGTATGCGCTCGCCATCCTCGAGCGCCTGCGCTCCCACACCGCCCAGCCGTGGGTGCGCTTCCAGGCGCTCACCAGCCTGGACGGCGTCGCGCCCAGGCTGACAGCGGAGGCTTCCTGCATGGTGGCTTCGAGCGTGGCTGACGCTCGTGGCGCTGCGGGTGCTGCTGCGCTCCGCTCATTCGTCGGTGTCGCCCGGCTCGGCTTCCGTGCTGTAGTTATGAAGTCGCGCCGGGCCGAGCCGGGCGGCGGCCGGAAGGCCGCTAGACTCGCGCTGCGAGGCTCTCTGGCGTGACGTTTTCCTTCTCGGTGACCTGCCTGAGCACGAAGTCGAACGTCCCGTGTTTGGTGCCCTGCTCGTCGACGGTGCACCGTACGAGCAGATCGGTCGTGTAGAACGCGTCGTCCTCGTTGCCGGGCTCACCCTCGACATATAACTGCGTCGTAAGCGGGCTGCTGACGCCTTGCACTTTGACGTGGATGTGCTTCGCATCGCGCGGGTAGTAACACCCGGGAACGATCGTGGTGAACTCGTAGCGACCCTCTTCGTCGGTGAACACGTAGCCGGTGTACTTGTAGCCGAGCATGTCGTAATTCCCGACGGCATCAGAGGACCAGATGTTGACGACGGCCCGCGGGATCGGCTTGCCCATCTCGTTGAGCACGCGGCCGGACAGAATCAACTCAGGCTTGTCGCCCGGCTCGAGCAGGTTTGAACGCTGGGGTGCACCGAGGCGGAAGTACGGGCCGTCGATCTCTTGCGGCGTCGGCTTCAATTCGCCGGGCTTGGGCGGCTCCGGTTGGCGTACGGCCTTGCCAGCCAGGCTGCCGCCCGGCACGCGCTCGCCGCGCATGACCGCGCCCATGGCCGCGAATGCGCTCTGCATCTCTTCGGTGCTCATCTGATCTGTCCCTTGCTCGTGTTGGTCTTCGGGCCGCGGCCCAGAATCCATTGTGCGATCACAGGCTACAGCGTGCGAACCACATATTGGAGCCTCGGGATCGACGAGCGACTGTCGCGCTGCTGGCGAGTGGCCGTTCGATAGACTGGCCTTGCGCAGCGACGCCGGCGACCGGGAGGGCTGTCCACATGACGACGAACCTGAACCCGCTGAGATTGAGCCGTCGCGCGGCCCTGGGGCTCATCGCGTCGGGCGCGGGCACCGTGCTGCTAGCGGCGTGCGGGCCGGCGGCGCCCGCTGCGCCCACGATCACGACCAAACCGGGCGGCAACGCGACCCCGGGCGCGGCTGGTGCGGCGGCATCGGCCGGGCAGCCCAAGTCGGGTGGCACGCTGCGCTACGGCAACGCGGACGACGTCAATCGCCTCGATCCGCACTTCCGATTGGCCGACGTCTACTACGGCGTGTACGACCGCCTCGTCCAATATGACATCAATCACAATGTCCAGCCCATGCTGGCCGAGAGCTGGGATGTCGCCGCTGACTTCATGTCGATCAAGTTCAACCTGCGCAAGGGCGTGCAGTTCCACAATGGCGCGGAGCTGGACTCAGCGGCGGTCAAGTTCAACAGCGAGCGCGCGCGCGACCTGCCCAATACGCAGCTCGACGAAGCCAAGTGGTGGACGTCGATCGACACGCCCGACAAGTACACGGTCATCTTCAAGTCCGATAAACCGCGACCATTGGCATTCGACTTCTTCGAGTTTCTGAACATCGCCGAGCCCACGAGCGCCAGCGATCCCAGCAAGGCCGTCGGCACTGGCCCGTTCAAGTTCGTCGAATGGAAGCCGAAGGACTCGCTCACGCTCGCCAAAAACGCCAACTACTGGCAGTCGGGCAGGCCGTACCTGGATGGCATCGTGATGTCGGTGATCACCGACCCGCAGGCGATGACCACCCAGCTCGAGGGCGGCGCGCTGGACATCGCGAATATCCCGGTAACGGACTACATCCGTCTGCGGGACGACCCGAAATACCAGCCCTACCCGTTCACGGCTGGCAACTTCTCGTGCCTCGGCATGAACTGCCAGGTCGCGCCGTGGGATAACAAGAAGGCGCGCCAGGCGCTGCTCTACGCGATCGACCGCGTGCGCTGGGCCACCACGCTGCAGAAGGGCCTGGAGTTTCCGTCAACGCTGCCATGGCCAAAGACCTCGCCCGCCTACGATGACGCGAAAGCGAATGCGTACCAGTTCGACCTGGACAAGGCCAAGACGATGCTGCAGGCGGCGGGTGTTAGCGGCTCGATCGCCGGCGACGTCATCATGCAGAACAGCAATGCCGAGCTATCGGCGTTCGGCCAGGTGCTGCAGAGCGACTTCGCCAAGCTGGGCATCACGCTCACCCTCAAGCCACAGGACACGGCCTCGTATCTGGAGATCGTCAACAACTGGAAATACCAGGGCTTCTGGCTGGGTGGCGGTTCGTTCGCGCAGCTCGATCCTGGCACCTCGTTCATCAAGAGCCGCGCGCTGAGCGTGACGGGCAACAGCTCCGCGTTCACCACGCCAGCAAACGCGCGGGCGGTCGAACTGGTCGGCCGCGCGACCACGGAGCCGGATACCGCCAAGCGCAAGCAGATCTACTCGGACCTGAACGACATGCTGCTGGACGAGGTGTACATCATCGTGATGTCGCCCACGACCGACCGTCGGATGGCGACGCAGAAGGTGCGGAACATCACGCCGACCCTGCACTCGGCCCAGAGGTGGTGGGAGGCCTGGCTGGCCTAGCAGGCTGATGAAAAGCGGTCCCCGCTCTGGATTCGACAAGCTCACCATGATGGTTCGACAAGCTCACCATGATGGTTCGACAAGCTCACCATGAGCGGCTTCGAACGGCTCCGCTCACCATGAGCGGCTTCGAACGGCTCCGCTCACCCTGAGCCTGTCGAAGGGTCGTCCTGAGCCTGTCGAAGGATTTTTCATCAGCCTGCTACACCCCTAGGGGCAGCTCTCGACCGCAGGTTCCAATCGCCCCCGGGCGGCGCGCGTCGGCTACGTCGCGGGGCCGTTGGCGGGCGTTCGCTCGCGGGCTTCGAACGCCTGGTCGATGGAGCGTCGCATGGCCTGCGTCGCATCGAGCTGCTGGGCAACGCCGAGGCGGTGACCGGCCTCGACACCGGCCAACGCACCGGTGTACCGCGGCATCACGTACCGTGCGAGGAGCTCGAAGCTGCGCCGTTGCTGCTCGCGTGTTGCCCAATCCTGGACCATCACGAGCAGGCCGCCAAAGCCGCCACTCAGCTCGTCGAGCCGGTCCATCGCCGCGATGCAGTCGTCGGGTGTGCCCACCAGCCAGCTGCCGCGCTCGACCAGCGTTTCCACCACGTGCTCCTCGGGGACACCCTCCGGCAGTGGTCGGCCCAGGACGTCCCGTTGGTACTTCGTCAGCCAGGCCGTGGCCGGCTCGTGGATCTGGGCGATCGCCTCCTGCCGCGTCTCAGCCAGGTGGATGGGCATGACCAACCGCCACTCATCGCGACTCACCGTCCGCCCAGCTTCGGCGGCCGCGTCCTCCGCAACCTGCCACTGCGCCTTCAGATCAACCGCGCCACGGAAGCCGAAGAACACACCGATCGAAAGCAGGCCCGCGCCATACTTGCCAGCCAGTACCGGCCCGGCAGGCGACTGCATCGACGCGACGGCCAGCGGCATGTACGGCTTGGAGTAGGGGCGCAGGTGCAATACCGCGTCCCGCAGCGTGAACCAATCAGACTCGACGGTGATCGGCTCACTCTCCGTGAACAGACGCAGGATCACTCCGAGCGCTTCATCCATCATCGGCCGCGTGTGCGTGGGCTCGACACCGAGCATCAGGGCGTCGGTCACCAGCGCGCCCGGCCCGACGCCGAACAGGACCCGCCCGCGGGTCATGTTGTCCAGGAACGCCATGCGTTCGGCGACCAGCAGCGGATGGTGGTAGGGCAGGCTCACCACGCCTGTGCCGAGTTTGATGTGCCGCGTGCGCTCGGCCGCGATAGCCATAAAGAGCTCAGGCGAGGTGATGTACTCCCAGCCAGCGCTGTGGTGCTCGCCAACCCAGACTTCGTCGAATGCCAGCTCGTCAAGCCAGGTAACCAGCTCCATGTCGCGCTCGAGCGCTAGTAACGGGTGCTCCGCAGGTGAGTGGAAGGGCGCCATGAATGCGCCGAAGCGCTTGTGTCGGAGCTGCATGCACGAGTGATCATAGAGCCGCGGGGTCAGCTGGTCGATTCGCGGAATCCTTCTGCGTAGCGTTCCCCGACCAGGTCGTCCAGACCGGCGCGCAGGTGGTCGTAGCGTCGCACGAAGTCCTCGGCAGCTGGGCTCAGCCGACTTCGGCCACCACCAACACCACCACTGATCGTCTCTAGCAGACGTACCCCGAGTGTCGATTCCATCTCCTGGACGCGCTGCCAGGCAGTGCGATGCGGGATGCCCAGCGACCGCGCCGCGGCCACCAGCGAGCCGTGTTCGGCGACCGCCCGCAGCAGCCCCACTCGCCACTCGGAAAGCGCGACCCGACCATCCTCGGTCTCGATCCACACCTTGAGTCGTGGTCGCATCGCGTACGAGTCTAGCTCCGGCGGATGCGACAGCCTGGCGCTCTGCTTATTTGGCGGCGGCGGCAATCGCCTCCTGGTACTCACCCCTCGCCTTTTCACCGCCGCTGCTGCGCCACTGATTCACCAGGCCGTCGAGATCGCTCAGCTGGTTGCGGCCAACGACAATGTCCGCTACGCCGTCGCTCATCGCCTGGTCGAGCAACGCCTTTTGCGCGGAGTACGTCGTTGAGAACACGCCGAGGGTCGGGTCCGCGATCGCGACGTCCGCCAGTGCCTTCTCGTCTGCTTGAATGTCCGTCGCATAGTCCCGCGAGCGGAACGGTGAGAAGAGCACTTGCGGATTGTTGGTGATGTATTTCCAGGTGCTCACCACTTCGGTCTTGCCCTTTTCGGTCAGCGCCGGAATGCCCTGCGCGTCGCGCGTGTAGTGCTCGCCCTCAACGCCGTAGTTCAACAGCGCCCACTCCTGGCTGCCAAACGGCGAGGCGATGTAGTTCAGCACCCGCAATAGCAGTTTGACCCGATCTGCGCTGCCCTTCTTGATGAAGCTCATGCCGAAGTTGCTCGGGCCCGTGTGGTAAATCGGCTTGCTTTTGCCATCAGCTGAAAACGGATGGATCACCCGCAAGCGCGCGGCCGGGTTTTCGGTCGCCAATATCGGCCACTGCGCGATGAGCGCGCCGAAGGAGTGCGAAGCCACCGCCGTCTGGCCTCCCCGCAGCGCCGTCGACAGCGTGGTCCCATTCAACGTGCGCGTGTCCGGGTGGTACACCCCGACCGACCACAGGTCGCGCGCAAAGCCGACCGCCGCCTTGAATTCCTCGGTCTCGAAGTCCTTGACGAGCTTGCCGCTCTTATCGAGCGCCCAGTTGTTCGGCGCACCGAAGATCATGAGCAGCGGCGCCTGGCTGCCCAGCCCAAACGCGGGCGGCGTGGCCGCCGCCAGGCCGAAGCGGTTCTGCTGCGGTCTGGTCAGCGCCGTGAGGTACTTCTTGAAGTCGTCGGCGGACGTGGGTGGCTGCAGCTGTGCCTGATCCACCAGGTCCTGTCGCACCAGGAGCGCATTCAGGAACGGCGCCCGCGGCACCGGTACGGCATAGATGGCGCCGCTGAACACCGTCTCGGCCCAGCACGGCGACGGAATATTGGCCAGGTTGGGATAGTCCTTGACCGCGTCGCCGCCGATGTTCGACGTCAGGTCGGCGCACTGCGACTGCAGAAACGACGGCAGATTGGCGATGTAATTGGTCGGGTTGTTGTAGAGGGTGTCGGGCAGCTCACCACCGGCGATGGTGGTGTTTAGTCCCGCGCGGTAGTCGCCCGAGCCGTATAGCCGCTGGCGGATGGTGAGCCCCATGTCCTTGTTGACGGCTTGCCAGGCGGAATTCTGCTCGAGCGCTACGACGGAGCCCTGGATGAGGTTCGTCATCAGGGTCACCTCGTCACTTTTGCCCGGCGCTTCCTTGACGGACTTGAACAGCGTCTGTGGAAAGCCGAAGTAGCCTGCGTCGACGCCGTCCGCGCGGCCCGGGAGATCGGCCTTGGGGCCGTCCTGGATGGCGAGGTATGACGGAATCCTGGTCTTGCCGGCGGTCGCCGCGCCACCGCCCGTGGCTGGCGCAGCGGCGGGGCGCGGCGCGAGGCTGCACGCCGCCAAGAGCGGCAGCGTCAGCGTCGCGGCCGCGAGCTCGCTGCCTCTGGTAAGAAAGCCTCGCCGGGTCAACGATGTCATGCCGTGCCCCACTCCCGTATTTCGCTACCCCGACGTAGCGATAGTCAACCGATCGCCTCGATCATCACCCGCGATGCGTGCAGCGTATAGCGCACTGACCAGCATATCGACGGGAGGTGCCGCGGCATGGTGCGAAGTATCGTTACGTGAGCCATGGCCGAGACCTATGAGGTTGCGATCGTGGGCGGCGGGCCCGTCGGGGTGGGCCTCGCGGTGGAGCTGGGACAGCGTGGCATTGGCTGTGTCCTGGTCGAGCGTCACCTGACGCCACAGCCGATCCCCAAGGGCCAGGGCCTGACCAATCGAACCCTCGAGCACTTCTACTTCTGGCGATGCGTCGACCAGCTGCGCGCGGCGCGCATCATGCCGCCCGGCTACCCCATCGGCAACGTGACCACCTATGGCAATCTGACGAGCTCTTATTTCCACGCCCTCGGCACCCGCAGCAGCCAGGGCCGCGGCGCGGAGGTGCAGGAGTACTACTTCCAGAGCAACGAGCGACTGCCGCAGTACTGCACCGAGGCGGTGCTGCGCGAGCGCCTGCAACAGCTGCCCTCGGTCACGACACTATTTGGCTGGACTGCCGAGCGAGTCGAACAGGACGCTGCCGGCGCCAGCATCACGATCCACCCATCGAGCGCTGCTGAGGAGCCGTTCTACAGTTGGTCGGCCGACACCGAGCGGCAGCTCAACCAGGACACGTCCGCGCCCGAGGGTCGCCGCGTCCTGCGCAGCACGTACGTGGTGGGCTGTGATGGCGGCAAGTCGCTGGTACGGGAGAGCATGGGCATCGACCGTGGCGGGCGCAACTTCGCCCAGCGCATGGTGCTGGCCGTGTTCCGCTCCAGGGAGCTGCACGAGTTTCTCAACCGTTTTCCGCCAGCTACGACCTACCGCGTGATGAAGCCCGAGCTGCAAGGCTACTGGCAGTTCTTCGGCCGCGTCGATGTGGGCGAGGGCTTCTTCTTTCACGCACCGGTGCCCAGCGACGCCAGCCCGGACAACTTCGATTTTCTCGGGTTGCTCCATCAGGCGGCCGGCTTCGAATTCGCCGCGGAGTTCGATCACATCGGCTTCTGGGACCTGCGCATCATGGTCGCCAGCCAGTACAGCCTGGGCCGCATATTCATTGCCGGCGATGCCTGCCACCAGCACCCACCCTACGGTGGCTTCGGTCTGAACACTGGCCTGGAGGACGCCGTCAATCTCGGCTGGAAGCTGGCGGCCGGGCTGCAGGGCTGGGGCGGCCAGCGCCTGCTGGACTCGTACGACGAGGAACGGCGGCCGATCTTCGAAGAAACAGGCGAAGCGATGATCGCCGGTGGCATCGAGCGCGATCGCGCCTGGCTCGAGCGATACAACCCGGCGAAAGACAGGGCCGAGTTCGAGCATGCCTGGGCCGAGTATGGCGGCTCATGGGGGATGCGACCGCAGGCGTACGAGCCGCACTACGAAGGCTCGTCGGTGGTGATCGGTCCCGAGGGTGGGGTGTGCAGCATCCACGGGCGAATGGCATTCAAGGCCGAGGCGGGGCACCACCTGGTGCCGAAGCCGCTCAGCAACGGCCGCAACGTGTTCGAGGAATTGAGCGACGGCTTCACGTTGCTCGCCCTCGATGCCGAGGACAGCGCGGTCCGCGCGCTGGTGGAAGGCGCTCGCCAGCGGAACGTGCCTCTGAACGTGGTTCGCGACAGTTACGGCGGCGGCCGCGAGCGGTATGAGTCGCATCTGGTGCTGGTGCGCCCCGACCAGTACGTCGTGTGGGCCGCCGATGCCGTGCCCGACGATCCGTCGGCACTGTTCGCCCGCGTCACGGGCCAGGCGCATTAGCCGCCGAAGAGTCGTTCGGCGGTGCCGTGGGCGAGCTGCGCGGCCACCTCCGGCGGGAGCTGCTGTAGCCAGGATTTCATGACTTCATGCGTCCGCGGGAGCGCGGTCCAATCGCGCGGCAGCCAGGTATCCGAGCCGAGCATGACGCGATCGGCGTAGTCCACGAACAGCCGACGCCATTCGCGGTCGAGCACGCCGTCGGGTGCGATCTCCGCCGAGCGGAGCGACAGCTCGACCCACACGTTCGGGTAGTCCAGCAGCACTTGCTCGACCTCGGCTGGCATGGCATCGATGCCTGCGTGGGCCCACAGGATGCGAACGTCGGATCGGACACTGGCGAGCTCGCGCAGTGCGATCGGCCCGGCGTGCGCGTGGAGCCACAGTCCGCGGTCGGCGGCGATGTCGATCAGTCGGCGGACCACGACGTGTTCTGCCTGGCCTGGTGCGAGCTCGAACTCGCCGATGCCACGGTACGGGACGCCCCACGTCAGGCGCTCTTCGACATATGCCAGCACGTCTGCGTCGCCCGTCCACGTCGCGAAGTCGGACGCGCTGCGATACGGACGCAGAAATGGCACCACCACATCGGGCGCCAGCTCATACAAACTGAGTGTCCCGTCGTCGGGCGTGCTCGACACCAGCGCCCAGGCGATGCCGGCCTCGCGCATGAGCGCCAGCGCCTCTTCGGGTGTGTAGACGCTCCAGGATTCGCGGTTGTAGTGGACGTGCGTATCCACCACGCGCGGATTGGCGTCCTGCGCCCGTGCGGCCGTCGGCAAGAGCAGAGCTAGGCACAGCAGCGCGCGACTCAGAATCAGGAAGCGCAACTACCCAAAGGCTATGACCTGGCGCGCGACTTCGCCCGCTTTCATCGCGCGGAAGGCATCGTTGAGATCGTCGAGGGATACGGTCCGCGTGATCATCTCGTCCAGCTTCAGCCGGCCCTGGCGGTAGAAGTCGATGTATTTGGGCATGTCGACCTTGAAGCGATTGGAGCCCATGTTGCAGCCCTGAATTTTCTTCTCGCGCAAGAAGACGCTGCCTTCGAGCTCGATTTTCTGGCCCACCGGGATCATGCCAATGATCGTGGCGGTCCCGCCTGATGCGAGGCTCTCGAAACACTGCTCGGCCGCACGCTTGAGGCCGATCGCTTCGAATGCGTAGTCGACGCCGCCGTTGGTCATCTCGCGAATCGTCTCGACCGGATCGGACTTCGACCCATTCACGGTATCCGTCGCGCCAAGCTCGCGCGCCTTTTCGAGCTTGTGGTCGTAGACGTCCACGGCAATGATTCGGCGCGCGCCTGCGATCCGCGCGCCCTGGATGGCGGACAGGCCGACGCCGCCGCAGCCGAAGACGGCGACCACGGACCCGGCCTCGATCCGCGCGGTGTTCAGCACCGCGCCGACACCGGTGGTCACGCCGCAGCCGATGAGCGCCAGCCGATCCAGCGGCAGATCGTCGTCGACTTTGACCAGGGCGTTGCTGTGCACCAGCATCCGCTCGGCGTAGGCGGCGAGATTGGCGAACTGCACGACAGGCTCGCGCATCCAACTGAGCCTGGGCGGTGCGCCCTTGCCACGGATCGGTCGCGACTGGCACAGGAACGTGCGCCCGGTCAGGCAGTAGGTGCAGCGGCCGCAGAACAAGGACAGGCAGGCGATGACGTGGTCGCCGGGCTGGAGGTCATCCACCTGGGGCCCAACAGCCTCGACGATACCCGCCGCCTCGTGGCCGAGGATGGCCGGCGCTGGGATGTCGTAATAGCCGTCGATGAAGTGCAGGTCGCTGTGGCACACACCACTGCCGACGACGCGCACCAGAACCTCGTGGTCGATCGGCTCGTCGATGTCCACGTCTTCGATGGTCAGCAGTTGTTTCGCCCCGTGAAAGATGGCGGCCTTCATTCGGCGACGACTCCCTTCGGCGGGCCTACCTTAACAGCCATCGCCCGCCGAGCGCTTGCCGAGCTACCGAGCCCGAGGCAGGTCACCGGGTTGACAGCGGCACACCCGGCCCCATTCCCGATCACTGTGCCAGTGTTTCCGCCATCTCCCTGCCACTGACGGGCGCGTCGTCCTTGTACAGATAGCACGCAACCGCGCGATCGTCACTGGTGCGATACAGCGGCGGAGGAAGCTCCCAACACTCCGCCATCACGTAGGGACAGCGGTTCGCGAACTTGCAACCGTGGATCTCCTTCACCGGCACGGTCGGCGCCGCGGCTTTTGTCTCCGCAGCGGCGTCCCCACCCCAGTGCATGTCCGGGTCCGGCAGTGGGATCGAGTTGACGAGCAGGCGTGTATACGGGTGTTTCGGGTCGCGGATGACCTTGTCGACACTGCCCACTTCGGCGACGGAGCCGCGATAGAGAATGTAGATGTTCTGGCTCACCTGATACGCCGTCGTCAGGTCGTGAGTGATATAGACGAGGGAGATCCCGAGGTCGCGCTTCAAGCGCACAAGACTCTCGAGAATGGTCGCTCGCAATGACGCGTCGACCATGGACACCGGCTCATCGGCCAGGATGACGCGCGGGTTCAGCAGCAGTGCTCGAGCCACCATGATCCGCTGCCGCTGCCCACCGCTCAACTGGTGCGGGTAGCGTCCCAGCGTCTCCTCTGGACGCAGGCCGGCCAGCCGCAAGCTGTCCTCGATACGCCGCTGTGCATCTTCCTTCGAGCGAACCAGCCCGAGCTTCCGCACTGGCGTCGTCAGCGTCTGGTCCACCTTGTAGACCGGGTTATAGGCCTCGTAGGGATCCTGAAAAATCGCCTGCACCTCGCGCCGGAATTTTCGCCGTGCATGGCGATCCATCCTGGTCAGATTCTCGCCGCGGTACAGGATCGAGCCGCGCGTTGGCTGAATCACCCCCAGCAGCAGGCGCGCCAGGGTGGTCTTGCCACTGCCGCTCTCACCCGCGATGGTCGTAATGGACGGCTTGTCCTCGTTGATCACCAGCGACACGCCGTCCACCGCGACGGTGCCGCCCCTCTGCAGCAGCCCCCCACCAAAGACCCGGGTGACGTGCTGAGCTTCCAGGAGCGATGTCACGGCTGCTGCACCCCGTGGAGCGAAGCGGAGCGTGGGCGCCCGTCGTACAAGTGGCACGCCACCCAGTGGTCGGGTTTGACTTCTTCCAGCGCGGGGATGTCGAACGCACACCGCTGCATGACCTGTGGACAACGGGGATGGAACATGCAGCCGGGAGGCGGCGCCAGCAGGGATGGCGTCATTCCAGGAACGCCACGGAAATCCTCTTTCGTCTGCAAGTTCGGCAAGCTCTTGATCAGCAGCTGGGTATAGGGATGAAGGGGTTCCTTGAAGATGCCGCGCACCGGCCCCACCTCAACCAGCTTGCCGCCATACATGACCCCGACGCGGTCGACGAACTGGGCCATCAGGCCCATGTCGTGCCCGACCAGGATCACCGAAGCCCTGAGAGCTTCCTGCACCCGCCGTAACGTCTCCATGACCTGGCGCTGCACCACGACGTCCAGAGCGCTGGTCGGTTCGTCGGCAATGATGACTTTGGGATTGAGCAGGATGGCCATGGCGATGCACACACGCTGCTTCATGCCGCCGCTCAGCTCATGCGGATACCTGTCCATCACCGCGGGGTGCAGCTCCACCGAGCGCAGCACTTCATGAATCCGGGGGTCAATTGTGGCCTTGGAATGCCCGCCGTTCCGATGAGCGCGGATGGTTTCCCGAAGCTGCTCGCCTATCTTCATCATCGGGTTGAGCGAGTTCATGGCGCCCTGGGGGATGAGAGAAATGTCGGCAAACCGCGCCAGGCGCATCTCTTCTTCCGAGAGCCCCAGCAGGTTGACGCCATCCAACAGCACCTCGCCGCCTTCGATAACTGCGGACTCTTGCAGCAGTCGCATCAAGCTCAGCGCGGTGGTGGTCTTGCCCGAACCGGACTCACCCACCAATCCCAACCGTTCGCCCGGTCGGAGAAAGAAGGTGACGCCGTTGACCGCGCGCACCGGCCCGTCCGCCGTGTGATAGCTCACCCGCAGGCCCTTTACATCCAGTACGTTGGCGAGGCTGCTATTCATCATCTATCCACACGGGTCGGTGCACTCTGGCTGGGTGAGCTTGTCCGGGTCGGGGGAGCGCTGCGCGCCCCCCGCCGCCAGTCGCTGCTGCGCTCGCAAGCTCGCTGCGCGCTCCTTCCCGCGGCGACCCCCCGCATGATGCGCCTTCGGCGATGCACACGTGCCAGCCACCTGGTAGGCGCGGACGCAAGCGATGGCACTGGGCGACCGGTATTCGAGCGGCAGGCTTCCCGGAATGTCGGCGTCGCAAGGCTGCATGGCGGCTCGAGCGTAGTCGGCTGGCGAAGCCCAAGCCCAGCGCGTGCCCCCGTGCGTTCCCCACGGCTGGGACGCCCTCATCTGCCGAAGGCCCATCAAGCGGGGGGTCGCCGCGGGAAGGAGCGCGTAGCGAGCCTGCGAGCGCAGCAGCGACTGGCGGCGGGGGGCGCGCAGCGCTCCCCCGACCCGGACAAGCTCAGGCAGCCAGAGTCCGCGCAGCGCTCCCCCGACCCGGACAAGCTCAGGCAGCCAGAGTCCGCGCACCGCTCCCCCGACCCGGACAAGCTCAAGCAGGCGAATGAGTTACCCACGCCCGGAGTTCTTGAGCCGAGGATTGGCGTACTTGTCCAGGGACATGCTCATCCAGAACAGGCCGGTGAAGATGATGGCCAGGGTCACGACGGGTGGCAGCCACCACCACCACATCCCGCGGAACAGCGCCGTGTATTTGAACGCGTAGAACAGCGTGCGGCCGATGGTTGGCACGTTCTGCGGCCCCAGACCAAGCACTTCCAAACTGACGGACGCCAGGATGCCGCCGCTGACCGCGCCCACGAACGACGCCGCCAGGTAGGCCGTCAGGTTGGGCAGGATCTGCCGCCCGATAATCTCGAGGTCGTTCTCGCCCGAGAGCTTGGCCACCTGCACGAAGAGCCGCTCGCGCAGGCTGAGCGTCTGCGAGCGAATCACCCGCGCTGGCAGCGGCCAGGCCAGCAGCCCCACGATCACCGCCATGACTTCCACGGTGACCACCCGCACATAGGCGGAGACGGTAATCAGAATGGCCAGGGTGGGGATCACCAGCATCACGTCGGCGAAGCTGCTGAAAATCGTGTCCACGTAGCCTCGGTAGTAGCCCGCGACCAGGCCGATGATCGTCCCGATGACGACCCCCACGGCGCCCGCGAGGAAGCCGATTCTGAAGCTGTTGGGTATGCCGAGCACCATCACCGCGAACATGTCGCGGCCCAGGCCATCGGTCCCCAGGAGATACTTCGCGGACGGAGCCTGATTCAGCGGTACCGCCCCCAGGTCGGCGCTCTTGGGGCTGACCATCAACGACCCGATGAATCCGAACAGGTAGAGCGCCACGAGCAGCACCACCCCGGCCGTAAACAATCGGTTGTCTCTGAAGAACGCGCCCAGCGGGCGCAGCGCACCCCAGAAGGTTGATACAGGCTTGACCGGCGTGGTTCGCGGAAGCGTCGCGGTACTCATCAGCCCGAGGACTCGGCTACGTACGTCACCCGCGGATCCAGTCGTGGATAGATCAGATCGATGAGGAGCACGCCGAGGCCGACGGAGATGGCCAGGATCAGCGTGATGCCCTGGATGACCGTGTAGTCGCTGTTCACGATCGACTGGTAGAGCTGGTAGCCAAGGCCCGGGTAGGAGAAGACAATCTCCACCAGGATCGCGCCCGACACCACGTAGCCCAGTGCGATGCCGAGGTGCGTCACCTGCGGCGGGATGGCGTTGCGCACTGAGTACCACCACAGGATGCGCCACTTTGGCAGGCCCTTGGCATCCGCCAGCAGCATGTAGTCCTCGCCAATCGAGTTCACCATCAATCCGCGCATGGTCAGCGCCCACGTCCCGAGGCTGGTGAGCATGATAGACAGCGCCGGCAGCACCGCGTGGCGGGCGATGTTGGTGATGTATGGCCAACTGAGCTCAATCCGAGTCCCGCTGTCGTAGGCGCCGCTCATGGGCAACACGCGGCTGGTGAAGGCAAAGACATACAGCAACAGCATGGCCAGGAGGTAGTACGGCAGCACGCCCCCGATCAAGGTCACGGGGAGCAACGCTCGCACAAGCTTCGGCGTCCCCTTCCACGCCAGCAAGGCGCCGATCGTGATCCCCAACCCAAAAGTCAGGACCACGCTGGTGCCGATGAGGCCCATGGACCACCCGATGGCCGGCCGAATGATCTCTGAGACGTCCGCGGGGTACGCGGACAGAGATTGGCCGAAGTCGAAGCGAATGGTGTTCCACATGTACTTGCCGTACTGGACATACAGCGGCTCATCCAGTCCAAAGCGCTTGCGGTAGGCCTCGAACATGGCCTGGCCGTTCTCGATCCCAGCGCTGGCCTGCGACATGCGCGACGTGATCGCGCCGATGGGGTTCCCTGGCGCCAGGCGCGGGATGAAGAAGTTGAATGAAGCAGCGACAAAGATGACCAGGAAAAACATGCCAATGCGGCGCACGAAGTAGGTCACGTCTAGCCCGCGCATAACGGGGCGATTGTACGAGGCGAGCGCGCACAGGCGTAGTCCGCGCCCACGCGCTCGGTTCGAATCGATACACTGCCCGAGCACATGGGCCTGGGCGTGGCACTCGTCGGCATGGGGCGCATCGGCAGAGTGCATCTCCAGGCGCTCGGCGCCGCCCATGCGGCGGAAGTCGTCGGCGTGTTCGATCTAAATGCGGAGCTCGCGCGCGAGCGCGCCGAAGCAGCCCATGTGCAACGTGTGTTCAAGAGCTGGCCTGAAGTCTTGAACGATCCGGATGTGGACTGTGTCGGCGTGCTACTGCCGCACGACGTCCACGAACAGTACGCCATCGAAGCACTCGAGGCGGGTAAGCACGTCGTCTGTGAAAAGCCCCTCGCGCCAACGCTCCCCGAGTGCGACCGGATGCTGCAGGCAGCGCGGCGCGCAGGGCGCATGCTCTTCCCCGTACATAACAGGGTCTACAGCTCCGCGGTCGCGAAAATGGGCGAGATCCTGGGCCAGGACGGCATCGGCGAGGTCTTTCTCGCGCAAACGACCGGATTCGAAGCACCGCCAACTGTCCAGACCTGGCTGGCCACCCCGCGCGGAGGCGGCGGTGTCTTGATGTCGCAAGCAGTCCATCCAATGTACGTGTTGCGCTGGCTGCTCGGCGATGTCGCGCGGGTGAGCTGTGTCTTCGGTGACCGCAAAGTGGTTGATATGAGCGCGGAGGATCATGCAGTCGTGCTGTTGAAGTTCGGCAACGGCATCGCCGCGGAGATGACGTGCACATTTGGCATCGCCCATGGTCCGCTCGACCACTCCATCACGTTGCATGGACGTGACGGCTACCTCCAATTGAGTGGTCAGCGTCTGCGCGCGATTGCCCCACGACTGTTCGGCGACACCGAGCTGCGCGAGATTCCGTTGTCCGAGACGGATAACATCGCGGCGTTCCGGAATATGTGGGACGACTACGCCCGCGGCATGGTGGACGGTGTGCCGACCCGCCAGACGGGTGAAGACGGTAAGCGAGCCGTCGAGATCATCCAGGCGGCCTACCGGTCCAACGCCACGGGACGCACGATCGATCTCCCACTTACGATCGACTGATGGCCCGATACAGGACGGCGATTATCGCCTGCGGCACCATTGCCCGAGTCCACGCCCGCGCCTGGCTGGGGCTGCCCGATCAACCGGTGGCGCTTGCCGCACTGGCGGATACGCATCCGGATGCCCGACGCGAGTTCGGCGACTTCTTCGGTGTTCCCGAAGACAAGCGCTACACCGACTTTCGCGAGATGTTGGACGCGGAACGCCCCGACTTCGTCGACGTGTGCTCATGGCACCAACAACACGCTGAAATGGTCATCGCCGCGGCCGCGCGTCGACCCAAAGCCATCCTGTGCCAGAAGCCAATGGCCGTCGATCTCGGCGAGGCGGATGCAATGCTGACTGCATGCGAGCGCAACGGTGTCAAGCTGATCGTTGCCTTCCAGCGACCGCACCATGCGACATGGCTCGCGGCGCGTGACCTCATCCGCTCTGGTGCGATTGGCACCGTCCGCCAGATTCAAATGGATGATGGTGGCAACCTGCTGAACACCAACTCGCACAACATTCGCCTCGCGCTGTTCCTGATGGATGAGCCTGCAGTCGAATGGGTGCTCGGTGCGGTGGAACGGACCACTGACGGAGTGGAACGCGGCCTACCGGCGGAAGATGCGTGCCTCGGGGTAGTCGGGCTGGCCAACGGCGCGACCATTCTGATTCAGGGCAACCTGGTGCGTGGATTGGGCCAGGGGTGTCGGGTGATTGGGAGTGAGGGAGTGATGGAGCTCGACACCACGCTTCCTCCGGCTGATGAGATCCCGAGCGATGCGCCGATGTACATGCCCGAGGGGCCGTCTGCGCGCTACAACGCCGAGATCGGGAGGGTCCGCTATCTCAGTACGTCGACGAGCGGCTGGGTGGCGGTGGAAGCGGCGTGGCACGACGCGTGGGCGCACCAGTGTCAGGAAGCGATCGAGTGGGTGGAAGGCCGCGAGTCGTCGCCGATCAGTTCTGGTGAGCGTGGTCGTGCGGTGCAGGAAATCATGATGGCCCTGTACGAGTCGGCGCGGAAGAGACAGCGGGTCTATTTGCCGCTGAAGACGCGCGTCAATCCACTCCGGCTGATGGTCGAGGATGGCTCATTACCGGTGGAATGGCCGGGCACGTATGAGCGGCGCGCGCGCATCGTGCGCGGCGAGGGTATGTCCTGGCACCAGTAACTCACTAATTGCAACCCAATTCGGGTCGGGTTAGCGCCGAGCGGACTTTCTATGCGTGAACGTAGCCGGGTCGGGGGAGCCCTGCTCCCCCGACCCGGCTACGTTCTTAATTCCGGCTACGTTCCTACTAATTGCGTTATTGCGCTGGTTGGAGCTCTACGAGCACGCGGAGGAAGTGCTCCCAGTGCGCCGGCGGCTGGACGTAGTTGTTTGTTTTGGTCGGCCAGCCTGTCCAGTACGTGGTGTTGAAGAGCGTGTACGCAGGCGTCTGCACCAGCGGGATGTCGGGCATCTCATCGACCCAGATCGCCAGCGCCTGCTGGTACAGGTCCATGACCCGCGGATCGCCCAGCGGCAGGGAGCCCATCTCGTCCATCAGCGCCGAGTACTGGTCGTTCACCCAGCGCCCCGCGTTGTTGGTGTTGTCGACGTACTCGGTGCCAGGTGTGCCGATCGGGTTGACCCACGACTTGTTGTAGCGGTTCATGCCGAACCACGGTTCGACGGTGCTGCCGCAGCCATCCCAATCGGTGGCGGCCTGGAACTGGCCGCGGCCGGTCTGGTCGCGGAAGACGCCCCATTCCTGGATGCGCAGCGCGGCGTCGACGCCGCCCGCGTTTAGCTGTTGCACGACCAGGCGTGCCCACGGCTCCATGAATGGCGGCGCCATGACGTCGAGCGAGAGGGTCTTACCGTCGGTACCGACGTACTTGCCGCTGCTGTCGAGCTTATAGCCCTGGCTCTCGATCAACTGCTTCGACTTGTCCAGGTTGAATTCGCCAACTGGTGCAAGCGTGGCCTGCGCCGCATCGAGGTACGGCATCAGCGCCGGGTAGATGGGGAAGATGAACGAGGACGTCACACCGGCGCCTTCATTGACCACATCCACAATCTGCTGGCGGTTCATGGCGTAGGAGAGCGCCCAGCGCATCTCCTTCTTATTCCACGGGGCAATCGTCGTGTTGACCGTGAGCATGCGTGGGCAAGGGTCAATCCAGCCGAAGGGCGGCTGGTCGGTGTAGGCCAGCGCGTTCGGGTTTTGCGCCTGAAGCGCCTTCAGCGTGCTCGGGGTCAACCCCGAGGCCCCGGCGTCGGAATCGTTGTTCGCGAGCATCTGTTGCGAGGTCGCGTCATCGCCGACCCACGGTCGCCTGATCTCGAGCGGCGCGGGCAGCTTGAAGGCGCCCGTCTTGGCACCCCACCAGTTGTCGTTGCGCTTGTAGTCGAACTCGGTCGAGGAGAAGCGCGCGACCGTGTACGGACCGCTGAAGATCGGCGCGCCCGAATCCGCGTTGTAGGGGTTCCTGAAGGTGATCGGATCTTGCCCATCCCAAACGTGCTTCGGCAAGGGGACGATGGCTTGTGACGTGGTGCCTGCCAGGTTCTCCAGGACGAAACGCGGGTTGGGCCCGGTCAGCGTGAACTTGACCGTACGATCGTCGACCGCCTCGACCGTGCTGACCCACTTCTTGACCGCACCCGACCAGTTGAGCTGCGGCGCGTACTGCTTCAGCATGTCGATCGTGAAGACGATGTCGTCGGAGGTCAGCGGAACGCCGTCGCTCCACTCGGTGCCGGGCCGAAGGGTGACCAACCATTCGGTCTGATCGTCACTGTGGCTGAAGCTCTGCGCCAGCCAGCCGTCGACGTTGCCCGTCTCATAGTTCAACATGAAGAGGGGCTCCATCATGTTCTGGTTCATCCCCTGCAAGATGAAGGTGCCAGGGATGTACGGGTTCCATATATCAGGAGCCGGGACGTTGACGTTCGAGGGAATGATGAGAATGTCCTTGCGGGCCGCCTGAGCGGCAGGGGCATGGGCGGGCGCGGCTTGCGCCGGGGTCCCGACCAGAGCACCCAGAATCAACGTGAGGACGCCAACCCGTCGAATCAGCATCCCGAAACGAGGTGCGGTCGCAGCCACGCGATACCTCCTGAGCTTTCGAGTGCCTGGATTGATACCAGCAACGCTCACGCGCTGTAAACTCTGGCCCGCCTCGGCATCAGCTGGCCGCCACGGGTGGCGTCATCAACCAGCTTGTGCGGCAGTCGCTCGACGCACGGGCGCCACGGTCGGCACTGGGTCGTTGGTCAGGAAGTCGAGGATGATCGCGTTGCACAGCGCCGCCTTCTCTTGCATCAGGAAGTGCGACGTGCCCGGCACGACCGCGAGCTCGGAGTTCGGGAGTGCGCGATAGAACTCCAGTGCGTGCTCGAGGGTCAGGATGTCGTCGTCGGCGACCATGACCAGGGTTCGGTGCTTGACACCGCCGATCTCCTGGGCGGTGTACGCGGGCTCGTGGGCGCTCAGCTCGAATTCCTTCCGTACCACGACCGCGAAGTGGTCCTCGCCATCCGGGGATACTTCGCTATAACGCGCACCCAGGAACGCGACCGTTCCTTCGACCATCTGGTCGATGCCCATGCCCTCCATGGTGATTTCGGCCTCGTGGCTGAAGCCGCCGCTGACCTGCACCAGCTTTCGCACTAGCTCGGGACGGCGAAGCGCCAGGGCGAGCGCCACCACGGACCCGATGCTGTGGCCCAACACATGCGCCTGGCCGCCCGCTACTCGTTCGATCAGCTCGCCGACATCGGTCGCAAACGAGTCGAGCGAGAACGGTCCCTCGCGGTCGGCCGTGCGCCCGTGGCCCCACAGGTCGGTCGCGATCACCCGGAACCGCTCGGCCAACGCGCCGACATTCTGGTCGAAGAACCGCGAGTCGACCGCGCCGCCGTGCACGAGGACGAGTGGCTCACCGTGCCCGTGCTCGTCGTACCACACGGGTCCACCCGACAGTTCTGCATATTCGCCCATGCGCCGATGATAGGGACCTCCCCCGAGCAGGCCTGGCAAGTCCTTCTGCTAGCCTGCCAGGCGGTGCCGTCGAGCCGCGCGATCGGGTTGATGCTGATCGCCCTGTCGGCGGTGTGCTTCGCTGCCATGCCGGTTTTTGCCCGCGCGGTATACGCCGCTGGGGGCGACCCCGGCACCTTGCTGACGCTGCGCTTTTGCGGCGCCGCCGTCGTCTTGCTGCTGCTGGCGTTCGGTCGACGCGCGGCCATTCCGACGGGCCGCAGCCTGGTCGGCCTGCTGCTCATGGGCGGTGTCGGCTACGTCAGCCAATCGCTGAGTTACTTCACCGCGCTCACCATGACGTCGGCGGCGCTGCTCGGGCTACTCGTATATCTGTACCCGGCCGCGGTGGCGATCCTGGCCCGATTCTTCTTTGGCGTGGCGCTCACACGCACGCGGGTACTGTCGTTGACGCTGGCGCTGGTCGGCGCCGGGCTGGCGATCGGCCCACTGGGTGGCGGCGGCAGTTGGGTCGGCATCGGCCTGGGCCTGCTCTCGGCACTGATCTATTCCTTCTACATCCTGGCGGCCACGCGTGTAACACGGGACGTGGAGGCGTTGAGCTGCGGTTGCCGTGGCTCGCGCCGGCCCACCGGGCTCGCTCGCTCCGACCGCGCAGGCGTTTGCTGTTCGGCGGGACCAGTCAACGTGAGCTGAGCGCGCGCCTGCCCGGCTCGGGGTGGGCTACTATTGGCGCCCGTGGCAGCCGACGTCTTGCGCGTGGAGGACCTGCGTGTCTGGTACCACACGCCCCGGGGCCCGGTGAAGGCGGTCGACGGGGTGAGCTTCGGACTGCTGGCCGACGAACGGCTCGGACTGGTCGGTGAGTCCGGCTCGGGCAAGTCGACCATCGCGCTCGCGCTCATGCGGCTCATCCGCCCACCCGGCAAGATCGAGTCGGGCGAAGTGCACCTGGACGGTGTCAACCTCCTGCAGGTGTCGGACGAGCAGATGCGCCGGTTGCGCCTTGCGGCGATCGCGCTGGTAGCGCAGGGAGCGATGAACTCGCTGAATCCGGTCGTTCGGGTGCGCGAACAAATCGTCGATGCCATGCGCGATCACGGTGAGCGCTTGTCCAAGCAAGCCGAGAACGAACGGGTTGCGTCACTGCTCGAACAGGTCGGCCTGCGACCGGAAATCGCGGAGCGCTTTCCACACGAGCTGAGCGGCGGCATGAAGCAACGCGTGTGCATCGCGATCGCTATCTGCCTCCGACCAAAGGTGATCGTCGCCGACGAGCCAACGAGTGCGCTCGATGTGGTCGTCCAACGACAGGTCATGGACACGCTGCGTCGGGTTCAGGAGCAGTTGGGCGCGTCCGTGGTGCTCGTGGGCCATGACATGGGGTTGATGGCCCAGTTCGCCAGCCGGCTGGGTGTGATGTACGCCGGACGGCTGGTGGAGGTCTCGCCCGTCCGCGAGATCTTCAGCGACCCACTTCACCCATACACGAAGCTGCTGATCGCCAGTTTGCCATCGCTGGAGGAGAAGGGCAGCTTCCGCGGTATTCCGGGCCTACCCCCGTCGTTGCTCGAACGCCCGACTGGCTGTTCGTTTCACCCGCGTTGTCCGCATGCGATGCCCCGCTGCTCAGTCGACGACCCCCAGCTCCAGGAGGTGCGGCCCGAGCGCTGGGTGGCGTGCCACCTGTATGACGAGGACCCGCCGCGGAACGACCAATGAGCGCTCTGCTCGAGGCGCGACAGGTTTCGAAGATCTTTGGCGGCGGCCTGTTCGATAAACGTGTGACCGTCGCGCTCGACGATTTCTCTCTGGCCATCGAGAACGAGCCACCCCGCGTCACAGCCATCGTGGGCGAGAGCGGCAGCGGCAAGACGACCCTTGCCCGACTCCTGCTCGGGCTCATCAGCCCGACCGCCGGCCAGGTGCTCTATAACGGCACCCAGCTACAGAACCTGCGGCGCGAGGAACGGCGCACGTTCCTGCGCGATGTCCAGATGATCTTTCAGGACCCCTACGAGGTCTACAACCCCTTCTATCGCGTCGACCACGTACTGGAGCTGCCGATCACTGAGTTCAAGCTGGCCAACTCACCAGCGGCTCGCCGTGCTCTCATGGAGGAGTCCCTGCGCGCTGTCGGCTTACGGCCTGAGGAAACGCTCGGTAGGTACCCGCACCAGTTGAGCGGCGGTCAGCGACAGCGCATCATGGTTGCTCGCGCGGTGCTGCTGCGCCCGCGGCTGATCATTGCCGACGAGCCGGTCTCGATGGTCGATGCCTCGCTGCGCGCGACCATCCTCGATAGCCTGCGGCAGCTCAATCGTGAGTACGGCATGTCGATCGTGTACATCACACACGATCTGACAACGGCTTTTCAGATCAGTGATTCGATTGTCGTGCTGTACCGCGGCGCTGTCGCCGAGGCGGGCACCGTTGACCTCGTGGTGCGCAACCCGCGGCATCCGTACACGCAGTTGCTCATCAATTCCGTGCCGCAGCCCGATCCAGAGCGCGAGTGGGGTGCTGTCCGGGTTCGGGACGACGCCGCCGACGACGCCAACGGCGCGGCACAGGTCGAAGTCGCAGGCGGCCTGCTGCCAACGGCGATCGCAGCCAGCGCCGTGGCGCGAGCGCACGGTGGCCACCTGCTGGCAGGCTGCGCGTTTGCCGATCGCTGCCCGTACGTGATGCCGATGTGCACTGAGAGCGTGCCGCCGCTGTATCGCCTCGATGGGGCGCGCGCTGCGTCATGCTTCCTGTATCGCGATCGGGGTACGGCTCTCGCCTCCGAGCGATTAAACGAAGTGATGGGCGCCGCGGGCTAAATACCGCGGCGACTGCGCGGGTTGGCCCACTCGTCCAGCCCGGCGGACAGGCTGAACAGGCCGCTGAACAGCACGACCACGATGGCGATGGGCGGTAGGAACCACCACCACATCCCTTGCAGCAGCGCGCCGAAGAAGATGACCCAATAAACGGTCATCCCGATGGTCGGTGCGTCCACGGCGCCCAGGCCGAGCGCCTCGAGGCCCAGAGAGGCCAGAATCGCAGCCGCCACCGCCGCGACGAGCGACGCCGCGAGATAGGGCACCAGATTAGGCATGAGCTCGAAGAAGATGATCTTGAGGTTGCTCGCGCCACTCAGCCTGGCTACGTGAACATAGGAACGCTCGCGCATCGTCAGCACCTGCGCGCGTATGGTGCGGGTTGGCCACAGCCACGCGAGCCCGGCGATGACCAGGGCCATCTGCTCGACGGTCATCGCCGAGTGGATCGTGATGGCGACGATGATGAGCACCAGGAATGTTGGGATAGTCAGGCCGACATCCACGACGCCGCGCACAATTGCGTCGAGTAGTCCGCCGTAATAGGCGCCCACAAACGCGAGGATGGTCCCGATGGCCACGCCGAGGATCCCTGCGAGCAGGCCCATCCGCACCGTAAGCGGGGTGCCAGCGATCATGACCGCCAGGATGTCGCGGCCCTGGCTGTCGGTACCGAGCGGGAACTCTGCCGATGGCGGCCTGCCGGGCAGGACCGACAACGGTCGGTACTTACTGACGTCGTAGAACAGGTTGCCGAGGATCACGAACAAAATCAGCAGGCCAAGCAGGACGATCCCGAGCGTCAGCTGGCGGTTATGCGCCAGGTAGCGCAGCCCGACGCGCACCCGACTGTCGGCTGGTCGCGGCGCCATCGCCAGCTCGAGGCTTGGCGCGGGTTGTCCGACAGCGATGCCCATGCTTAGTGCTGGAGGCGCGGCGGCGCGCTACGAGCGGACATACGTGATCCGTGGGTCAATCTTCGGGTAGATCAGATCAAGAACGAGCGTTGCCAGCGTGATGGACACGATCACGCCAAAGACGATGCCCTCGATGGTGAAGTAGTCGTACGACCTGATCGAGTGGTAGAGAACGCTACCGATGCCCGGGTAACTGAAGACGATCTCGACGAGCAGCGCCCCCGAGAGGATGTGGCCGATAGTGATGCCAAGCGCTGTTACCTGCGGCAGCAATGCATTGCGGGCGGCATAGCGGTAGAACACGGTACTGCTTTTCAGCCCTTTGGCTTCGGCGTACTGGACGAAATCGTCATGTTGCACCGTGACCATCATCGCCCGCATGCCCAGTGCCCAGAAGCCAACTGCCGACAGGATGATCGACAGCGCTGGCAGCACCATATGTATGGCTACGTCTTTCAGAAACTCAGGGTCTGACCAGTCTGGAATGGTGCCTGGCGTGTACGCGCCAAAGATCGGAAACAGATGGAACTGGAAGGCCAGGATCCACAGCAGGATCAGCGCGAGCATGTAGTACGGCACCGCCGATAGCGTCAGAAACGGCGGCAGCAACACGTTGACGATGAACCGCGGTGTCTTCGGCCAGGCGAGCAGCGCGCCGAGAAAGACACCCGCCCCAAAAGCGATGGCCGTAGACATCCCAAGCAGCGCCAGCGTCCAGGGCAGAGCGTTCACCATGAGGGTGCTCACACGCGTCGGGTAGTTCGCCATCGAAAAGCCGAATTCCAGGTGCGAGATATCCCACATGTACGCGAGGTATTGCTGCCAGAGCGGTTTATCCAGCCCGAACTCCTTGTCGAACTCCGCCACCATCGCATCGATATTGGACTGCACGTAGCCGCCAGCGGCGGCCTGCTGCATCAGTTGACTGCGGATGGCGTTGCCGCCCGACAGTCGCGGCAGCACGAAATTGATCGTGGCCGCTACCCACACCACGATCAGGAACAGGGCGAGACGCCTGAGAAGATAGCCGAGTCGCATGAGGATGCGTCATCGCGGGCGAAGTCGAAGGCTCTGTGTCATGCGCAGATCCTTCGCTTCGCCACGGATGAAGTTGCCTTTCTACGCCTGTGCGGGCTTCAACTCGTTGAGGATCAACTGGAACGTCAGGTGCCAGAAAGCGCCGTTGACGTACGCGTTGTCCTTGCTCGGCCAGCCGGTCCAGTAGTTATTGTTGTACGGAATACGGTGGTACCACTGCTGGATCGGAATGTCCGGCAACTCCGGTAGCCAGATGGCCATTGCACGCTTGAACTGATCCATCAGCTTGGCCTGGTCGGTACTGGCGGTGACCGCCATCTCGTCAACGATCTTGTCGTACTCGGCATTCTTCCACTTCGAGAAGTTGACCGCGTGGCTGCCCGGGATGGCTACCGAGGCGCTCTGGTACAGCCGCATGGTGTCATACGGATCGGCGTTCACGCTGCCACCATGGCCGAACAGCATGCCGATGTAGTCGCCCTGCTGGAAGCGATCGATCATGTCCGGCGGTTTGACGTAGGTGGCGTCGACGCCGCCCCTCTTGAACATCTCGACCAGCACCGGGCCCATGTCGTCGAACACGGCCCAGCCACCGACCTCCAGCTTCAGGTGGCCATCGGCGTTCGCCCAGTATCCATCGCTGCCCTTGGTGTACCCCTTGCCTTGCAGGCGCTGCGCAGCTTTGTCGGGGCTGTACTCGTTGGTGTTGTACTGATCGAGCAAGCCCGAGACGCTGTCCTGGAACGGCTTGAGGCCGGGGTACTGCGCAGGATCGGGCAGCGGCAGCTTGGTTGGTGTGCTGGCGCCGCTGAACGCGACGTCGATCAATTGCTGGCGATCGATCAGATAACTGAGCGCCCAGCGCAGATCTTTGTCGGTCCACGGCGCCTTGGTGGTGTCGACGTACAGTGACGTCGGCCACCAGTCGGTGTAGCCGTACGGCGGATTGTTGCCTGCCCAGCCCTGCAGCTTCGGGTTCTGCGCCAGGATCTGCTTCATCGTGTTCGGCCGCAGATCGAGTGAGCAATCGACGGCATTGGTGATGAGCGCCTGCGCGGTCTGTGTCTCGCCGGGGAACGGCAGGTACACGATGCGCTGCACCTGCGGCATCTGCTTGACCAGGCCCGCCTTGACCGCCCACCAGTCGTCGCGACGATCGATGATGTACTGGTCGGGCGTGGCTGATATCAGCTTCCACGGGCCAGTGGTGACAGGCTGGCCACTGGCGATGTCGTTGTTCGTGAACTTCGACCAGTCGTCCGAGTTGCTGAAAATGTGCTGCGGCGCGATATACAGCCCGTTATCGAACTTGTACGTCATCGAGTACATGAACTTCGGGGCCGGCACCTTGAAGTTCACGACTACGGTGTTGTCGTCTTTCGCGCTCGCCTCCTGGACGAAGGTCGCCACGTCGGACCCGTAGCGGATCTTGTTGCCTTGTCGAGCCGCTTCAGTAATGGTGAAGGCGACGTCTTTGGCACTGAACGGCTGACCGTCACTCCAGCTGATGCCGGAGCGGGTCTTGATGGTCAGGCTCTTGAAATCGGGGGCGAACTGATAGCTCTCAGCCAGCCACGGGATCTCCTTGTTGGCGAACGCGCTGTAGTACACCAGCGGCTCGAAGAACAGACCTGACCCGTCCTGGTGCGTAGACGCCGGGATGAACGGGTTCCACAGTTGGTATTTGTCGTACTTGCCTTCCTTGCCTGACCACATGAGGATCAGCTGGCGGTTACGTGGCACTTGCGCCGGTTGGCCCGCCGGTTTCGCGGCCGGCGCCGTTGTGGGCGCCGCGGCTGGTGCGGTCGTGGGCGCGGCGGCGGGTGCCGCCGTTGGCTTGGCGGCCGCTGCCGCGGTCGGCTGGGCAGCTGGCGCGGCTGGCGCGGCAGTCGTCGGCTGCGGTGTCGGCGTAGCTGGGGCGCACGCCGCCAGGAGTGCAGCCGTGCCGCCCAGGGCGGCGAACCGCAGCAACTGCCTGCGGCTAATCAGGGATTCGTCCAGGGTCCTGCGATCCGGCATAGTGGTGCTCCTCGCCTTGGCGTTCAGCCCCCGTGGGCGGTCCGCTCGAAAACCCAGTGCGGCAGGATAGGTCGATACCGCAAGGGTGTCAAAAGTGAGCTGCCCCTTACAAGCCGCACCTCGATCTAGTTGCTCGTCGCGCCGGCGCGGCCGCTACGAACGTGTGAGCGCGGCGGCGGACACCAGCTCGATCCGATCGCCCACACGGATCATTCCACCCTCGACCACCCGCGCGCGCACCCCGCCGCTTTCCACCAACGGCCGCATGACCGGCTTGCCAACCAGGCTTTCGAGATGCTCGCACGGCGGGCAGTCCTTGACGCCTTCCAGCACGACCTCGCCGACACGGAAGCGCTTCCCGAGCAGCTCGCGCAAGCGCACGCCACGGGTGGTCAGGTTGCGACGGTGCTCGGTTGGGGCAAGCTCCAGCCCGTGTTCCTGGCAAAGCTGATCCAATGCCTCGGCTTCGATCAACGTCACTTCGCGAGCGCCAGGATCCGTCGGACGCGGAGAGTAGAACCCGATAGCCGCGCAGTAACGATCCCCGCTGAGACCGGCGCCTGCGATCGCCTCCGCTTCCCTCAGCGACTCCATGGGTGCGCTTGCCGTGCGCGCAAGGCAGATCGCCTCGACAGAAGCGTGCATAGCCCGCAGCATAGCAGCCACTTGGGTGTTCGTGACCTCCGCGCCCACCGCGTGTGCAGTGCGTGCGAGCGGCGCCCGCGGACGCCAGCCGCTGCGCTGACAGCCCGCTGTCTATACTCCGCCCAGGTGGCTCGCTTCGACCTGATCCTGCGCGGTGGACACGTGATCGATCCGGCCAATGGGCGCGACGGCGTGATGGATGTCGCTATCACCGACACGCGCATCGCTCGCGTCGCGCCGGGGATCACGGACGGGGCGGACACGGTCCTGGATGTCGCGGGGCTGTACGTGACACCCGGACTGATCGACATCCACGTGCATGTGTACCCGCGTCGAGGTGACCACGGCCCGACGTGGCAGGCGTCGATCGTGCCGGACGCCCACTCGTTCAGAGCTGGCGTGACGACCTTCGTCGACGCGGGCACCAGCGGCGCCGAGCACTTCGCGGACTTCAAGCGCAAGTGGATCGACCGCTCCCAGACCCGCGTGCTGGCGTGGCTGAATATCGCCGCCGGCGGAATGGGCGACGCCGAGCAGGACCCGACGCAGTTCGACGTGCAGCGCGCCGTCGAGACGCACGCAGCCCATCCCAGCGTGATCGTGGGTTTCAAGACCGCGCACTTCTGGACGCACGATCCCTGGGACGACGCCCATCCCGACCCGTGGGCCGCGGTCGACGCCGCGGTCGCGGCCGGCGAGCGCGCCAGCCGCCCGGTCATGGTCGACTTCTGGCCGCGTCCGCCGGAGCGCTCCTATGAGGACCTCATTCTGAAACACATGCGACCGGGCGATGTCCACACCCACGTGTTCGCGCAGCAATTTCCGATCGTCCACGCCGACGGACGCCTTCAGGATCATATGTCGCAGGCCCGCGAGCGCGGAGTGCTGTTCGATCTCGGTCACGGCGGTGCCAGCTTCTGGTTCCGCAATGCTGCTCCGGCATATGCCGCCGGTTTCCCACCTGACAGCATCAGCACCGATCTGCACCTGAGCAGTCTCAACGGTGCCGCGCTGGATACGTTGCACACGGTGTCGAAGTGCATCGCCTTCGGCATGCCGCTCGGCGAGGCCATCTATCGCGCCACCGTGACGCCGGCGCGAGCCATCCGACGCCCGGATCTCGGCTCGCTTTCGGAGGGCGCGGAAGCAGACGTGGCTGTGTTGCGTTGGATCGACCAGCCGCGCGGCTTTGCCGACTGCGGCCGCGCCAAACTCGTCGGCCAGGGCGAGCTCGCATGCTTGCTGACGCTTCGCGCTGGGAGGGTCGTGTGGGATCCGTCTGGGATCGGAATGCCGATCTGGCAAGACGCGCCAGCGCCGTACTGGCAGGTTCCGGCGTTGCAGCGCTGATGCGCACAGCTGCATTGGGAAGGGCGACGTCCAGGCGACGACCCCAAACGCCAGGCACCCGCTAATGTAGGTCGCGATGCGACCACTAGCCCTCGGCGTGCAGCTCATTTCGCGTAGCAATGGAGATCCAGCCACCACGCCATTTCCCAGCCACCGCGTCATGTCCGACGACGCCGTCCGAGTCGAACAGCTCGGCTTCGATTCCGTCTGGCTGCCGGACCACTTCTACTTCGAGCGCGACTCAGGCATCACGACCTTCCCCGAGGCCTGGACGCTGTTGACCGCGATCGCGGTCAAGACCGAACGCCTGGCGCTGGGCACCAACGTGCTGGCGGCGACGTTTCGGCACCCAGGTCTGATGGCCAAAATGGCTGGCGCGGTGCAGGAGCTTTCGGGTGGACGGTTCATCCTGGGCATCGGGGCTGGCAATCAGACGCACGAGCACGCCGCGTTTGGGCTGGATTTCGCACACCGCATTGGCAGCTTCAAGGAGTATCTGCCGATCATGTCCGACCTGCTGGCGGGCAACACGGTGACGTTCAACGGCCGCTATTTCACGTTGCAGGACGCCAGCTTGCGCACGGTGGTGCCGTTTGTGCCGGTGTGGGTTGCCGCGGGCGGCCCGCAGATGTTCGAGCTGACGGCGCGCTACGCGCACGGTTGGAACATGGCTGGCGGCGGCACCGAGGTGGAGACGGTGCGGGCGAAGTACGACGAGTTCGCGGCCGCGTGTCGCCGCGTGGGCCGCGACGCCTCGGAGTTTGACGTAGCGAAACTGGTGTTCATCGGGCTCTCGGCAGATGCTGCGGGCGTCAGCCCCATGCTCGAAGAGCTGGCGACTCAGAGCCATACGACGCCCGCTGCGATCGCTGCGCGGATGCTGGTGGGCACTCCAGATCAGGTCGCGGCAAAGCTACGGGGCTACGCCGAGGTCGGCGTCAATCATTTCATGTGCTCGATCTCGCCCTCCGCTCAATGGCCGGACTATTTCGACGCGATTGAGCTGCTCGCCCGCGAGGTAAGCCCACGGCTTCGCGCTTGAGCTGGTCCTCGAGCTTGTCGGAGATACGGGAGGCCTACCATCTATCGTTAGAGAGAGACTTATGCAGGTCGAGATCTGGTCCGACGTCGTCTGCCCGTGGTGCTATGTCGGGAAGCGCCGCTTCGAAAGTGCCCTGCATCGCTTCGCGCATCGCGAGAGCGTCGACGTGCGATGGCGAAGCTTCGAGCTCGACCCGTCGGCTCCGCCGATCAGAACGGGTGACGCGGCCCAGCGACTGGCGGACAAGTACGGCATGAGTCTGGAGCAGGCGCGCCAGCGACAGGGCCACATCGTTCAGCTGGCGGCCGCGGAGGGGCTGCACTTCCGCTTCGACGTCGCGCAGTCCGGCAATACGTTCGATGCCCACCGCCTGCTGCACCTGGCGCACGACCGCGGTGTGCAGGACGAGGTCAAGGAGCGACTGTTTCGCGCGTACTTCACCGAGGGCGAGCCGGTTGGCGACCGGGAAACGCTTGTCCGCCTGGTCCCGGACGCGGGCATCGCTGCCGACGATGTTCGCACCGTCCTCGAGTCCGACAGCTTCGCCGACGAGGTGCGCGCCGACGAGCGCGAGGCGCACGAGCTCGGCATCAATGGCGTGCCCTTCTTCGTACTCGATCGCCGCTACGGCGTCTCGGGCGCTCAGCCGGCCGAGGTGCTGCTGCAAGCGCTCGATCAAACCTGGGCGGAAACGCACGCGGCGCACGTGCTGACCCCGGTTGGCGCCGGTGAGAGCGGCGCGGTGTGCACGGACGAGACGTGCGCCACTTGACGAGGTAACGCCCTCCCTCGATGCCGATGGCCGAGTCGTCCACGAGATTTCCGCCGCCGCCACGTGATCGACCGCGCGTCTTGCTGACCGGCGCGACGGGCTACATCGCCCGCCAGCTCCTGCCCGTGTTTCGAGAGCGCTACGACCTGGTGCCGCTCGACGTGCGCACCACCGACGCGCTGGGCAACGAGGTTGAAGGCACACGCGTGGCCGATCTGATCGAGGAGCCACTCGATCGACTCGCGCGCCATTTCGTGGGCATCAACAGTGTCGTGCACCTGGGCTATTACCGACCGGCCGGAACGGACGTGACCGGCGGCGGCAAGGGCTATCTCGACGAACGACCCAATGTCGACATGGCCGAGCACGTGTATCGGCTCGCACTCGAAGCCGGCGTCCAGCGCGTGGTCGTCGCCAGCTCGAATCACGCCGCCGACTGGTACGAGCCATTGCTGCACACGCGGCGCCTGGAGTCGATCGGTCCGCGGGACCTGCCGCGGTCCGACAACTACTACGGGTGGGCCAAGATCGCCTACGAGGCACTCGGGTTTATGTACGCCTGCGGCGCGTTTGGCCGAAAGCTGGACGTCGTGCAAGTGCGCATCGGCGCCCCGCGCGAGATCGATGCCGCGCTGTTCGAGGGCCAACCAGCGGCGTACAAGCGCGACCTGGGCGCGTTCATCAGTCAACGCGACCTGCAGCAGCTGTTCGTGCGGTCCCTTGAGTGCGGCCCGCTCGAGGACGAGTGGGGCGTGCCCTTTCAGATCTTCTACGGCGTGTCCAACAACACGCGCGCGTTCTGGAGCATCGCCAACGCCCGTCAGGTCATCGGCTATCACCCCGAAGACGACTCCGAGCTGCGCTACGCGAGCGACATCGCCCGCCTCATGGCCGACTCCCCAGGCCGCCTCGGCCCGCCCGATCCAGGCCAGTAATCGTCGTCGCCACGCGCGGCGTGAATGACTGGGTCGACACGTTCGATAACAACGCTAACTCGATAACCCAACTCAACGATCGTGACATGAGTTATCGCGTCTTCGACGAGTTCATAGGACCTCCAGGCAGCTTTGCCAGAGGCTATTTCGTCAACGTCGACCACTGGATGATCGACCTGGCCGAATCAGCCCGTACCGTCCGTCAGGCGGTGTCCTGATCTC
>WNGE01005278.1_pt1 | contig 37229 bp, 31 predicted proteins | sample 5400651 | NCBI WGS metagenome assembly WNGE01 (sample SAMN13153370, study PRJNA577476) | soil metagenome | isolation source: 60 cm soil or saprolite under grassland replicate 2 | place: USA:California | collected 2016-06-15
CGGGCGAATTGCTCGAACACCACCGCGGGCCGTCGGGCCCGAGCGGCCGTGAGCAACGCGCCCCGCACCTGATGATGGAGCGTGTTGTCATGGATCTCCCCCAGCAGCACGAAGTCGGCAGCCTCCGCCCGGCGGAGCAGCTCCGCGGGCGCGATCGGTGCACCGGTCTCGGCGTCGAGGACCACGGTCGAGTCGGGAAAGATGAGGCCACGGGGAGGCGCGACGGTCGTGTAAGGAGTCGCACAGCCCACGAGGAACAGGGCGGCGAGCCAGCAGGGAAAGCAGCGCATGCGCAAAGGTAGCAGCTTGGCGGATCGGTTGGAACTTGCCGGCGCTCTCCCTGGGCGCCCCCCCCCGGTGCATTTGCACTACTGATCTACATCAGTGCGCGAAGGGCCGGGCCGGAATAGGATGAATTGCAAATGGCCCGGACCAATCGTGCTGAGGAGGCAGACATGAGCTGGACGCTGACGCGCCGGGATCTTCTCAAGGCGGGCTTCACCACGGCGGCGGTGGGCGCGACGGGCGTGCCGCTGTCCGCCCTCGGGGCGGAAGAGCCGAAGGACTGGCGCTGGGACCGCGGCGTCTGCCGCTTCTGTGGCGTGGGCTGCGGCCTCCAGGTCGCGACGGCTCGCGGGCGCGTGGTCGCAGTCAAGGGCGACCCGGCGAGCCCGGTAAACCGCGGGCTCCTCTGCGTCAAGGGCTACGCCCTGCCCGAAATCCAGTACGGGGCGGACCGCCTCACCCGCCCGCTCCTCCGGATGAGAAACGGCCGGTTCGACAAGAAGGGCGACTTCGTGGCCGTGACCTGGACGGAGGCCTTCGACGTGATGGAGCGCGAGTGGAAGCGCGTGCACCGCGAGCTCGGCCCGACCGGCGTCGCCATCATGGGCTCCGGCCAGTACACGATCCCGGAAGGCTACGCGGCGGTGAAGCTCGCCAAGGTCGGGTGGCGTTCCAACAACCTCGATCCCAACGCCCGGCACTGCATGGCCTCGGCGGTCGCGGGCTTCATGCAGACCTTCGGCATCGATGAGCCATCGGGATGCTACGACGACATCGAGCTCACCGACACCGTCGTCCTGTGGGGCGCCAACATGGCCGAGATGCACCCCATGCTCTGGGCGCGCATCATCGACAGGCGCCTCCGCTCGCCCCAATACCGGATCTTCAACCTCACCGTGCTCGCCAACCGGTCGTCGGACGGGGCGGACGTCGAGATCGTCTTCAAGCCGAACACTGACCTCGCCATCTGGAACTACATCGCGCGTGAGGTGGTAGCGCGCGGCGCCGTGGACGGGGCCTACGTCCAGCGCCACTGCGCCTTCGCCGCCGGGCCCATGGACATCGGCTACGGCATGCGCGACACGAGCGACTTCGCCTACCCGGCCGAAAAGGACACCCAGGAGCGCGAGCGGGTGGTGGTGCTCACCCGCGAGGAGGCGATCGCGCGGGGACTCGCGCCGTCGGCTCGCCACGAGCGACGGCAGGAGGCCGCCGCGAGATCGGGCGCCCACTGGCTCATCTCGTTCGACGACTTCAAGAAGGCGCTCGAGCCGTACACGCTCGACTTCGTGGCCGAGCTCTCGCGCGGCGACCGCGACGAGCCCTTGGACGCCTACAAGGCCAAGCTCAAGGCGCTCGCCGACGAGTACGCGAACCCGGCCCGCAAGATGGTCTCGTACTGGACCATGGGCTTCAACCAGCACACTCGGGGCACGTGGGTGAACGAGCAGGCGTACATGGTCCACCTGCTCACGGGCAAGCAGGCGAAGCCCGGCAACGGCGCCTTCTCACTTACCGGGCAGCCGTCAGCCTGCGGCACCGCCCGTGAGGTCGGGACCTTCTCTCATCGTCTGCCCGCCGACATGGTCGTGGACAATCCGGCCCACCGCGCCGTCTGCGAGAAGCTGTGGAAGCTGCCGGCGAAGACCGTCAACCCGAAGGTGGGCAGCCACATCACGGAGATGATGCGGGACCTCGAGGACGGCAAGGTGAAGTGGCTGTGGGTCCAGGTCACCAATCCCTTCCAGTCCACCGCCAACGCCAACCACTGGATCCATGCCGCGCGAGAAAAGGACAACTTCATCGTCGTCTCCGACGTGTACCCCACGCTGTCGTGCAAGGTGGCCGACCTCATCCTCCCGTCCGCCATGATCTTCGAGAAGTGGGGCGGCTACGGAAACTCGGAGCGGCGCACCCAGCTGTGGCGCGAGCAGGTGCCCCCGCCGGGCGATGCGCGCAGCGACGTGTGGCAGATGATGGAGTTCTCAAAACGCTTCACGCTTGCCGAGGTGTGGGGCCGCCAGCCCGTGCCCGGGCTCAAGGCGGCCGGCTTCGAGGATGGCGCCCTGCCCGACGTCCTTGCCGAGGCCGAGCGCCTGGGATATCGGCGCGCGCAGACGCTCTATGACGTCCTCTTCGCTACGCCGGAGAGTCGCCAATTCAAGTGGCCAGATCCCGTGGCCCAGGGACACGAAAACCACACGGTGATCCACGCCGGCATCGACTGGTTCCCCGAGAAGGCGCTCTTCGAAGATTACGCCCGCTTCGGGCGCGGCCACGGCCATGACCTTGCGGAGTTCGATGTCTACTTCCGTGACGACGTGCGCGGCCTGCGCTGGCCCGTGGTAAACGGCAAGGAGACCCTCTGGCGCTTCAACGAGCAGCACGACCCCTACGCGCGCACAGGCAGCGGCTTCGACTTCTACGGCGACGCCCTGAAGTCGCTGCCCTCGGGCGACCTCGACAAGGTCACTAAGGCGGAGCCCATCTCCCTCGCCGGCAAGGCCAAGATCTTCTACCGGCCGTACGCCGCCCCCCCGGAGAGTCCCGACACCGTCTACGATCTCTGGCTCTGCACCGGTCGTGTGCTCGAGCACTGGCACTCGGGGAGCATGACCCGCCGGGTGTCCTCGCTCAACAACGCGGTGCCCGAGGCCCTGCTCTTCATCCATCCGAAGGATGCCGAAGCGCGAGGTCTCAGGCCAAACGACGTCGCGTGGGTCGAGTCCAGGCGCGGCAAGGTCAAGGCACGCGTGGAGACGGGCGGCCGCAACCGCCCGCCGCGCGGGCTCGTGTTCGTGCCCTGGTTCGACGAGGGTGTCTTCATCAACAAGGTGACCCTCGACGCGACCTGCCCGATCTCGAAGGAAACCGATTTCAAGAAATGCGCGGTCAGGATCACCAAGGCATGAGCGAGAGCCGAACCATGAAAACCGCCGTCGTCCTCTTCCTGGCTGCGGCCCTTGCCGCCGGCTGCCGCAGCTCCGCACAGACCAATACAGCCGCGCCGACGCCGAGCGGACCGGTGGCCGACGCGGAGCTCGGCCTCGCGAAGGGGAGCGTCTTCGACGTGCCCACGCCACCTGCGGTCAAGGCGAACGAGAGCAATCCCGGCGAGCTGCCGCTGTTGCCGCGCCCCTATGTCATCGCACCGCCGCGGGTGCCGCATGGCGTGACCGACTTTCTCCCTATCACGCAGAAGCAGAACGCCTGCCTCGACTGCCACGCGCTGAAGGAGAAGAAACAGGGCGACCCGACTCCCATTCCTCCGAGCCACTACACCGACTACCGCAATGCGCCTGACCGCGCGGGCGGCGAGGTGGCGGGGGCCCGCTACGTCTGCGTGTCCTGCCACCCCGCCCGGACCGACGCACCGGATCTCGTGGGGAACCCCTTCCGTCCCTAGCGTGCCCTATGCCCCAGGGTGCAGTCGGCAGCGCCGATTCAGCGGAGGCCTTTGTTCGGCTTGATCAGATACTTCGCGCCCGTGGCCAGCTTGCCGTAGACGGCGATTTCCTCGAGCTTCAGCGCCTCGGCGAGAGAGACTTCCTTCGTGTACGTGCTCGCGAATGTGGTCTTGATCTCGGCCGCGACCCTCTCGCGCAGCTTCTGGGCGGCTTCGAAGCCGATCTTCTGCAGGAAGGGAGTGAGCAACCAGCCGCCGATGCCCCACGCCATGCCGAAGGTGCGGCTGAACGAGGTCGGCCCGCGGTCCAGCCCGCCGTAGATGTAGACCTGCTTGTGGGTGGTAGACCCATAGCGGCTGTATTCCTTCGCCGTCCGATTCAGGGCGGCCTCCATGGCCGCGAGGATTTGCCCGGCCAGGGTTCCCCCGCCGATGGCATCGAACGCCACCGTAGCCCCGGTGGCTGCGAGTGCCTCGGTCAGGTCGTCCATGAAGGTGGGCGAGCTCGAGTTGCACACGTAGGGGGCGCCGATCTTCTTCAGGACGTCCACCTGCTCGGCCTTGCGCACGATGTTGACGAGGTCGACCTTGTCCTTGATGCAGATCTTGTTGAGCATCTGGCCAAGGTTGGAGGCGGCCGCCGTGTGCACGAGCGCCTTGTGACCCTCCGTGCGCATCGTGGCCACCATGCCGAGCGCGGTGAGCGGATTGACGAAGCAGGAGGCGCCCTCGGCGGGTGTGGTACCTGGTGGCAAGACCAGGCATTGCACGGCCTTGATGCAGCGGTACTGGGAATACATGGAGCCGCCGAGAATGGCCACGGTCTTCCCCATGAGCGCTTGCGCGGCCGGCGATGTCCCCGCCTGGACGACGACCCCCGCCCCTTCGTTGCCGACGGGCAGCGACTCATCCAAGCGCCCCGCCATCGCCTTCAGCACCGCGGGCGAGACATTCGCGGTCACGACGGGGCGGTCAGCCGTACCGGACGCCTTGGCCGTGCTCATGTCGGCGCCGCCGAAGAGGAGCCCCTGGTCGGAGGGGTTGATGGGGGAGGCTTCGACGCGGACGATTACCTCTTCCGGTTTGGGCTCAGGGGTGGCGACGCCGACCAGCGACAGTTCGAGGATACCGTCCTTCTTGACCGTTGACCGAAGCTGAAGTCCTGTGCCCGTACCCGCGTTTGCCATGTGTCGTCTCCAGTTTCGCAGTGTGCATGCCCGCGACGGCGCATGATCTGCGCATCGCCGCGCATCGCGTGAGTGAGGCCACAGCTTACCTCTGAATCCATGGCCCCCGGGAGTCCATCTTCAGCTCCGCCCACGACAGGGCCCGCGCCGGATAGTCGAGCAGCCGATCGAAATAGAGCGGCTCGCCGTGAGCCTGCAGCACGTGGTCGAGACCGCGCGGACTGTTATAGTGAGAGCACGCGCGGCGATCGTGAACCACGCACAGCACAAACCCTCATGAGACCCGACGAACTGACATCCTGGAGAAAGGCCGAACGAGAGCGGCTGATCGCCACGCGCGAAGCCCTCGACGCGGCGACGATCGAAGGCCTGCGCCTGCGTATAGACGCTCATCTCGAGCGGGCGTTCCCCGGGCTTGCGACGGCAAAGGTCGCCTTCTGCTGGCCGATCCGGGGCGAGTACGACGCCCGACCCCTCGCCCGGGCCCTGCGCGACCGTGGCGCTCTGACGGCCCTGCCCGTGGTCGTCGCGCCGAAGCAGCCGCTCGTCTTTCGAGAATGGCATCCCGGCGTGGCCCTCGCTTCCGGACCACTGGGTATCGCCTACCCGCTGAGCTCCGAGCCGGTCGTTCCCACCGCAATGCTGCTGCCCATGAACGGCTGGGACGAGGCCGGTTACCGTCTGGGCTACGGCGGCGGCTTCTTCGACCGGACCCTGGCGAGCCTGCCGAAGAAGCCCGCGGTCATCGGGGTCAGCTACGAGCTGGCGAGGATGCGCAGCATCCGGCCGCAAAGCTGGGATATCCCGATGGACTGGGTGGTAACCGAGCGCGGCGTCTACCGGCGAGATCCGCAAGGCCTGGTGTTTCTCGGTGAAGCCGCCACGGGAGAGCCGAGCGCTCTGGCCGCTCCGGTCTGCTACGCAGACGGGATCGCTCCAGAATATTTCGACCCGCGGAAGTCGTAGCGATCCGTGGACGAAGCGGCGCACTTGACACCGCGAGACCGCCCACGAATAATCCCCCAGATCTCCTTGGCATTTGCTTTGATGCACGGCGTGGAGTCCCCGCGTGGATCCGGGCGAGGAGGAGCAGTACCGTTCCACGCGCAGACTACTGACGACGCGAGCTATCCGAAAGGCCAGGTGTTCAAGTCATGCATGACGTGATCGTGGTGGGCGCCGGCAATGCCGCCCTCGCAGCCGCGGTGGCCGCGCGCGAAGCCGGAGCGGGCCGCGTGCTGGTGCTCGAGAAGGCGCCCGAGCCCCTGCGCGGCGGCAACACCCACTACAGCGGCGGTCTCCTGCGTTTCGCGTTCGATCGCGCGGAAGACCTGCTGCCCATCGTGCCGAATGTCGAGAAGCAGGTGCCCGGCTTCATGCTCGGCGTGCAGGCCTACCCGCGCGATCTCTTCTGGGAGGACCTCCGCCGCGTCACCGAGGACCGCACCGATTCCGAGCTGGCCGAGCTTCTGATCTCGCGCTCCTACGACACCGTGCGGTGGATGGCCCAGCAGGGCATCGTCATGGAGGCCGCGGTATCGCTCTCCGGCATCAAGGTCGGCGACACCATCAAGTGGTCACCCGGCGCGGTGATTCGCGCCCAGCACGAAGGCGTCGGCCTCTCGAAGATGTGGTTCGAGATCGCCGCCCGCCATGGCGTGGAGATCCGCTACGGCACGGGGGCGGTGCGGCTCCTCCAGGATCGGACGGGCCGCGTGACCGGCGTCACCGTGCAGGACACCTCGGGGTTCAGCGACCTTCCCGCCCGCGCCGTCGTCCTCGCGTGCGGCGGCTTCGAGGCGAACCCCGCGTGGCGCGCGCGCTACCTCGGCCGTCCGTGGGACCACGCGAAGGTGCGCGGCACGCGCTACAACACCGGCGACGGGCTCCGCATGGCCATTGACGCCGGCGCCCTTCCCTACGGCCAGTGGACGGGCTGTCACTCCACGCCCATCGACGCCGAGGCGCCGCCCTACGGCGACCGCAAGCTGACGGACAAGACGAACCGCCTGTCGTACCCATACGGCGTGCTCGTCAACCGCCGCGGCCTGCGCTTCTTCGACGAGGGCGAGGACTTCCAGTTCTACACCTACGCGAAGCTCGGCGGCATCATCCTCAACCAGCCCTCGGGCGTGGGCTTCCAGATCTTCGACGCGAAGGTGGCGAAGCTGCTGGAGGGCCGGTACAAGACCGGCACCCCGCTGGTCGCCGACACCCTCCGCGCCCTCGTCGACCAGCTGCCTCTCGACCGTGCCGCCTGCCAGAAGACCCTCGACGACTACGATGCCGCCCTCCCATCGGGGAGATTCGATCCCACCATCCGCGACGGGCTCGCCACCAAAGGTCTCGAGCTGCCGAAGTCGAACTGGGCCCAGCGGCTGGACACCCCGCCCTACGTCGCCTACCCCGTCACGGGCGGCATCACGTTCACCTTCGGCGGGGTGAAGATCAACGAGCGGGCCGCCGTGGTGAGCACGCGCTGGGAGCCTATTCCCGGTCTCTACGCCTGCGGCGAGATGGTCGGCGGCCTCTTCCACACCAACTATCCCGGCGGGACGGGGCTGATGTCGGGCGCCGTCTTCGGCCGTCTCGCCGGCGCGCACGCGGCGGGCGGATGATGCGCGCGTCCGCTCAACTCCGCGAGCTCCTCCGCGGCGGTGACGTGGTGGTGGCACCCGGCGTCTGGGACGGCCTGTCCGCGCGCCTCGTCGCCCGTGCCGGCTTTCCCGCCGCGTACGCCACGGGCGGGGGCATCGCGCGCAGCATGGGATATCCCGACCTCGGGCTGCTCTCGCTGAGCGAGATCGTCTCCCGCCTCGCGAACATCGTCGAGCACGCCGGGGTCCCGGTCATCGCGGACGCGGACACCGGGTACGGCAACGCGCTCAACGCGCAGCGCGCCGTCCGCGAGTTCGAGCGGGCGGGTGTCGCCGCCCTGCACCTCGAAGACCAGACCTTCCCCAAGCGCTGCGGGCACTACGACGACAAGTCGGTGGTCCCCGCGGGCGAGATGGCCCAGAAGCTCCGCGCCGCGCGTGACGCGATGACCGACCCCGATCTCGTCCTCATCGCGCGCACCGACGCCCTTGCCGTGGAAGGCCTCGACGCGGCGGTGGAGCGCGCGCAGGCGTACGCGGCGGCGGGCGCCGACGTGATCTTCATCGAAGCGCCGGTCAGCCTGGAGCAGATCGAGGCGATCGCCCGCCGCGTACCGCAGCCCAAGCTGATCAACATGTTCCAGGGGGGAAAGACACCCCTCGTGCCGGCGGCGCGGCTGAAGGCGCTCGGCTATCAGATCGTCATCATCCCGTCGGATCTGCAGCGCGCGGCCATCCGGGCCATGGATGACGTGCTGGCGGCCATCGCGCGTGACGGCTCGAGCGCCGCCCTCGCGGACCGGATGGCGTCGTTCACCGAGCGCGAAGCGGTGGTGGACACCGCGGGCTACCTCGCGCGCGACGCCCGCTATGCGGGCTGACGCTTAGTGCCGATCCAACTTGACTTCGCCAGATCTACCCAGCCCTCGTCTCGCGGGCGGGCCGCTCAACTCGAACGGCCACGTTCTCGGTCGGCCGCAGCCCTCACCGTACGACTCACTCAGCCCTCGCCTCGTGGCAGGGCCCCTCGGCTCGAATGGCCACGTACGCCTCGGGCTGCTGCCTCCCTCGGGTCTCGTCTGGCTCGCAATTTGGCCCGGCACTCTGCGGGGTCACGCGAGGTGTGGGGAATACTCGTTGGAGGCGCACTAGAAGACGCCGCGGAGGCCCGCGGTGAGGCCGCCGAGGTTGTTCGTATTCCCCGTGCCGTAGACGTGCAGGCCTTCCGCCTCGCTCCAGCCGAAGCTGATCTCCGCCACCGTCGCCCCGCCCAATCGGAAGGTGAGGCTCGCTCCCACGCTGGACTTCAGCCGGTCGAATCCGAGGTCGCTGGCGTGCGGGCCGACCTTGCCGAGCTCGCCGAAGATACGGATTCCCACGGGGTCGACGATCTTGCGCTCATAGTTGATCTCGTACGCCACCAGGTTGGGGGCCCTGAAGCGGTAGTTGCTATAGCCCCTCAACACGTTCTCGTCGTTGATGTCGGCGCCCCCCAGCGTGGGCTGCAGGTAGAAGGGCACGTTGTTGTGGGACTGGGGATCGCTCACCACCACCCGACTCGCGAAGCGGAATGCTCCGAAGCGGGGATCCAGCCCCAATCCGACGTTCCACCGAGCCTCGACGCGGCTGAAAGAAAAATCCCCGCCCGCTACCGCCCCATGGAACCCGTAGGAGACAACGGCCAACGATGAGAGCCCATACAGCACACCCCGGTCGGGATAGATCCAGGACACGGACACGCGCGGGCGCACGTAGGTGGTGCGGGTGTGGAGACCGGGCGCCGTCGATTCGTTGAACACGCTACCGAACGACGTGGACACGTCGGGCGCGTACCAGAGTCCCGCGAGCTCACCGGCCAGCGCGAAGCCGAAGGGAATCGGCACGTCGATACTGGCGGCAAGGCCCGTGTCTCGAAGCCCGTAGAGCTTTCGACCGTCCTGTGGGGTCTCGTTGCCCAGTCCATAGAAGGGAAGGCGCGGCAGATCCAGGTGGGTGGCGAAGAGCGTGACCTGGGGCGACTTGCCACGTTCCGAATAGCCGGCGAGCAATGTCTGAAGCTTCGCCCCCACCTCCCAGAATCCGTTTTCCGAGCCGCGGCCCTCTACGCTCGTGACGAAGCGCTGGTAGGTGGGGGAGTACGTATTCCAGTCCACGTTGAGGGCGAGGCCGGCCGCCACACCGCCATTGGGCACGACGATGCCGCCGGTGGGGTGCAACCCGGGACCGGTGAACACATCGACCAGGAGGTATTGAAGCCGCGGCCAGGTATCGTCCCATTTCAGAAGCTTGCACCAGTCCTGTTTGAGCAGAGCCCACTCGGTGACGAGGCTGCGGAGGAGGGGATCCGCATGGGCCTGTACGCTTTGAGGGGGACAGGACGACATGGCAGCGCCGGGGAGCGGCGGCGGGGCGTCGAGGGTCTGCGCCCCTGCCCATGAAGGCAAGCAGGCCAGCCCGCACACCATGAGGCCAACCCAGAGCCAGGTCGGGACGCCACGAGATCCCCGACTTCGTATGTGCTGGGCGCTAGGCATAGCCCGCGCGAGTGTGGAGAGCCAGCATGGCCCCGGTGATGAACGCCGTGGCCTCTTTTTTCGTCTTCACCGCGGCGGGATCGGACGCGCGCGCGACGTCGGGCAGGATCTCATTCAGCGCGGCGTGAAGCTCCTGGACATGCTCCAGCTGAAACGCGGATGCGGGACCGTCCGATGATCGGGCGCCCTTGAGCCGCCGGTCAGCAGAATAGTTCGGCCAGTCTTGGCGGGGCGGAATGGGAGCGAGCAACCTCAACAGCCGGTTGGCGTTCTGCTCCCGCATGAACGGGGCGTGGTCGCGGGGATCGCCGATGAATTGCCGCGTGACCGTGGCGGGAATGGAGGCGTGCTCGAAGAGGGTATGGTCGACACCCGGGTTGACATAGGGTGAGACCACCACCGCCCCCACGCGCACGCCGAGCCGGTCGAAAGCGAAGGGCGGGCGTACCGAGCGGAAGGGATTCTCGGGGGTGCCATCCCCGTACGGAAGCCGGGGCGGCGGCACGTGATCGAAGATCCCGCCGTGCTCGTCCCAGACGATGAGCAGCATGGTGGAACGCCAGACGTCATCATTGGCCCGCAGCGCCTTGTACACGTCCCAGATGAACTGGTCGCCGGCGGGTACGTAGTGATCGGGGTGCTGATCGGTGGCGATGGTCCGATCCGCGTGATCGGTGTAGGAAGGCTCCACGAACGCGTAGTCCGGCAGGTTCCCGCTGCGACAATCGGCGACGAAATCCCCGTACAGCCCGAAATTCTTCGATCCCAGGAAGGTCATCCCGAAGGTCCCGCTCTCCCGAGCGTAGTAGATCTTGCCCTGTCTCCCCGCCGCTTCCAGCCTGCCGTAGATCCCCCGTCCGCGTCCGAGCCATATGAGCCCGGAATTGATCTGACCGAACGACGTTCCGAAATGCGCGAACTGCCGGTTGGGAGCGGTGGGCCCCGGAACGGACGAGAACCAGTTGTCACACACGAGGTAGTGCCTCGCGAGGGCGGTCAAGGCCGGGAGCTGCCCGGGACGGAAGCAGCGCATGATATTGGCGGGGTTGCCTCCGGCTCGCTGGTAGCTCGAGGCGAACCCGTCCATGGAAGGGACCGCCGAGTCGGATGCACCGAGCTGCTCGTAGACGTGCTCGAACTCGTGCAGCGGATCGACGGTGAACTGGCCCTGGTACTCCGCGCCGTCCGTCACGTAGAAGCGAGTCCCGTCCACTCCCTCGTTGAAGTAGTCCCCCGGCTTGACCCCTCGAAGCTCCGGAACGTCCCGCATCAGCATCCCGAGCATGTGATCGAACGAGCGATTCTCGAGCATCAGCACGACGATATGCCTGATCCGCGGGTCGCTCGTGTCGCTCACGGGCTCGGATCGCACCCGGGTGTTCGCGGCCGCGACCGCACCCCCCGCCATCAACCCCAGCACCGCTCGCCGTCCAAGGTCCGCCATGGCCCGCCCTCCCGCAGCGCCCGGGCGACGCACCGCAATGGCGCGACCCTCCCAGGCACTGCATAGTCTCGTTGCGTCCGGGGGCACGAAGTCGGTGACGACTTCAAGGTATCAATCGGGGTGACGAAATACCACATTCTGCTTCCGCCACCGCCGGCACACCGCTGGCACCCGACACTCCCCGTCAACGTGCCGAGCGGCGGAGCTTCCGTGCTAGGATGCCGGGCATTCACGACGCGCGACCAGGGAGGACCCGATGAGATCGAAGTGTGCCACTCTGCTGGCGGCGGCCGTTGTCTTCGGCGCGCTGCTCGGCTCGTCCGCGGAGGCGGGGGCCCAAGAAGTCATCCGCATCGGCTGCCCGACCAAGACCTATTTTCCGACCATCCTCGCCATCGTGGCGAAGGAAAAGGGCCTGTTCGAGAAAGAGGGACTCCGGCCCGAGATCACCGTCTATCGCGGCGGCGGAGAGACCTTCGAGGCGATCGCCGCGAACTCGGCCGACCTCGGTCCCGTCGCCGTCCCGCTCGTCGCCACCTCGCGCAAGCGCGGCGTCCTGATCAAGATCGTCGGTGGCAACGGCGACGAGTGGTCAGGATGGATCCTGGGCGTGCGGACGGGCTCGCCCGTCAAGTCGGCCAAGGACCTGGACGGCAAGAAGGTCGGTATCACCTCCGCGGGCTCCGGCACGGACACCCTCGCCCTGTGGGCGCAGAGCGTGGACAAGGTCACCTATTCGCGCGTCCCCGTGGGCGGGGGCGGCCTCGTGCCGAACCTCCTGAACGACAATCTCGCCGCCGCGGTCATCTACTCGCCCCTGAGCTACCAGGTCGTGTCTGAGGGCAAGGTGCGTGTTCTCGTCGACTTCGCCACGGCCATGCCGCCCAACCTGATCGGCGGCTGGGCCGCGACGGAGAAGAACCTGACCGAGCGCCGTCCGTTCATCCAGAAGGGACTGAACGCGCTCTATGGAGCCCTCGAGTACCTCCGCAACAACCCGGACTTCGCGATCAAGACGATCGCCAGCAACAACGAGCTGCCCATCGAGATCGCCAGGATGGAGTTCGAGAAGACCTTTCTCCGGCTTTCCCGCGACGGGCAGATGACGCTCGCCTCTGTGGAGAAGGCCATGGAGCTCGCGGCGGCGAGCGGCGTGAAGGACATGGCGCCCGCCAGCGAGGTGTTCCAGAACATGCCGATCAAGCCGACGAAGCCGTAGGGTCGGGAGATGCGGCGGCACGAGCGGCTGGTCGTGGCCGCCGGCGTCCTCGGCCTCCTCGGCCTCTGGGAGGCGATGGTCCGTCTGGGGCGGCTCGACGCGACCCTGGCGCCCGCGCCGAGCACCATCCTCGAGTCGCTGGCCCGGCTTGGGCAACGGCCGGAGGTGCTGACCAGCCTGGGGGTGACGGCCGGAGAGGTGCTCGCTGCCTTCCTGGTGGCGGTGCCCGTAGGCCTGTTCATCGGCTTCACCCTCGCGGAGGTGCCCTTTCTGGGCGCGCTGCTCCGGCCACTCGTCAACTTCCTGTTCGGAGTGCCGAAGTCGATCTTCCTGCCCGTCTTCATTCTGGTGTTCGGAGTCAGCATTCCGCAAAAGATCGCCTTCGGCGTATTCACCACGGTGTTTGTGATGATCATGGGCGGCATCGCCGCCGTGCAGTCGGTGCCGCGGGAGCTGGTGACGGTGAGCCGCGTGTACGGCGCCGGGCGGCTGCAGATCGCGTGGGAGATCTACGTGCCCGCCATGGCGCCTATCCTGCTCGAATCGGTCCGTCTCGGCATGGTGTTCAACATCACCGCCGTGCTCCTGTGCGAGATCTACGGCGCCCGGGACGGCATCGGCTACCGCATCGCCGCCTGGGGCGAGAACCTGCAGATGCCGCAGCTCTACGCCGCGCTCACGATCGTCGCGGCGGCCGCGGTGGCCGTCAACGAGGGGCTGCGCCTCCTCGAGGCGCGGCTCTGTTCGTGGAGGCAGAAGACGTGACGCGCGCCCAAGTGACCATCCGGGGCGTCTCCCAGCGCTTCGGCATCGACGGGGCGAGCGTGACCGCCCTCGACGGCATCGACCTCGAAGTGCCGGACAGCCAGTTCGTCTCGGTGGTCGGCCCCAGCGGGTGCGGCAAGTCCACGCTTCTCTCACTCGTGGCCGGGCTCAGGCAGCCCTCGAGCGGGTCCGTCCTGTGTGACGGCGAATTGATCACCGCCCCCATGCCGCGCAAGGTCGGCATGATCTTCCAGGAGGCCAACCTCCTCCCGTGGTTGTCGGCCATCGACAACGTGGCCTTCCCGCTGAAGCTGCGCCGGGTGCCCAAGCCGGAGCGGCTGGAGGCGGCGGCCCGCATGCTAGAGTTGACGGGGCTGGCCGGCTTCGAGGGCCGGCTCCCGCATCAGCTCTCGGGGGGCATGAAGCAGCGCGTGGCCATCGCGCGCGGCCTCGTGCAGAACCCCGCGGTGCTGCTCATGGACGAGCCGTTCGCCTCCCTCGACGAGCAGACCCGCATGGTGCTCGGTGACGAGCTGCTGCGCATCTGGTCGGAGACGCGGAAGACGGTCCTGTTCGTGACTCACAGCTTGAACGAAGCGGTCTACCTTGCCGATCGCGTCATCGTGCTGAGTGCGCGGCCCGGCCGCATCGTCGACGACGTGCCGGTGAGCTTGCCCCGCCCGCGCACCTTCGCCATGACGTCGACGGAGGCCTTCGGCGTCCTGAAGGACCGCATCTGGCAGCACATCCGCAACGCGGAGCGATCATGACCCGGTGGGGGCGAGACCTCCGGCTGACCCAGACGGCGCTCTACGTGGCGATCCTCGTGGCGTGGGAGGCGCTGCCGCGCTCGGGTATCGTGCCCCGCCTCTTTGTGCCGCCCTTGAGCGAGGCGCTCGAAACGTTGGTCAAGGATCGTCGAGAGTACCTCGGCAGTCTGCCCACGACGCTCGGCGAGATCCTCGTCTCCTACACGATCGCCTGCGGCGGTGGCATCCTCGTCGGCCAGTTCATAGGGGCCGTGCCCACCGTGCGTCGCATGCTCTTGCCGGTGCTGCGCGGGGCTTACGCGGTGCCCCTGGTGGTGCTCTATCCGGTCATGATGGTCTGGTTCGGCCTGGGGTCGGAATCCAAAATCGCCTTTGCCTCGATCTATGCCTTCATACCCACCATGCTGACGGCGGTGGCCGGGGTGGCCGCGCTGATCGCCCTGCCCGCCAGCCTGCCCTCGATCGTGGCCGCGCTGCGGTTGGGCGGCGCGCTGGTGATCGTGGGTGTCATCGTCGCCGAAATGCTCGGCGCCGCCGACGGCCTCGGCTTTCTCATCACCCGCCAGCGCACTCTGCTCAACAGCCCCGGCGTCTACGCCGGTATCATCCTGGTGCTCGCCATGACCGGACTGCACGAGACGCTGCTCCGACGCCTGGAGCGCAAGGTGGCGGCCTATCGGGAGTCCTGACGAGGAGGAGACCATGCCGCAGCACGTGCTGGCGACCACGGTGGTGGGCAGCTATCCCCAGCCCGACTGGCTCGTCGACCGGTCGATGCTGTCGAAGGGCGTCCCCCGCGTGCGACTCCAGGGAATGTGGCGGGTGCCCGAGCCCTTGCTGGAGCAGGCGCAGGACGACGCAACCGTGGTCGCCATCAGGGACATGGAGCGAGCGGGCATCGACATCATCACGGACGGAGAGATCCGGCGCGAGAGCTACTCGAACCGCTTCGCCACCGCGCTGGAGGGCGTCGACGTCGCACATCCAGGCGTCATCCGGGACCGGGCGGGTAACGAGACGGCGGTACCGCGCATCGTGGGCCGGATCCGACGGGCGCAGGCCGTCGAGCTTCGTGACATGCAGTTCCTGCGCCGCAATACCGATCACCCCGCCAAGATCACGCTGCCCGGACCCTTCACCATGGCCCAGCAGGCGCAGAACGAGTTCTACCGGGACATCGACGAGCTGGCCATGGACTTTGCCGTGGCGGTGAACGCGGAGGCGCGCGACCTCCAGGCCGCGGGGGCGGACGTCATCCAACTGGACGAGCCCTGGCTCCGGAACGATCCCGAGGGAGCGAGGCGCTTCGCCGTGCCCGCGATCAACCGTGCGCTCGAAGGGATCACCGTTCCCACCGCCGTGCACCTCTGCTTCGGCTATGCGGCGGTGGTCCGACATCAGAAGCCGACGGGCTACGCGTTCCTGCCCCAGCTCGCCGACACCATCGCGGCCCAGATCTCGATCGAATCCGCGCAGCCCGGGCTGGATCTGGGCGTCCTCGCCGACCTCTCGGGCAAGACGATCATTCTCGGGGTGATCGACCTGGGGAATCCGGCGGTCGAGACGCCAGAGCAGGTGGCCGCGCGGATCCGGGCGGCCCTCCCCCAGGTCACGCCGGAGCGACTCATTCCGGCGCCGGACTGCGGGATGAAATATCTGCCCCGCGATACCGCGTTCGGCAAGCTCAAGGCACTCAGCGCCGGCGCGCGGATCGTCCGCTCGGAGCTTGCCTAGCTGCCACCAGCCCCCGCCGCGATCGGCTTCGCCATGCGGGCACACGGGACGGAGACGGTCGACGTGGGCACCGCGATCCGCTCGATGACCGAGAAGCCGTAGGCCGAGTAGAGAGGCTCCCCCGCCACGGTGGCCACGAGCTCGAGCGAACGAAAGCCTTCGCTCGCCGCGGCGGCCTCGCACAGCGACAAGACGAGCCGTCCGATCCCACGTCTCACGAAGTCCGGATGCGTGTACATGGCCCGCACGCGGGCGGGCTCGACCGCGGGATCGAGAAGGCGCGCGTCGCGGCCCCCGGAATGATCGCCTCCAAATAACGTGGCGCGCCGGCTCCAGCCCCCGCAGCCCGCGATCCGGCCCTCGCAGTCGACGGCGAAATAGGTGCGATCCTCGATGAGCTGGGTATCGACGCCCATGATCTCGAAGGAGGCCTCGACGCCTGCCTCGCCAAGATACGCTCCGATGAGCGTGCGGATTGAGCTGGTCATCAGAGTCCTCAGCTCAGGCAGATCTCTCAAGGTGGCCAGGCGGTGAGAGAGCCCATGCGGCTCGCTCACGACTAGCGGAGCACCTCTCGGAAGGACCGGATGGCCTCCATGTGGGCCTGCGGTGTTTTGAACCCAGCCCGCATCGTGTCGACGGCCAGGTGACTGGCCCCCAAACCCCGCCACGCCTCGACGCGCCGGCGCCACTCGTCCTTGTCCAGGCCCTGAATGCTGATCCACGGATCGATGCCGAACCCCGCCCGATCGCGACCCTCCGCCGCCAGATAGCCTTCGAGCTGGTCGACGTAGCCCTTCATGCGATCGTCAGGCGGCCGGCCCGCCGGCATCCAGCCGTCGCCGATCCTCGCCGCGCGCTTGAGCACCGGCTCGGCGGCGCCGCCGAGCCAGATCGGAATAGGGCGCCGGATGGGGAGCGGATTGATGCCGGCATTGTCGATGACGTGCTCCGCGCTCTTGTGGGTGACGAGGGGCTGGGTCCACAGCTTGCGCAGCACCTCGATCTGCTCTTCGACGCGGCGACCGCGCGTCCTGAAGTCTTCGCCGAGGCCGTCGTACTCGACGTAGTTCCAGCCGATGCCGATGCCCAGACGCAGGCGGCCCTTGCTCAGCACGTCGACCTCCGCCGTCTGCTTGGCCACGAGCGCAGTCTGACGCTGGGGCAGGATGAGGATGCCCGTGACCAGCTCGAGCCGCGCGGTGACCGCGGCGAGAAATCCAAAGAGGACCATGGGCTCGTGGAAGGGATGCTCGTAGGTGTACGGTCCCGTGAGGCGCGGCTCCCGAGTTGGGTGTGCGCCCAGGACGTGGTCGTACACGAGCAGGTAGTGGTAGCCGAGCCCCTCTGCCGTCTGCGCGTAGTCCTTGATGGCCTGGACGTCGTTGCCGAATTCGGTTTGCGGAAACACGACCCCGTGCTGCATGGCGCTTCCTCCTCATGTGGCGGCGAATGATGATGCGATCGGTCGAGCCGGGCGCGGCGCGCGAGGAGGAGTGTATCGCAAAGCGCGGCCGGGGCGAGTGGCCGCCTTGCCCCCGATCCGTTGCTGCGAGACAATGCCCGCACTGACGCGTCGGACACGTGACGCAGACAAGGAGACTCGCCACATGCCGCCCACCAAGCTCGCTCACATCGTATTGCAGACGAATCAGATCGGTCCCATGCGCGACTGGTACTGCGCGACCCTCGACGCGCGGGTCATTCACGAGAATCAGAACCTCTGCTTCATCACCTACGACGACGAGCACCACCGGGTCGCCTTCCTCGATCCCGGCCCCCTCGCCCCGCACGCCCCCATCCTGCCCGGGCGCCTCGTCGACACCGCCGAGCCGCCAGGCCTGCACCATGCCGCGTTCACCTACGCGTCCATGGGATCGTTCCTCGACAACTACGTGAGGCTCAAGGGCCGGGGGATCGTGCCCTTTCGCTGCATCAACCATGGGCCGACGACGTCCATGTACTATCGCGACCCCGATGGCAACCGCGTCGAGCTGCAGATCGACAATTTTGCCACGGCCCAAGAGGGACGCGACTGGCTCAGCACCCCCGCCTTCGCGGAAAACCCCATCGGTGTCGAGTACGATCCCGATCAGCTCGTGGCCCGCTTCCGCGCCGGTGTGCCCGTGGCCGAGTTGGTTGTCCGGGACCCGGTACCGGCGGCCTGATGCCGGTCCGTTCCGCGCCGGCTCGCATCCCGGTATGGCCCGGGGGGCGGAGACGGGCTATCGCACGCACACCAAGGGCATTGAGGAGGGGGCCATGGACCGGACGCTGATTTCCAACGCGGCGATTCTCGACGGGAGCGGGGCCGCGCCATTTTCCGGAGACGTGCTGGTAGAAGGCCAGCGCATCGCGGCCGTGCAGCGGGGCGGAGGCCTGCCCCGCGACGGCGCGCGCGTGATCGACGGGGCCGGGGCCACCCTGATGCCCGGGCTGGTGGAGCCGCACGGTCATGTCAGCTACCCCGACGCCGCCTCGAACGCGGACTTCACGCGCCTGCCCCCGGAGGAGCACGTCCTCGTCACCGTGCGCAACGCCCGGACCATGCTGGAATGCGGCTACACGAGCGTGCTGTCGGGCGCGGCCGCCAAGCCCCGGCTCGACATCGTGATCCGCAACGAGATCGAGGCCGGGCGCATTCCCGGCCCGCGCTATCTCGCCAATGGCCCGGAAATCACGGTGACGGGCGGGCTCGGCGACGAGAACGCGCTCCACCTGCCCCACCTCGAGACACCGACCTTTGCCTGGGTCGCCGACGGCGCGGACGAGATCCGTAAGGTCTGTCGCCTTCTCGTACGGGAGGGCACTGATCTCCTGAAGCTCAACGTCTCGGGCGACACGGGGCCGCGCGACAGCCGCTCCCAGCGCGCGGTCATGACCGACGCCGAGGTGGCAGCGGCCATGGAGATCGCGCGGGCCGGCGCGGTTCGGGTGTGCGCGCACGCCCGCAGCGCGGAGTCCGTGAAGATGTGCGTGCGGCACGGCCTCGGCATCATCTATCACGCCAACTTCGCCGATGCGGAGGCCCTCGACCTGCTCGAGGCCAACCGCGACTGGTGCTTCGTGGTGCCGGCCCTCGGCCTGACGTACCAGACCTGCTACGCGGCCGGCGAGTGGGGATTCACCCCCGAGCAGGCCCGCGAGCGCGGCCTCCTGCGCGAGCTCGAGGTCTCGGTGGACACCATGGGCCAGATGCGCAAGCGCGGCATCCGCGTCCTGCCCGGCGGCGACTACGGCTTCGCCTGGAACCCGCACGGCACCTACGCGCGCGATCTCCTTCTCTTCGTCGACGTGCTCGGCTTCACCCCCATGGAGACGCTCGTCGCCGCCACCCGCCTGGGCGGCGAGATCATGGGCCGCCCCGAGGAGCTCGGCCAGATCAAGCCCGGCTACCTCGCCGATCTCCTCCTCGTCGACGGCGATCCTCTCGCCGACATCAAGCTCCTGCAGCGCCAGGACGCGCTTCTCGTCATCATGAAGGACGGCCGTCTGCACAAGGCGCCCCTCGCCGCCTGACACGGCGCGGGGCTCGCTTCATCCCGTGGGCTGCAAGAGCTGGATCAGGTTGCCCTCGGGATCCTTCAGGGTGGCGATCTTGAGCTGGCCGTACACCGTGGGGACCTCCACGAACTCGACGCCGGCCGCCTTGAGGCGTGTCCAGTCCGCCGTGACGTCGTCGGTGGCAAGGCCCACCATGTGCCGCGCCGGATCGGCATTTCGGCCCCGCACCTCGCTGTGGGTGCCCAAGGCGAGGGTGGGCGCCCCGGCGGCGCCGAACACGACGAACCCGGGAATCTGGATTCTCACCGTGAGACCCAGCACGTCGCGATAGAAGGGCAGCAGCAGCTTGTTGAGGTCCTCGCTCCAGATCGTCGCTCCGCTCAGCCCCTTGATCATCGTCGTCCTCCTTTTGCCTGCGCGAGTCTTGGCTCCGCGCTCGTTTACCCTCTCACTTCATAGTCGAACGGAGGAAGGGGAACTCGACACGACGCCCACAGGATCCCCACCCCTCCCTCACCTTCGCCGTGCCGCCGTGGTAGAGTCTTGGGCATCTTCGCCTCGATCTCCACTCGTACCGGGAGGCCATCATGAGCAACGCGGCTGCGATACCGACCGGCAAGCTCGTTCACGCGACCCCCGAGACCGCCCCCATGGTCGAAGGGCGGCGCAGCTTCCTCAAGTATCAGGACCTGGGCGTCACCGCCGCGAGCAGCGGGCGCATGCGCGCGCAGGTCATGAGCGCCACCGCGGGCATGACCAAGCCCACCGGCTGGCACTACCACGTCTGCGACGGCCAATTCGTCTACGTGCTCAAGGGCTGGGTCGATCTCCACTTCGAGGACGGCCAGAAGCTTCGCGTGAAGGACGGCGAGTCCCTCTTCATTCCGGGGGGCCTGCGCCACAACGAGACCGCCACCTCGGAGACGCTCGAGATTCTGGAAATCTCCGTACCGGCGGACATGGGCACGGTCCCCTGTGAGACACCGGAGGGGCAGACGTAGCAGAGGAGCCCACTCCGGGCCTCGCGGCAATACCCGGCCACCCTCACACGCGGCTGTTGAGCACGTAGAAGGGCTGCGTCTCGCCGCCCAGCCAGTCCGCGTACCAGCGCTGGTAGTAGGGTTTCAGGCGCTGGAGCATGGCGGCCCGGGCCCGCTGCTCGTCGCTGGCGCTCCTGGCGGCGGCGCGAATCTCCTGGTAGAGGGCGGCCACGTCCAGGGTGAGGAACCGGCGGTCTTCCATGACGAGTCGGCCGCCGATCACCACCGTGGCCACGTCCTCCCCCATGGCGCGATGCAGGAACGCCTCCACGACGTCGAGCTCGCCGGTGAGCCACGGATCGTCCATCACGCGGTCGAGGTTCACGAGGATCGCATCGGCCTTCATGCCCGGCCCGAGCTCGCCGAGGCGGCCGGCGAAGCCGAGGGCGCGCGCCCCGTTCACCGTTCCCATGGCGAGCACCTCGCGCGCGGCGAGGGGTGGCGTGCTCAGATCGTAGCTCGGCACACGATGGAGCTTGTGGAGCATGCGAAGCTCCATCACCGCATCCTCGTCATCGTTGATCGTCTTGTCGTCCAGTCCCATGGCCACGTTCACGCCGCGCCGGACCATCTCGTACACCGGGGCCAGCCCGTTGCGCATCCCGAGGTTGCAGCTCGGGTGGCTGGTGATGGAGGCGCGTCGCGCGGCGAGAATGTCGATGTCCTCGTCGGTCACCCAGATGGCGTGACCAAGCACCACATGCTCGTCGATCAGGCCGCGCTCGTCCAGCCACGCCACCGCGGTTTTGCCGTACTTGCGCAGGGAGAAGGCCTTCTGGATGGGCGTCTGCAGACAGTGCATGTGGATGGGGACCTTGCCGAGGCGATCGGCCGTCTCCTTGGTGCGGGCGAGGAAGGACTCCGTAACCGCTTGGGCCCAGCTCGGGCTGAGGAGGATGCGCGTGTCCTCGGAGTTGAACTTGCGATACAGGTGGTCGAACAGCTCGAAGTAGTCGCGCTCCATACGTGTGCTGTCCAGATTCACCAGGGGCTCGGCGAAGGCGCGCAGGTCAGGGGGCAGCGTGGCGAGGAAGGCCTGCGAGTCGAGCACGAGCTTGTCCACGTTCCGCACCCCGGGCGAAAAAGCCAGGCGAATACCGCCGTCCAGATAGGCGCGGATGGCGCGCTCGCACTGGTCGAGGGCCTGCGATCCCTCGGTGTCGAAGCCCATGTGGTGGATGGTCGTGCAGCCGCTCCGCACGTGACGCACGACCCCCAGGGCCGCAGTCAGCTCGGGGTCAAAGGGCGGCATGATCGCCCAGTCGAGGAGGTTGTTCTCGAGGTAGTCGTTGAGCACGCCCTTCTGGATGGGCGAGATCGCCCGACCATGGCTGTGGGCGTCGACGAGCCCGGGCAAGAGCAGTTGCTTGCCGTTGCCGACGACGCGGGCTTCGCGATGCGCCTGCCTCAACGCCGCCCAGTCCCCCACCTCGGCCACCATGCCGCCCGACACGCGCACCGCCGCGTCGGTGAGCACCCGCGGCGCTGCCGCACTCGTGAGCACATACTTGCCGCGCAGCAACAGCTCCATGGGCATGCCTCCTCACGGGCCGCCATCAGCTACCGCGGCGGGTGCTGGCACTCTACCGTGATTGCCCCGCCTGTCAACGCGAGACCTCAGTCCGATTTCTCCCGGAGGGTCGAGCGGCGGGCGTGCTAGATTTCCCGCGGAAGGGAGAGACCCATGGCCCCCAACGCCCGCCTGCCCCTCGCGCGGTACACCATCCTCGATCTCACCCGCGCACGCGCGGGTCCCACCTGCGTGCGCCAGCTCGTGGACTGGGGCGCCCGCGCCATCAAGATCGAGATGCCCGGGGGCCGCTCGGGCGACGGCATGGGGGGCAACCGCCACGGCTTCGACTTCCAGAACCTGCATCGCGGCAAGCAGGCCGTCACCCTCAATCTGCGCGAGGCCGAGGGTGTGGCCATCTTCGAGCAGCTCGCGCGGACGGCCGACGTGGTGGTCGAGAATTACCGGCCCGACGTCAAGCGCCGCCTCGGTATCGACTACAAGAGTCTGCGCGCCATCAACCCACGGCTGATCTACGGCAGCATCTCCGGCTTCGGTCAGAGCGGGCCGTATCGCGACCGCCCCGGCGTCGACCAGATCGCGCAGGGCATGGGGGGTCTCATGTCCATCACGGGCATTCCCGGACAGGGCCCGGTGCGCGTCGGCATTCCCATCGCCGATCTGTGCTCGGGAATACTGCTCGCGCAAGGGATCCTCGTCGCCCTCATCGAGCGTGAGACCACCGGCGAGGGTACGTGGGTTCACACCTCTTTGCTGGAGGCGATGCTCTCGATGCTGGACTTCCAGGCTTCGCGCTGGTTGATGAGCGGCGAGGTTCCGCCCCAGGCGGGCAACAACCACCCCACGGGCATTCCCACCGGGGTCTTCGAGACGAAGGACGGCCACATCAATATTGCCGCCGCGGGCGACGAGCTCTATGAGCGGCTGTGCCGCGCCATCGATCGACCCGACCTGCGTACCGATCCGCGCTTCGCTACCGCCAAGGCGCGTTCCACCAACCGCGATGTGCTGATGGAGGTGCTGATGCCGGTCACCCGGCAGAAGGACAGCGCGTCGTGGATTAAGATCCTCAACGACGCGGGCGTTCCCTGCGGCCCGATCTACCGGGTGGACGAGGCCTTTGGCGATCCCCAGGTCCGACATCTCGAGATGGCGCAGCCGGTCCATTCCCCGGCCCTCGGCGATCTCACCATCCTCGGGCACCCGGTCTCGCACGGTGACAAGCGTCTGCCCATCCACGGTCCCGCCCCCGAGCTCGGCCAGGACAACGAGGACATCCTGACCTCGCTCGGTTACACGAAGGAGCACATCGCCGACCTCGCCCAACGGGGCATCATCTAGCCGGAACCGCGTCGTCTCGTCAAGCATGTGTCGGGTGCGGCTTCGACCCGAACTGTGCTCGATGCGGTAGCGATTGGCTCCGTTTGACCGTGTCCATCCCCGATGCTATGGTCGGCGCTGCTGGGTAGCCACGAACGTTCAGACGCCGCAGCGATCGGAGACCAAGGTGACGCAAACCCTGACCGACACCATCCTGGCGCGGGTCACTGAGGAGCAGATCCTCGCTCTCGAGCAGGCGGCCATCCGTATCCCCAGTACGACCTTCGAAGAGCAGCGCATCGCGGATCTCTTCGCCAACTACCTCTCGGACATCGGGCTCCACGTGGAGATGCTCGAGGTCACGCACCCCGCCAAGCCCGGCCAGACAACCCGTCAGCCGATCGGCCGCCTCCCCGGCACCGGCGGCGGGCTGAGTCTCATGCTCAACGGACACATGGATCCCGGCGTGGAGATGAGCGGGTGGACCGTCGATCCCTATGGCGCGAAGTTCGAGGACGGCTGGGTGTGGGGCATGGGGGCGCACGATGACAAGGGCGGGGTCGTCGCCGCCATCTGCGCCGTGGAGGCGATCGTGAAGTCCGGGGCGCGGCTCAAGGGCGACGTGCTCGTGTGCCCGGTGGTCGCGCACAAGCTGGGCGGTGCCGGCACACGCGCCCTCCTGAAGCACGGCGTGCGGACGGATCTCGCGATCAACATGGAGCACTCGGCGAACACCATCGCCAACGTGTGCGTGGGCGTGGTGATGATCCACGTCAAGACGCGCGCGCCCGAGCTCTTCTTCCGCTATAGCGCGGAGGCGAAGGCCGCGTACTGGAACCCCATCGAGCAGCAGGCCGAGATCATTCGGCGCATCGGCCCGAGCCTGGACGCGATTCCGCCCGGAGGTTGGCTCACCTTCACCCCGCACCCGGACCTGCCCGGATTCCCCACCCACACCTTCGACACCATGCACAAGGAGCACTACTACCAGAAGAACTACACGGGCATGTCGAGTCGCGAATGCGACCTCCTCTTCCAGATCCGCACCGTGCCCGGGCAGACGGTGGCCGGCGTCCGCGCCGACATGATCCTCACCGTGCCGGCGTTGGGCACCGAGGAGGGCTGGTGTCAGGACCCGATGGACGTGCCGCGGAGTCACCCCCTGGTCACCGCGCTGGCCGAGGGTCAGCGCCGCGCCTCCGGAGCCGAGCCCGTGGTGGGCGGCTGGGGCCGTCTCGGCAATGTCGGTGACGGCAATATCCTTCAGCAGGCGGGCATCCCCACCGTGCAGTACGGCGCGGGGGACATCCGCATCTACAAGGAGTGGCCGACGCCGGACGAGCGCGTCCCCCTCGCCGACCTCGTCACGGCCGGGCGCGCGGTGGCCTACGCCACATACCAACTCTGCAGCTGAACCTCGAGCGACCCGGAGGCCATATGGGGATCGGTAGTGGAAGCAGGGACACCGTCAACGTGGCTCGCCTGCACGAGTTCATGGACCGCGAGCGGCTCGCGGCCGTGGTCGCGCGCTCGGGGCAGAATTTCACCTACCTCTCGGGCCTCGCGTATCCGGGTACGCTCGCGCGCCACGTGGACATCAGCGATTCGACCCGCGCGGTGATGCTGCTGTGGCCGCGCCACGGGGACCCCGTCATCGTGCTGAATGCCATCGCGGAGAAGCTGACCCTCCGCGACTCGTGGGTGAAGCGGGTGTCGGTCTACGACGCCTACAACGAGTCACCGTACGCCCGGCTCTGCCACGTCATCAAGGAGGCGGGGCTCGACGGAGAGCGGATCGGCTTCGAGAAGAACTACGTGAGCGCCGAGCACTGGGAGGAGCTCCGGCGCGGATTGCCGCGCACGGAGATGGTCGACTGCAACCGCATGATGGACGCCGTGCGCTGGGTGAAGACACCCGCCGAGCTGGCCCTCCTGCGCAAGGGAGCCGACCTCCTCGACGACGCCTACGCCGAGGTATTCCCGACCATCCGGCACGGCGAGACGGAGCGGGCCGTCCACAGCCGCCTCATCGGGAGCTGCCTCCGGCGCGGCGCGAACTGGGCCCACGGCATCCTGAACTCCCACCGCAACACCATCCCCTACGCGGGGGAGAGCGACGAGCTCTTCTTGCGGGGCGACGTGGTGCGCACCGACTACGTGGCCTACCTCGACGGCTATCCGGGGCACCAATCGCGGGTGGCCATTCTCGGCAAGCCGAGCGCCGCGCTTCGCGAGGACTACGCGCGCTACCGCGACGCCTACGTCAAGATCATCGATGCCTGCCGCCCCGGCGTGACCGCAGGCGGCGTCTACGACTTCGCCGTCGAGACGTTCGGCAAGCTCGGCTGGAAGTACACGTCCATCCTCGTCGGGCACAGCGTGGGCGCGTGGTGGCATCAGCAGGAGCCGATCGTCGCGCGCGGGCGAGACCTCACACTGGAGGAGGGCATGGTGCTCGCCCTCGAGCCGCACGGACTCAATCCCGGACCGGGATTCCTCCATCTACAAGATATGGCGGTCGTCCGCCGCACTGGCCCCGAGCTGCTCTCGGCCAAGTTCTCCACCGCTGAGATGTTCGTGATCGAGTAAGGAGGCAGCCATGCTCACCCGCCGTTCTCTGGGACGAATCACTCTCTGGCTCGCCCTGGTCACCGCGCTCATCTACGTCGCGGTGCCTCGCCCCAGCGTTGCGGCGAAGGCCGGCGGCAAGCTTGTCTTCGCCGCCCGGCAGGACATCGACACCCTCGATCCGCACATCACCAATCGCGCGGCTACCCGGAAGATCCTCATCCAGTTCATGGACACCCTGGTGGTCATCGACCCCAAGGACGGCAGCGTGAAGCCGGGCCTCGCCGAGAAGTGGGAGGTCTCCCCGGACGGCAAGACGTACACGTTCCACCTGCGCCGGAACGTGAAGTTCCACGACGGCACCCCCTTCGACGCGGCCGCGATGAAGTTCACCTTCGACCGCATCCAGACCCCGCTGGGGGCGCCCAGCGTGGCGCGCTCGTTCATCGGCCCCTACGAGGCCTCCGAGGTGGTCGACCCCACCACGCTCCGGGTCAAGTTCAAGCAGCCGTACTCGCCCTTCCTTCGCATGGCGGCCCTCGCACCCCTCGGCCCCATCTCGCCCACCGCCGTGCAGAAGCTGGGCGACCAGTTCTCGCGGAAGCCCGTGGGCACTGGGCCCTTCATGGTCAAGGAGTGGATCACCAAGGATCAGGTCGTCCTCGTGCGCAATCCCGCCTACAACTGGGCGCCCGCGCTCGCCGAGCACCAGGGTCCGGCCTATCTCGACGAGATCGTGTGGCGGTTCGTCCTCGAGGCGCCCACGCGCACGGCGGTGATCCAGACGGGCGAGGTCACGGTGGCCGAAGATCTCTCGTACGCCGACGTGGCCGGCCTCGAGAAGAACGCCGACATCCGCATCCTCCGCGGCGTGCCTGCGGGTACCCCCTGGACCATTTACCCGAACGTCCAGCGCCCTCCCACGAACGATCTCGCCGTGCGCCGGGCCCTCGGGTACGCCATCAATAAGGACGCCATCGTGCGTGTCGTGTTCCACGGCGAGAGTCGGCCCGCATGGTCGCTCCTGCAGCCCACCACCCCCGGTTACGCGCCCCTCGCCAAGGACATCTCGCCTTACGATCCGGTGAAGGCCAGGAAGACCCTCGACGAGGCCGGCTGGAAGCCCGGCGCGGATGGGATCCGCGTGAAAGACGGCAAGCGGCTCGAGCTCCTCTGGATCTTCGGCGCCAACAACGGCTACGAGGAGATGGCGCCGCTCATCCAGGCCATGGCCCGCGAGGTGGGCATGGACATCCAGCTGCGCGAGCAGCCGCGTGCCCAGATGGAGGAGGCGAACCGCAAGAGCGAGCACAATATCGGCGAGGTCAACTGGTGGTTCCCCGACCCCGCCATCATGACCACCAATTTCCACACCAAGAGCCTCTTCGGCTTCAATCGCCCGCGGTTGTCGAACCCCGAGATCGACCAGATGCTCGACCAGGCGGCCGCCATGACGGCGGAGGGTCCGCGCATGGAGCTGTACAAGAAGATCCAGCGCACGCTCTTCGAGATGGCCGCCGCCTACCCGCTCGTCGACCAGGTGACCATCGTGGGCGTGCGCAAGGAGGTCAAGGGCTACCGCTTCAACGTGGTGACCTTCCCTATCCTGTACGACGTGTCGCTGGAGAAATAGCCATCCGGCGTCAGCGGCGCCCCGACGGCGGCCTGTCGCCGCGCCGCTGATGTTCGTCTACCTGCAGCAGCGGCTCGCCCTCGCGATTCCCGTCGTGTTCGGAGTGTCGGTGGTCGTGTTCGCCATCGTGCACCTCCTGCCCGGCGACCCCGTGCTCGTCATGCTGAGCGGCGCCAATGCCACCCCGGAGCAGGTAGCGGAGCTCCGCGCCCAGCTCCGCTTCGAGGATCCCCTTCCCGTGCAGTACGCCCGCTTCCTGCGGCGGGCCATGGTGGGCGACCTCGGGCGCTCCATCTTCAGCAAGCGTCCCGTGATCGAAGAGATCGCCGATCAGCTCCCGAGCACGCTGGAGCTGGCCGCGGCGGCCATCGCCATTGCCGTCACGGTGGGCCTCGTCCTCGGCATCCTGGCCGCGCTGCGCCCCAACTCCTGGGTCGACCGACTCTCCATGTTCGTCGCCCTCGGCGGCGTCTCCATGCCGAGCTTCTGGCTCGGCCTGCTCCTCATCTTTCTCTTCTCACTCGAGCTCGGCTGGCTGCCCGCCACGGGTCAGGGGGGCTGGCGCCGCCTCGTGCTTCCCGCAGCCACGATTGGGTTGGGATATGCGGCGGTGGTGGCCCGCCTCGTACGCTCGAGCTTTCTCGACGTCCTCGGGAATGCGTACATCGGCACCGCGCGGGCCAAGGGGCTGGCGGAGCGCGCGGTGGTTCTCAAGCACGCCCTCGGCAACGCGCTCATTCCGGTCGTCACCATCATCGGCGTGCAGCTTGGCAACCTGCTCGCGGGCACCATCGTCGTCGAAACCGTGTTTTCTCGCCGGGGCATGGGGCGCCTCGCCGTCACCGCCGTCCTCGACAAGGACTACCCGCTCATCCAGGGCGTGGTCCTCGTCAGTGCCCTCGGCTACGTCCTCGTCAATCTGCTCGTGGACGTCTCGTACTCCGTGATCGATCCGCGCATCCGTCATGGGGACGGGGCGGCATGACCGCCGCCGTTCGCCTGCTCTCCCGGAGAAAGGCAGCCGTGCTCGGCTCCGCCTTCCTCGCCCTCGTGGTTGGGCTCGCCGTGGCCGGTCCCACCCTCGCCCGCATCGATCCGCTGAAGATGAACCCGGTCGACGCGCTCTCGGCCCCGAGCGCCGCCCATCCGTTCGGCACCGACCAGTACGGCCGCGATGTGCTCAGCCGAGTGATCACGGGGGCGCGCCTCTCCCTGGTCACCGGCGTGGGCGCGGTGGCGATCGCGCTCGCGGGCGGGCTCCTCCTCGGGCTGGTGAGCGGCGCGGCGGGCGGCGGGACGGACCTTCTGATCATGCGCGTCGTCGATGTGATGATGGCGTTCCCGAGCGTCCTCCTCGCCCTCGTGGTCGTAGCCGTCCTCGGTCACGGTTCCACGAACGTCATGGTCGCCGTCGGCGTCTCGCTGATCCCCACCTTCGTGCGTCTGATCCGCGGCAACGTGCTCGTGGTCCGCGAGCACGCCTATATCGAGGCCGCGCGGGCCCTCGGCTGCCCGCCGCGACGGGTCACCCTCCAGCACATCCTGCCGAACATCATCGCGCCCGTGATCGTGCTTGCCACCATTGCCATCGCGTGGTCGATCATCATCGGCGCTTCCCTGAGCTTCCTCGGCCTCGGCCCCCGTCCTCCCATTCCCGAATGGGGCGTGGACCTCAGCAATGGCCGTAACTACCTTCTCCGCGGCTGGTGGATCTCCGCGGGCCCCGGGGTGGCCATCATGACCACGGTCATCGCCGTCAACCTCGTCGGCGACACCCTCCGCGACGTGCTGGACCCCCGGCTCCGCTCGCTCACGAACCTCTAGAGGCGAGCCTGCCCGAGCGCCGATGGTTCCTCACTCGGCCGGGGCGGGAAGGCCGGGATCGCGCGCGGTCGACTCGCTCTCTTCCCCGCTGCGCCGACCGCGCCGACCGGAGCGAACCCGCCGCATGAAGGGGATGAGGAGCAGCACGGACGAGTAGATGGCGAGGAGCAGCCAGAAGTCATCGGCATACGCCAGGATGTGCGCCTGCGTCACCGTCTCGCGGTACAGCATGCTCATGGCCTGCCGACTCGCGGTGAACGTGTCGGCGCCATGGTTCACGAAGTGATCCGTCCACCGGCGCAGCCGTTCTGCCATCTCGAAGCTCCATGGGTCGAGGTGGCCCGTCAGCGTGACCTGGTGGGCCTGACTCCGTCGCGCGAGGAGCGTCGTCACCAGCGCCACCCCCATGCCTCCACCGATATTGCGGGCGACATTGTAGGCGGCGGTGGAATTGCCCAAGCGCTCCGTGGGGATGGTCGCGAGGGTCAGGGCCTGGAGCGGCACGAAGATGAAGCCCTGGGCAAACCCCTGGACGAAGCGGGGCCAGGCGAGATTCCAGAAATCGATGGTGGGTGTCACGCGGGTCATGAAGAAAAAAGCCACCGCAGCCAGCGAGCAGCCCCCGGCCAGCATGAGGCGCTGGTCCATGCGCGACACGAGGCGTCCGGAGATCATGAGCGCGATCATGGTGCCGAGCCCGCCCGGGGCCAAGGTGAGCCCGGCCGTCCACGCGTCGTAGCCGAGCACCGTCTGCGTGTAGAGCGCGATGAGGAGCAGGCTCGAATTGAATCCAAGACCCACGAGGAAAATGGCCAGGGTGCCGATCCCGAAGTTGCGATCCCCAAAGACGGTGAGGTCTAGGATGGGCTCGGTGGCCATGAATTCCCGGAGCACGAAGCCGGCCAGCGTGCACGCGGCGAGCACACCGCACATCAGGACCAGCGTGGAGTCGAACCAGTCGTTCCGCTCGCCGATGTCAAGCACGAGCTGGAGGCAGCCGAACCCCACCACCATGAGGACGATGCCGGCCACGTCTACGCGGCGCGGCCGGCGGTGAAACGGCGCGTCGAACAGGAACGCGCTGATCATGAAGAAGGCGATGATGCCGATGGGCAGGTTGATATAGAAGATCCAGCGCCACGACCAGTTGTCCGCGATGTAGCCGCCCACCGTGGGGCCCAGGATGGGCGCCAGCATGATGCCGGTGCCCCACACCGCCATGGCCGTGCCTCGCTCCTCGAGCGGGAAAATCTCCCACATCACGGCCTGGGCCATGGGGACGACGGCCCCGCCCCCGAGCCCTTGCAGAATGCGCATGAGCACGAGGAACTCGAGATTGGGCGCGATCCCGGAGAGGAACGAGCTGCCGGTGAAGGTGATCGTGCAGATGAGAAAGAATCGCCGCCGGCCGAAGACCGCCGTCAGCCAGCCGCTGGCCGGGATCACCACCGCGTTGGCGGCCAGGTAGGAAGTGATGACCCACGACATCTCGTCGATGCTCGCGGAGAATGACCCCTGCATGTGGGGAAGCGCGACATTGGTGATGCTGGTGTCGAGTACCTGCATGACCGTGACGAGCATCACGGAGAAGGTAATGGCCCACTTGCGCGCGGAGCCGACGGGCGCGTCGCTCACGGCATCTCGGCGCGCTCCCGGGCCGGGGAATCCCGCTCACCGAAGGGTCGCGCGAGCATGATGGCCCGTAGTGTAGCCGAGTTTCACGAGGGGTCGTCGCCTGGGTGGAAGGCCGAGTCCTTTCGGCCGGTCGGCTCGAGCGCGGGCAACGCGCTGCCTGTTCGCTCCGCATCTGCGCTTAAATCGGGCACGCCGCGTGGCGAGCGGCGCGGCGCCGGCGCCGTAACTGGAACGACTTCAATCAGGTCCTGCGCGACCGCCGCACCGACGTCTACGACGAGATGCTCGGTGCCGACGTCAAGCGCGGCTGGTATTGAGCCGGCAGCCCTCGCCCAGCTCGGCCGACGGCCTTCAGCGCCATTTCGAGCGCGCACCTGACGTCGGCGCCGGTGCGGGCAAGCCAAGTGCCCCACGCGCCCTTGGCGATCCACGCAGCAGCGCATGCGCGAATTCGGCATCCGGTCCGCGCTGGGAGCCGAGCCGAGGAGCCTCGTCCTCCTGGTGCTGCGCCGCACCTGGTGGCTGACCGGCATCGGGCTCACCCTTGGCCTGGTGCTCTCGTCGGTTCTCTCCACGGTCCTGCGCTCGCTGCTCTACGACGCGGAGACATTCCAGGTCTCGAGCCTGCTCGTTCCCGCGGCGCTGCTGGGTCTCAGCTCGCTGATCGCAGGCGCGCTTCCCGCCGCCCAGGCTTCGCGCGTCGATCCCATGATCGCGCTCAGCGCCGAGTGACGGCCCAGGCCGTCGTAGCAATATCGGGTGCCGTTTCGCGCAATTCGGACGACGTTCACCAGCATGGCTTTGCTGTGGTATAGGTGGCCGGTGCCCCCCACCGAACCCAGTCCGCGCGCAAACTCAAGATCCCTAGCGGAGAACGCATGGGCAGCGGTTCGCGAACCGCTGGACCGTCAACTCTCACCATTGGGACTGCGAGCTATGGCTGCGCTGGATCCGAAGCCCGGCGAGCGAGTCTTGGATGTTGGCTGCGGAGCAGGACAGACAGTAGTCCAGCTTGCGGAGGCGGTCGGGCCTGCCGGCGAGGTGGTCGGCATAGACATCGCACCGCTACTCCTGGAAATCGCCCGTGAGCGGGCAGCAACACATGCGAACGTAAGCTTTATCGAGGGCGACGCGCAGACAAGCTGCCTGCAAGCTGAGAGCTTTGACGCGATATTTTCTCGCTTCGGGGTCATGGCCTTTGGGGACCCTGTAGAAGCGTTCGGCAATCTTCACCAGGCTATGAAGCCCGACGGGCGGTTGGCGTTCGTATGTTGGAGATCGCTCACCGAGAACGAGCTCGATCTACTACCCCTCCGCGCAGCTGGTCTGGAAGGGGCGGTCGACATGACACCCTTCGCTTTTGAGGATCCAGCTCGGGTCCGCGGTGTTTTGCGTGCGGCTGGGTTCGACGAGATCGCTGTCGAACCTCACGAACAGAACGTCGGGAGCGGCGGGCTGGAAGCCATGCTCTCGGTAGTGATGACGGTCGGGCCATTAGGAAAACTTCTGCGGGAAGCCCCGTCTCTTCGGGATAACGCCGAAGAGCCCGTCCGTCGGGCGCTCGCGGTATGTGAGGGCGCGGACGGAGTAACCCTCAAGGCCGCAACCTGGATCGTAACAGCGCGTGCTTCGCCACGCGGCAGGTCTGCTACACGACAACGCTCCAATTGGAGACGTGGTCGGGCGTGACCATTACCCCGTCGTCCTGAACTTGTTGGCACAGAAACTTACGCTAGCTCCTCCAGCAACGCTTTGGCCTCCTGGAGATCGGCAGTGTCAAAGCCCTCGGTGAACCAGGCGTAGACCTCAGCCAGCAGGTCGTGCGCCTCCTTCCGTTTCCCCTGCTGGTACCAAAGCCGACTCAGGCTCATAGCGGCGCGCAACTCGAGCGATTTTGCCTCTTGGCGGCGGGCGACGTCCACGGCCCGCTGCAACCAGGTTTCCGCCTCCGCCTGCGGTGTCCCCGTCTGCCGCAGGAGCAAGCTCCCCCGGAGGCGATACAGCTCCGCCTCACCCCAGCGCTCTCCCGTGGCCTGCGCGGCCGCCAACGCCTCGGCCAGGGTGGCAAGCCCCGCCTCGACCTGCCCTTCTTGCGCGTAGACGTCGGCCAGCAGCGCCAGAAAATACGGCTCCCAGAGCGCGCTCCCCGTCTCCCGCACGGCCGCCAGGTCCTGACGGATCTGGCCGATCTGCTCTCCCCTCTGGCGGAGCGCGGTCCGCGTCCCCGCCCGCAGGATCCCACCTATTGCCAGAAAGAGCGTAAACCCCTGCTCCGTCGCGAGCGCGATGAGCGCCTCGGCCTGCTCGTGCGCGACGGGGGCTTCCCGGCGCAGCTGATGGGCAATGGCCCCCAGCATCCTCGTGAAGGCCAGACTCGGGGGATGCGCCACCTCCTGGGCCAAGGTGTGTGCGGCATGCTGCTGCCGCAGGGCCTGGTCGGGATAGCCCAGCAACCAGAGAGCCACCGCCGCCACGCTCCGGCAACACACGCCAGGGTCATGCCCATAGAGGACGGCCAGCGCGCGGTGCTGCTGGGGGTCGTAGAGCGCCAGGCCCTCCTTCAGGTGGTTGTGCGCAAGGGGCAGCTCGCCCAGCAGGAGCCGAGTGGTCCACAACGTGTGATGGGCCTCCAGCAGGCGCGCCGTGTCGTGCCCTTGCTGCGCCAACAGCAGACACTGCTCCCCCAGCTCGCGCGCCGTCTGGTACTCCCCGCGCCCGTTATAGAACTGCCAGAGTCCCCGCAGGACGGAGAAGAGCTGGGGCGTCTCGCCCACGCGCTGACAGAGCGTCCGCGCCCGCGCGTAGGCGTGCTCCACCTCGGGGGCGGCAAAGCCCTTAGTAATCATCAACGCCGGGCCCAGGGTGGTCTGCATGAGGAGCTCTTGCTGGATGCGCTCGGCGGTCTCCGGGAGCGTGGGGAGCACCGCGAGCCCCGTCGTCAGGTGGCTGATCGCCTCCAGGTGGGCGGAGCGCCCTACCGCCCTCTCGCCTGCCCGTTGCCAGTACCCGACGGCCTGCGCAGGGTGCCCGGCCTCGGTGAGGTGGTGCGCTAGCAGTTCCGGCTGGGTCGCGACGATCTCAGGAAACTGCTCTTCGAGCACCTGCGCAATCCGCCGGTGGACCTGCTGCCGGGTGCTCTTGAGCAATGATGCATAGGCCGCATCCTGGATCAACGCGTGCTTGAACACATACCGGGCCCGCGGCGGCCGGCCCCGCTGGTAGAGGAGCTCGGCGGCCACTAGCTGGCTCAGCCCCGCCTGTAGGGTGTACTCGTTCTGTGGGGCAATACCCTTGACCAGGTCGTAGGTGAACTCCCGCCCCAGCACCGCTCCGAGCTGCGCGACCTCCTTGGCGGCCGAGAGCTGGTCCAGGCGGGCCATGAGCGCATCCTGCAAGGTGTCGGGAATCGCCACCGTGCCCAGCTGCCCGGTCAGCACATACTGGCCCGTCTCCTCCCGGAGCAGCGGGGACGCCAGCAACATCTTCGTGAGCTCTTCGACATACAGTGGCACCCCATCCGTCTTGGTCACGACGTGCCGCACCACCTCGGCGGGCAGGGCTTTGCCTCCTGCGCGCTGGGTAATCAGCGCCTCGACCTGCCGGGGCTCCAGGCGATTGAGCACGAGCGAGGTGAGGTGGGAGCGTGGCGGCCAGGGCGGGCGAAATGCGGGGCGAGACGTCAGGACATGCAGCATCGGCATCGTGGGTGCCTGCTCGATCACGAGCCCGAGCAGCTCCAGCGTGGTCGGGTCGGCCCAGTGCAGGTCTTCCCACACCGCCAGCACGGGCTGCCGCTCGGCCTGCGCCGCCAGCCACGCGACCAGCGTGTCCAGCGTCTGCTGTTTCTGCTGCTGCGAGGTCCCCGTCGGCGGCGCATACCGCTCTGCGGGGAGCGGGACCGCCAGCAACCCGGCGAACAGCGGGACCACCTCGCCGAGCGGCAGGTCAGAGGGCCGCAGCCCCGCTTCCAATTTGATCAGCCGGGTCACGGGGGTATCGTCTGGCGCAAAGTGCCACAGCTGCTCGAGGTGGGCTATCACCGGATAGAGGGCGCTGGCGGTGTGATAGGGCGAACAGCGAAAGACGATGCGTGGCAAACCCTCCGCACGCACCTGCGCCCGCAGCCCCTTCACCAGGGCTGACTTGCCAATACCGGCTTCCCCGCTGACGAAGACGACCTGCCCCAACCCGGCTCGGCTCTGGTCCCAGCGGCGGCGTAGCAGCCCGCCTTCTTCGTCGCGACCCACCAGCACGGGCACCGTGGCCGTCACAAACTCCTCGTCAAGGCTGCGCGTCGGCCGCAGGCCACGCACACGGCTGATCGTCATGGGCTCTGCAACGCCGCGGAGGGTGTGAGTTCCCACGTCGTCCAGGGCAAACGTCCCGGACACGAGCCGGGCGGTCACGGCGCTGATCACCACCGCGTTGGCCGGGGCAAGGCCTTCGAGCCGCGCCGCGATATTTGGGGTCTCCCCCAGCGCCAGGTGCTCGTGTCGCCCGCCGCCACCCATCACCCCCACCACGACCGGGCCGGTGTGGACCCCGAGCCGCACGGCGAGTTGCACCCCGTACTGTCCCATCAGACGGGTATTCAGAGTGGCGATGGCCTCGACAATGCCCAGGCCCGTGTGCACCGCGCGCCGGGCATCATCTTCATGGGCCGTGGGGTAGCCAAAATAGACCAACAGGCCATCGCCGAGATATTGGGCGATATGGCCCGCGTACTGCTGGATGACTGCGGCTGCCGCTTCCTGGTAGGCGCACACCACCGCACGCAAATCTTCCGGGTCAAGTTGGCCAGAGAGCTGTGTGGAGCCCACCAGGTCGCAGAAGAGCACGGTGAGCTGCCGTCGTTCCGCCTCCTCTGGACCACTGCGTAGTCCCGCTGAGGTGAGGACGGGCACATCCTCCGGCGTGTGCAACATCGCCTGCGATGCGTCCTCCCCTGTCCAGACGAGCCCCTGGCCGTCCTCCTCGCGCGCCAGCCGGCGGAAGCACAGCTCGTCCCGCACGGCGTGCAGGCAGGCATCGTCCACGCCGAAAATGTAGCGCAGGGACCGGTAGGTGACCCGCTGCTCGCGCTGGAGCAGCGCCATCACCGCCAGGAGCACGGCGTGGAACTTGCGCTCGGCTGGCTCCGCGGCGGGAGGGGCTCCCGTCCAGACGAGGATGGCGCCTTGTTCATCGACCGCGAGATGCTGGGCGTTGATGAGCTCTTCTTTCAGGTCCTCCAGGCCGGCGTCGTCGAGCTGGAATTCGCGTTTGAGGACCCGATAGGTCACCCGACCCCGCTGCCGCAAGAGTGCCACCACCTGGTCGAGCACCTCATAGAACCCCATCGTCTTGCTCCTCCCCTCAGCGGGGCAGGCGGCATGGCTCAGCCGGGGCACGACCACTGAAAACGCACTCCTTTATCGCCAGCGCCCGGAGAATTCCCCAGCCTGGTGGCGCCAGCGAAGGCGCCACATGTTCGGGCGCATGACGTAGCCCATGGCGACAATCCGAACGAATCCGGATGGCGGCGTCACCGCGAGCCTGTCCAGTGGTAGCGGGCATTCAGTTTGCTGGCACTAGCACGGGAGCGCCCTTCTTCTTGACCAAGAACACCAGGAACTTCGCCGGTTTTGTACCGCTTGCGTTCCGCCCAACGATGTGGACGTCGTCAGTGCCTTCATAGAAGACCTGTCCCGGCGTCAGTGTTACTTCCTTGCCGCCCCTCACCTGCATCACAACGGAGCCCTCCAGCACGTAGAGGAACGCGGGTGCATTGTGTCGGTGGACAGGGTCCGACCCTCCGGGTGCATATTCAACCGTGATCATCAGGACTTCCTTGCCGGGAATGTCCGTGAGTTCCTTCAACATGAGCGACGTGACCGTGGGCTCTTGAGCCATCAGCGGGTCGGTCAGCATACATAGCAGAACCAACGTCAGCATTGCCTTCGCCATATTTGACCTCTCTCTCAATTGGCCTCTTGTTCGCCATCTTCGTCGATCGGAGAGCCGAGCGCGGAGCGTTGAACAGCTAGCTCCGAAGGAAGGCCAGCAGATCGGCGTTGACCTGATCCTGATGCGTGCCCGCCGCCGGTCCCTCCCTACGCGGCGTCGAGGGCCAGCGTCTCGAGAAACTGCTCGGCGGGGACGTGGTGCTCGTTGTGCCGGAGCACAGCCCGACGGAGCGTCAACGGGTGGCATTCGAGGCCGCCGAGCAGGAGGCTTCGACCCGAGAGCCCGCG
>WNGE01002817.1_pt1 | contig 37214 bp, 27 predicted proteins | sample 5400651 | NCBI WGS metagenome assembly WNGE01 (sample SAMN13153370, study PRJNA577476) | soil metagenome | isolation source: 60 cm soil or saprolite under grassland replicate 2 | place: USA:California | collected 2016-06-15
TGTTGCTCGTCGATCTCGACGATGTGTTGTGGCTCGAGCAGCCCTTTATCGATGCCACTCGTCGTGATCGCAAGCGTGAGCGGCTCGGTACCGACCACGGCGCTGAAGTTCCCGCTGGTGCCGAGCGCCCAACCGCGCTCGTAGCAATGCCGGCCGACTTCTGCCAGCGCTTGGGCGAGCGCCGCGAATGTCGTGCTCACCGGAGGAATCGCTCCGCGAGCTGCTCGAGCCGCTCATTGCCGCTCGCGCGTGCGTCGGCCAGGATCCGCTCGACGTGCGGGCGCAACTTCGGCTCGCCCCAGCGGTAGCCGGTCGCCAGCTCGGCGCTGTAGGAATCCCCGCTGTTCGCGCCCTCGAGCAGAGCCCAGGCGGCCGCGGCATCGTACCCCGGGTCCGTCCGCGGCGGCAGGCTATAACGCCGCTCCGGCCCTCCAGCGTCCTCTTTGACGAATGCACGAGACATGTCTGAACGATAACTCACGACGGTGCGGGTCAGCCGAGCTCGAGCGAGCCCTCGCCGAGACGGACCGGCCAACGCGGGGTGAGCGAGAGCCCCTGGACCGTTTCCTCAAACCCCCGCTCGCTGCGCGCGACCGTGGTGATTGGATACCGCCACACCTCGGTGTCCGGCTGAAGGCGAAGCGAGACGTCACGCGCCACCGACAGTTCGGGCGCGAACACCGCGTTCGCAGGTACAGCCGCTGCCTTCCAGGTGTAGGCGACCGAGAGACAGCCCGCCGCGTCGAATGTGACACGCTTCTCGAGATCTCCACCCTGGAGCACCACGGTGAGGTCATCGCCTTTCCGCACCACGCGAGCGCTCATCGGCACAGCCGCCCAAGATCGGATCGGCGTGTACCTGGCGTTCGCGTAGTCCTCGGCAGACACGTCGTTCCCGAGCAGCCGCTCGACCAGAATCGCACGCGGCTCGACATCGACCGGCGGCAACGCGGTGAGTCGAGACGTCCGTTCGATGTCGTGGATGCTCGCGGTGCCGCCCTGGCCGTGTCCTCCCCCGTCCGCGCGGTCTTTCGGAAGCTCGTGATATGATTCGCGCCGGCGCGTGAGCACGTCGGCGAGATTCGTGAGGTCGCCGAAGCGCGTGAGCACTTCGACCGCGCCGCCGCGATGCGGGCTGATCACGGCCGACACCTTGGCCGAATGGATCCACAGCTCGGGGTAGCCGTCGTAATCGAGATCCAGCTCCTCGCAGGCCAGCGACTCGCCCTGGCGCAGCGCGCGCTCGGCGATGGCGAGCTGGCGCCAGATCGCGTTGCGCAAATGCGGGAGGTAGAGGCCGCCGAATACGCCGTGCCAGTACGCGTCGTTGCATTGGGCGCGGCCGATGGCCCGCCTTGCTTCTGGGGGGTCGCCACGACTGTGCGACAGCGCGGACAGCGCCATCATCATTTTGTGCATGCGGTTCGACTCGGTGTACTTGACCAGGAAATGGTGCCAGTGTCCGCCCCGCACGAACGACGCCGACGCCGCGAGGTCCATGGGGCCAAGCTCTTCTTCCAGCCGAGTGAGGTCCTGCTGTGCCGTTGGCGGGAGCGCCCACTTCTCCATTTCCCGGTACGACGCCGTGCCCACGTAGGCGAGTCCTCCCGACGGCACTGTGCGGAACGCTTCCTGGCCGGTCGTCAGCTTGATCTCGCCGGCGGACGTGAGGCTCTCCATCGTCTTGAGAAAGCTGTCCAGCCAACCGGAACCGTAGACCCAATCTTTGGTTCCGGGCCACCCGCCGAATTTCTCCCCGTCGTCCGCGAGGACGGCCAGGCCGTGGCCCTGGGCGCGGAGCTCCCGCAGGTAGGACGCGGTTTCTTCCGGTGGGCGAAACGGAATCAGGTAGCGGAGCCGCTCGTCGATGGCGAGCAGTCCCACGCGCTGGCCATCGGACTCGGTGTGATGCGGGCGGTGCAGCTCCTCGTGGCGGAAACCGCTGACCAGGAAATGGCGGTCATCGACGAGCGCGTATTCGACGCCGGCGGCGGCGAGGTCGGCGGCGAGCTCCGGCTGCCACACCCGCTCGGTGAGCCACAATCCGGTCGCCTTGACGCCGAAGCGGCGTTGCAGGTAGTCGCGCATCCGGCCGATTTGCTCCAGCCGGTCGGGGCGGGGCAGCGAGGCGAGAATCGGCTCATCGAATCCTGCGAGCAGCAGCTCCACGCGGCCGTCGGCCGCGAGCCGGCCGATCATGTCGAGCCACGCGGCGTCGTGCTGCTCCAGCCACTCGAGCAGCGGGCCGGAGACGTGCAGCGTCAGCGGGAGGAAGCCCGCAGCCGTCGTACGCTCGATGATCGGCCGATACACGTCGCGGACGTGATCGGCCATAACGTGGTCGAAATTCCCGACCGGCTGATGCAGGTGCAGGCCGAAGACGAATCGCAGGGGTGCGGTCACGACGGCGTCGGCTGGAAGCTGCTGCGAAACACGTCAGCCGCGCTCCCTGCGGCGGGATCGTTGCTCCGCGCGTTGCCAAGCTGAGCGATGAACCCCGCCTCGAGTCGGGCGCTCTCGGCGCCGGCGAGCGAGATCGCGTGCGCGGCGTAGCGGAGCACCTGACGGCCTTCGAGGCCGGCGATATCGTCAAAGAACCAACCGCACGACGACATGGCGCGCAGCACCCCTCGCTCCATTTCGATGAGCCGCGCGGTGTTCTCATCGCCCCGGACGGGCCCAGTGGCTCCTGCGGCCTCGAGAAACGCCCGTGGTCCTCCAGGCAAATCGCGGCCCTCGCGGTCGTAGATCCCGTGCACTTCGTGCGCGAGCCACTCCACCGCGAACCGCAGCGGGGTGCGCCAATCTTGCTGCGACGGCCGGTCGGTGTGGACTTTGCAGCCGCACGCCGAGCGCCACCGCTCGACGCCGTGCGGGCAGCTCCACGATGTTGGCTCGACCAGGTCGACCGCCGTGGCGGGCGGAGCCGTGGCGAGGGCGGCCGCGAAGTTGGTGACCTGGACCTTGCCAGATTGCTGGAGGCGATGGATGACCGTGGCCAGTGTTTGATCGGCGCCTTTGTGATGGTGGCCGAAGGTCTCGCCATCGACCGCGATACTGGTGAGCGCGCCCAGCGGCGTGCGCTCGAGTACGTCGGTCAAGCGATCGGCGTCGGTGGTGAGCGGGCCGAAGGCGACGTCGTGCGACAACCCGCCGTCGTACACGAAGACCGCGATTGACCGGCCGCCGCTCAGCTCGATGCGCGCCGGCAGACCGTGCGCCGGCGGCTTGGAGACCTGATGCGGCGCGAGCACCGTGAACTGGATTCCCGCGGCGGCGAGGACGTCGAGTGTCTCGCGATCGACCGCGGTCTCCGGAAGCCAGAATCCGACGGGATCTCGCCGAAACAGGCGCTTGAAGTGCGCGATGCCCCAGCGCATTTCTGTCTCCTTATCGCGGCGGGTGGCGAGCGGCAGGATGATGTGGTGGTAGGGCATCGCCAGCGCGTTGCCGTGGTCGGAGCGAATCACCCCCGCGTAGGTCTCGGGAGCTTCGCGCTCCATCCAGTCGAGCAGCGTCGGTCCGAAATCGAAGCTCAGGAACTCATAGATGGGGACGAGCGGTTGGTACGCCTCCCTCGTGATGCGGACGTTCCAGTCGTGATCGGGCGCCGCCGATGGCTCGACATCGACCTGACCGGTCCAGGGGTTTTCGCGGGGAGGCTGGTAGAAGTGTCCGTGAATGACGACGCGTCCGTTCACTTGATGACCTGGGCGATGCTGCGCAGGACGTTCGGGAAAATGCTGTCCTGTGCGCCGAGTGCTTCCACCCGCTGCATCGTCGCGTCATCGATCTTGCCGCTCGCGAGTACCCGCACGAGGTCCTCGGCCTGCCCGCAGTGCTCGTCGAACCGCTGATTGGCGTAGTCGGCCGCCTCGCCGGTGGAGATGATGAACTGCCAGTCGGAGGCTTGGGCGAGCAGCATCGATCGCGTCGCCTGCGCGAGCACCGCGCGGGGCTTGGGACCGCCCCCGAGCGCCTTGGCGGCGACGGCCCAGTAGGCTTCCTCGAGCGCCCAGAGCCGCTTCCACGTCCAGGACGTTTGCTCGTTCAGCCACATGGAAAAGTCGCCGTTCTTGCCCCACGAGCCCTCGGTGAGCTGGATCGTGGGCCGCGACTTCCCATCTCCGATGTGCTGGCGTGCCGTGACGGGCCGCACGCCGTTGCCGGCGAGCTGGCGATACAGCTGCTCGACAAAGTCGACGCCCTCGAACCACCAGTGGCCGAACAGCTCGGCATCGAACGGCGCGGTCACCACGGGCGCTGGCGCGCGCGCCGACTGCTCTGCGGCGATGAGTTTCGCCGTCTCGCGCAACACACTCGCGAAGTGCTCGGCGTGATTGCGTGCGGAGTTGCCCGCGGCGCCGGGGTCATAGCGTTGCTTCCCGCCGAGATCCACGCCGCTGCCCGTGACGCGCCAGAGCCGCAGGCCGTCGGGCCAGCGGATCTTGTGGAATTCGAGGTACCACTCATCGCCGGGGTAGCCCTGGGCGCGCGACCACACCTGACTCGATGCTTTGGGATCGCGCACCAGCGCGAAGAGATCGTGGGCCCGGCGTTTCGCGGACGCGACGCGATACGCGACGTACGGCGTGCGCTCACCGGTGACCGGAATGGCGTCGATGTCCGGGTAGCCGAGTGCTTCACCGGCCCGCACGAGGTGCGTATCGACAAAGAAGTAACGATACCCGGCGGCGGCGAGGTGCTCGTCGGTGCCGGCGCGATAGGACTGCGGCCGTGCGCCGGCCGGTCCCCATGGTCCGCCGGGGCGATAGGCGCACTCCGGCAGCCAGCAGCCGGTCGGTGCGTGGCCGAACAGCCGTTTGTGTTCCGCCACGCCCACCGCGAGCTGCAGCCGGATGCTCTCGTCCCGTGCGAGCAAGGGGAGAAAGCCGTGCGTCGCCGCGGACGAAATCAGCTCGATGCGGCCGCGGTCCTCGAACCCGCGGAACGCTGCCACGAGATCGCCGTCCAGCGATCGAAACAACGCGAGCAGGCGCGTCAGCCGGTCGTGCCAGAACTTCGCGATCGGTACGAGCTGCGCGTCTCCCGACGCGGAGAGGTGCGCCGGGGCGCCGGCAGCGCCTTCGATGCGCCGCGCCATGTACGCCTCGAACTCGCTGACAAACGCCGGGTGCGCGAGCTGATTGGCGAGCACGGGCGTGATCCCGAGTGTGATCGGCGCCGCGATCTTCTCCCGCTCGAGTGCTTGCAGCGCTTCAATCAGCGGCAGGTAGCTGTCGAACGCGGCTTCGCACAGCCACACGCTGCCGTGCGGCCAGCGGCCATGCTGCAGGACGTAGGGCAGATGACCGTGAAGCGTCAGCACGAAATCCATCGGGGAGCCTTTAGCGACGGGCGTTCACGCCTCGTCCACCCTTACCGCGGGCGGACCGCTTGCGGGGCGCGCGTTCGCCCTTGTCGGCGGCGGACGTGTCGGGAATGGCGCGGGCCGCCGTCGCGCGGCGATAGACCGCCGCGTACAGCTCGGACGGGTGGCGCCAGGAGAAGTCCTTGCGCATCGCGCCGCGCGCCAGCTCGCTGAACCAGGCGCGGTCCTGAAACAACGTCACGGCGCGTTGCACGGCATGGTCGAACGCTTCCGGACTGTACGCATCGTAGAGGATGCCGGTAACACCGTCTTCGATCGTATCGGCGAGCCCGCCGACGCGACGCGCCACCGGGAGCGCGCCGTACAGCTGCGCGCGCATCTGCGTCAACCCGCACGGCTCGTACAACGACGGCATCATCAGAAAGTCGGCACCGGCGAGCAGATGATGCTCGAGGGTGTCGGTAAACGCGGTGTTCACGCCGACCCGCTGTGGGAAGCGAGCGGCGAGCTCGCGCAGCGCCGTTTCGAACTGCGCTTCACCGGCGCCCAGGAAGATGAATTGCGCGTCGAGCAACCGCAGCGATTGTGAGGCGACGATCTGATCGAGGCCTTTCTGGGCGACGAGGCGCGCGCTCATGCCGAACAGCGGCACGTCGGCGCGGAGCGGCAGGCCCCAGGCTTCCTGCAGGGTCGCCTTGCAGCGCGCTTTGCCCGACATGTCGTCGGCGGTGAAGCGCGCGACGATGTCCGGGTCGTCGGCCGGATTCCATTTGTCGACGTCGATGCCGTTGCGGATCCCCACGAGCCGATCGCCGAGCTGCCGGAAGCTGTGCTGCAGGCCGAAACCGCCGAGGTCCGTCAACAGCTCGAAGGCGTGCGTCGGGCTCACCGTGGTCACCATGTCGGCGTACAGGAGACCACCCTTCAGGTAGTTCAGCCGGCCGTACCACTCCATGAATTCGGGCGACCATAAGTCATCGGGCAGGCCGATGTCTTTGAGCACCTCGTACGGATAGACGCCCTGGAATCCGCCGTTATGGACGGTCAAGACGCACGGCAGGCGCTGCAGATCGGGCTCGTCGCGGTACACTCGACGCAGGAACACCGGCACGAGCGAGGCATGCCAATCGTGCGCGTGCAGAATGAGGTTGCCCTCGCCGATCCGGCGGGCGATCTCGATCGCGGCTGAGGCGAACAGCGCAAAGCGGCGCGGATTGTCCGGGTAGTCGCCCTTCGCATCGCCGTAGATGCCCGGCCGGTCGAACGACGGATTGTGCTCGAGAAACATCGTCTTCGGATAGTCGTCGCCCACCTCATGCCAGACGCGGACTTCCTCGCCCCGGCCGCCACTCTCGACCGTGAAAGGATCGGACAACGGCTCGAGCTTGCCCGCGTGGGCGCGGGCCTCCCGATACAGCGGCAGGACGACGTGGCTCTCCGTGCCGCTCCCCGCTTGATAATCGGCGAGGCCCGCGACCGCCTGACCCAGGCCGCCCGTGCGGGCGTACGGCCACAATTCGGCGGTGAGGTGGAGAACCCGGGTCTTCAACGAACCCTCGTCGCTACAGTGGTGGATCGCCGGGGGTTGCTTCGCCGGCAACAGCGGGAACGTAGTAGCCTGTGACGTATGTCTGGAGCATCCGCCGGGTCGTGAAGCGTTCCACCGCGACCGCGAGCGCCCCTTTCATCATATGTACCCACTCCGCTGAGTGCTGGCCAGGGAGTCGATCGTAATACATCGGAACTACTTTGTCCTCGAGCAGGGCGAAGAGATGCTCCATGTCCTGCTGGTCCGGGTCACCATCCCCGGACGCCAGCGGTATCGCCCAGCCGTTCTCACCCGTGTAACCCTCCGCCCACCAGCCATCCAGGGTGCCCAGCTGCGGCACGCCATTCAGCGCCGCCTTCATGCCGCTCGTGCCGCAGGCCTCGAGCGGCACCCGGGGGAGATTGAGCCAGAGGTCCACGCCGGCCACCATGCGGTGCGCCAAATGCATCTCATAGTCCTCGAGGAAGGCGATCCGGCCCTCGAACGCGGGATCCTGCGCCGCCATGAACACCTGCTGGAGCACGCGCTTGCCCGGGTCGTCGGCGGGGTGCGCTTTGCCCGAGAAGATGATCTGGACGGGACGGCTCGAGTCGGTCAATAGGCGCCGCAACCGTTCGCGATCGCGGAACAGCAGGTCGGCCCGCTTGTAGGTCGCGAAGCGCCGGGCGAACCCGATCGTGAAAACGGGAGGGGAGAGCAGCGCGCCCGAGCCGGCGAGTTTCGTCGGATCCTTCCATTTGTCCCGCCAGCGGTTGCGGGCCTCCTCGCGGATGTAGTGGAACAGCAGCTGGCGCAGGCTTTCGTGAGCTGCCCACAGCCGGTCATCATCGAGCTGCCGTACGGCCTCGCTGACCGCCGCCGGTTCAGCCTCGACCTCCCATTCCGAGCCGAGGGATTTTGCCAACAGGTCGCGAATTGGCCGCGCCATCCAGGTGCTGAGGTGCACACCATTCGTCACGTGGCCGATAGGAACTTCTGCGGCAGGCTTGTTGCCCCACATCCAGCGCCAGATGCGGCGTGATTCTTCGCGGTGTCGCGCCGACACCGCGTTCACGCGGCCGGCGAGCCGCAGCGACAACACGGTCATCTCGTAGCGCTGGTCATCCGCGCCGCCCGGTCGTCCGAACGCCATGAATTGGTCGCGGGTGAGTCCCATGGTATTCCAGAACGCCCCGGCGACTTGCTCGAGCTGCTCGGCGGTAAAGACGTCGTGACCTGCCGCGACGGGCGTGTGCGTCGTAAACACACTGGTCGCGCGGATCTGCTCTTCCGCCTGCGTGGGCGTGAGCCCCTTTCCCATCAGCTCGCGCATGCGCTCGATGAACATGAACGCGGCGTGGCCCTCGTTCGCATGCCAGACTTCCGGTTGAACGCCGAGGGCGCGCAACACCCGGACGCCGCCGACGCCCAGCACCCACTCCTGCCGCAGCCGCCACTCCGGCGCGCCCGTATACAGGCGCGCGGTGAGCTGGCGGTCGTCTCCATGGTTGCCTTCGAGGTCGGTGTCGAGCAGGTACACCGGAATCCGCCCCACCATGACGCGCCAGGCGCCGACCTGGACTTCGCGACCTGAGATGGTGACCGCGACCACGCACGGTTTGCCGTCAGCGCCGTGGACCCGGACGACAGGGTTCACCGTGGGATCGACGGGATCGTCCGAGTCGCGCTGCCAGCCATCCAGGCCAATCAGCTGATCGAAGTACCCGCCGTGGTAGTAGAGGCCGACGCCGATCAGCGGGACGCCGAGGTCCGAGGCTTCCTTGCAATGGTCGCCGGCCAGGACGCCGAGGCCGCCGGAATAGATCGGGAGCGAGCGGTGCAGGGCGAATTCCGCGGAGAAGTAGGCAATCGGGCGGTGCCGCAGCTCGGGATAGCGGCCGGCAAACCAGGTGCCGTTTTTCTGCGTGAGCAGCTCGAACCGTCGTACGACGCGGTCGTAGCGCTCGAGGGAGATCGGGTCTGCGGCGTGTTCCGCGAGGCGGTCCGCGGAGACTTGCCGCAGAAACTGCACCGCGTTGTGCCGTGTCCCTTCCCAGAGGCGGCGGTCGATACGATGGAACAGCTCACGCGCGTCGAGCTGCCAGCTCCACCACAGATTCTGGCTGATGTCGGCCAGCAGCCGGATGCGTTCCGGGAGATGATTGGGCGGGGCAGCGGGAGTCGGAGCAGAGGCCGCAGGAGCGGCCGGCGGAGACGGCTGAGAGGGTGGCATCGGGTGAGACATATCTAATGAAAGAGATTGTAAGGCTCCAGTCAGAGCCGCAACCTTTTCTGCGCGGGCCGCGTCCAACCATGTATCCTAGCCCAAGTGACTATCATGCCGAGCGCCTCCGCCCGTCTCGCCGTGCTCTGCGCCGTCGCGCTTCCCGCTTCCTTAATAGCCCAGAACGTCCACCCCCACACCCCGCCTGAAGTCCGGGCGGTGCAGCTCCGCGAGCCGATCCATCTCGACGGCAAGCTCGACGAGGACGTGTGGCGGACGGCCCCGGTGGCGACCGGCTTGCGCCAGTCACAGCCGCACTCCGGCGACTCCGCCACCCAGCGCACCGAGGTGCGGTTCGCGTACGACGACGCGGCGATCTACGTCGGCGCGCGGATGTACGACGACTCCGGTGCGCGCGGCGTCCGGACTCGCCTCGTGCGACGCGACGCCGACATGAACTCCGACTACCTCGAAGTCATCTTCGACACCTATCACGACCACATCGGACGCCTGTTCTTCCAGGTCAATCCATCGGGCGTCAAGCAGGACGCCAACGGCCTCGGCGGCGGCGCCGATCCGTCCTGGGATCCGGTCTGGGAAGTTGCGACCAAGATCGACTCGCTGGGCTGGACCGCCGAGCTGCGGATTCCGTTCTCGCAGCTGCGCTACCCGTCCACGTCCGCGGAGCAGACCTGGGGCCTGCAGATCTGGCGCCAGGAAAACCGGCTCAACGAATTGTCGCAGTGGGCGTGGTGGCGGTTGGACGAGACCGGCGGCCCGTCCATGTTCGGCCACCTGCAGGGCCTCGTGATTACCCACCCCCCCGGTCGCGCCGAGGTTACGCCGTACATGGTGGGGCGCTCGTCGAGCGTTCCCGGCGACCGCAGCGATCCATTCTTCGATCCGAGCGCGCTCGACGGCCGTGTGGGCGGCGACGCGATGTACCGCGTCACCTCGAATCTCACGATGAATGCGACCGTGAACCCCGACTTCGGCCAGGTCGAAGTCGATCCCGCCGTCGTCAATCTGTCGGCGTTCGAGACATTTTTCGACGAGAAGCGGCCGTTTTTCGTCGAGGGCGCGGGGTACTTCGGCCTCGGCGGTTTCAACTGCTTCTTCTGCTCCAACGTGTCGAGTCTCTCGATGCTCGCCACGCGTCGGATCGGCCGCCCGCCGCAAGTCTCGCCCTACCGCAGCGACCTGGGGACGTCGGTGGCGTATGCCGACATGCCTGAGAACTCCACGATCCTCGGCGCTGCCAAGCTCACGGGGCGCACCCCCACCGGCTGGTCGATCGGCGCTCTCGACGCCGTGACCAAGCGCGAGCGTGCGCCGGTGGACTTCACGGACTCGACGCGCGGCCAGTTCGAGGTCGAGCCGGCCACGAATTACTTCGCGGCCCGCGTGGCCAAGGATCTGAGCGGGGGCGCGACGCAGGTCAAGGCGATGGCCACGTCGGTGTATCGCGACCTCGGCGATCCCTATCTCCAGAGCCGCTTGTCCCATCACTCCGAGGCGTTTGGGGTCTCGAGCGACAGCTGGTGGGGCAAGCGCACGTACCGGTTGATGGCGCAGCTGGCGGGGACCCACGTCGAGGGCGACACGGCGGCGCTGCGACGGATCCGGTTTGGCTCCGCGCATTTCTTCCAGCGGCCCGATCGGCCCGACACGGCCGACGCGCGGGCCCCGCGCACCGGCATGGCCGGGCTCGGCGGCTTCGCGCGGCTCTCCAAGGAGCAGGGGCATTGGCTCTGGGAGATCACCACGAACTTTCGGACACGGTCGTTCAACAACAACGACATCGCGTTCTTCTCGAGTGCCGATTACTGGTGGATGTCCGCGAACATCTTTCCCCTGTGGACCAAGCCAACGAAGTGGTACCGGCAGCTGTTTGTCATCGTCGGAGGCCAGCAGCAGTACACCTTCGACGGGGACCTGAACGACCGCGAGGGGCGGCTGTACGGTCAGATCGAAACATTGAGCTACTGGAACGTCAGCTCGTTCTGGATTCACCGGGCGAGCGTGTTCGATGACCGGCTCACGCGCGGCGGTCCGCTGGTGCGGGTACCGAGCGGCGACTTCCACTCGCTCAACGTCAACACCGACTCCCGCAAGAAGGTGGTCGGGCAATTCAACGCGAGTTACCGGTGTAACGCCGATGGAGACTGCGGTAACAGCGTGAGCCTCGGGCTCGAGCTGCGGCCGCGCTCCAACGTGACGGTGTCGCTCAATCCGGGAATCGACCACTCCCAAACGGGATTCCAATTCGTCGGGAGCTACGCCGATCCGAGCGCGACCAACTTCTACGGCACCCGGTATGTCTTCGCGCACCTGGAGCAGAACGCCATCTCGATGGACACGCGCTTCAATGTGACGTTCTCGCCGACGACGACTCTCGAGCTGTTCATGCAGCCCCTGATCGCCACGGGTGCCTACAGCCGCTACAACGTGTACGCCGCGCCCCGGAGCGCGCAGCGGCTCGAGTACGGCAAGGATTTCGGTACCGTGGTCGTCCGGCCGGCGGCGAACCCCGCGCGCGATCCGGCGACGATTATCCTGGACGCGGGAGGCGGAGCCCCGGCGGATACCCTCACCGACCCGAGCTTCACGTTCCGTTCGCTGCGCGGCAACGCGGTGCTGCGGTGGGAGTATCACCCGGGGTCGACGCTGTTCCTGGTCTGGACGCGCAGCAGCCAGATTCCGACGCTGCCGCGCGGCAACATTCAGTTCGGGGACGACGCGAGCGCCCTGTTCCAGGGGCCCTCGGAGAACATCTTCCTCATCAAAATGACGTACTGGTTGGGATTCTAGGGAGTTGAGGGATGAACGTAGGGGCGCAGCATGCTGCGCCCCTACGTCATTCCGGGAACCGGTTAGTGTTCTGGTAGCAACTGGTTCCACGAGGGTATCATGTCGATCCGCGCCGTCAAATCGATTTCCCAGTCGCTCCCCACGCTCGAGGGCGCCGGCGTGAAGCTCCGCCGCGCCTTTGGGTTCGGGAAGACGAGCGACTTTGATCCGTTCCTGCTGCTGGATGACTTTCGCAACGAGCATCCCGAGGATTACCTCCCGGGCTTTCCGTGGCACCCGCATCGGGGCATCGAGACCATCACCTACGTGCTGAGCGGCAGCGTCCAGCACGGCGACAGCCTTGGCAACAAAGGCACCATGGGGGCGGGCGACGTGCAATGGATGACCGCGGGCAGCGGCATCCTGCATCAGGAGATGCCGAAGGGTGACGAGCGCGGCCGCATGCATGGCTTCCAGCTCTGGGCGAACCTGCCCCGCAGCTTGAAGATGACCGATCCGCGCTATCAGGATATTCATGCCAAGGAGATCCCCGAGGTCGTGGACGATGACGGCACGCGGGTGCGTGTCGTCGCCGGCGATTTCTGGGGCAAGCGCGGTCCTGTCGAGGGCGTCGCCGCCGATCCCCGCTACCTGGACATCTGGATTCCGCCGCGCATGCGCAAGACGATTCCGGTGGAGTCGTCGCGGCACGCGTTCGCCTACGTGTTCGAGGGCAACGGCACATTCCGCGATGCCGCGGTGCCACAAGGCGTTCGGACCGATCGCGTCTCCGCGGGCGGCCGCGATGCGGGCAGTGAGAGCGCGCAGGAGACGGGAAACCGTTCGCTCGTGCTGTTCGATTCGGGCGACGAGATCGCGGTGCAGGCGGGCGAGCAGGGCATGCGGTTCCTGCTCGTGTCAGGCCAGCCGCTGCAGGAGCCCGTGGCCTGGCAGGGGCCGATCGTGATGAACACCAAAGAGGAGCTGCAGACCGCGTACGACGAGCTGCGACGCGGGACGTTTATCAAGCGCTAGCGATTGTCGATTTAGGGCGGTTATCGTTCACGCCCTATGTGGAGCGTCCTCCGCCGCCGCACCCTGACGCAGTGGATCGTCGTGGCCATGTTCGCCGGCGTGGCGATCGGGGTCTGGTTTCCGGCGTTCGGCGTCTCGCTGCTGCCGATCTCCACCGCATTCATTCGGATCATCAAGGCGATCATCGTGCCGTTGATCTTCGGCACCCTGGTCGTCGGCATCGCGGGGCACGGCGACGACATGAAGCGTGTCGGCCGGCTCGCGCTGAAGTCCATCATCTATTTCGAAATCATCACCACGTTGGCCCTCTTCCTCGGCCTGCTGACGGTCAACGTCATGAAGCCCGGCGTGGGTGCCGCCCTCGCGGCGCCCGCAGCCGGCGCCACGCCGCTGGCCAGTGAGCCCGTCACATTCGCCAGCGTCCTCGAACACATCGTGCCGCAGAGTTTCTTCGACGCGGCGGCGCGCAACGAAATGCTGCAGATCGTGTTGTGGTCGGTGCTCTTCGCGATCGGCCTGACGCAGGTGCGCGGCCGGCCCAAGGAGACGATGCTCGGGTTCTGCGAGGCCGTTGCCGAAGTGATGTTCAAGTTTACGGGGATCGTCATGAAGTTCGCGCCGTTCGCCGTGGCCGCGGCGCTGGCGGTGACGGTGGGCAAGCCGGGTGGCCTCAGAAACCTCCAAAGCCTGGCCCTCGTGGTCATCACGCTCTACGTCGCCCTCGTCGTCTTCGGCCTGTTCGTGCTGTACCCGGTGGCGCGCATCGCGCGCGTACCGATCGGCGCGTTTACGGCCGCCGTGAAGGAGCCGGCGCTGATCGCGTTTTCGACGGCGTCGTCTGAAGCAGCGCTGCCGAAAGCCATGGAGCGCATGGAAGCGTTCGGCGTCCCGCGCCGCATCGTCGCGTTCGTGATGCCGACCGGATACTCGTTCAACCTCGACGGCAGCACGCTCTACCTGTCGGTGGCGTTGATCTTCGTCGCGCAGGCGAGCGGGATTTCGCTGTCCCTCGGCCAGCAGCTGCTCATGATGCTCACGCTGATGTTGACGAGCAAAGGCGTCGCCGGCGTGCCGCGGGCGTCGCTCGTGATTCTCATGGGCACGGTAGCGTCGTTCAATCTGCCCAGCGAGGCGGCGATCGCGTTGATCGGTGTGGACGTGCTCATGGACATGGCGCGAACCACGGTGAACCTCATCGGCAACTGTCTGGCGACCGTCGTGATGGCGCGCTGGGAAGGTGAGTATGACGCCTCCCGCGCGGTAACCAGAGCGGCCGAAGCTGCGTAGCGTGGAGATTCCCGCCGAACTCGACGCCGCGCTGGCCGATCGCTACACACTGCGCCGCGTGCTCGGCCGCGGCGGGATGGCGACGGTCTATCTCGCGGACGACAAGAAGCACTACCGGGCCGTCGCGCTGAAGGTGCTGCTGCCCGGCCTCGCCGCCTACCTCGGCGTCGAGCGGTTTCTGAAAGAGATCCAGATCGCCGCCCGCCTCCAGCACCCGCACATCCTGACGCTGCACGACTCCGGCGAGGCGGGCGGCTTCCTCTATTACGTCATGCCGTACATCGAGGGCGCCTCGTTGCGGCAGCAGCTCGAAGGGCCGCCGCGGCGCGCCCTGTCGCCGCAGCACGCGCTGGCGATCGCCGAACCGGTGGCGGACGCGCTGTCATACGCGCATCGCATGGGCGTGCTGCACCGCGACATCAAACCGGAGAACATCCTGTTCTCGCAGGGGCATCCGATCGTCGCGGATTTCGGGATCGCGAAAGCCGTGAGCACCGCGGGCGGCGCGAACCTCACGCGCACGGGATTCCCGGTGGGGACCCCCGGGTACATGAGCCCCGAGCAGGCGGCGGGTTTGACGGAGCTCGATGAGCGCACCGATGTCTATAGCCTCGCGGTCGTCGTGTACGAAATGCTGGTGGGCGACGTCCCGGGACGCTGGCCGACGGAGGACGCGGTGCGCGCGGGTCGTTTCCTCGAGGCCTCGGCGAGCCATCGGCCCCGGCTGACGGGTCTCGGCGCGAAAGTCGAAGGCGCCCTGGTACGCGGGCTGGCGATCCGTCACGACCAGCGCACCGCGACGACCGCCGCGCTGATCGACGAGCTGACCCGAGGCGGATCGGGACCACGCCGGCGTTACGATCAGGATGAGGTTCAGGAGATCGTGAAGCGCGCCACGGAATTGGAGGCGCACAAGACCGCCTCCGGCGCGATGACGATCGGGGGTGTGCAGGCCCTGGCCGGTGAAGTCGGAGTTGCACCAGAGGTCGTTCGGGCCGCGGCGGAATCGCTCGAGGTACCTCGCTTTGTCGCGCCGCAAGCCAACCGCACGAATAACTGGGTCGCCGGACCAACCGAGCTGTTTTTCGAGCGCGTCGTCGAGGGGGAGCTCCCAGAATCCGAGTACGCGACGGTGGTTGAAGAGATCCGGCGCGTGTTGCGTAACGCGGGGCAGGTGAGTCAGTTCGGCCGTTCGTTTTCCTGGATTGCTGCGCGCGGACCGGCGATTCGCCGCGATTTAGAAGTAGCCGTCTCCGTGCGGCGCGGACAGACCCGGATCTCGATTCAGGAAAACATGAATCAACTGATCGGCGCCGTGTACGGCGGCATCGGCGGCGGCATGGGCGGCGGGGGCATGGGCCCGATCATCGGCGTGGGAGTGGGCGCGCTGCACCTGGTCGGTGCGGCGGTCGTGACCGTCATTCCCGTTTGGTTGGGGATCACGTATTTCACGGCGCGCACCGTCTATCGCCGCACCAGTACGAAACGCCTGCGCGAGTGCGAGACGTTGGCGGATCGCCTCGAAGCGCTGGTGCGTGAGCTCGTCGAGATCCGGCCTACCTCCCGGCTCAATCCCTAATTCAAAAGGCGGCGCGCCACTCCAGCCGGGCGCCGTGCGGGTCGACGAGAAAGCGCGGCGGGCCAAGGCCGAAAAGGCGCCAGCGGCCCTCCATCACGTTTGCCGCCGTGATGCCCACCGTCGCGCCGGCGACGACATCGGATAGCCAATGCTCGTGATCGTTGAGACGTGACCACGCGGTCCCCGTCGCGCCGGCGTACAGGAGCGCGGTCGCCCAGGGCCGGTGGATCTCCGCCGAGAGCGACGTCGCGAGCGCGAACGCCATGGTGGCGTGTCCCGAAGGAAAGGCGTCGTGATTGGTGAATGCGTGAAAGACGTACGGATCGGTGGTGTTATCGGGCCGGAACCGGCCGGTCATCTCCTTCAGCGCTCCGGTCGTCACCCCGGCGGCGATGACAGAGGCCAACACCCGGCCGCCGCGCCGCTCGAGCGCCGGCCGACCGCTGATGACCCCGGCCGCGAGAATCCCGCCGCTGATGCCGAGGACGAGTACCGGTTCGCCGCCGTACTTGAACACCCGCGCGACCCTGTCGCTGCCGGGCGAGCGGTGGTCCTGCACCCAGCCGTCTACCCCATGGTCGAACGCGCTGACGACGCCGATCGTGCCGACGGCGATGGCGGCTTCCCACCAACGGATGTTGTGAGCTTGAGCGGAAACGCCTGGTGCCAGCGCCAGCTGGCAGGCGACCGCGACCCCAAAGTCCCCAACGATCTGCGCGCCTTCCATGAAGCCGTTCCGCGTGATGCCGTAGTCCTGGCGCTTGATGGTGGTGGTTGCCGAGAAGGCAGTCCGGCGGCCCCGGGACGTCGTCAACACACCGCCCATGTCGGCGTCGAGCACCACGGGGCGGGTGACGCGTCGCATCGTGAGGTCGCCGCTGATGCGCAGCTTATCGGGTGCGACCTTCTCCACGCGTGTACTGACGAACGTGATCTCGGGAAAGCTGTCGATGGCGAGGTAGTTCTGGCGCAGATCGTTGTCGCGGCGGTCGTTCCCGGTCGTGACGCTGGCCGTTTGAATGTGGGCCGTTACGCTTGCAGCTTCCGGCTTGCTCGGATCGTAATTCAGGTCGGCGGTCCACTGCCCGAACGTGCCGTTCACCCACGTGATGCCGAGATGGCGCACACGAAAGTTTATCGCGCTATGCGCGGGATCGGCGGACCAGCGATTGGTCGGCGCCGGCGGCGGCGTGGTTGCGGTTTGCTGCGACGTCTGCCCGGCCAGCGAGATCGCAGCAGGCACGAGCAGGGCGACGATGAAGGTTGATCGAGTCATGTCCCTAAGATAACGCGGCGAAAAGCCCGACGACGGCGATGATCAACCCCAGCGCGATCTTGACCGCGGCTCCGGCGGCGCGGCCGACGACGGCCCCCCACCCGGCGCGAGTTGCAACGCCGGCATGGCGTGAGTAGGTGTACTCGAACAACGCCGCGCCGATGAACGATCCGAGAAACGCACCAATCACACTGCCGATGATGGCGACGGGCACGCCGATCACGGCGCCGATGAGTCCACCGATCAGCGCGCCCCACCCCGAGCGCGTGGATCCGCCGTACCGTTTGGCGTAGCGGAACCCGATCCAGTTCTCGATGATCTCGCCGAGGAATGCGAGTCCCAGGACGATCGCAATCGCCGCGACGCCGACGGTGCGAAAACCGGTGAGCCCGCCGTAGGCGAGAATGCCGGCCACCATCACCCACAACCCGGGCAGGCCGAGCGGGATCATCGCGAGTCCGATGAGGCCCAGTCCAATGAGGAGTGCGATCGCGACCACGGTCATGGCTGTGAACTTGCAAGATATGTGACGCCGATCACCAGCTCACCTACATCGCCCTGAAAGAATTCGCATGGCGATCCGGCTTGACGATTCTCCCTTTTGAGTGCACTTCTGTGGTCGATGCCCCACGGGAACGGGTCCCGGTCGCCGCGATCGGGTGACGCGCTGATTCTAGCTGATGGCCGGCGATTCATCGTCACGGTCATCGAGGACGGCGTGCGCGGGTGGTGGTTCACCGCGGCTGATCCCATTGGGCACAAAACGCTGCAGGGCAACATTCGCCTCGAGTGGAACCCAGAGGCGCTTGCGTGGCGCCCCACTGGCACGCGTGAGATCTCGCCTCCCCACGGCATGCTGCGCGCCCCGTGGCATCAGGCTCGCTACCTGCAGGATCGACTAGCACTGTAGCGGCAGTGCCACAGTCAGCTAAATTCTAAAGTCTATGGCACCCCCGCGGCGGTCGAGTGGCGAGGGGCGGCGCACTTCTGCCGCCCATCCGGACACTTCAGCTCCAGCGGTGGCTTCACCCGAGGACGACGGGTCCGACCACAGTCAGCCGGCGCTCCCATTTCCGGTGGTGTGCGTTGGCGCGTCGGCTGGCGGGCTGGAAGCGTTTACCCAGTTGCTGGGCGCGCTGCCGACCGACACGGGCATGGCGTTCGTCCTCGTCACGCATCTCTCCCCGTCGCACGCCAGTCATCTCGCCGAGATCCTGTCGCGCGCGACGCAGATGCCCGTGACTGAAGTGAAGGACGAGGCGTCGGTTCAGCCCAACTGTGTGTACGTCATCCCGCCCGATAGCAGCATGATCATCGCAAAGGGATCGCTGCAGCTCCTGCCCCGCCACACGGTGGATGGCCGCCATCACCCGATCGACGTGTTTCTCGAATCCCTGGCGCATGATCAGCGGCACAAGTCGATCGCGATCATCCTCTCGGGGACGGGCAGCGACGGGACGCAGGGCATGGACGAGATCAAGGCCGCGGGTGGCATCACGTTCGCGCAGGATGAATCGGCGGCGTACGAGGGCATGCCGCGCAGCGCCGCGATGGCGGGGGCGGTGGACTTTCGTCTGGCACCGGCGGACATCGCCCGTGAGCTCGGCAAGATCGCCCGTCACGCCTACGTCGGCGCGGTGGACGCGCCCGAGCGCATCATCGATGGCGGCAAAACGGCGACGATCCTGCGGCAGCTGCATCAGACGATGGGAGTCGATTTCACGCACTACAAGGCGTCCACGCTGCAGCGGCGCATCGCGCGGCGCATGGCGCTCCACAAGCTCGAGAAGGTCAGCGACTACACCGACTTCCTGCGGACACACCCCGCCGAGCTCGACGCGCTGTTTCAGGACATCCTCATCAACGTCACCTCGTTCTTCCGCGACCCGGAAACGTTCGATCTGCTCAAGTCCAAGGTCTTTCCGCGGATCATCGCCGAGCGCGGCGCGTCGGATTCAGTCCGGCTGTGGGTGGTGGGGTGCTCGAGCGGCGAGGAGGCGTATTCTCTCGCCATCGTGTTCACGGAGTTCATGGAGCAGCAGGGCCGCGCCTGGCCAATGCAGGTCTTTGCGACCGACCTGAACGGCGCCGCGGTGGAGCGCGCGCGCAGCGGCGTCTATCCCAAGAGCATCGCCGAGCGCGTGTCGGCCGAGCGGTTACGCCGCTACTTCTACGAGCTGGACGGCAAGTATCGGGTGGCGAAGGCGATCCGCGACATGTGCATCTTTGCCAAACACAACGTGCTCGTCGACCCGCCGTTTTCGCGCCTGGACATGGTCAGCTGCCGCAACATGCTCATCTATCTCGAGCCCGTGCTGCAGCAGCACCTCATTCCGACACTCCATTATGCGCTCAAGCCCTCGGGCGTGATGCTCCTGGGGGGGTCCGAGTCGACCACCGCCTTCACTCCGCTGTTCGAGCCGATCGACGCGAAGCACCGCATGTACGCGAAGAAGCCGACCGCCGTGCGCTTGCCGACGCCGCTGGCACCACGGCCGCTCGGCGACCGCCGCGTTCCAGACGATGCCGCGGTCGCGCAGGAGCTGCGGCGGTTCGACGGCGCGCAGCGCGAAGCCGAACGCACGCTCCTGGAACGCTACACCCCGCCGGGCGTCCTTGTCACCGAAGACCTGGAGGTGCTCCAGTTCCACGGTGACACGAGCGCCTACCTCGCGCCGCTGTCCGGCAAAGCGTCGCTGAATCTCGTGAAAATGGTCCGCGAGGGCCTGCTGGCGCCGATCCGGGCCGCGATCGCGCGTGCCAAAAAAGATCGCACCGTGGTTCGGACGGAGGACGTGCGGGTCAAGGTCGCCGGCACGCCGCGGCGCGCGGACATCGAAGTCGTACCGGTGAAGGGCACGGCGGCGGGCAAGAGTGTCTTCCTGGTCCTGTTCGAGGCGCGACCGGTCGCCACCACGGCCCCTGCGAGCGAGTCGGTCGACACACACGCGATCGACCAGGAAGCGTCGGACCTCAAAGCCGAGCTCGTCGCGACGAAGGACTACCTCCAGTCGGTCATCGAACAGCAGGAGGCGGCGAACGAGGAGCTGCAGTCGGCCAATGAGGAAGTCCAGTCGGCCAACGAGGAGCTGCAGAGCATCAACGAGGAGATTGAAACATCCAAGGAGGAGATGGAGTCGAGCAACGAGGAGCTGGCGACCGTCAACGAAGAGCTGCAGAATCGCAACGCCGAGCTGGGACGGAGCAACAACGACCTGATGAATCTGCTGGCGAGCGTCCATATGGCGATCGTCATGCTGGGTCCCGATCTTCGCATTCGCCGCTTCACGCCCATGGCCGAAACGATGCTCAACCTGATTCCCACGGATGTGGGCCGGCCGCTGACCGACATCAAGCTCAACGTCGACGTTCCAGATCTCGATGCCATTCTCCACGAGGTGCTCGAGAGCATCCAACCCGTCCAGCGCGAAGTCCAGGACCGGAACGGCCGCTGGTATTCGCTGCGGGTGCGCCCCTATCGCACCATGGAGAATCGCATCGAGGGCGCCGTCCTGGCGCTGATCGATATCGATTCGATCAAGCAGACCGCCGAGTCGCTGCGCGTTGGTGCCGAACGGCTGCGCATCATGTACGACCGGGCCCCGGTGGGAATCTTCGAGACCGATCTGGAGGGACGCTTCCAGCGCGTGAATGACTGCTTCTGCGAGCTGACGGGCCGCTCTCGTGATGCGCTGTTGACCTTGCGGTCCGAAGACATCACGCACCCCGACGATCTGGTGTCGCAACGCGAGGACTTCGAGCGGCTGCGCGCCGGGGATGTGCCCTCGGTGCGGCGTGAGAAGCGCTATCTCCGGGAGAACGGACAGGCGGTGTGGGTCGAGCTGCACCGGTTCATCATTCCGGGTCCGGAGGGCCGGCCGGCCTTCAGCGTCGGCATCGCCGAGGACATCAGCGAGCGGAAAGAAACGGAGACGCAGCTCCGGCGGCGCGAGGCGCGCTTCCGCGCGCTGATGAACAGCGCCCCCGTCCTGATCTGGGTGAGCGGCCTGGAGGGGATGGAGTACGTGAACCAGGCCTACCTCGAATTCCTGGGCGTCGAGTCGCACGACGTGCTCGGCAATGCCTGGACGTACTACCTGCATCCCGAGGATCGGGAAGGGTACGCCACGACCTACGAGCAAGCCGTCACGGGATTGCTGCCCTTCGAGTACCAGTTCCGCTTCCGCCGTTCCGATGGCGACTACCGTGGGATGATGGCCGTCGCGCTGCCGCAGTTCGGGCCGGCGGGGAAGTTTGCCGGATATACGGGCGCGTTCTTCGACATCACGGCATTGAAGCAGGCGGAGGCGAGCCTCCGCACCGCCGATCAGCGCAAGGACGAATTCATCGCGATGCTGGCTCACGAGCTGCGCAACCCGCTCGCGCCCATCACGAACATCGTCCAGATGATGCGGTCGCATGACCTCGACGAGAAGACGCGGGACTGGGCGCACGAGTTGCTCGATCGCCAGCTGCGCAATGTCGGCCGCATGGTCAACGATTTGCTGGATGTCTCGCGCGTCAGTTACGGCAAGATCCAGCTGCAACGGCAGAGGGTCGAGCTCGGCGAGCTGGTGAGCCGGTCGGTGGATGCGCTGCGGGCGACCATCGACGCGGCGGAGAAAGAGATCGCCATCGAGCTGCCCGCGACGCCCGTGGTGCTGTTCGCCGACGCGGTGCGGCTGGAGCAGGTGATCGGCAATCTCATCAACAATGCCCTCAAGTTCACGCCGCATGCCGGACACATCTGGGTGAGTGCCGTCCTGGCGAACGGCGACAAGGAGGTGCAGGTCAGCGTCCGCGACGACGGCGAAGGGATCGCCGCCGACGTCTTGCCCCTCGTGTTCGACCTGTTCGTGCAGGGCAGCACGTCGTTCGACCGCGCCCAGGGTGGCCTGGGAATCGGCCTCTCGCTCGTGCGCGGACTGGTCGAGCTGCACGGCGGCTCGATCGAGGCGAAGAGTGACGGCCCCGGCACGGGGAGCGAGTTCATCGTGCGCCTCCCCGTGGCTGACGGCGCCGCGCCGGAACCGCAGGAGACCCCGCCGCCGCGCGTGGACAGCGGGGAAGGGGCGGGCGGGGCCGGGGGGGCCGGCCCGCAGCGCATTCTCATCGTGGACGACAACGTGGATGCCGCCGCCGCGCTGGCGGCGCTGATCCGCAAGGACGAACATACCGTCGCGGTCGCGCATTCCGGTGCCACGGGCCTCGAGACGGCTCGGACGTTCCAACCGGACGTCGCCCTCATCGATCTCGGCATGCCGGGCATGAACGGGTTCGAAGTCGCCGAGCGGATGCGCGCCGCACACCAGGATGTGCTGCTCATCGCCGTCAGCGGCTACAGCGGGGAAGAGAACCGCCGCCGCGCGAAGGCGGCAAAGTTCGACGAGTACATCGTCAAACCTCTCGATGTACGGGCCCTCCGCGCCCTCCTGAGCCGCCGCACGAGTTGATCCTCCTCGCGTTTCTCGTCCAAATCGCCGTTCCACCGCCGCGTGGGTTCGTCAACGACTTCGCGGGCGTGCTCGATGCGCCTTCAGTCCAGCACCTGGAGTCGGTGATCGCGGAAGTCCGGGAGAAGACGCGCGGCGAGATCGTCGTCGTGACGCTGGCGGATATCGGCGACCGCGCCGCGAGCGACGTGGCGGTCCAGATCGGCCGCGAGTGGGGCGTCGGCGCCAAAGGCGAAGCGGGAGACCGCACCAGGAACCTCGGCGTCGTCGTGTTGCTCGTGCCCCGGAAGAATCACCGGCCGGGGACCGGCGACGTCTTCATCGCCGTGGGCCGCAGTGCCGAGGGGTTCCTCACCGACGCGCGCTCCGGCAGGATCCGCGACGCCATGCTGCCGTTCCTCGCCGCGGAGGACTATGGCAAGGGCGCGGCGGTCGGCGTCGACCTCATCGCGCAGGCATTCGCGCAGGAGTTTGGCGTTGCCCTGACCGGTCCATCCGACGCGGTCGGTCGAACGTTGCCCGAACCACCCGGCGTGCAGATCCCCATCGGCTGGATTCTCGCGCTCATCCTCTTTCTCCTGGTGGTGACGCGGGGCCGGATTCTCTGGTGGGTCCTCTGGGGTCTGAGCCAGAGTCGTGGTGGCGGATGGAGCGGGGGCGGTGGTGGTGGTGGCGGCGGATTCGGGGGGTTCGGAGGGGGAGGCGGCTTTTCAGGCGGTGGAGCGGGAGGAAAATTCTGACATGGCGCGCATGACGGTCGACACGTTCGCGACGCGAGTCGGCGAGGCCCTTGGAACGCGGCTCGTAGCGCTGGTGCTCTACGGCTCTGCCGCACGGGAGCAGGGAGCGGGGAGCGGGGAGCCACAGACCATGAACACCCTGCTCATCGTGGATCGCGTTGATGCCGATGTGTTCGCTCGGCTCGGCGCACCGGTCCACGAGTGGGTCAGGGCCAACCATCCGCCCCCGCTCGTGTTCGCAGATCAGGAGTGGCGTGATTCCGCGGACGCGTTCGCGATCGAACATGAGGACATTCGTGAAGCGCACCGTGTGCTGGCTGGGCGAAACCCGTGGACTGGCATCAGCGTCCGGCGTGAGGACGTGCGCCGCCAGCTCGAGCAGGAGCTGATGGGCAAGCTGGTGCATCTGCGGCAGGCATACGTCGTCGACTGGAATCGCCCCAAGCGTTTGGCTGACGTCGTACGCGGCACGCGCGCCGGTTTCTTGACGATGCTGCGCGCGGTGCTGCGGCTCGCCGGTCGGACGCCGCCCGCCGACTCCGCCGCTCTGGTGCGTGACGCCGCTCTGCTGATAGGATTCGCCTCCGCTGGACTGACCGAGCCGGCCGCGTATCTCGACGCGGTGACGCGCACGGCGGAGTACGTGAACCGTATGGAAAGGAACCCTTCGTGAACGCGCATCGATTCGGGGCCGCGCTTGCCCTTCCGCTCGTGCTTAGCCTCGCCGCCGGGTGCGGATACAACACGATTCAAACGATGGACGAGAAGGTGAACGCCGCCGAATCGCAGATCAAAGTGCAACTGCAGCGGCGTGCCGACCTGATTCCCAATCTGGTCGAGACGGTGAAGGGATACGCCAAGCAGGAGCAGACGATTTTCATTCAGGTGGCCGAGGCGCGCTCCAAGCTGGCGGGGGCGGTCCAGAGCGGCGATCTGCAACAGATGGCGGCGGCCAACGCCGCGCTCACCGCGCCGCTCGGCCGGTTGATCGCGATCGCGGAGAACTATCCGCAGCTGAAATCGAACGAGAACTTCCGCGCCTTACAGGATCAGCTCGAGGGCACCGAGAACCGCATCGCCGTCGCGCGTCAGGACTACAACGACGCGGTGAACACGTACAACGCGTACATCCGGCGCTTTCCGCAGGTGCTGACGGCCAAGGTGCTGGGCAAGAAACCGCGGGCGTATTTCGAGCTGCAGACGCCCGCTGCCGCGGATGCGCCCAAGGTCGATTTCTCCCACTGATGGTGCGTTAGCGGACGAACTTGCGGCGGTCGCCTTTCGGCGGCGTCTTCTTGTGCGCGTGCGCCGCGATCTGCAGGCGGCTGTGCAGCGCGAGCTTCTCCAGGATGTTGTGCACGTGGCTCTTCACGGTATACGTCGCGATGTTGAGCTGCTGCGCGATCTCCTTGTTGCTGAGTCCCTCGGCGATGAGATCGGTGATCTGCTGTTCGCGTCGCGTCATCCGCACCGCGGCCATCATCGGTGTGTTGCGCAGCACCGATGCTTGCTTGGCGATGTGCGAGAGCAGGGTCCCCGTCAGCGCGGGAGGGACGACGTCGCCGCCGCTGGCGACCTGGCGGATGGTATTGACGAGGTCTTCCAACGCGGCGTCCTTCGCGATGAAGCCGTTGGCGCCACGCTTGATGAAATCGATCACATCTTCTTCTTCGGGCTGCATGTCCATCATGATGATGCGCGCATGCGGCGCGGCCTCCTTGATGCTTTCGACCAGGCGCTGACTCCGATTGCGCCCGAGGGCGGCATCGACCAGCACGACATGCGGCCGGGCTTCCTGGAGCCGCTGGAGCGCGGCCGTTCCGCCCTCGGCGGACGCCACGACCTTGAATTCGCTTTGTGAGTCGAGCAATGCCGCAAGACCATCACGCAGCAGGCGATTGTCCTCGATTACCAGAATCTGGATTTTCTTGGTCATTGGTACTGACGGCCCTCAGTCTGGGACGAGAGTACGGTTCGGCGTGCAACTAGGTTGGTCAACTCGGGAGGTATTAGTCAAGGCGGGCTGGAAGGTTCCGCTTGCGTATCCCAGGGCCGCGGTGAATGGTAGGGGGCGCTCCCGCGCCCAGGGAAGGGTGGGAATGTCTCAGATCCACTGCCATTTCTGTGGGGGCATCATCCAGGACGTTGCGGCCATTGAGTATCGGCCGCCGCGCTTTAGCGCCCAGTTTGCCGTGCCCCATACCGCGCCCTGCACCTGCTCGCCGCCGGTGGTCTACGAGCATCCGCCGATGCTCGGCGGACCCGAGGAGGATCAGACGCCAGACGGCGAGGCGGCCTGAAAGCAACACGGCGCCCCCCGGACTCCGGGCTGGCGCCGTGCCGCTGCTTGTGCCCGGCGGTTTAGAGCTTCACGACGTTCTGCGCCGCCGGGCCCTTCTGGGCCTCCACGATCTCGAATTCCACGCGCTGGCCTTCGGTCAGCGACTTGAATCCCTCTCCCTGAATCGCGGTGTGATGGACGAAGCAATCCTTGCCGCCGTTTTCGGGCGTGATGAATCCAAAGCCCTTGGCGTCGTTGAACCACTTCACGGTACCGGTGATGCGTGCCATCTGTTCGTTGCTCCTGGTTATGCGTTTGAACGGCGGGACGGGCGCTCGAACCAGAAACGACACGAGGACCGCAGGCGAACAGCCCCAGGTCCTCGATCAGTCCGCTGGTGTCCAGCACACGGCACCATGCCGTGGCCCCTTCGCTCGTTCGAAGCATCATCAGGGGGCAGAATGATGTCAATGGCCGCGCGCGGTTGAACGAACGCACATCTGGATGCAACTTACTCGCCCTATGCGCCCCTGCCCGCTCCTGCTCCTGGCTGCTGTGCTGACTGTGGCTTGCAAGCCGCACCATCCCGGAAACACGCCGCCGGTGCGATCGCCGCGCGACAGCTCGCGCGTGACGCGGCAGCCGGTCGTGGTGCGCGACACGGCGCTGGAACAGCGGGCGGCGCGGCTCGAGCTGAAAGCGCTCGAGCAGGAAGCACAAGTGGATGAGCTGCAGAGCCGGCTCGACGACGCCCGCCGCGAGGTCGTGCGTGCGATGGCGAAACTGCAATCGCTTGCGACACGAGCCGAGGCGGCATCAGGAATGGCGGAGGCCGAGATCGCTTTGCAGGCGCTGCGTACGGCGAACGGGAACAACGCCGCGGCATCGCCGGAGTACTCGCAGGGTAGTCGACTGCTGCAGCTCGCCACGACGGAATTCGATCAGCAGAACTACGCCGGGGCGCTGTACCTCGCGACCGAAGCGAAGAATGCGGCTGCGGCGGGGCAGGGGCGCGTGGGCGGCGACGACCGCCAAACCACGCGCAAGGGAGAGGTGCCGTTCGCGCTGCCGCTCCGGCTGCAAACGACGGGGCGCGCGAATGTGCGGGACGGGCCGGGGTCCGGGTTCAAAATCATGTTCACCCTGGAGACCGGCGTAGCGATTGTCGCGTATTCCTACGTGGATCAGTGGGTGCGGATCAAGGACGATTCCGACCGGCCCGGCTGGATCCATCAGAGCCTGATCGACCGGCGGCAGTAGCCCGCGATCTAGCGCGCCGACACCTTCGGGCGGGCCGCGGCCACGACGCGATTGCCGCCGCCGCGTTTTGCCAGGTAGAGCGCGGCGTCCGCCTCCGCGATGAGCTGCTCGGGCGTGTCGCCGTGCATCGGAAACGCCGACACGCCCAGACTCAGCGTGATCTTGCCTTCGGGTAGCTGCTCGCTCGCGATCTTCTTGCGGATCCGTTCGGCGAATTGCGCGGCACCGTCGATTTCCGTTTCCGGCATCATGATGAGGAATTCTTCGCCCCCGTAGCGCGCCACGAAGTCCACATCCCGGCTCGCTTCCCGCATGATCGCCGCCGCGCGCTTGAGCACGACGTCCCCGGCCGGATGGCCGAATTCGTCGTTGTATTGCTTGAACAGGTCCATGTCGGCCATGACGACGGAGAAGCGGTGATGCAGCCGCCGGGACCGGCGCACTTCATTCTCGACGACTTCCATCATCCGCAGCCGGTTGTACAAGCCCGTCAAGGCGTCGGTTACCGAGAGGCGCTCGAGCTCGGCGCGGCTCTCGCGCAGCCGGGCGACCATGTCGTTGAAGACCTCGGTCAGATAGCCGATCTCCCCGCCCGTCGTGACGGGCAGCCCCACGTCGAGATCGCCCTTGGCGACTTGGCCCGCGGCCAGCGCGAGCCGGTTGACGGGCCGGACAATCAGCAGACTCAGCAGATACGCGAGCGCGCCGTCGACCGCGAGCAGGAGCGTCACGATTCCCAGCGTGACGTTGCGGAGTTTGGCTACTTGCCGGAACGCTTCGGTCGCGGGGATCTCCGACACGACCACCCAGTTCATGGCGGGCACGACGCGGACGGTGCCCACGACGCGGTCGCCCGTAAAGCTGCCGAACTGGATCGCGCGCCCTTCCCGGGCCAGCATCGAGTTCGCGTTCTCGCGCGAGAACCCTTGCCGCATCAACTCACGGGAGCTGCCGCCCGACCCTACGATGAACCGGCCGGTGCGGGTCATGAGGTAGATCTGGCCCGAGTCGCCGGGCGCAAAGCGCCGCAGCGTGTCGGCGACCGCCTGCAAGTTGACGCGCGCCGCCAGGGCGCCGAGCAGATGCACGCCGCCGGCGCCGCGCCCGCCACGTCGCGCCGATTCGACCGGCACAGACACGAGCATCTCGGCGTGTGTTCCAGTCGAATCCCAGTACGGCGCACCGAGCGCCCAATCGTTCTTGGTGAGGTCCGCGGCCCAGTCGGGCGGCAGCGACACCGGCCGCATACGCGGGGCGCTGGTCGCCACTAGGTGGCCGTGATGATCGAGGACCAGTAGCTCCGCGTAATCGGGAAACCGGTCGCGGACCGAATTGAGATAATCAGTGAGCCGCTTCTGGTAAATCCCCGCACGGACGGGCTCGCCGTTCACCAGCGGAATGCGCTCGAGGTTCTCCGTGACTTCATACGAGCTCGAGAACACGCGCAAGTCGTAGCGCAGCCCTTTGGTCCAGAGATCGAGTTCACGCAGCGCCTGCGCGCTCAAGCCGAGTAATTCTTCGGAGGCTTTGGCCTGGAGCGCGCGCTTGTTTTCGATGTAGGAAATCCAGACCGTCGTCAGCGACGGCAACAAGGTCGCGACGACGGCGAACCACAGCATCTTGGTGCGGATGCTGGTGAAGCGGAAAACGTGCAGGAAACTCAGGGCTCGCGTCCCTTTCAGGGCTGCCACAAGATTCATGCGGTGCAGCTTACCGCAAGGTGCCCGTTGTAACCGTGGGCAGAATCACATCCTAACCGGAGCCTCGCATGACGGATCGCCTCAGCCGCCGTTCCTTCCTTCATTATGGCGCAACGGCAGTAACCGGATCAGTGCTGGTCAGATCAGTAGGGGCGCAGCATGCTGCGCCCCTACCTCGCCATACCGATTTCGACCTCGAGGAAGCGACCGTCGCCCAGCTGCAAGACGCCATGCGCACCGGCGCCCGCACAGCGCGTTCGATCTGCGCCGCCTACCTCGCGCGCATCGCCGAGCTCGATCCCAAGCTCCATGCGGTGCTCGAAACGAATCCGGATACGCTTGCCATTGCCGACCGGCTCGATGCCGAGCGCAAGGCGGGTCATGTGCGGGGGCCGCTGCACGGAATTCCGGTGCTCGTGAAAGACAACATCGCCACCGTGGACCGGATGATGACGACGGCCGGTTCTCTCGCGCTCGCCGGTGTCACGCCGCCGCGCGACGCGCCGCTCGTGGCCCGGTTGCGCGCCGCAGGCGCCGTGATCATCGGGAAGACCAATCTGTCAGAGTGGGCGAATATCCGCTCCAATCACTCGATATCGGGCTGGAGCGGCCGCGGCGGCCAGTGCCGGAACCCGTACGCGCTCGATCGCAATCCCTGCGGCTCGAGTTCGGGGACCGGCGCTGCGATCGCGGCGAGCTTCGCGGCAGTGGGCGTCGGCACGGAAACCGACGGCTCTATTGTCTGCCCGTCGGGCGCTAACTCACTCGTGGGGCTGAAGCCCACGGTCGGACTCGTCAGCCGCGCCGGCGTCATCCCGATCGCGCACAGCCAGGACACGGCGGGCCCGATGTGCCGGACGGTGACCGACGCCGCGATTCTGCTCGGCGCACTCGCCGGTGCGGACCCCGGCGATCCGGCGACGGCCGCCGCGCCCTCGACCGTTCCCGATTACACCAAGGCGCTCGATCCCAATGGCCTGAAGGGCGCGCGCATCGGCGTCGTGCGGCCCGCGTTCGGCTCACCAGAAGGCGACCGCCTGGTGAACGCAGCGCTCGACGTGCTCAAAGCGCAGGGAGCGGTCCTGGTTGACCCGGTGGAGATTCCTCACATGCGCGATTACGGCGACCAGGAATTCATCGTGCTATTGTACGAGCTCAAGGCCGACTTGAACGCGTATCTCGCGGGACTCGGCGCAGCGAGTCGGGTGAAGACCCTGGCCGACGTGATCGCCTTCAACGACGCGCACAAAGACACGGAAATGCCGTACTTCGGCCAGGAGACCTTCCTCCAGGCGCAGGAGAAGGGTCCTCTCACCGACGATGCCTACGTCGAAGCGCTCGCGCACTGCCGCCGGTTATCGCGCGCGGACGGCGCGGACGTGGCGTTCGCGAAAGACAAGCTCGACGCGCTCGTGGCGCCCACGGGCGGACCGGCATGGTTGATCGATCTGGTCAATGGCGACTGCTCGGGGGCGGGCGGCAACTCGAGCATTGCCGCGGTGGCCGGCTATCCCACCATCACGGTGCCCGTCGGCTATTCCTTCGGGTTACCGGTCGGAATGTCGTTCATCGGGAAGCCCTGGACCGAAGCGACGCTGATCAAGCTGGCTTACGCCTACGAGCAGGCTGCCAAGCCACGGCGAGCGCCGCGCTTTCTCCCGACCGCCGATCTGTCGCATCGCTGATCAGCGTAACGGCGCCCCGGCCGCGATCCAGTGGCCGAGGAGGACACGCTCGTCTTCGGTGATGCCGGTCTTGTTCGCGAGCGGCATGGTCCTGGTTTCGACCGCTCGCACGCGAATGCGTTCTGCGAACCGCGCGATGCTCTCCGGTGTGTCGAACGTGACGCCGGCGGGCGCCGGCCCCATCGTCCGGTCGGTCTGATACTGCGAATGACACGGCTGGCAGCGCTGGGCGATGACCAGCCGCACCGTGGCGAACGACGGCACGGAATCAGTCGCCGCGCCGGGCGCGCGTGCGGCTGCGCCGTGGGGCGTCGAAAGGAACATCGCCCCACCCAGCGCCAGCGCGGCGGGCAGGAGCGCCCAGCGGGCCCTGGCCTCGCGCCCAATCATCACGTGTCGGACTGCTGCCCCGGCGACGAACAGCAGGAGCAGCACGAGCCAGTTGCGTGGGCCCGCGTAGGTCGCCGGAAAATGATTCGACAGCATGATAAAGAGCAGTGGGAACGTGATGTAGCTGTTATGCACCGACCGCTGTTTGGCACGCTCCCCGAGTGTGAAATCGGCAGGCCGACCGGCGCGGGTTGCGTCGAGCATCTGTTGCTGGGCGGGAAGAATTCGCTGCCACACATTCGCGACCATGATCGTGCCGAGCAGTGCCCCGATGTGCATGAAGGCGGCGCGGCCGGAGAGCAACCGGCACATCACCGCGGTGACGGCGGTGAGCAGAGCGAGCGAGATCACGGTTGCGATCGCGGGACGCCGGGCCAGAGGCGAACGCCACAACCCATCGTAAATCGGCCAGCTGAGGACAATCGACCCTATTCCCAGGGCCAGCGCAGCGCCACGGCCGATCCCGGAGACGTTCGGGTCGAGCAGGTAGGCACTGCCGAGATAGAAGACCAGGATGAGCAGCGCGATCCCTGTGATCCATGTCAGCATCGCTTCCCATTTGAACCAGTGCAGCACGGGCGGCACTTCTCCCGGGCCCGGCCGGCGCTTCTCCACCTGGTAAAACCCACCGCTGTGGACCATCCACAGGTCGCCCTCGACCCCGGGCGTCTCGTGGGCGGGTTTGGTCAACGCGCGGTCCAGCCAGATGAAATAGAAGGAGCTGCCGATCCAGGCGATGCCCGCGATGAAATGCGCCCACCGCAGCAACAGGTTCGCCCAATCGCCGAGCCAACTGGTCATGGCGCCTAATCTCACCGTCACGATACCTTTAAGCCATGCTGCCCCTTCTACTATCACTCCTCTTTGTCCTGCCGGCCGACACCGTCAGCGGCCGAGTCGTCGACAACGCCGGGCAACCCGTTCCGCAGGCCATCGTGGAAATCACGCAACTCGGGAGGAGCGTTACGGCAGGCGCCGACGGCGGCTTTCGGCTCTCCCTCACGCCGGGGCGCTACACACTTGCGGTGCGGCGTCATGGCTTCGCGCCCGTCGTGCGCGAGCTCTCGGTGGGCGCGGGACAGCCCGCGCTCGAGATCGTGCTGCAGCCGAGTGCCTTCCAGCTCGAACCGGTGACGGTCACCGCGACGCGCCAGGCGCTGGCGGCTGAGAGCTCGCCGCTGCCCGCGACCGCGCTCGCCGGCGACGAGCTGCGCGCGGCACAGAGCGTTTCCCTCGCGCACGTGGTCGAAGCGCTGCCCGGCGTCCGCGCGATCACGACCGGGTCGCAGATTGGGAAACCGGTGATTCGTGGATTCTCCGGCCCACGGGTTCTGGTGCTGGAGAACGGCAGCCGGCTCGAGGACTATTCCTGGAGTGATGAGGACGGTCCGTCGGTCGAAACGGCGTTCGTGCGTCGCGTGGAGCTGATTCGTGGACCGGCGAGCGTGCTGTACGGCTCCGATGCGCTGGGCGGCGTCATCAACGTGATCCCTGACGAACTGCCCGATGCAGCCGGTGGGCCCGGTTTCGTCCGCACGGGATTCACTCTATCCGGTGCGACCAACAACATCGAGATCAGCCCGGGCGTGCGTGTGGAGGGAGCGCGTGGCAACCTGGGGTGGCGGGTCAACGCGATCGGCCGGCATGGAAGCAACCTCCACACTCCCGCGGGCGAGCTCGACAATACCGGCTTCGGCGCGTTCAACGGAGAAGCAGCGGCCGGACGGCGCTGGCCGTCGGGCAGCGCACTGGCTGTTCGCGTGGTCCACTACGGCGGCGAGTTCAAACTGCTCGAAGCGAATGCGCCTCCGGGCGAGACGGGTGGCCCCGAGCGCAAAGCCGGTGACGAGCGCATCCAGATCACGGGCCAGCGGCCATGGGGAACCTGGCGGGTCGAGGGTAAGGGGCAGCTGCAACTCCACTCGTTGATCGAAGTGGCGGACGACACGACCGGCACGGAGTCCGAGCAATTCAATTTGTTGCTGCAGACCGCCTCTCTCGATCTGCTCCTGCATCATGGCGGCACGACGTTCGGCCTCGCAATGGTGGGCCAACGCAACGACGCCAGCGGACGCGAGCCGATCGTGCCCAACGCGAACGTCTTCTCCAGCGCCGCCTTTGCGTTCGAGCAGTGGAGTGCGGGATCGGGACGGTGGACGTTGCTGGCGGGGCTGCGAGGGGATTTCCGCCGTCTCGTCGCCGAGCGCAATGACTCGCTCGGCGTCCTCGCACAGAATCGCTCAAATCAGGCGTGGTCCGGGAACGCCGGCGTCGTTTTCACGCCGGTCCCAGGGCGGGGACTCTCGCTGAGCCTCAACGTGGGCCGCGCGTGGCGTGCGCCGACGTTGTTCGAGCTGTTCGCGAACGGCCCGCATATCGGCGAGGCGCGCTACGAGCTGGGCGATTCGACGATGAAGCCGGAGGCGAGCCGCGGGGTGGACTTCGGCATACGCTGGAGTGGTCGCCGCGCGCGGTTGGACTTGGCCGCGTACCACAACGGCATGTCCGACTACATCTACATCACGCCGACCGCGGTCTTCATCGATTCGCTGCGCGTCTACCAGTACGGCCAGGCGGAAGCGGAGATGCTGGGCGGCGAAGCGGTGCTCGAAGCCGAGATCGGTTCGGGACTGGTGGCGCGCGCTCGCGTGGAAGCAGTGCGCGGCACGAACCTCACGTCACACGAGCCGCTGCCACTGCTGCCACCTGTCCGCGCGTCGGTGGGTTTCGGTTGGCGGGATCGGTTCAGCGTGGATGTCGATAGCTACTCCCGTCCCAAGCGGCTCAATCCGCTCGACATTCCGACCGCCGGCTATGCGCTGGTCCATCTCGGCGGCGGGACGGATGTGCAGCTGTTCGGCCGGGCGATGCGGCTCGACATCTCGCTCCGCAACGCGCTGAACCAGCGCTACAAGAGTTTCCTGAGCCGCTACAAGGAGTTCGCGTTCGATCCGGGACGGAATCTGATCGTTCGGCTCTCGAGCGGGCTATCCACACCCTGAAGGGTGTGCTCGGCAGGCGTTGTCCTTAAGGACAATGTTTCCGAGCACAGGCTTCAGCCTGTGAATCCCCTTACGCCGGCCGCGGCCGTCGCCGCATCCAGAATCGACCAGATCCGGTCGACCCACGCGCGGTGCTCGGGCTTCATCAAGACCGAGCGCAGGCAGACGATCGTATCGCGGTCACGCTCCATGTCCTGCACGTCGACCAGGTGGACGGGCAGCGTGGCGAGAGCGAGGTGGAGCTGGCGCCGCGCCGCCTCGTCGAACACGCGCTGTGAAAGCGTGGAGGCGTCACTCACGCGCTTCGCGCGCGGCGCCCACACGAGAATGTCGAGCGCCGGTGCCGTTCCGCTGACGAACCGCCCGTCGCTGCGCAGTCGATCGTAAAGTTCCAACGCGGCCGCGCGGCCGCTCTCCAATCCTTTCGCGAACTCACCGCCTGGTTCGAGCGGAAACAGCCGCTGCGTCGCCCACAGCGCGACGGCCGCGGCACCGGGGCGCGAGCACTCGAGGCTGATCTCGCCGAGGTGCAAGTCGGTAGACGTGAAGTACGTGTACGGCGAGTCGTGGCGATACAGGCGGCCGACCGAGGGATCGTGGAAGATCACGCAGCCGCAGCCGTACGGTTGCAGGCCGTGCTTGTGCGGATCGATGACGATCGACGCGGCTTCGCGCAGGCAGGCGAACGCGAGCTTGGTGTCCGCGGACAGATTGTCCGCGAGAATGAAGTAGCCGCCGTAGGCGGCGTCGGCGTGAATCCGAAAGTCAAAGCGGCGGCGGAGATCAACGATGGCCGCGAGCGGATCGACCGCGCCGGTGGCCGTGGTGCCCATCGTGGCGACCACGGTGCCCACGCCGCCAGCGGTGAGCCGGTGCTCGAGCGCCGGGATGTCCATGCGCCCGGCGCGATCGCAGGGAATCGTCTCGAACGGCAGGCCGAGCACGCCGGCGATGCGCTGATGGGTGTAATGCGCCTGCGTCGAGGCGAGGATCGTCTTACCGGGATGCAGCTGGCCGGCGATCCACAGCGCCTCGAGGTTCGCCATCGTGCCGCCGCTACAGAGGTGGCCGAGGTGCGAGTCCCATCCGACCATGCGCGCGAGCGCGGCGACGCCTTCTTTCTCCATCGCGGAGCTCGCGCGGCCGCCGTCGAGCGCGTGGTTGTTGGGATTGATCTTGAGGGCCATCTCGTACGCGCGGCGCGCCACGTCGTGCGGTGGCTTGAGCATCTGGCCCGCGTACAGCGGATCGCCGTATGGGTAGTTGTCCTTGAGGCGTTCCGCGACTTCCTGCAGTATCGCGTCAACGTCCTTCAAATGCCCTCAGGTACATCCGGTCCCATGCCGCGGGAATGCTCTCGCGCGGCGAATACGGGCCGGGCGCGTACACGCGGGAGCTGATGCCGAGCTGGCTCTGCTCGCAGATGTGCCAGTCCTGCCGGTTGGTGCGATCCCAGAACTCTTCGGCATCCTGGATGTTGTAGCCCGCCGCGGCCGGCGCGTCAGGATGCACCATCCACTCGCACACGACCCGCGACTCCTTCGCCGCCACCGGCCAGACCGTATAGAACACCGCGTAGTCGGGATGCAGACTCAGCATCATCGTGGGAAACAGCGCGTAGTAGAACGCGCGGTGCTGATCGTCCGCCGGCAGCGTGCCGAGCGGCAAGGCGCACGCCCGGCCGGTCATCGTCGCGCTTTCGTTCGGCGCCTTGATCTCCATGTAGCCGCCGAGGAATGGGCCGTCGATCAAGTCGTTCGCGCCACTCGTGTACGGGAGCTTCGTCGACAGCTCCGGGTGGATCGTGGGGCAGTGCAGACATTCATTGTAATTCTGCAGGATCAGCTTCCAGTTCGCCTTCACGTCGTATTCGATGCGCCGCACCGTCTGCAGGAGCGGCAGGTTGTAGCGTGAAAACCGTCCCTCGAGCGGCGCGAACCACTGCGTCGCGGGCGTTGCCTGGGGATCGAGGTTCACAAACAGGAATCCTTCCCATGCGGCGAGCGCGAGGGTGTGCAGCGGATAGGCCTTCTTATCGAAGCCTTCCACCTCGTTCATGTGCGGCGCGCCGATCAGGCGACCGTCGAGTGCGTACGTCCACGCGTGATACGGGCACTGGATCGTTTCAGAAAGCCGGCCCTTGGGCGCTTCGCAGAGGCGCGTGCCGCGGTGGCGACAGACGTTGTAGTACGCTCGGGCGTAGCCGGATTGATCGCGCAACACGATGATGCTCTCGCCGCCGACCTGCGCGACGAAGTAATCGCCCGGCGCCGCGAGCGTCGCAGCGCGGCCGACGCAAATCCAGCTGCGCCCGAAAACCCGTTCCGCTTCGCCGGCGAATACGTCCGGATCGTTGTAGTAGCGGCCGGGCAGCGTGCGGGCGCCCTGGCGATAACTCTCGACGGTCTTGAGAAAGCTCATAGGATCTCGCGTGCCGCGTTGCGCCCTGCCGCCCCGGGAATGCCACCGCCGGGATGGGTGCCTGAGCCACACAGATACAGCCCCTCGATCGGCGTGCGGTAGCGGCTCCATCCCGGTACCGGACGCATGAACAGAATCTGGTCGAGAGTGAGCTCGCCGTGGTAGAGGCTCTCCTCGGCCGGCTGCAACTTCACCTGGTCCGGCCGAACCTTGAGTATTTGGGCGACGCGTTCTGCGAGACCGTCCTGCGTGCCCGGCGGCACGTACTGGACGTGCAGCTCCAGGCGGTTGCCATCGGTGCGCTGCACCTCGATGTACGGAGTCGCGGACGCTCGGCCGTACTTGGCGTCGTCGTAGGCCCGCTCCAGATAGTCGAGCGAGGGGGCGATGCAGAGGTTCGCGTATGCTGGCGCTTCACCGAGCGTCAGGGTGCCGCGGGCGACGACGCCCCGAGACTTGATGTTGCCGACCGCGCGGGCGAAGTCCGGGTAGAGCTCGATCGCGAGCGGTGCCAGGGTGGCGCGCGGCGGGGCGCTGGACACGACCAATGGCGCGAGAATGGTCTCTCCATTCTCCAGTACGACACCCGTCGCCCGGCCGTCCTTTGCGAGCACCGTCGCGCGACTGCCGCGGCGCACCTCGGCACGCTTCATCCCGTTCAACGTTTGCGTCACGTTCGATTGCACCGGACGGAACACTCCCGCGGGGCTGCCGGCGTGATGATGCAGGAAGTTGAACGCTGTCCCACCGGCGCGGGGACCTTGCTTCAGGTGCCAGATGCCGAGCGCGCCGAGCAACCCCTTCAGCACGTCGCTCTCGAACCAGTCGTCGAGCAGCTCGGCGATGGACATCGGCAGGATCCGCGCGAGATCGATGACGGTCTGCTTGCCGCGGCGGCGAACGTACAGGCCGAGTCCGGCGATCCGCGCGAGCTCGCGCGCGTCGGTCGACTCGATGTCGGGCGGCGGCACGAGATACAGGCGCTCCAACACGCTCGCGAGCGTTCGCATCCGCTGGCAGAACTCCGGCCATTTCGCCGCGTCGGCCGGACTGATGCGCCGGATTGCCTCGACCGATCGTCCGATGTCGCGCGACAGCTCGAGGGTGCCGCCGGCGGCAAGCGGTGCGGTGATCCAGGGATCCGGCGCTTCGATCCGCAGCCCGGCGCCGCTCAGGCCGAGGTCCCGGATCACCTCGCGCGGGACCCAACCAATGTCCGCCGAGAGATCGG
>WNGE01000972.1_pt1 | contig 37203 bp, 34 predicted proteins | sample 5400651 | NCBI WGS metagenome assembly WNGE01 (sample SAMN13153370, study PRJNA577476) | soil metagenome | isolation source: 60 cm soil or saprolite under grassland replicate 2 | place: USA:California | collected 2016-06-15
TTTTAGAGCATTGACGCACTTGTCGTGAATAGGTCCTTGACCTTTATCGACGAGCGCGACGAGAGGGCCGGCATCAATGAGGATCACGGAGATTCAACCCTTGCTTGCGGTACTTATCGGCAATCTGTTGATAAAGAGGCGGACGATGCGGGGGCGATGCAGGGTCGTCAGGTTCGGAACTATCGATAACTCCGATGAGACCTTTTTGCTCCAAGCGCACGCCAATAGTTTCCCGCGTTTCCTCGGCGTCGCCGTTGCTGGGTGGGAGAAGAGTCCTTACATATTCATCAATAGACTCACCCTTAGCCTTGGCGAGTTCGGCGAGCCGCTGGGCGGTTTCTGGCTTAATCTCTTCAAGGATTGGGTTCATTGTTCTCACCCTGCCCCACTAATGATTTCAGAGTATAGCACGCGCCCGTCGATTCGATTGCTGGTAAACTCTTGGACTTTGTAGCGGTTTACATTTTTGAGGTTGCGCAAGCTGCGAAATCGCTCGGATTGCGAATCGAACCAGCGGCGAACTCGCTCATGAAATTCGTGCGTGTCGATGGCGAGAGAGACTAAGACATTACCGTCCAGCAACCACATTACAGGATCGCGTCAGATTCCGATTCTATCCGGGCTACGTCTGCTGAAGTGAAAGGTACGCGCCCTTTGGATATCGGAAAGCCTCGCTTACTACGAGACACTTCGAATTGCGGAGATGGCGCGGCTGGTTCATCGCGCAAACGTGCGGCGATATAACGGAGTAACTCCGCTTTCTGATCCGACGGCAGAGATTCCACGGCAGCCTCAATTTCAACCAGCGTGTTCATGAATCAAACGATAACATGCGGATATTGTTTCAAACAAGGAATTCTTGAATAGGCGCAAGTGATAACGAAGGGGAAAGAGGTCACAAAGCAGTAGGCAGTAGGCAGGAGGCAGTAAGAAGCAAAGGGGAAAGGGCAAAGGGGTAAGGGAAAACAGGAAGCAGTAGGCAGCTCACTCCGTGAGATAATTAGTACGTATCTCACGGGGTAAAAGCAGTGAGAAGAATTTCGGATTGCGAATTTCGAATTGGGAATTGGAAACCCAGTGCTCTTTGAAAATTGATTTAGAAACCTTTTCGGACTCGCCCGGTGAGATAAGGAGATAAATATCTGTCAAACGACTGTTGAGCAATCTCAGCTCCGCTACCTTCACTTGTTCTCAGGTATTAAGAGTACTCCAGGAATTCCTTCGTCGAGTGTGGCAAGCATAGCGCCGTTTGTCTTGGCGAGTTGTGCGAGATGGCCATCGGTAGTCTGCTTGGCGCTTTTGACCCATGCGGGAAGGTGTGACATGTCATGGTCGTCGGTCAGAAACTGGAAGTCATACGTGGTCGATTCCCTTAGTTGCCGTAGCTGAATTTTGGCTTGTTCTACGGTGACATTGTAGGTCGGAATTTGGGACACTACCCGCACAAAGCCGAGCTCGGTAATCGAGCAGGTAGCAAACTGCGGGATTCGGTTTGACGCGAGCGAAGCCAACCAGGACTCAACCCGTGAATGAAACTGATGCTGATCAAGGCCAAGTGCTATGAGCGCGTTTACGTCAAAAAGAAATCTCATGGGAAGTCGTTGAGCATTTCGCGAACCATTTCGCTGGTCAAGATGGGAGCATTTTCCCCAGCGTCAATGACCGGAAGCCCGGTCACGGGGCTTGTGATGATTCGAGCCTTACGCGGTCTTTTCACTTTGGGCTTGGGCGTCAGAACGATGTTGCCATTCTTGATATCGGCGTCGAGCGAGTCACCCGCTTCTATGCCGAGCTTGCGGCGAATCGGACCGGGAAGAACTACGCGACCTTTGGTCGAAACTTTCGTCTGCATGACAAAACTATCTTACCTTAGTCTGTACGCCTGGACAAAGAATGTGACGCATGATGAAGGGTTTGGCGCAGGGATTGAGAGGTCAGAGATCAGAGGTCGGAGGTCGACAAGAAGAAGGCAGAAAGCAGTTCACCCCCGTGAGATACGTACTAATTATCTCACGGGGTAAAAGCAGTGAGAAGAATTTCGGATTGCGAATTTCGAATTGGGAATTGGAACCCCAGTGCTCTTTGAAAATTGATTAGAAAACTCTTCGGACTCGCCCGGTGAGATAAGAGGAGTCTCTAGATGTCGGTCGGTTCCCAGACCTTCAGTTTTGAAACGCGATTGAAGTCGACGTCATGAGTGACGATGTCAGAGATACCGAGCCGCTTGGCGCAAGCCAGATTGATGGAATCGTATTCGAGGGCAGCGAGTTAATATCCACAGAATTCTTCGTCCTCAGCCAGTCGGATGAGGGCGTCTCGCCTCAGTCCTTTGATTGAGCCGTAAGTCTCGTTTACGATCGATAGAGCTTTTCGTTTCCTGGCTTGAGATTCCAGTCGTCCGCGCGTACCAGTTTGTTTTAAGAGTTGCTCCGCGAGTTGTTGTTGTTCTTTGATCGGGAGTTGCCGCGCGGCCTTCAAGATATTTGTTAGATTTTGGCTCATTGCGATGACCTCTTTATCCACCGAATCAAAGTATAACACGGACGGATGGATGAGCCGCCCACTATCAAAATCAAGCCGCCTTTGGTGTTTTCACAGAAAGATGCGGATGCCGTCCTTGGTAAACTGGATGAAGTCTTGCGACTTTCGGCGCTCGAATGTCAGATTAGGTCATCCCGAGCGTCATATACGATAGGAATGGCATTGCCGCCAGTCGCTGGCGGCATTGACGAGAGGTTAAGTAATCCCGTATAAAGGGTTCCGGCTTATGAGTTTCAGCGCTACGTATCACCACCATCATCATGTGCATCATCATGCTCATCATTTTGAGTATGACGGCAGTGTGATGAAGGTTGTGGACGAAGAAGCAAGGGAATGTAGTTAAGAAGCTCACAACCGGAAGGTTCGGGGAACCCGCTGCCAAGCATGAACTGGCAGCGGGTTTTGTTTTTGTGCTGGAGCTGTCAGCGATCAGCAGTCAGCGATCAGCAAGAGAGACGAGTTTTACAACCAGCCCAAACAGGCGGAAGGAGATGGATATGAAAGGATTCAGGGATCTTAAAGTCTGGGAGAAGGCACATGCCCTGACATTGGCGGTGTATCGAGTCACAAGAACATTTTTTAAGGAGGAGCTATACGGATTGACGAGCCAAATTCGGCGCTCATGTTCGTCCATACCTGCGAATATCGCTGAGGGTTGCGGAAGGAGTGGCGATCCTGAACTCGCGCGGTTTCTTCAGATCGCGATGGGTTCAGCAAGCGAGCTTGAGTATCACCTGTTGCTCGCTCGAGATTTAGGGCTATTGCAAGCTTCCGATTACGAATATCTGTCAAACGATGCGATCGAGGTCAAGCGAATGCTCGCATCTCTTCTCAAAAAGCTGAGAGCTGAACGCTGATAGTTGAGGGGCCGCATTATGTCTGAATCCTTATCCAAGATTCCTAACGGCTTGCGCTATTACTCGGCGCGAGATGCCCGGGTGCGACGTACCATTGAAGAGATCGCGATGTCGGTCTTCGATGGTTGGTCCTACGAAGAAATTGTGACCCCCACGGTTGACTATTACTCGCTGTTTGAAGTCGGCATGGGAAAGACGGAAGCGCAGCGCGCCTTCAGGTTTAGTGAAGGCGATGGACAGTTGCTCGCGCTGCGGCCGGATGTCACCTCGGGCATTGCGCGCGCTGCCGCAACGCTGTTTGCCAAACGAGAGCGGCCGTTGCGTCTGTGTTATGCCGCAAGCGTGTTCCGCCAGCGCGGGCAATCACACGCGGATTGGAGAAGGGAATCGACGCAAATCGGCTGTGAGCTGTTGGGCCGCAATTCAAAAGCGGCGGATATGGAGGTGTTGGCGATTGCCGCGGAAGTGCTCGGCCGACTCGGTCTGGATCGGGTCGTCATCACTCTCAGTGATGTTGAGATTTTCAACGGCATTGTCGAGAACCTCGAGCTCGATGCCGATGCGCGGGATGAATTGCGCCGCTTGGTGGACATTCGCGCAGTCGCGGACCTTGAGGACTTTCTGGGCCCCTACACGACTGCCGATGAATGCTCTACTTTCGCCGATCTGATTCAGCTCTCAGGTAAACAGGAAATATTCGACAAGGCTCGCCGGGTTATTACGAACACTCGGTCCCGCGCGGCACTTGATCGTCTGGAGAATTTGTGGCGCGTGATCGAGTCACTCGGTATGTCAGGGCATTTTGAGATCGACCTCGGTGATGTAGCCAGACTCGATTACTACACCGGTCTGACTTTCAAAATCTATGTGCTGGGAATTGGCGGGCGCGTAGGCAGCGGCGGGCGCTATGACAATTTGACTGCCAAATTTGGGAAAGCTGAGCCTGCGGTCGGCTTCGTCCTGGAACTTGATGCGTTGGCAGACCTACTGGCAAGCAGCGCGCACTTAGTGCGCAGAGCCGAAACAGAAGCCGCGGTGCTGACGGCTCCCAACGGTGATGTGGCCGCGCTGTTTGGCGAAGCAATCGTACGGCGCGCCTCGAATGAACGCGTGCAGATTAATTCTGAAGAGGTGACGCCGTGCCCGAACTGACCATCGCTATTCCCAGAGGAAGATTGCAGAACGCGGCGCTAGAGTTGTTCGCGAAAGCCGGAATGTGTCTGGCTGAGACAAACGATTCACGACGGCTGGCGATAGAGGATAAGTCGGGACAGGGTCGCTTCATCTTCGTCAAGCCTGCTGACGTTCCGGTTTATGTGGAGCACGGTGTTGCTGATTGCGGGGTCGTAGGTCGTGACGTGCTGCTGGAATCGGAGGCAGATCTCTTGCAGCCTCTCAGTCTCGGCATCGGGCGATGTCGCATTGTGGTTGCAGCTCCGAGTGAAATCCGTCGCAATGGTTACGGAATATTGCGCGTGGCCACGAAGTATCCGCATATCGCTAACAGACACTTCGGAAAGCAGGGCCAACCGGTTGAGATCATCCGTCTTTCAGGTTCCGTCGAACTTGCGCCCGTGCTCGGATTAGCCGATTGCATTGTGGACTTGGTGGAAACAGGACAAACCCTGCGAGACAACGGCCTACGGATACTTGAAGTCATTACTGAATCATCCGGCCGCCTGATCGCGAACCGCGCCAGCTATCAACTGAAAGCGCAGGCAATGGGAGGGTTGATTTCCTCACTTAAAGCAACCGCCAGGGAAGGAATGAAGAATGATTGAAATCATTCGAATGCGAGAGAACGAGAAGCGCGAGGTCACATTGGCGCGTGTCCGCAGCCGTAACGTCGCGCTTGATTCCCGGTTGCTGCGGCAAGTCGAAGCCATCATTCAGGATGTGCGTGACCACGGGGATGTAGCGTTGGTTCGATACGCCGCCATCTTTGACAACTACAAGCTTGAGCCATCGGATCTGCGAATACCGGAGGACGCATTAAGAGAGTCAGCTTCACGCGTTCGGCCGGATGTACTTGAAGCGCTGCGGGAGGCTATTAGACGGGTGCGCGTGTTTCACACGTGCGAGCGTCAGGAATCGTGGAATTGTGAAGCTTCAAATGGTGTGCGACTGGGCCAGCGGGTAACTCCGATCGAGAGTGTAGGCGTATATGTTCCGGGTGTCAGCGCGAGCTATCTGTCTTCGGTGGTGATGAATATCGTGCCTGCTCAGATTGCTGGTGCCAGTCGTATCGTTGTCACCACACCCCCAGGCGCCATCCAGAAGAATCCATCCGTAGCCGCCGCTCTCGTGGAGTTGAATGCCACCGAAATTTACGCGGTCGGCGGAGCGCAGGCGATCGCGGCGCTTGCCTATGGAACCGAAACCGTGCCGCGCGTCGATAAGATCGTCGGACCCGGCAATCGTTATGTGGCCGCGGCTAAGAAGTTAGTGTTCGGCGTAGTGGGAATTGATTCGCTCGCCGGACCGAGTGAGGTGGTTATCATCGCAGACGACACCGCGCGGGCTTCCTTCATCGCGAGTGACCTATTGGCTCAGGCGGAACACAGCGAAGATGCTTCCGCAATTCTGGTGACCACGAGCGACAGGTTGGCGGTTGAAGTTGCTGAAGAGTTAGCCAGGCAAATTCCCACTTTGCCGCGCGCCGATATTGCCGAAAAATCGCTGACTCGATATGGGGCAATCATCATTATTAATGATATGGACGAAGCCTGCTCGCTGGTAAATGAACTCGCTCCGGAGCATCTAGAGATTATGACCAGGAATGAAGAAGATATCGCCTCACAGATCCCGAATGCTGGCGCAATCTTTCTGGGAGAGCACACGCCTGAAGCCGTTGGTGACTATTTGGCTGGGCCGAATCATGTGCTGCCCACGAGTGGCGCGGCGCGGTTTTCATCGGCACTCGGAGTTTATGATTTCGTTAAGAGAACCAGCATGCTCAAGTTTTCGACAGATGAACTTTCTCGTACTGCTCACATGATCATGGCACTCGCTCGCGCTGAAGGGTTGGAGGCGCACGCGCGTTCGGCGGCGATTCGTCTTGAGGAGGATGTCCATGAGTGACGGTCGCTGCGCCATTAAGTCACGTGTGCGGGAGCTCCGACGATATTCGCTGCGCCCGGAGCGCGCGCGAATTAAGTTAAACCAAAACGAGAGTCCCTGGGATGTGCCGCTTGAGGTCAAGGAGGAGAGTCTGAGGCGCATTGCGCTGCGCGCCTGGTCACGATATCCGGATTTTGTGCCCAGAGAATTTCACGAACGGCTGGCGGCGTTTGCAGCCTGGAGACCCGACGGCATCCTTGCCGGCAATGGCTCGAATGAATTGATCCAGGCACTGCTAATGGTTACGGTTGGGCGAGGGAAGCGCGTGATGATTAACGAGCCAACCTTTGCGCTCTATCGCCAGATCGCGACTATCCTTGAGGGTGAAGTTATTAGTGTGCCTCTCACGCCAAAACTGAACTATGACGTGGAAGCGCTACGTAAACAGGTTCAGTTAACGCAACCGGAAGTCATCATTATCTGCTCGCCGAATAATCCCACCGGTTGCGTAATTGATCACGCGGACCTGGTGTCGCTGCTGGAAATGACCCGAGGATTAGTCGTAGTCGATGAAGCCTACTTTGAGTTCGCGGAACAGACGGCGGTGACGCTGTTGCACAAGTATCCGAACCTAATTGTGCTGCGTACATTTTCCAAGGCGATGGCGATGGCTGGTTTGCGCATCGGTTATCTGATGGCTGCGCCTGAACTCGTCAGCGAAATTGGCAAAGCAATCCTGCCGGGTAATCTGGACATCGTTTCGCAGACGGCCGCTGAAGTGGCGATTGAGTTTTACGAGTCGAAGCTGAGATCGCGGATTGAATTGACTATTAGTGAACGCGAACGTCTCTACGTCGAACTCAAGGCTATACCTGGACTGGTTCCTGTCGCTTCGCGAGCAAACTTCATGGTGGTTCGCTCCGTCATTGGGCCGCAGCAGGTCTTCGATGAGCTGCTGAACCGGGACATTCTGGTTCGCGATGTCAGCAGCTATCCAATGCTGAAAGACTACTTTCGAATTACGGTCGGGAAACCTGAAGAGAATGACGAAGTGATCAAGGCCTTGCGCGAGATTTTCAATTCGAAACCGGCGGCGCCAGCGGGACTGAAACAATGAAAAGAAAAGCAGACCAACCCCGCGTTGCTCAGATCCAACGGCGGACGAAAGAGACAGACATTCGAATTCAGCTCGCGCTGGATGGGAAGGGTCAGGCAAAGATCGACACGGGCGTTCCCTTTCTCGATCACATGCTGGAGCTCTTTGCTCGTCATGGGCTGTTCGATCTGGAAGTTAGCTGCCGTGGCGATCTGCACATCGACGATCATCATTCGGTCGAAGATATCGCGATCAGTATGGGGCGGGCATTCTTTCAAGCGCTCGGAAACAAGGTCGGGATTGCCCGATACGGGTCCTCGATTGTGCCCATGGACGAAGCGTTGTGTCGCGCAGTCATAGATCTTTCCGGCAGGTTTTATCTTGTCTACGAAGTGAAGACGAAGAGGCAGCGAATCGGTAATTTTTCAGTCGAGCTGGCTGAACATTTTTGGCGCTCGTTTGCCGAAGCTTTGCGCTGTAATTTGCACATCGACTGTGTGCGGGGACGCAACACGCACCACATGCTGGAAGCGAGCTTCAAAGCTACGGCGCGCGCATTGTGTCAGGCGGTCGAACAGGATTCCCGCGTTGAAGGAGTGTTGAGCACGAAGGGCACGCTGTAGTGAACGGATGAACGACATTGCCATCATCGATTATGGCGTGGGCAACCTGCGCTCGGTTGAGAAGGCCTTTGCCACGGCCGGAACCCGAGTCGTGGTGAGCGATGACGACCGTGTGTTGCGAGAGGCAAGAGCGTTGGTGCTACCCGGTGTGGGGGCTTTTGCCGCGTGCATGAAGGAACTGTCAGCGCGTGGTTTCGATCGGCTGGTACGTAAGCGTGTGGCGCAAGGCACGCCTCTCTTGGGCGTTTGTGTGGGCATGCAAATGCTTTTTGAGGAATCAGAGGAGTTCGGCAACACACAAGGTTTAGGTTTGCTTCGTGGGCGCGTGCGGCGCTTTAGTGATGACCTACTTGTCCCAAGTGTTGGCTGGAATCAGGTGCGAAAACAGCAGTTGCACCCGCTCTTGTCGAACATAAAGGATCAAGCGTTCTTTTACTTCGTTCACTCTTATTATTGCGAACCTGCTGACCCGGGAATCGTCGTTGGTCAGACAGACTATGGCGTTACCTACGCTTCAGTCGTGGCGCATGGCGATCTCTGCGGCGTACAGTTTCATCCTGAGAAAAGCCAGACGGTCGGATTGCAGTTGCTTCGGAACTTTGCCCGCAGAGTGAAGTTCAATCTCTGGCAATGATTTGAGACTACGTGTTAGCAAAGCGGATCATTCCTTGCTTGGACGTTGACCGAGGACGCGTGGTCAAAGGAATTCGCTTTGTCTCTTTGGTCGATGCGGGTGATCCGGTTGCCCAGGCGCGCGCGTATGATGCTCAGGGCGCAGACGAACTCACATTCCTCGATATCACCGCGTCATCCGATAAGCGCGCCATCATTATCGATTTGGTCAGGCGCGTTGCCGACGAAGTGTTTATTCCATTTACCGTCGGCGGGGGACTTCGGTCTGTTGATGATATTCGCGCAGTCCTACGTGCCGGCGCCGATAAGGTCTCAGTGAACACTCCTGCGGTTGAGAGGCCGGATCTAATCTCGGAAGCTGCGGAGATGTTTGGAAGTCAATGCATCGTCGTCGCAATCGACGCGCGACGAAGGGATCCGGGCCAGCCGATCAAAGGTTGGGAGATCTTCACCTCCGGTGGACGTCAGCCAATTGGTTGGGATGCCATCGAATGGGCCTGCCGCGCAGAGCGGTTGGGGGCCGGCGAGATTCTGTTAACCAGCATGGACTGTGATGGCACGAAGGATGGATATGACATCGAACTGACGAGGGCTGTCTCTGACGCGGTGCGAATTCCGGTGATTGCCTCAGGCGGAGCCGGAAAGTTGGAACACTTTTACGATGCTTTAACAGCCGGTGGGGCGAGCGCCGTTTTGGCGGCATCGCTTTTTCATTTTGGTGAATTTAAGATCGGGGAAGTTAAGAATTACCTGCGCGAGCGAGGAGTGGTAGTGAGATGAACCTCGATACCAAACAAATCAAATTTGACGAGCGCGGGCTTGTTTCCGCTATTGTACAGGACGCACGGACACGCGAGGTGCTGACGCTGGCCTATATGAATGCAGAAAGTCTTAAGCTGACGCTGGAGAGCCGCGAGACCTGGTTCTGGTCGCGTTCACGTTCCGAGTTGTGGCACAAAGGTGCGACGTCCGGCAACACTCAGCGCGCCACCGAAATACGGCAGGACTGTGATAGTGATGCTTTCGTGGTGCTGGTTGAACCTGCCGGCCCGGCTTGCCACACGGGAGCGCGGTCCTGTTTCTATCGTGATATTGCTGGGACGGAAATCGATCTTTCACAACTCAATCAGTCGGGCAATTTCGGTTCAGTGCTGGACGAGCTTTATGAACTTGTTGAGACGCGGCAGCGAGAAATGCCGAAAGGTTCGTACACCACCTATCTCTTCGAGCAAGGCCTCGACAAAATACTCAAGAAGGTGGGTGAAGAATCAAGCGAGGTGATCATTGCGGCGAAGAATGACGATCAGGACGCTGTGATGAAAGAGAGTTCTGATCTCCTCTATCACTTGATTGTGCTTTTGGTTGAGCGAAAAGTACGGCTAAAAGACATCCGAGATGAATTAGTTCAGCGCCGGTTCAAAGCCTCTGTCGAGCAATCATAAGAGTAAGATTGTTCATTCTGATGTTGCCGATAAAGTTGATTCTTAAATGAGTGGCAATCAGGTGGAACTGAGACAGCTTCTGGATTTCGCGGTGCGACTCACTCGCGAGGCCGGGGATATTGTCAATCGACGCTTCAGAGGCTCGTTTACGGTTGAACGTAAGGCTGATAACTCTCTAGTGACGATAGCTGATCGCGAAGCGGAATCGCATCTTCGCGCAGCCATTACGCAGGCCTTTCCTGATGACGGTATTCTCGGGGAAGAAGAGAGTGAGAGGATCGGCACGTCAGAGCGACGTTGGATTATTGATCCATTGGACGGTACCTACTCGTTTGTCCATGGCGTGCCAATCTTTGGAGTACTTATCGGATTGGAGATCGAAGGCGAGCCTTCACTGGGAGTAGTTAATCTGCCGGCGTTGGATGAGATTGTCTATGCGGCCCGCGGCTTAGGGTGCTTTTGGAATGGCGAGCCCGCGCGAGTCTCCACGACGCAATCGCTCAACGAAGCGCTGCTCCTGGCGACAGATTTTGGAACTTGTGAAGAACATGGATTTGGTCATGCGGCAGAGGCTTTACAGCGACAAGCAAGAGCTCGCCGCACGTGGGGCGATTGCTACGGGCACATTCTCGTCGCCACTGGAAGGGCCGAAGTGATGTTCGATCCGGTGATGAATGTTTGGGACTGCGCGGCGCTGCTGCCAATTCTTGAAGAGGCCGGCGGCACGTTTTCCGGTTGGCATGGTGAAAGAACAATTCACGCAGGAAACGCAATCTCAACTAATGGGTTGCTCTTTGATCAGGTTATGAATATTATCCGCGAACCGTCCCCATGATGATCCTCCCCGCAATCGATCTTCGCGCCGGCCGTTGCGTACGTCTCACCCAGGGACGAAAAGACGCGGTAAGGGTCTATGACGCCAATCCTGTCGAAGTCGCCGAGCGATTCCAGCAAGCTGGCGCGCGCATGCTGCACATAGTCGATCTCGATGGCGCCTTTTCAGAATCTAACTCGCGTAATCGCACCGTGCTCCGCGAAATCATGCGCGCGGTAGATATTCCGGTTCAATTTGGCGGGGGGCTGCGCGGAAAGAAAGATATCGAACAGGCCATTGACTTCGGCGTCACCAGGGTAGTAATCGGAACCTTGGCCGTCGAGTCCCCGGACATTCTGACCAAAATGGCAAATCTCTTTGGCGCCAAACACTTCGCGGTTGGAATCGACGCTCGGCGGGGCTACGTGGTGAGCCGCGGGTGGGAGAAACAAGAATCCCTTACCGCTTTGACTCTCGCTCATAGAGTTGCGGCGGTGGGCATCGAACGAATCGTCTACACCGATGTGGAACGTGACGGCACGCTCGAGGGCCCTAATATTGAGGAAACCTGTGCAATCGCTCGCGCCACGAACCTGAAAGTGACCGCCTCTGGCGGAGTCTCATCGCTTGAGGATCTCAAACGCCTGAAAGCAGCGAGTGAATGCGGCATTGATAGCGTCATTGTTGGCAAGGCTCTCTACGAAAAGCGGTTCACATTGTCAGAAGCACTCCGGGTAATCGACGAGAGCAATAACGAATAGAACTCAGATTTAGACTCTCGCCCGGGCTAGCTCCTCCGCCTTAAGGCGAGAGAGCTTCCGGGAAATATCCGCGGCTAATTCTGAGGCCTCTCAGTCTCCTTCATTTCGTCAATGCCGCGACATTGACCACTCTGTCCTTATATATAACCAGATAGAGCTGGGGAGAGTTCATACAGAATTGTGCGCGTTTAGAAAGAGTTGGGATTCTGAAGGTAGAAGGTTGCTGCTCTGGGCCCACTACTCCGCGATTACCACTCGCGATTTCCAGCAACCTCGGAGTTTATCCGATCGCAATCATTCGCTCGACTGCTCGGGCGGCTTTCCTGAGAATGTCATGCGGTATGTTGATGACGTACTGATGTTTCTGTAGTGAGTGAAGGGTATCTTCCAAAGTGATCTGGTTCATATGAGGGCAGCGGACGCTGCACAAACGCAACATCTGTTTTTCTGGATTCGCGGCGGCGATGTTCTCGCCCATGGTGCACTCAGTCAACAGTAAGTAGCGCGGAGCTTTGGTTTGCTCGACATATCGGATCATCGCGTTCGTGCTGCCGGAATAGTCTGACGCCGCCACGACCTCGGGGCTGCACTCGGGATGAGCCAGGATCACTACATCCGGAAACTGTTTTCTGACATCTGATATATCACTGACGGTAAACTTCTCATGCACTTCACACCGACCAAGCCAGCCGACCATTTGATAATCCAACTCAGTGTCAGAACCTGAGCGTGGACCTTTAGTGGGGAAAATGATCTCACGGCCGGTATCTCTGGCGACGTTCCTTGCCAGATACTCGTCGGGTAGAAAGATTACCGTTTCAGCATTTAGCGACTCGACCACAGCCGCGGCATTGGAAGACGTGCAGCAGATGTCGGACTCGGCCTTCACATCAGCGTAGGTATTAACGTAGGTCACCACTGGGACGCCCGGAAACTTCTGCTTTAGTTCGCGAACGTCCGCGGCGGTGATGCCGGCTGCGAGTGAACAGCCCGCTTTTTGTGAAGGCAGCAGGACAGTCTTAGCTGGATTCAGAAGCTTGGCTGTCTCGGCCATGAAGCGCACGCCACAGAAGACAATGATCTCCTTGTCCGTCTCGGCAGCCTTGCGCGCCAGATCCAGCGAATCGCCGACGTAATCGGGAATTGAATGAAACAGCGCGGGCTCCATATAGTTGTGGCCCAGAATGACGGCATTCTTCTCCAGCTTCAGACTATTAATCTCAGCAGCCAATTCGGCCTTCAGCTTCAATTCAAAATCCGGCGCCACGTCGGCAAGCATCGCCTGGAGTCCGGCGTAAACCCGAGCGGGTGAAGTTTCATTTGCTAATGCCGGAACCATGATTTCTTTTTGCTTCGATCAACCTTTCTTAGATGCAATTCAGCTCACTCCTGATCACCCAGCCGGAGGCTGACATCAAATGCCTTCGCTGAATGAGTCAAGGCGCCTACGGAGATAAAATCGACGCCCGTCTCGGCAATCTCGCGCACATTTGTCAGCGTTACATTGCCCGACGCTTCAAGCTTTGCCCGACCGCCACTCAGCCTAACGGCTTGATGCAGCGTATCTATAGTCATGTTGTCCAAAAGAATTCTTTTGATTCCAATCTCAAGCGCGTGCTGTAGTTCCGAAATCGTTCGCGCTTCGGCTTCGATTTCCAGATCGGTTCCAGATTCGCGGACTCGACGCACCGCTTCATTAAGCGATCCTGCCAGGTCAATATGGTTATTCTTTATCAGAACCATATCGTAAAGCCCGTGACGATGATTCTGACCGCCACCATGTCGCACGGCGAGTTTGTCAATTGACCTGAGGCCGGGAACGGTCTTCCGCGTGTCGAGGATCACCGCATTGGTGCCGGAGACAGCATCAACAAATTGCCGCGTCAACGTGGCGATGCCTGACATGCGACCGACAAAATTCAGTGCGGTTCGCTCACCGGTGAGGATTGCCCGTCCTGAGCCGGAGAGTTCGATCAATGTCTGGCCGCGCAACACCCTCGTTCCATCCGAAACTGCCGCGTCGAATTTCATGGCACTATCGAGATAAAGAAAGACGGCCTTAGCAATCTCTACGCCTGATACGACGCCGTCCTGTTTGGCAATAATTCTCGCGCAGGCGTTGGCGCCCGGCGGCACTATCCGGTCTGTGGTCGCGTCGCCTGAGCCAATATCTTCGGAAAGGGCTATCTCGATGGAGCGAACAATTTCGGGGGCAACGTTTAGGCTTGTAACAGGCTCGCTGGCCTTTAGGGTATTCGGCAAGTTCGAATGGGCGGCTGAGTTCAAAGGCTAGGATAAGAATTCATAGGCCCAAAGGCAACCGCAAACACGTACTATTTTCCTTCCTTGAAATGCTCTCTTGGAAATAAGATCAATAACTCCATAGCATATTCATGACGATTTTGGCGTCATGAAAGATATAGGGAACTGTTTCGCAGGGAATACCGGCGTTAACCACGCCCAGACCGATGCTTAAGCTGCCCAAAACACAGGTCAATCATGAAGAGCTGTTCATGCAGCGTTACGAGCGGCTGCGCGGCTGGGCGATGAAACTGGTTTCCGGCGACCAGCAGCGGGCCGAGGATCTGCTGCACGACACCTTCATCCATTTCATGCTCCATCGCGCGGCTACCGAGAATGCCCTGAATCTCGATGCTTATCTGCACACGATGCTTCGGAACCTGCACTTGTCGCAGGCGCGCCGCCTGGCGCGCACGCCGCAGGGACATCTTTCCTTGCTCGATTACGATTCCGCTGATCTCGGTTTGCAGTCGGTCGATCCGCGGGATCTGATGAAGGTGCAGGACGAGCTACGCACGATCTGTCGCTACTCGTGCATGCGGAAAGAAACCTCGAAGGCCGCCAGCGCCCTAATCCTTAGATACTTTCATGGCTACTATCCGGCCGAGATCGCTCGCATTCTTAACAGCCCGCGCGCTGCCATTGATGGTCTGCTGAGAAATGCGCGCAATGAGGCCCGGCTATTTCTCCAGAATCCGGAAGCGTTGACATTCTTTCGCGCCGAAACCGTTCCCGATTTGCCAAGCCTGAGCTTCGGACGGATCGCTCCCGACATCCTGGCAGAGTTGCGGCAGACAATCTTCGATGCCCCTCGCGGTGATTGCCCAGCTAATCTGGAGGCGTTTTATGCCGGCGAAACTGATTCACTCGTCGATGCCCACTTCTTAAGTCACCTGGCGAGTTGCGCGCGCTGTCTGGATCTATTGAACGAACATCTTGGACTCCCTCTGCTGGCTACCCGTCAGTTCAGTGAAAGCGTAAGCCGAGACAAGCGCCCGAGAGATGGAGGCGGACCCACCAGTGGCGGCCCAACCGGAGGCAGTATGGGCTCAAGCGTATTCCTCAAGCAGAGTCGTCGTCGCACCAAACACGTTTTTGAGCACCGTCCGAAGGAACTGCATATCTCCTTCAATGGTTTTGTGTTGGGCACGCAAACGGTCAGCTCGCGTCACAGCGAGTTGACGCTCAATGTAAATCTGGATGAGAAGATCGCCTTCATCGAGGTCTATAGCGAGCGCGATGTGCGGCTTTTCTTTCTCAACGTCGAAATGCCGCCCGAAGGACCGGTCGATCAACTTTCATCCGTTGAGTTGAGCGACGGACGCTCACTGGCCTTGGCACTTAACTTTTCAGAAACCTGGCCGCAGTTGCACGCGGTCTATTCTGACCCGACGCTCGCACCGGATCCGGTTGATTCGGTTGAAGGCCTCGGCGCGAATAATCTCGCCGCAGTTTCGGCGATAGATGAATCACCGCAGTTGGACTTACAAGAAACGCCGTCGTCGAAGTTTTCTCTCTTCAAGAGTCTGAAAGAACGAGCGGCAGCGATTCTGAGACAGATCGTTTCGGGAAGCTTCTGGTTCAGGCCGGCAACAGCAACTGCGGTATTAGCGGCACTCCTAATCGCGGTTGGTATCTTTATCGGAACCCGACGCGTTCCTGTTGCGCCACTCTCCGCTGCGACGTTGTTAGCTCAATCAGCGTCAGCCGAGGAAGCGATCTCGGCGAAGCCGAATCAGGTCATTCACCGCACCATCGATCTGGATGTGTCAGTACCGCGAGCAGTAGCGACCGGGTCGTCGCCGCAGCTTATTGCTCGCCATCGCATCGAGATTTACCAGAGCACGGATCGTGGACTAGTAGCTCGCCGTCTGTATGACGAGAAGGGATCACTGATGGCCGGTGACTGGCGCAGAAGCGATGGAGTGCAAACGCTCTACCATCACGGAGCGCCGCCGAAACTTCAACTGAAGTCAGAGAGAGCTGCAACGCTCAATTTTGATGATGCTTGGCTCTTCGATCCATCTGCAAAAGCGTTCACTTCGCTGATTCATGGTACGCAGGCAGGCATCGAAGAACGCGGAAATACTTATGTCATCTCAGCCGATGTCAGTACCGCGAGCGGTAGCGACCGGGCCTCTGCGAATACCTCTGCGTCCTCTGTGGTTAAATCCGCCACGCGTGTCAGTACCCCGACAGGTCGGGGTAGCGACCGGATCAGCCCATCTATCGTCAAAGCGACGCTGGTCCTAAATAAATCCGATCTGCATCCGATTGAACAGACGCTGGTCATTGCCCAAGGCAACGAGACGCGCGAATACAAATTCATCGAGACGGCCTTTGATCAAAAGGCGCTCAACACCGCCGCGCCATCAGTCTTCGAGCCAGAGCCGGAACTGCTTTCATCAGCCAAACCCGAAACTCGAAACCCGAAACCCGAAACTTCTTCCCCCTTACTCCTTACCTTGCCTGTGGCCGCATCGCCGGCGCTGGAAGTTGAAGTCTTGCGTCTCCTCAATCAAGCCGGTGCTGACATGGGTGAGCAGGTTAGCGTGACGTGGACGCGCGAGGGATCTTTGCGGGTGGCAGGCGTAGTAAACGATGCGCAGCGGAAAGCTGAAATCCTGTACGCGCTCAATTCGGTCAAAGACAATCCCGCTGTTCGTGTCGAGATTGAAACGGTTGCGGACGCGCTCAAACGGCAGAAGCCTAATCGTGACGAAGGTCGCAGCCAAACAACTATTGAAGCGCCAACTCTTGCTGCGAATTCGATTCCGGCAGATGCGGAGCTGCGTCGCTACTTTTCTGGGAGAGGCGTTTCGGGCGCGCAGCTCGAAGACAGCATAAGTGGATTCGCCAATCAAACTCTTAATCGGTCGCAGAAAGTAATGCTTCATGCCTGGGCGCTTAAAAGACTTGGCGCGAGATTTTCGGCTGACGAGTTGCGCTCGCTAGATCCAGATGCGCGAGGAAAGTGGCTGGCACTGATTCGCCAACATGCCGAGGCTCTGGCCCGAGGGAACGAAGTTCTACGACGTGATCTAAGTCCTGTCTTCGCAGTGTCGAGCGCTGGCGAAGGGGAATCGTTTGCGATTAATAGCGACGACGATCTGATCCGCGCCATTGAGCGCCTTTTCGAGGTTTGTGCAGCGAACGATCGCGTCGTGCGTCAAGCGTTTGCGATCACGCCGGACGGTTCAAAAGATTCGACGATCAAGACGCCGCAGTTTTGGCGCTCGTTGAAAAGTGCTGAGGCTCTCGCCGCGAGTATCGCCAAGCGTTAAGCGCGAAGAGCCAAGAGTCCCGTTAGGGACGGAATATTTATAGCGCGCAAGCATTTCATAATTGTATTAGCCCTGTAGGGGCGAAATCATTTTCCATTCGTCCTTTGACATTTTCATTTCGCTGTTTGGATCGCAGACCGAACAACATGTCGCCCCTCACGGGGCTCGGATTCATAACTCGGCTCTCGGTTCTATAAATATTTCGCTCCATACGGAGCTTGGCAACAGAACTGAATTTCAGATCTCGGAACTTGCCCTTGGAGGATTAACGTCATGAAAAACCAACGCCCTACGCCAACTAACACCCACCCGCTAACGCAGGTGGTACTGACAGGCATTCGCTTCTTGCTTCTCTTCGCCCTTTGCGCTTTGCTCCTTGCAGTCGCAAACGCGCAAAGCACGAGCGCCACACTGAGCGGCACAGTCGTAGATCAAAATGGCGCGGTTATTCCCAGCGCCGATATCACGATTACCAACACGGCTACGGGGCTACAGCGGACTGCCACAAGTAACGATAGCGGATTCTTTACAGTGCCTCTGTTGCCGCCGAGCACATACACCGTGCGTGCGCAGCACTCCGGCTTCTCGCCGGTCGAGATCCCGAACGTGGTGTTGAATGTCGGCGACAATAAGTCAATCCAGATTCCATTGAAAGCCGGCGATGTCAACGCGACCGTCACGGTTGATTCGAGTGTGGAGACGGTGAGGACGGATGGCAGCGTCGGCACGGTCGTGGATCGTCAGTTCGTGGCGAATATCCCGCTTAATGGCAGGAGCCTGCAGGCGTTAATTCAACTCACGCCGGGAGTCGTGCTTACAGCGAATACGGGCGTCGGTGCTACCGCGACAGGTTCAGCTCAGTTCAGTGTTAATGGCCAGCGTACTACTGGAAACAGTTGGATGGTTGACGGCGTCAGTGCGAATACGGGGATGACAGTCGCGGGCGGCTTTCCGGCCGCTTCTGGCGCCGGGCAGACTCCAGGGACAACCACTCTTGGGGGCACAAACAGTCTTGTCTCGCTGGATGCGTTGCAGGAGTTTCGCATTGAAACTTCGACTTATGCCGCGGAATTCGGCAGAACGCCAGGAGGACAAATCTCCTTGCTGACGCGTAGCGGTACTAACCAATTCCACGGAAGCGCTTCATATTATTTCCGCAATGAAGCTTTGGATGCCAATGACTGGTTCGCTAATGCCAACAGACGTCCGAAACCCAAGGAACGTCAAAACCTATTCGGCGGAGTGGTGGGAGGACCAATTAATCGAGATCGCTTCTTCTTCTTCGCATCCTATGAAGGACTGCGGCTCAAGCAGCCGAAAGTGACGATTGTGAGTGTTCCGACTGCGACCTTACGAGCCCAAGCGGTGCCAGATCTGCGGCCGTATCTGAATGCATTGCCGCTGCCGAACGGGCAGGACTTTGGAAACGGCACGGCGCAGTTTGCAGCCAGTTATTCGGACCCAGGGAGGTTTAACATTTTCGCGGTGCGTCTGGACGGTCGAATGACGAACTCACTGACTGGCTTCTTTCGCTTTAGTCATGCGCCGTCCGAGACAAAGACACGGATCGGCGCACTCTCGACCGTGCAGAATATTCAGGCAAACAATAACTCATACACTCTGGGCGTGACGTGGGTGGCGGGTTCCCAGCTAACGACGGATGTGCGCGTCAACTGGACGCGCAACGCGACTTCAGCCTTCAGCGATCTTGATGCCTTCGGCGGCGCTGTGATCCCGAAAGCCGCTGACATATTTCTGCCGGGCCGCGATCCTTCGAAGGCAAGTTTCGTATTTCTAGCTCCAGGCGTCACCTCTTTTAATTGGGGCCCGGGTACATCTGACGTGCAACGTCAATTCAATGCGGTAGGGACAGTGGCCTGGTCAGTAGGTTCTCATCAGCTCAAGTTCGGTGTGGACTACCGTCGTTTGCTTCCTCTCTTTGGAGCGACCGGCGGGGCAAACGAGACGCTTGGGTTTTTTACAGCGGCGCAAGTCTTGAATGCACAGGCTCTGTTTTACTCCCTTCAAACCAGTGATCCAGTGCCGCGTGAAGCGGTTATTTCCAGCTTGTCGCTGTTCGGTCAGGATACGTGGCACGTGGGTCGGCGTCTCACTCTGAGCTACGGACTGCGATTCGAGCGCGTCCCGCCCCCAACGGAAGCGAGCGGCAGGCAGCCACGCGTGGTGCTCGGCATTGAGAATGATGTGCTACAAAACCCGCGATTGGCACCCCAAGGGACGTCGCTATTTCATCGCCGATTCGGATCCTTTGCGCCGCGGTTTGGTGCCACCTATCAACTAAATACGAGGTCGGGTTGGGAGGCAATACTACGCGGCGGAGCAGGAATCTTCTACGATATTGGTTTGGGTAATGTTGCCACTGCGTTCCAAAACATCTATCCATTCTTCGCGTCTAGGACGTCCTTCTCAGTGCTCTTCCCACTGAGTCCTGCTGTTCGCACGCTGCCCACACTTGGAGTTGATCCGCCAAACCAGCTCTGGCTGCTCGACCCTAACCTGCGGCTTCCGTACACAGCTCAGTGGAACGCTTCATGGGAACAATCCGTTGGCACGGCGCAGAGCATTACGGCGGGATACGTCGGGGCTGCCGGACGCAGGTTATTATTAAGGCAAACCTACGTTCAAGCGTTGGCCGACTGGCCTACAACTGCCACAGGCTTAATTATCCAACGCAACCTCGGCTCATCTTCCTACCACGCGTTGCAGGTGCAATATCAGCGCCGACTACGACGTGGTGTGCAAGCGCTCGCATCCTACACGTTAGCACGATCGCGGGATAACGCCTCAGCAGATGACGCCGAGGCGCCTCCGGCCAGTCAAGCCAATCTCCTCATGCATAACTTTGGGCCGTCGGATTTCGATGTGCGGCAGGTTCTATCAGCCGCCGTCACTTATGATCTCCCGAAGCTTTCCGGACCTGCTCTGCTTCGTGCGTCATTGAACGGTTGGGGCTTGGACGTCCTGATTCGATACCAGTCAGCCTTCCCTGTCAATCCTACCGCCAACCTTGTGATCATCAATGGTGCGCGCTTCACTTCGAGGCCTGATGTAGTAGCTGCCCAGCCATTGTATATAAATGACCCCACTGTGCCCGGGGGCCGGCGGTTCAACCGGGCGGCGTTTGCCGCACCGGCACCTAACCAGCAGGGCAACTTCCCTCGCAATGGGCTGCGAGGCTTCCCTGCCTCGCAAGTGGATCTGGCGCTACGGCGCGAATTCAAGGTGGGAGAAAGAATCCGGCTGCAATTGCGAGGTGAGCTATTCAACCTCTTCAATCATCCGAATTTTGGGGCCCCCGTGGCGGACATATCCAATGGCCTTTTCGGCCAGCCGATTTCAATGCTGAATCAATCGCTGGGTGGGCTGAATGGGCTTTATCAGATGGGCGGCCCCCGCTCAGGCCAGCTCGCAGCTAAGTTGATTTGGTAAAGCTCTTTTCCCTTTTGTTGAGTCGAGGCGTTCGACGAATTTAGGCCCCACGCATCTGACTTGGCGCTTGAATGAAATCAAAGAAACGATACGCTTAGAATTCGCGAACGGTCAGCGATGCAGTTTGTTGTATTCAAGCTGATGGTTTGTTTTTTGGGACGGCTTCGCACTCTATATGAAATGTTTTCTAGTCCGCGAACTTCTCATTGTTAAGAGAGATTCAACTTTAAGGAGAATTCGTGATGGCGAGATGTGATATACGGCGGTGCCGACGCTGCGCATTCGCCGCTATTTGTCTGACTCTTGCGGTAAGGATGACATCGGTAGCCCAAGAACAAAGAACACTAACGCCTGACGATCTATTTCGGCTTGAAGATGTAGGTGATACTTTTGGTGGTGGCTTCGCATTATCTCCTGATGGCAAGACGCTCGCCTACGTCCGACAAAGAGCGCTTCCGACAGTTCGGACGTATGTCGGACAATTTTCAAACTCCTCTGCAACGACCGCAAGAGACGTGTGGTTAGCGCCGGTCGGCGAGGGCATGCCGACAAATATCACGAAGGGTGAAACGGATGGAAGCGGATATTGGGCGCCGATTTGGTCACCGGACGGCACTCACGTTGCGATGCTATCGACAAAAGGCGGCGGCAATGTGCGATTGTGGGTCTGGGAGAAGTCGACGGGCCGTCTCACTAAGCTTAGTGAACGCGGTGTAGCGAGTTGGAGGTTTCTATGGGTTGATAGTCAGCGGATTGCGGTCGTGCTTTTGCCAGAAGGCCCGCAAGCCGAGACAACGGCTCTCCAGAAGCCTTCCCTTGGAGATACCGTGCGCGAGTGGCCAGAAGCGTGGGTCGGAAATAAAGTGACTGCCAGCGGATTAGACAGCGGCGTTAATGTCGATCTCACCAACCGCCCGCAAGAGCAGCTCGTAATCATCGATCTAACAGGAAGGAAGTTAATACTCGATTTGTCGGTGTCGATTAGAGATCTCAGACTCGCGCCAGATGGCCGCCATTTAGCTTTCTCCAGGGAGGTCGTCCTGCTGCCTGCGAATCCAAGTGATCCGCTCCGGGCTGGGAATGCTAGCCGTCATGGCTTTGCCGCTAATCGTTATGGCGCCGATGACCGTTTTCAAGTTGTGATCGCTGATACCGGCGAACGCATCGGAGCGCCCGTTAAAGACCGTCGGAGCTTCGTGCTGTTGAATTCGTTACAGTGGGCGCCGGATAGTCGCAATTTTGCATTCATCGGCGTGGAGCGTGAAGGTCCGGCGGGGTTCCGCGTGTATCGCGGGACTGTCGGCGGAGCCGTCGAGCCTGTAACGCAGCGCGAGATCGATCCGCAAACGCTCGTTTGGGTCGATGGCAGCCGTTTATTAGTTTCCGGCGAGCACGAGTTTCCAACAGACGGCAGGACGGAGAAGCGCATTGACTGGTGGTTGTTCTCGGGATCGGGTGCGCCGCGAAACTTGACCCAGAACCTAGCAGCGCCTCCACCGGACTTGCTGCCGTCGTCGCAGGGCCGGACATGTGTTGGCGTGGTTAACGGCGATATCTGGCGCGTAGATGTCGCGTCCAGCGCGTGGACTAATCTGACGGCGAGTTTCGATAATAATGTTGAAGGGATTGCTTGGCCTAAAGACGGTGAGTCCCGCGCTTCTGGCTTCGAGCACATAATCGTGTCGACATCTCGTGGAGCATTAACTGAATATTATCGTGTGGACATGGTTTCTGGCGCCGTGACCACTTTCGTTAAGCCCTCAGACTCCGCGCAGCTCGTCTCCTATGACCCCGAGGCCGAGGTCAGCTGGTTCGCTGCCAAAGAGCGGACCGGCACTTATCTCACCATCGTTCAGAGGGGTCAGCGACGGTCAGCGCTAGAAACAAACACGTTCTTGGGCGAAATTGCCGAGGGCGCTATGCGGCGCATCGACTACCGGGGTCTGGATGGCCAGAACTTGATTGGATGGGTGATGCTACCTGCAAACTACGAAGCGGGTAAGCGTTATCCGGTTGTGGCCGAGGTATATGCGGGTAGTGTATATGGCCAAAAACGGCCTAGCGAAAGCATCAATTCCAACCACTTTCTAAACCTGCAATTGCTTGCGGCGCGTGGCTATGCGGTCTTGTTCCCTAGCATGCCCTTAAAGCCGTATGGAGCAATAGAAGACCCCTACATAGAGATGACCAAGGGTGTCATCCCTGCTATCGATAAGATGATAGAACTAGGTGTCGCCGACCCGAAGCGGCTTGCAGTAATGGGACACAGCTACGGTGGTTATAGCGTGTACGGATTGGTAACGCAGACGAATCGTTTCCAAGCTGCCATCGCAGGTTCGGGCATATCTGATCTCGTCAGCCTTTATGGCACCTTCGATGCCACCCTTCGGTACGAAACCCGTCCACACGAATGGCACGGCATGCAGTCACTTGCCGAGACAGGACAAATCCGCATGGGTAATCCGCCCTGGAAGGACTGGAGCCGCTACATCCGAAATAGTCCTATCTCCTACGTTGATCGGGTTCAGACGCCACTCTTGATTTACCAGGGCGACATGGATTACATAGCGATTCAGCAAAGTGAGGAGTTTTTTACGGCGCTATATCGGCAAGGTAAACGGGCCCGCTTCATTCGATACTGGGGTGAAGGACATTCCCTCACATCGCCAGCGAATATCCGCGATTTCTGGATGGAAGTTTATGCATGGCTCGACGAGTTCTGTGACGTTTCCCGTGATACTTCGGGCAATCTCGTCTTCGACGGCGACCATGTGAAGTCACGCAACGGCGCGCCGCCGCTTAAGCCTGAAGACTTCGCACGTTTCAATGAGATCGAGCTCAAATCGCATCCGTGGGTCAAGCAATAGCAAAGCGCAAAGGGTAAAGGGCAAAGGGCCAAGGGAATCGCGGATTTCGGAATTCGGATTGCGGAATGACTAAGGCAGAAAGCTAAGAGCCAAGAGCAGAGAGGGATCGGGTAAGCCATTCGGTTCAGGATTGAAAAGGACTCACACACAAAAAGGAGAATGAACGACAATGCCTTACCAGAACATCGACGCCACGCTTTCAGCTTCTGACATCCAAGCGGTTAAGGATGCCTTTGCACAAGTCCTCGCGAAACTTCCGTTTCTCGTTAGCCTGACAGTCGATGAGAGAAAGTCCACGTTCAAAGCGGGACCCAACAGCCTCTCGTTTGTCGAGAATGCACTGACGGCGGCCCAAGGTAATCCAACAGTTTTGCCAGGCAGCTTTGGCACGCCGGCTTTCCAAAAGGATGTAGAGCTTTTCGCCGTGCTGACGGAATTAGGCACGCTGGCTGAATCAGTCTCCTCGCAGATCGATGACACGCGCCTGGCGGTGGGCGGCGAAGCCATGCAACAGGCGTCACAGGTTTATAACTACATCAAGGCGGCGGCGAAGACGACTCCCGGGCTGAGGCCGATCGCCGACCAGTTAGGCGAGCGCTTCCAGCGAGCAAGCAAGCCAAAGCCAGATGCTGCCAACAAACCGTGAGCGCGCGCTAACCAACCGAATTCTTCATATTTCGGCCTATTTTTACAAATGCTCCGTTTTCGATGGTGTTTATTCAATCTCAAAGAGTCAGTGCTGATTCCCTGGGAGTGAGTGTTCGCTGTTCAAGATTGAACGCTGACTGTTCAGGAGTAACGAGCCGCACCAAACAATTGACAAATGGTCGTTTACGAACCGACGCTCAGATCTCAATACCCCAACGGTGACCCATCATCCATGGAAGACCCATCCCAAAGACTGCGAAGCGAGTCTGGTATTAGCTGTGGGGACTATCGGTCAATCCCCTGATTTGACCATTTTGCCCATAATAGCTAATATGGCAATTATGAAAGCCCGTCCGTCATCCAGGAAGATCTCTAAACCGCGGGGTCGGCAAAACATCACTGGTCGAGAAACTCTCGGCAGCTCGCAAGCGTCCTATACGGCGACTGAGGCGAAGAACGAGTTCGGGCGTGTCCTCGAACAGGCTATTCATGGCACAACTGTCGTTATCACCAAACACGACGCACCCCGCGCAGTCCTAATTTCAATGGACCAATTCGAGGCTCTTGCACAGGCACCTCAGTTGAAATTGAACACATTGAGCGAGCAGTTCGATGCTCTCCTGGCACGAATGCAAGGTCCCGCAGCTCGGCGCGGTATGTCCGCTGCTTTCAACGCGTCCAGTAAGCAGTTAGGAAAGGCCGCTGTCGCCGCCGCTCGCAAACGTGGCTGACAAGACTTACGTCCCTCGCATCTACGTGCTCGCTGGCACGAACGGCGCCGGCAAGAGCAGCATCGCAGGCGCAATGCTCATTGAGTACGGCGTCAACTATTTCAATCCCGACGAAGCAGCTGCATCGATCGCCGCAGCAAACCCTGACATTTCGTTACAGGAAGCACAGAGCGCCGCCTGGCATGAAGGCAAGCGGCTGCTTGAAAGCGCGATAGCAGAGCGTCTGGACTATGCATTTGAGACAACACTGGGTGGAAGAACGATCCCGGCGCTTCTGGAAACGGCCATTGCCTCTGGAGTTGAGGTACGCATCTGGTACGTGGGCTTGGCCAGTCCTGAACTGCACATCAAGCGCGTTCAGGCCCGGGTCGAAAGGGGTGGGCACGATATTCCCGAAGAAAAGATTCGCCATCGTTATTCCCGCAGTCTTTTGAATTTGATTCGACTTATGCCAAGGCTGACGGAGCTTCGTCTTTACGACAACAGCTTGGAGGCTGATCCACACACAGGCGCTGTTCCGGAGCCGACCTTGATCGTACACATCAATCAAGGGAAGTTAGCGAGCGTATGCGAACTAGCTTCGACGCCCGAGTGGGCCAAACCCGTTGTTCTGACAGCGCTCAAAATATCCGCTGGTTAGTTTATTGGGCTGTCTCTAATGACTGACAGCGTACAGTCATAGTTGCATATTCCCCGCGGCTCTATAGGTGGCCGCTGAGTTACCCAACCGATCGACGGTGCGGCAAAACTCCAGACAGCCTTACGAACGCTCGCATGGCAACGCTAACTCGGATTGCTCGCTTGCTGTGCAACACGCCGGAGAGCATTGCTACACCATGTTCTGTGAAAGCGTACAGTTGAAACCGAATATTGCGCTTCGATGCGGTCACAATTTGTGACCGTGTTTCATGCGGCTGTGGGTAATGGCAGACCTGACACGGCTGGTACTACGTGCAACGACGAAGGACTGTAGGCGGACAATGAAAGAAACGAACTGATTGGGTCGCGTCGCACAATTTCAAGCACCAGATCCTGAAGTTCTTGTGAAAGTTGATCCAGGCCGCTGAGAGGAAAACTGCGTGGCCCAACCTCGGATTTCCAAGAACGACGGAGGTTCAAGGCAGCGCCCAAGCCATCCCACCACTTAATCTCATCCTACAAATCTTTGGATCGAACAAGACAAGTCTTCCACATTGTGCTGAAGTGCCTTGATCGCAATCTAGGCAGTTCGCACGAGATTGGTCTTCGCTCCTGACATGCGTTCAACTGATATTCCATTCGATGACTATCTGCCGGCCTTGGTGCGAGCGGGGCTGTTGGTAGTCTTGGGCGTAGTAACTATTGCCTACATCATCTTCTGGATCGCGGCGGTCGTGTCCGCGCGCGGTAAGGAGGGCGCGAGTGAATGGGCCCCGCGTGCACACAGATTTGCAAAGCCAACGGCGCTCGGCTTGGGCATCGGCGCAGTGACCAATTTTTTCGACACGTTGGGTATTGGTTCATTCGCCACGACGACCTCGATTTTCAAATTGCGCAACCTCGTGCCGGATCGCATCATTCCGGGAACGCTCAGTGTCGGGCACACACTACCTACGATCCTACAGGCTCTGATCTACATGTCGATTGTTCAGGTCGGACTGAAAGTGCTGCTGTTAATGATCGGGGCATCAGTTGCCGGCGCGTGGCTGGGAGCCGGGATGGTAGCGAGTTGGCCCAAGCGCGCCGTGCAGTTGGGCATGGGGAGTGCGCTCCTGGTTGCGGCGGCGCTCATGTTCATGACTCAGTTGGGCTTGTTTCCGGGTGGTGGTGACGCGCTGAGCGTTGAGGGCATACGGCTGTTGATTGCGGTGATTGGGAATTTCATGCTGGGTGCGCTGATGACTATGGGTATAGGTCTCTATGCGCCGTGCATGATCATGATTAGCCTTTTGGGCATGAATCCGAAAGCAGCGTTTCCGATCATGATGGGCTCGTGCGCCTTCCTGATGCCGTTTGCGAGCGCGCGATTCATTCGCAAGCAAAGCTATGACCTGCGCGCGGCTCTGGGACTGACGATTGGCGGAGTGCCGGCCGTGTTGTTGGCGGCCTATATAGTCAAGTCTCTACCTTTGGGCGCCGTGCGTTGGCTGGTGGTAGTTGTTGTCCTCTACGCGGCAGCCATGCTGTTGAAGGGAGCGCGGACGAAGCATGAGGCAGGAGAAGAGCAAGGATGAAGTTGGAAGGAGTTAGTGGCTCAGGATATAGCTTACTCGTTCGCTCTCCCAAAAGGCGGCATTCAGTAACCGCATCCTTAATGACGTAGGAATCGATCATGTCATCATGTCAGATTAGCCAATCTTGAGCGTCATTAATATTAGAATAGACACGCAGTGTTAGCCGACCAGATCCTCTGCTCCGGGACTGGTCGGCAAGGTTTATTTGCAGCTCATTCCAACCGAATAAGAATAAGCCAACTTATGGGCCTAATAGAGCAATGGCGTCAGGTGAATCTCGGCACTACGAATGGCAATGGTGGTTACCTTCAGTGGGTTATTTTCAGTGATGCGGAGAATGCACGCTCAGACAAGTATTCATAGCTTGAATTAGCTCTCTTTTTAGCGATCTCGGAAAAGTTCGTGAGCCCCTCTCCGCCGGTTTGCCACAGGAAAGGTGTCTCGCGAGCAGATGGCCAAGCAAAGGGTAAGGCTGCTTGTAATTGAGGACGTCAAATGTGAGATCGCGGAGCTTTTGTCTTCAATCGAATCGGACGCGCTGTCGCTGGAATGCTGTGACTCCACAATCGCAGCGGTTCGCAGCCCTGGTTCCAGCCAATTTGACGCATGGATACTGAACTCCAGTTCGGAAGCAGCACTCAGGCTTATCAAAGAATCCCATCAAACGAATTCTGATTTACCGATCATAGTTGTTTCGCCTTCAACCGATGAGGGATTTGAAGCCCTGCGGCGTGGTGCGACTGATTGCTTGCTTCGCGAGGAAGTGACCGCCACGGCTCTGGCCCAGTCGGTGTCTAACGCCGTCGAGCGCGCGAAAGATCGTGCCTCCGAGAAGAGGCGGGCGCAAAGATACGTCGCGCTGGTGGAGAATACCGACGAAATTATCTATTCACATGATCTGGCAGGAAACTACACATCCATTAATAAAGCGGGCGAGCTATTAACTGGCTACAGTCGCCAAGAAGCTCTCAATCTGAACAGCTCCCAGGTGATTGCTCCCGAATATCGAGAGTTAGTCAATTGGATGACTAATGAAAAGCTTGCCGGAAATTCATCAAGCTGTTACGAAGTCGAGATAATCACAAAGCATGGACGCCGGCTACCGCTGGAGGTCAGCACTCACCTGATATATCGCGACGGGGAGCCGGTCGGGGTACAGGGTGTGGCCCGAGACATAACCGAGCGGAAGCGCCGGGAAGCCAATCTGATTGAAAGTGAGCAACGTTACCGGCAGTTAGTTAATGAGGCGACTGACATCATCTATCGAACCGACCTAACCGGCCATTTTACGTTTGTTAATCCAATTGCCAGCAAGGCCATGCGCCGACCAAGAGAGGAACTCATCGGCCTGCATTTTCTGGAGCTGCTCCGGGAAGATTATCGAAGCAAGGCGGCCGATTTCTATCGTCAGCAGGTCAAAGAGGGGATTCCTGCTACTTATTTTGAATTTCCAACCATCACCGGAGACGGCAGTGAAGTTTGGATTGGACAGAATGTTCAGTTGCTAACGCGTAATAGCGAACCGCTGGAATTGCAGGCCGTGGCCAGAGATATCACGGAACGGAAGCGCGCCGAGCAAGAACTACGGCTCTCAGAGGAGAGATTCTCGAAGGCTTTCAACTTTATGCCGCTGTCTATGAGTCTGGTCTCGCTGGAAGATCTGCGAATCCTGGATGTGAATCGATGCTTTCTCGAGCTAAACGGCTATGAGCGGAGCGAGGTAATAGACCGCACTGCCAGTGGGCTGAACCTCTGGGGTGATGCCATCGCAGAGAAGCGTTTTCTTGAAACTCTCAAGCTAAAGGATTCGGTGCGTGACGAGGAGATTCAAGTCGTCAAGAGAGACGGCAATGTGCGGAACTACTTAATCTCTGCGGAAGTAATCAACCTACATGGCCAGGAATGCATTCTGTCGGTAACCATTGATATTACCGAGCACCGCGCGCTTGAGGAACAACTGCGCCAGTCGCAAAAGATGGAATCGCTTGGCCAGCTGGCCGGCGGAATCGCTCATGATTTTAACAATATGCTGACGGCGATCACCGGTTATAGTGAGATTTCGCTGCGGCGCCTGGGCGTCCATCACCCGGTTAGTAAGAATATTGAGCAGATTCAAAAAGCCGGAACGCGGGCCGCCTCGCTTACCCGCCAATTACTCGCCTTCAGCCGCAGTCAGATGCTTCAGCCACAGGTGCTCGATCTCAACGCGCTCGTCTCGGATATGGACAAGATGCTCAAACGTTTGATATCCGAAGATATCGATCTGGTAACCGTCTTGAAGGCTGACCTGGTCGCGATCAAAGCGGATCGTGGACAAATTGAGCAGGTCCTGCTGAATCTGGCAGTAAACGCGCGCGATGCCATGCCTAATGGCGGCGTGATCACGATTGAGACTGGCGACGCCCAACTGGACCAATCGTATGCCCGGACCCACGTTTCAATGCCACCCGGTTCGTACGTGCTGTTGGCGGTGAGCGACACAGGTTTGGGCATGGACGTGGCGACTCAGAAACGAATTTTCGAACCGTTCTTTACCACCAAAGAGCTGGGCAAGGGAACAGGTTTAGGTCTGTCGACGGTCTACGGCATCGTGAAGCAGAGCGGTGGTTACATCTGGGTTTACAGCGAATTGGAAAAAGGTACAACATTTAAGGTCTACTTTCCGGCGGTATCTGAGACTGATGGGATTGAGTCCGGAGTCGTAGGGCAGCGTGAACTTCCGCGCGGTCATGAGAAGGTTCTCATTGTCGAGGATGACGATCAGTTGCGTCATTTGACGCAGCAGATTCTGGAAGAGAATGGTTACCAGGTAATGAGCGCCGCTAATGGAGCAGAAGCTTTGCGTCTGCTTCAGAACTGCGAAACCGGTTTTGATCTCGTGATCACGGATGTCGTGATGCCGTTAATGAGTGGAACTGAATTAGCCGAGCAGATTGCCTTGCTCGAACCACCGCCCAAGGTTCTCTACATGTCCGGCTACACCGATGATTCGATCGTCAGGCACGGCGTGCTTCAGCATAAGGCGTTCTTTCTTCAGAAGCCGTTCACGGCCGTCTCGTTGGCGGAGAAAGTAAGGGAAGTGTTGGACGACAATGAGACGCGAACCTGAGCTTCGGACACGCTTGACCGGGGTTTTGCTACGAGAGGCGATGATGAAACGAAAACTGTTGTTGCTCCTATGTACGATCATGTTTCTGGCAAGCGTTGTTCACGGTCAGTGGCAGTCGCAGGACAGTGGGAGCATCGCGGACTTTCGCGGACTCAGCGTCGTCAGTCGCGATGTAGCGTGGGCGAGTGGAACTCGTGGCACGTATGTGCGGACGGTTGACGGTGGCGCAAACTGGCGTGTCGGTAACGTACCGGGTGCTGAAAAACTCGATTTCAGAGATGTAGAAGCGTTTGATCGTAACACCGCTTACTTGCTCAGCGCGGGTGCAGGAGAGTCATCGAAGATTTATAAAACGACCGACGGCGGCGATCATTGGACACTGCAGTACACTAATCCCAGACCGAAAGCGTTTTTTGATGCACTCGCATTCTGGGACGCCAATCATGGCGTTGCGTTGAGCGACCCGGTCGATGGATATTTCCTGATCATTATAACCTCGGACGGTGGTGCGACGTGGCGTCAGGTTTCACCGCTCAATATGCCGGCGGCGCTACCGGGCGAAGGAGCTTTTGCGGCAAGTGGCACCTGCCTCGTGGTGGAGGGCAAGAGTAATGTTTGGTTTGCCACGGGAGGCGGCGCAACAGCGCGAGTGTTTCGTTCAGCGGATCGAGGGGGCACTTGGAAAGTGGCGACAACTCCAGTAAACAGCCGAACTAAGTCGTCGGGTATTTTCTCTCTTGCTTTCAGGGACGCCAAGCACGGTGTGGCTGTGGGCGGCGATTATCAGAAACCGAGCGAGGCAATAGATAACATTGCTATCACAGCTGATGGCGGGCGCACCTGGAACTCGATCGCTGGTTTCCGACCAGCCGGTTTCAGATCGGCGGTCGCATACGTGGCAAATCGATCGGGCAAAACTGACGGAAGGCTCATCGCTGTAGGGCCTTCAGGTTCGGATTATTCGGTTGATGATGGTAAGACGTGGATGAATATCGACAAGGTTGGTTACAACAGCGTGGCGTTTGCGCAAGGCGCCGGTTGGGCCGTAGGTCCGAAAGGTCGAACTGCGAAATATAGACAATAACACCCGACCGATCTATTCCAATTGACAAAGGCTGTCGGCAAATAACAGTATTAGATCATGACTCGCTCGGAAAACATTGTACCCCCGCGATACAGCAAAGAAGAGTTCGCTCGGCGTGGCGATGAGATTTACGAAAGCAGGGTTCGGCCTCATCTTTCCCAAACGGATGAAGGTAAATTCGTAGTCATCGACATTGAAACGGGCGACTATGAAACTGACACAGATGAGATGGCTGCCTATGACCGCCTTGTCGCACTCCATCCTGAGGCACAGGTCTGGGTCACCCAAGCCGGTTCCCGCTACGCCCGTCGCTTTGGCCCACGTCACCGGGCGCTCGTAGCATGATAGGTGGAGTCGTAAATAACTTTCGCGAGGCCGTCATTCTCTTAACTGTCCGTGGGCCGACCGGACCGGAGCAGGAGATGGAAGCGGTGGTTGACACGGGTTTCAATGGCTGGCTGAGTCTGCCTTCCGCGATAATCACGTTACTCAATCTTCCATTTCGCCGACGTGGACGAGCTATTCTGGCGGACGGTAGTGAAACAATCTTTGACATCTACGAGGCAATCGCGATCTTGGACGGCAAGCCGCATCGAGTGTCGGTAGATGAGGCTGACGCCGACCCGCTGGTGGGCATGGGTTTGCTGTACGGTTACAAGCTGATCGTTGAGGTCATCAATGGAGGCAAAGTTACTATCGAGTCATTATCTTAATCGACTCGATCCATCTGAAGGATAACGAACGTTGGGGTCGATGGTTGCCGACACGATGATATTGTTGTGAATCGAAAGCCCAGCACGCCTAAATCAATCCAAGTAATCATTAGCTCATCCAAGACACGCTCATTGCGGGAGTGTTCTTCTGAGTTTCTTATAAAACGACCGGCGATAGGCATCTAGCGAAACTAGGGGTGGCCGTTCGCGTCGTCAACCCGCGCGCCAATCCGACGGGTTGTTAATAGCATCCTTACGTTGCGAATGTTAGTGATACTGATATGCGCATAACTGAAATCTCTGCCTACCGTGTTGAGCTGCCACTTCACGAAGGCAGCTACAAATGGTCCGGTGGCAATTTCGTGGAGGTATTCGATTCGACTGTTGTCGCCGTTAAGACCGACACGGACATCACCGGCTACGGAGAAATTTGTCCTCTCGGTCCTGCCTATCTGCCGGCGTACGCTGCTGGGTCGCGCACTGGTATCTCTGAGCTTGCGCCACATCTGGTCGGGGCGGATCCAACCCAGCTTGGACCCATCAACCAGCGTATGGACCAAGCGATGCGTGGTCATCCGTACGTTAAGTCAGCTCTCGACATGGCCTGCTGGGACATTCTGGGCCAGGCGGGCGATCAATCTGTGGCGACACTCTTCGGCGGATGCTACGGTGAAGACTTTGCGCTGTATCGCGCCATCTCGCAGGACACGCCGGCAGCAATGGCCGAGAGTGTTAACAGGTACCGAGCTGAAGGCTACACCAAGTTTCAATTGAAAGTTGGCGGCGATCCCGATACAGACATTCAAAGAATTACGACTTGTGCTGAACAGCTACTTCCAGGAGACGTCTTGATTGCTGATGCCAACACTGGGTGGAAGCAACACCAGGCCATCCGTGTCGCTGATGCCGTGAAGGATGTGAACGTTTACCTCGAACAGCCGTGTATGAGTTACGAAGAGTGTCTCGTGGTGCGCCGACACACCAACCGGCCGTTCGTGCTTGATGAGGTCATTGATGACGTGCGGATGGTCGTGCGCGTTGTCAACGATCAAGCGGCAGATGTAATCAACCTGAAGCTTTCGAAAGTTGGCGGGCTTACCAAGGCGCGGCAGATTCGTGATCTATGCGTGCAGCTTGGCATCGCGATGACCATCGAAGACACCTGGGGCTGTGACATCGTTACCGCGGCGATCGCTGCCCTGGCCCATAGCACCCCACCTGAGTTTCTGTTTTCAGCAACGGACTTCAATAGCTACGTGACGGTGAGCACCGCTGAAGGCGCGCCGCAGCGAAAGAATGGGAGACTGGCTGCCTCGTCGCAACCGGGCTTGGGTATCAGACCGCGGATGGAAGTTTTGGGCGATCCGGTTTTTACGATCAAATAGCTTTCAATGCCTCAGATTCTTAAAAACTATGTTGCCGGCGCCTTCCGGGAAGGGAAGTCTGAAACTTGGGCTCCCGATATCAATCCCTCTGACGCCGAAGATGTGATCGCACTCGTACCGCAGGGGACAGTTGACGATGTCACGAGCGCTGTTCAGGCAGCGCAAGAGGCGTTGCCGAAGTGGCGTTCGCTAACCGGACCAGTCCGCGCGGACTATCTCTATCGGTGGGCCGAGGCCGTTGCCGCTCGTCACGAATATCTCGCCCAAGCTGTGGCGCGGGAAGTTGGGAAGCCCATCACGGAGGCGCGAGGGGAAGTAACTCGTTGTGTCACCTTACTGCGCTATTACGCGGGTGAGGCGGTACGTGAAATTGGAGAAGTCATCCCGTCGCAGTTACCCGGAGCATTGCAGTTCACGCTGCGTGAGCCGCTGGGCGTCGTGGCTTTGATCACGCCCTGGAATTTTCCACTGGCAATTCCACTTTGGAAAGTGGCGCCCGCTTTGGCCTTCGGCAACACCGTGGTCCTAAAACCCGCAGAGACCGCGTCGCATGTGGCAACGCTCTTGGCGGAAACAGCCGCCAGCGCTCAACTACCTTCGGGTGTTTTTAATGTCGTGCTTGGCACCGGCAGCGTGATCGGAGAGCCACTGTTACGAGCCGAAGAGGTGCGAGCCGTAAGCTTTACTGGATCGAGTGCAGTTGGCGCGCGCGTCGCTGCTATTGCTGCTGAACGAAACATACGCTTTCAAACAGAAATGGGTGGAAAGAACGTGGCGATCGTTGCTCGCGATGCTGATCTGGATCTCGCAGCGTCGCTCACATCAGCGGGCGCAATGCGCTATGCGGGACAGAAGTGTACGGCGACGAGCCGTGTCGTAGTGGACAAGACGATCAAGGAACCATTCCTGGAGAAACTGATAAGACAAATCGAAGCTCTGCCGCTCGGTCCGGTTACCGATCCTAATGCTGTAGTGGGGCCGTTGATTAGCCACGATGCCAGACAGTCCATTAGGCAGGTATTAGATACGGTAACTGCTGAGCGAGTCGTCGCGGGCGTTTTGCCTGACGACGATCACTTCAACAAGGGATTTTACTTTGCGCCGACTTTGGTGGCTGGTGTTGACCCTGATTCCATCCTTGCACAGCAGGAACTATTTGGGCCGGTTCTCGCATCGATTGTGGCTGATGATTTTGAGCAGGCGATTGAATTAGCCAATCGAACACCGTACGGATTGAGCGCTTCGATCTTTACCAAAGATGTGCAGACGGCGCTTCGTTATGTCAATCGAATCGAAGCAGGACTGGTGAGAGTGAATGGTGATACCACCGGCGTCGATCCTCATGCGCCGTTTGGCGGCATGAAAGGCTCCAGTTCCGGAAGCCGCGAACAGGGACAGGCGGCGAGAGAGTTCTACACCGAAATCAAAACTGTCCAGATTAGTGGTTGAGGAAAAAAATGAAACAACAAGACTGGCGCGGGGTATTCCCAGCGATCACCACGCCTTTCACCAAAGACCTGGCAATTGATTACGAAGCCCTGCAGAAACACGTGTTATGGCTCGTCGACAGCGGCTGTCGTGGAGTAGTCGCGCTCGGCTCGCTGGGCGAAGGGGCGACGCTCAGCTTTGACGAAAAGATTAGTATCATCAAAACATGTAAGGACGCCTTACCGGCAGATGTTCCAGTTATCCCTGGGATAGCAGCTCTCAGTACCGCGGAGGCCGTGAAGTTAGCCAAGGCAGCCGCGACGGCCGGGTGCGATGGATTGATGATCTTGCCGCCCTACGTCTATCGCGGTGACTGGCGAGAAACCGAAGCTCACCTGAGTTCCGTTATCACCGCCACATCACTTTCATGCATTCTCTATAACAACCCAATTGCCTATGGCACCGACATACTGCCTGAACAGATGAAGGCCTTAGCCGAGCGGCATGAAAATCTTCACGCCGTGAAGGAATCTTCGGGAGATGTGCGTCGCGTGACGGCGATTCGCGAACTTCTGGGCGACCGACTCGCTGTGTTTGCCGGGCTCGACGATGCGATTCTGGAAAGTATTGCAGTTGGAGCCGTTGGCTGGGTAGCCGGATTGGTGAATGCTTTGCCGGTAGAGTCAGTAAGGCTATTCGATCTCGCTACCGCCGGTCAGTTCGAAGAAGCACAGAAGCTCTATAAATGGTTCCTGCCGCTGCTGAGGTTGGACACACTGCCAAACTTCGTCCAACTCATCAAGCTGGTCCAACGTGAGGTTGGCAGAGGCAGCGCGAATGTGCGACCGCCGCGGTTGGAGCTTGAAGGGACTGAATTGGAAGAAGCAACTAAGCTAATTCTGCGTCAACTCGGGCGGAGAAACTCCCTGACCGCCAGCACTACTTAGAAAGACAATGATAAAGGTGACATCGAAGCTGCTGCTCTCGCTGACTTTGCTCGCGCTGCTGCTCGCTTCGCCCAGCTTCGCTCAGCGAAGCGACAGGGCAACGCTCACGCTCGATCGCATCTTCAGCTCAAGCGAATTTCGCTCGGAAACTTTTGGCCCGGCGCGATGGCTTGATGATGGCAGCGCCTATACGACGCTTGAACCATCACCCATTAATAAAGACGCACGAGACATCGTTCGCTACGAGGCAGCCAGTGGCCAACGTCGCGTTCTGATTGCAGCCGCGTCGCTCACGCCGAAGGGCGCTTCAGTGCCCTTGTCAATTGAGGATTACGCCTGGTCCGCAGATGGATCGAAGCTGCTTATCTTTACGAACTCCAAACAGGTTTGGCGTCAGAACACGCGCGGTGATTACTGGGTCTATAACATCAAACAGAATCAGTTGACGAAGCTGGGAGGCAAGGATGCCGCCGCTTCAACCCTGATGTTCGCCAAGTTCTCTCCCGACGGCACGCGCGTAGCTTACGTGCGCGAAAATAATCTCTACGTCGAGAGCCTGGCGGATAATCGGATCACCCAGCTAACGCGTGACGGCTCGAAGCGCATCATCAATGGCACCTTCGATTGGGTCTATGAAGAAGAGTTGGATTTGCGCGATGGCTGGCGTTGGAGTCCCGATGGAAAGAGTATCGCCTACTGGCAATCCGATACAGATAGTGTGCCGGACTACTACCTCATCAACAACACTGATTCGCTCTATCCGAAGATCACTACGATTCAATATCCCGTGGCCGGCGAAACGAACTCAGCCGTCCGCGTTGGTGCCGTCAGTGCGGCCGGAGGCCAAACGCGCTGGTTGCAAGTCTCCGGCGATCCCCGCAACAACTATATCGCCCGGATGGACTGGGCCGATAACTCAGGTGAGGTTATTCTGCAACACCTCAACCGCCGCCAAAATGTTCTTGAAGTGATGGTCGGCGATGCGCGCACCGGAAGAGTGCGCACTATCCTCACCGAGAAAGATCAAGCCTGGGTTGACATCGAGGTTGACAAGCTTCAATGGCTGGACGGAGGGAAGCGTTTCCTCTGGGTGAGTGAACGGGACGGATGGCGCCACGTTTATCTTGCCTCGCGCGCTAGTGAATTGATGCAACTTGTTACCAGTGGCCCGTTCGACGTGATGAGCATTGAAGGAGTCGACGAGGTTGGCGGTTGG